>Ga0210386_10003310_pt1 | contig 13540 bp, 12 predicted proteins | sample IncBWH32OmetaG_FD_160091 | JGI IMG/M metagenome (GOLD analysis project Ga0210386, IMG submission 160091) | Forest soil microbial communities from Barre Woods Harvard Forest LTER site, Petersham, Massachusetts, United States - Inc-BW-H-32-O ... | reverse complement strand
TCACGGCTGCGCCGGCGTGCTGTGGCAGACGCCGAACCAGATGCTGCTCTATGACATCGTCGGTCCGGCGGAGCTCGAAAGCGGAGTACGCCTCAACGCGATGGCGCGCTATCTCGCCGTGCTGGCGGGGCCCGCGGTCGGCGCGGCCATCCTGCTCGCGTTCGGCCCGGCCTGGGGCATCATCCTCAACACCGTGTTCTATCTGCCGTTGGTGCTGTGGCTGATCGCGGCACCCTATGGGCCGCGTTTCCGCAAAGACAAGCCTGCGCCGCGCCGCGCGGTGCGTGGGCTGAACGACATCATTTCGACCATCCGCGACATCAAGGGTCATCCGACCATCGTGTCGATGGTGCTGCTCGCCGGCGCCGCGTCGTTCTTTGTCGGCAATGCCTACAGCTCGCAAATGCCGAACTTCGCGATGGATCTTCAGCACGGCGATCCTGGTCTGGCCTACTCAACGCTGCTCGCGGCCGATGCCGCCGGTGGACTGCTGGCGGGTCTGATTCTGGAAGGCGGAGGCTTGTTGTCGCCGAAGCCGCGCACCGCGATGATCCTGGCGCTGTTGTGGGGCGCGGCGCTGGCGGTGTTTTCGCTGGCGAACGTCTATTGGCTCGCGGTCGGCTTCCTGTTGGCCGCTGGCTTCCTCGAATTGTCGTTCAACGCGATGGCGCAGAGCCTCGTACAGCTCGACGCGCCGCCCGACAAGCGCGGGCGCGTGATCGGCCTGTTCAACATGGCAAGCCTGGGCTTGAAGACGTTCAGCGGCATCTCGGTCGGCTTGATCGGCAGCCTGATCGGGATTCACTGGTCGCTGGCCTTGTCGTCGCTCGCGGCGCTGCTGGTCGCGGCGGCGCTGCTGCTTTTGCCGTAACGACTCGCATTGCTCCATCCTGACCATGAGGGTCATACTCATAACACCGTGCGCGGCACCGAGGTCATCACTCTACCCCGATGCCGCGCCCGATGATGCGGGACGAACCAACTCGGCAAACTAACGCGTTACGCCACTAGTCGGCGGGCTTGCGCGCGACCGACTGGCCGCCCGGCCGTGCGCGGCCTGCGCCCTGAGTACCCAGTCCCGTCGTCGTGCCGCGCTGGAAGTGGCCGCTCTGGCTCGACATCTTCTGGTGCGTCGCCTTCGGCGCTGTGCTTTCGGCGGCCGGCGGGGGTGCTGCGGTTTCAGCTTGTGCAAAAGCAACGGCCGGTGCGAGCAGCGAGGCCGCCACAATCGTCGAGGCGAAAAGTTTGGTGTTCATGAGAAACTCCTGAATCCATCCGTGACGCGTCCAGCCAACCAGCAAGCCATTTCAGCGTTCCCAAGCTTTCGTATTTGTAATCAGCGGAACCGACGCAAACGCAGGCCAGCCTGACGGCTGCCACATAGCCGGTGGAGCGGTCTTCGATCGTTGGCATTCCAGATTGCAGGACCTATAGTTGCCCCCGGGCGAGGTCGGGATTACGAGGGGCAATTTGAGCGTTACTGTTATCACGGGAGCAGGGTCCGGAATCGGCGCGGCGGTGGCGCGCCGCCTGGCAAGGGCGGACGCGCGCCTGATGCTGCATGGCCAGGGCAGTGATGCGGCAGGGTTCGCGCGCTTGAGAGGCGTGGTGGGGGAATGCGAACGCCTCGGCGCCAAGGTGGCTTTCTCAACCGGCGATCTTGCCAAGGCAGGCACAGCATCCCGGCTTGTCGAGGCGGCGCGGGAGAAATTCGGCAGCATCGATGCAATCGTACATGCCGCCGGCTTTGCCGACCGGCGCGGCTTTAAAGAGTTGCCGCGCGAAGGCCTTGAACGCGCGTTTGCGGTGATGGCGGCTAGCTTTTATGAAATGACGAGCGAGGCATTGCCGGATTTACAGCGCAGTCCGCACGGCCGCGTCGTTGCGGTTTCCAGTTTCGCCGCGCATCGGTTCACGCCGGATTCGACCTATCCGGGGTCGGGCTCGGCGAAGGCCGCGCTTGAAGTGCTGGTGAAGTGTCTTGCGATCGAATTGGCCGGCTCCGGCGCGACCGCCAATGTCGTCGTGCCCGGCTTTACGCGCAAGGATGCCGGGCTGACGGGCGCGCTCGATGCTTCGGCGTGGCAGGCGGTCGCCAAGGCCAATCCGATGTCGCGCCTGGCCTTATCAGATGAGGTCGCCGCCGTCGTCGCGTTCTTGTTGTCGAAAGAAGCCTCGCATGTGACGGGTGCATCGCTGCCGGTCGATGGCGGGCTCACCTTAATGTAGAGGTTCAAGTGAATGCCTGAGGATGGGACGGGTCAACAACTCGACGTCGCCGTGCTCGGCGCGGGGATTGTCGGCATATCCGCCGGCATCGCCGCGCGGCAACGCGGCCTCTCTGTGGTGGTCATCGACCGCCGCGAGCCCGGCAGTGAGACATCCTACGGCAATGCCGGCATCTTGAGTTCAGGCTCGATCCTGCCGCTCAACAAACCCTCGCTTTGGAGCGCGCTGCCGGGTTATCTCGGCAACACCAGTGCGGCCTTGCGCTGGGACCCGATGTGGGTGATGCGCAACCTCGACTGGGTCGCGCGCTTTCTTGGCAACGCGGTCCCATCGCGCACGAGGCCGCGCGCGGTCGCGCTGAATGGCTTGATCGGCGCGTCGCTGAAGCTGCACCGCGAATGGATCGTGAAAGCCAATGCCGGTCAGCGCATCCGCGAGACCGGCTGGCTCAAGGCCTGGCGCAGCGATGCTACGCAAACCGCCAAACAAGAGCAGGCGTTCCTCGCTGAGTTCGGCATCAAGAGCGATCTGCTCGACCGTCAGGCGATCTCCGCGCTGGAGCCGAACATCCTGCCGGTCTACAAGACCGGTCTCTTGCACAGCCAGACGGCTTCGGTGGATTCACCGGGCAATGTGGTCAAGGCCTATGCGCAGATGCTGAAGGGCCTCGGCGGCGAGGTCCGCCAATCCGACATCAAGGCGATCGAGCCTGAGGACAGCGGCTGGCGCATCGTGCTCGGCGATCGCACCGTCGCTGCGCGCCATGTCGTGGTCGCGCTCGGCCCGTGGTCCGCCGATCTGCTGCGGCCGCTCGGCTATCGCGTGCCGCTCGCGGTCGAACGCGGTTATCATCAGGAGTTCACGCCCAATCCGGCACGCCCCTTGCAACGTCCGATCCATGATGCCGAAGGCAGCTTCCTGATGTCGCCGATGGAAAACGGCATTCGCGTCACCTCCGGCGTCGAATTGACCGACCGCGACGCGCCGTCGTCGTTCGCGCAACTCGACATGGTGGTGCCGATGGCGCGCGGCGTCATTGAATTCGGTTCGGCGGTCGCAGAGCCCTGGCGCGGGGCGCGGCCGACCTTGCCGGATAGTTTGCCGATGATCGGGTCAGCGCCGCGGCATCAGGGCCTGTGGCTTGGTTTCGGCAACCAGCATATCGGCTTCACCACGGGACCGGCGACGGGTGCCGCGATCGCTGCGATGATCGCGGGCGACAGACCGAGTTTCGATGCGAGCGCGTTTGCGCCCGGGCGTTACATTTGATGGGCGGTCGTCGAGACATGCAGGGCGCTGAGGGGCCGGCATGAATTACGTCTGGGATTTCGGCATCCTCACCAAATACAGCCATCTGTTCTGGCTCGGTCTCGGCTGGACCATGGCCTATACCGTCGGCACCATCCTGCTCGGTACGTTGATCGGCCTTGTCGTCGGCATCCTTCGCTTGCGGCGTTATCCCGTGATCGACTGGTTGCTGGTGGCCTATATCGAGCTGTTTCGCTGCACGCCGCTATTGGTGCAGATCATCTGGTTCTACTACGCGTTCCCGGTGGTGATCGGCGTCAATATTCCGGCGCATGTCGCGGCGATGACCGTGCTGTCGCTCTATGGCGGGGCATTCTATGCCGAGATCGTGCGCGGCAGCATCGAGAGCATTTCGCGCGGGCAGTGGGACGCCGCGCGTGCGCTCGGCCTATCGCCATGGCGATTGCTGCGGCTCGTGATCCTGCCGCAGGCGCTCAAACCCATGATTGCGCCTTACGTCAATCAGTCCGTCACGCAGTTGAAGAACACCTCGCTAGTGTCGGTGATCGCCGTGCCCGATCTTGTCTACAACGCCACGCTGATCAATGCCGACACGTATCGGCCGCTGGAAGTCTATACCGTCGTTGCGCTGATTTACTTCGCGATCCTGTTTCCGGCCACGCTGATCGCGCGCCGGTTAGAGCGCGGCATGACCTATGATAAGGCGTGACTATTCGTCATCGCGAGGAGCGAAAGCGACGAAGCGATCCAGAGCTTTGTGAAGACGGGATTGCTTCGCTTACGCTCGCAATGACGGTTAATTGACCTCATCTCCCCGCAAGCGGAGCGAGGGAATCTTCCCTCAGCTCAAATACTCAATTCCACCGGCACGTCCTCCGGCTTCACGCCGGACAGCGCCAGTCCGTGGACGAACCATTCGCGCATCTGGCCGATGCCGCGGTTGTAATCGATCCACACCGAGAGGAAATCGCGCCAGCGCTTGTCTTGTTCGCGGCGCACCGCGCAGCTGCTCGCGACGGTGACCGACGGCGAAGCCAGGATCTTGTAGGTGCCGAGGCTCGGGTTCTTGGCAATCGCAGTCAAGCCCAGCACCAGCGCGTTGACCACGCAATCGACGCGGCCCGACGCCATCTCCAGCATCACCTCGTCGCGCGACTTCATCGACTTGATCGTGGCATTCGGCGCGAAACGGCGCGCCACGGCTTCGTTCGCCGAGCCGACGTCGACCGCGATTCTCACTTCGGGCTTGTTGATGTCGGCCCAGGTCCTGGCCTCCAGGCCCTTCTTCAGCATCGCGCCGAAGGGGTGCGGGAAAACGAGGCTGGTGAAATCGACCACCAGCGCGCGTTGCGGCGTCGGGTTGAGCGCAAAGCCGAGATCGACCTTGTTGGCTTGAAGATCCAGGATCGAGTTGCCGTAAGTCGATTCCGTATATTCGAGCTTGACGTCGAGCAGTTTGGCGATGTCGCTGGCCATCTCGATCGAAAAGCCGGACCATGTGCCGGTGGCGAGGTCCTTGTTGAAGTAAGGCAGCTCGCCCGGCAGCACCGCGATGCGCAGCACTTTGGTCGAACGAATCCGGTCCAGCGTGTTGTCGGCGGTCGTTTGCGCCGAGGCCGGACTGGCTGCGAGCGAGGAGGCGATCGCAGCCCCGCTGCCGAGCGCCAGCGCATAGCGCAGCGCTTCGCGGCGGTCCTCGGAAATCTTGATCTCGTCTGATGTGGTCACGCGTGCCTCCTGCCATATTCCCCGGGGAAGCCTAGCGCGCGTGTCGCATGGCAGCAATAGCGCGGGCATCTACCCTTTTGTCGCGGTAGCCTTTAGTCCTAAACTGCGCGCGCATCCGTTTCGGATCGTCAAGTACGAGGAATTCATGTCAGCAGAACTCAACATCTATAATCCGGAAGAACTCGGCCCCCCGATGGGGCAGTACACCCATGTGACGCGGGTGAAGGCGAACGAGTTTCTCTTCATCGCCGGCATGCTGTCGGGTGATTCCGCGGGTAACGTGATCGGTGACGGCGATTTCGACGCGCAGACCGCACAGGTATTTCGCAATGTCGAAGCGGCGCTGAAATCGGCCGGCGCGTCCTGGGCCAATGTCGTGCAGTTCACGACCTATCTCGTGCACTCGCAGGACATTCCGAAGTTCATGGCGTTTCGCCTGCGCGAATTCCCGAAAATGTTTCCGAACGGGAAATATCCGCCGAACACGTTACTGATCGTCGACCGGCTGGTGAAGGAACAGTTTCTGGTCGAGGTGCAGACGATCGCGGCGGTGTGAGCCGCGGTTCAAACCGGCGCCGCGCTGCCCTTGATTTGCGTGCGGTGCATGATCCGGCGGGACGAGGCGTCAAACGGGTCCCGCCGATGCATCGTGCAGCGGTTGTCCCATAGCACGAGATCGCCGACCTGCCAGACATGCTCCCAGGCGAATTCCGGCCGCTCGATGAAATTCCAGAGTTCGTCGAGCAGCGCCTCGGATTCGGCAAGCTCAAGTCCCACCAGATAGGCGTTGCGCCGGCGGCCGAGATAAAGCATGCGCCGGCCGGTGTCCGGATGGGTGCAGACCAGCGGGTGCACGGCGCCGGGCGAGGTGCGCGGATCGTCGGTTGCGGTGACGCCCTGGCGCAGATAGCCGCCGCTGTTGTAGGTGCCGTCGTGCTTGATCTTCAGGTTCGCGATCCGGCGCTTCAGTTCGTCCGGCAGCGCGTCGTAAACCGCGTACATGCTGCAGAACGATGTGTTGCCGCCGGCAGGGGGGACTTCGATGGCGTAAAGCATGCTCGCCATCGGCGGCACGTCGAGATACGACATATCGGTGTGCCAGACCGCTTCGCCGGCACCTAAGCTGCCGATCGGCTGTCCGTTGATGGTCACGTTCGAAACGATGTAGATCTCGGGCAGCCCCTCGACGAAGCGCCGGCCGGTTTCCTGGACCGGCGCCCAATCGAGATCGCCGAAGCGCCGGCTGAACGCGATCAGGTCCTGATCGCTGAGCGTTTGCCCGCGCACCAGAACGACCTCACGGTCGTGCCAGGCGCGCTTGAGCGCAGCGAACTGAATTTCATCGAGCTGCTTGAGGTCGACACCGCTGACCTCGGCGCCGAGTGCGGCGCCGGTCGGAATCACGAGCGGCCCGATGTCCATCTTGCGTGCGACATCGCTCTCGACGCTAACGACCATCGGAACCTCCTCCAGCCAAGTGACCCATCTGTCCGCGGCTACCGCGAATGTTAGTCAATTGAGGTGACCGAATAGTGCAACATTATGTTGCAATTTCGATGGTGCGTTTTACCTCGCCCCGTTTACGGGGAGCTATTCGAAACTCAGATCGCAATACTTCTCGGGATCGGTGAGCTGCTTCGCCGGAAGGCCGTAGCGGCTGCGCAGCTCCAGCACGCAGTCGAATCCGGCAGGGTCCATCTCGCAGTTGCGGAAAAATCCGCGCGTGGGGTCGAGCAATTCGCCATAGCTAGCGTCGGCCATCTCTTGCGTTATCTGCGGCAGATGAGACGTGAGGATCGCGATCGCCTCGCCGCGGTTGTGCGGCTCGTAGAGCCAGGCGATCGAGCGGCGATAGGCGCGGATATAGGCCTCGACCTTGTCGCGGTTGTCTTTCGCCCACGACTTTCGCACGGCCGCGACATTGCCCTGATAGGGGCCGATGACGTCAGTCGCTTTCACGAGTTCGGTGAAGCCGGCATTTTGCGCAATGATGTTATAGGGCGCCGACAATAACGTGGCGGCGTGCTGCCCTTCGCGCAAGGCGTTCCAGCGCTGCACCATGCCGCCGGCGCGCACGATCTCGTAGTCGCCTTTGTCCTTGTCGAGACCGTGGCGGCGCAGGATCTCGTAGAGCACGAAAGCGTACCCGGTCGTCATGGCATCGACCGAGACGATTTTGCCCTTGAGGTCTTCGATCCCTGAGATCGACGGTGACGCGACAAGGCTGAGAAAGCTGTTGTCGCTGCCCATGACGGCGGTGAAATCGCCTTGCGGGCCGATCGGCGCTTCGCCCTGGCCCTCGACATAGGCGACGATGTTGTCGACCGCGGTCATGGCGATATCGAATTTGCCCAGCGAGAAGTCCGTCATCTGGGTGACGGAATTTGGCGTGCCCTGCACTTCGACCGCAATGCCGGCGTCTGCGAAGAAGCCTTTATCCTGTCCGACATAGACGCCCCAGTTGAAGCCGCCGGGAAAGACATTCACGGAAACGACGGGAAGGTTATCCTGTGCCAGCGGCGTCATGCTGCCTGCCTTACTTGCCGCGACATCTGCTCCGGCTGCAGCAGCAATGCAACGACCACGCCGACGAGACATAATGCAACGAGCTGGATATTGCCGGCGACTGTCCAGCCCGCCAGTCCAACGATCCAGCCGATCACATAGCCCGCAACGGTGGCCGAGCCGTAGACACAACTAACGAAAAGCCCCGAGGCGCGGCCGGCGAGGGAAGCCGCCACCGACTTGACGTGATAGGCGGCGAGGTTGACGAAGATCGTGCCAGAGAAAGTCGCGCCGAGCACGAAGGACAGCGCCGCTTGCGTTGCGAAGTCGGCCGGGCCGTTGAACAGGAGTGCTGCGACCGCGCTCGCGAGCAGAAAACTCAGGCCCAGCACCAGCCGCGGTGAAAAGCGGTCGCCAAGCCATCCCGTGAACAGCGATACCAGCACGCCAAGCCCGTAAATGCTCATCACACGGCCGGCGTCCGCCGGCGCGTAGTGGAGTTGTTCACGCAGGAACGTCGGATACATGCCGAGATAGCCGTAGAGCGCAAGCCCGAACAGCACGCTGAGGATCGCAAGCACGATGGTGTTGCGGTTGTTCAGCGACGCAGCGCCGCCGGCCGCGATATCAGTATTCTCCGCACCCTCGGTGTTGGTCTCGGACAGATACGGCCGCACGACGGCGGCGATCAGCACCATCATTGCAAGCCCAATGAGACCGTAGATAACCATGGGCGCGCGCCAGGTGCCGTAATCGACCAGCAGCTTGGCGCCCAGCCATGGTCCGACCGCCGCACCTCCGGCATAGGCATAGTTGAGCAGGCCGACGCCGGCGGCGCGGTTGCGCGAGAAGTAGCTGGAGAACACTGCGAGCAACGCCGTCAACTGCATCGCTTCGCCGACGCCGGTGATGGCGCGATAGAGCAGCATGTCGGCAAAACCGATCGCGGTGACCGTGATCACGGTCGCCGCCGAATAGATGAGAATGCCGACCTGAATCACGGTCTTGCGGGAATAGCGCGACATCAGGTAGCCGGTCGGAAGCCCGGCGAGCGTCATGCCGAGCGTAAAGATCGTCGACATCAAGCCTGCCTGCGGCAGGCTGAAGCCGTATTCGCGCCGGACATCCGTGAGCATCAGTGGAAACAGCGTGCGGTCCATCGCATTCACGGCGTAGGAGACGATCAGGACCGCGATGGCGGCGATCGCGATCGCACTATCTGTCGTGCGTGACGTCGCCTCGATGCTCGGGGGCGTTGCAGTCTGATCCATCGTCTCGCCCTTCATTCCATGCTTTGCCGGGTTTCCGCGTGGGTTCACCCCGCGGGTTCGCGGCTTTCGCCATTTGTCAAAAGAGGTAAGCGATCGGTAAACGCGCTGTCAAATCGCGCCCCGCCGCGCGGCGTTTTTGCAGGGGTTTTCGGGCTCGCGAGCGCCGATCGGGCAGGTGAGGGGCGTCACAGGGCAACCAGAGTTAATGAAGGGTCACTGGAAGGTGCGAAAAGGCGGGGAAAGCGAAACCGCACCATTAAAAAATGAAGTCTATGGCTTTGGCATTGAAATTTTTATGACCTCACTGGATTGCCCGATGACTGAAGTCAGTCACGCTTTGGAAGACCTGGATGACGCGATTACGCGTGGCACGGCGGAAAGCCGGGCGAAAGCGTTGTGGCACGCGACCGATGTTCTCGTCGAAGGCGAGTTCGACGAAGAGCAGATTCGCATTTTCGGCGAGGTGATCGGCCGGCTGGCCGATGAAATCGAACAGGTGTCCCGGGCCGAACTGTCGCGCCGGCTGGCGCATTCCAACAATGCGCCGTCCAAGGTCGTGGAGATGCTCGCCTTCGACGATTCGATCGATGTCGCCGGTCCCGTCCTGCAATTTTCGCCGCGTCTCGACGTGAAGTCGCTGATCGCCAATATCCGTACCAAGAGCCAGCCGCATCTGCTGGCGATCGCACGCCGTCCTTCGGTGCCGGTCGAGGTGACGGACGAACTCGTCACGCGCGGCAATCAGGAAGTCGTTCAGTCGGTCGCCGCCAATTATGGCGCCCGCTTCTCCGACTTCGCCTTCCGCCAGATGATCAAGCGCTCGGAAACCGATGCCGTGCTCGCCGAACGGGTCGGCCTGCGCAAGGAAATTCCGCCGCAGATGTTCCGTCAGTTGGTCGCGAAAGCGTCCAACGACGTCCGGCGCAAGCTCGAGCGGGAACGTCCGGAGCTCACGGCGGCGATTCAGGCCTCGGTGACGAAGGTATCCGGCGAGCTCTATTCCAAGTTTGCTTCGGGCGAAGAAAGCTATCTGAAGCTCAAGCAGGCCGTGACCGCGGCGCACAAGGCAGGCCGGCTGAACGAGAAGAGCATTCTCACCTATGCGCTGGCGCACAAGGTCGAGGAAGCGGTCATCGGACTGTCGCTGCTCTGCTCGCTGCCGCCGGAAGTCGTCGAAGAGGCGCTTTCGCGCAACAATCGCGACATGATCCTGGTGTTGTCGAAGGCGCTCGAATTCTCCTGGGACACCGCGATGGCGCTGTTGTTCCTCGGCGCGGAAAATCACCGCATTGCCTCAAGCGAGCTCGACGATCTGAAGGCCGAATTCAAGCGGGCCGATGTCAGGATGTCGCGCGGCATCCTGGAAGTCTATCAGTCGCACTGGAGCCCGGCCGAGCCTGAACAGCCGCGGTCGGCGCAGGCTCACTAGTGTGCCGGTTCTGACGTTCGTATGCTACCGCGGCGCGCGTTTTTACGAATGTCAGAACTAAAGGGACACCAGCAACTACATGATTCTAGTGTGGCTTTGACTCTGACGTTCCTATGAAGAGGTCGCGGCGAAACTGAAAGGAACGTCAGTGTCGCCACACCAGGCTTTCTCTCGATTGGAAAAAGGTTGCAACGCACTGACGCAGCCTACGCGTGCTGTGGCGCCCTGACATGCTAAGGTCGGGGTGGCCGCCGTGATCGCGAATCGCTAAAGTTGTGCTTCAAAGAAGAGCACAACATGCTGACTTCCCAACGCGAACTCTTCGATATACCGCGCGACATCTGTTACCTGAATTCGGCCTCCTATAGTCCGCTGCCGTTGCGCACGCAGGAGGCTGCCCGCGCGGCGGTCGGCCGCAAGGGCGCGCCGTGGACGCTCGATGCCGCCTTCGCCAACCGCCAGCACGAACGCGCGAGAGCCGCCGCCGCGCGCCTGATCAATGCCGAGGCGAGCGACGTCGCGCTGATCTCCTCGGTAAGCTATGGCGTTGCAACCGTCGGCAAGATCCTGGCGATTCCGGCCGGCATGCGGGTGCTGGTGCTGGAAAACGACCACTCCTCGCCGATCCTGGAATGGCAGACGCGAGCCGCTTCGGCCGGCTTCACCATCGAGACCGTGCGCCAGCCGCCTGACGGCGACTGGACCTCGACGGTGATGGCGGCGATCGAGCGGCCGGGCGCGCCGCGGCTGGCGCTTGCCTCGATCTCCTCGGTGCATTGGTCGGACGGCGGCCTGATCGACATTGCGAAGGTCGGCGCGGCACTGAAGCGGCAGGGCGCGCTGTTCCTGATCGATGCGACGCACGCGGTCGGCGTGCTCGCGATGGATGTGAAGAGCCTCGATCCGGATTTCGTGATTTTCCCGACCTATAAATGGCTGCTCGGCCCCTATGGCCGGGCCTTTATCTATATCGCCAAGCGTCACCAGAACGGCATTCCGCTGGAACAGACCGGCTTCGGCCGCCGCGAGATCCGCTCCGATGCCCAGATTTATTTTGCCGATCTAAGCTATGTCCCGGGTGCCCGGCGTTTCGACATGGGCGAGCGCGATCATTTCATTTCGATGGAAATGGCCGCGATCGGCATGGAGATGATGGCCGAATGGGGCATGGCCGCAGTCGCCGGGCGGCTTTTGATGCTGACGGCGCGGATCGCGGAAGGCTTGAATGGCAGCAAGGTCCGCCTGATGGAGACGCGTTTTCGTGCACCGCACATTTTAAGTCTTGGTTTTCCCGGCGGCCTGCCGGCCGGGTTGATCGAGGGCCTGGCCGGGGACGGCGTTTATGTTGCACCGCGGTTGTCGCGGATGCGCATTTCGCCGCATGTCTTCAACGACGAGCAAGACGCCGATCGCTTTGTGGCCGCGCTGAAGAAGCGGCTTTAAGGGGCTCTTCTTCACCTCTCCCCGCGAGCGGGGAGAGGGGGCGCACTGCCTATGGCGCTGGAGAGTCCGCTCCATCCATGGAACCAAGCCCCGTCTTGCCGCATTGGTTCAGCGGATTGAACCTTGTGCCGGCAGGCGCGACTTAACCGGCAGGAGGCAGTCTCAAAGGAGGCTCTCATGACCGAATGGCGTGACACCATGGTGGACCGGCCCGAAATCGATGATGGCGGCGCTTACGCGGCCGGATGGACCGTCTCGGGTCTCGCCGTTCTCGGCGCCATCGTCGCCGTCTGGGTATTCGGGATCTAGACCGCCCATCCAGCTGCTTTTTCCATCGACAGCCAAAATGCCAGCGTTTCCGGACGGCTGCCTAAAAGGGCGGCCGTTATGCTTTTGGCGGCCAACAACTGCGGATATTCGAGTTTGCCGGCGGTCGCCTCTGGACGGAGGCGCTGCGCCTGGACTATATACTTAGGAGACTAAGGATTATTTGGGAGAGAGCGGCCATGCTGACGCAATCAGAAAACGAGCTTCTGTGCCGGGTCGAGGGCGATGCGCCGATGGGACGGCTGATGCGCCGCCACTGGGTGCCGGCGCTGTTGTCCGAACAGGTGGCAGAGCCGGACGGCGCGCCGGTGCGCGTGCAGCTGTTCGGCGAAAAACTCGTCGCGTTCCGTGACAGTAACGGCAAGCTCGGGCTGCTCGGCGAATCCTGTCCGCACCGCAAGGCTTCGCTCGCCTTCGGACGTAACGAGGAATGCGGGTTGCGCTGCCTCTATCACGGCTGGAAGTTCGACACCGACGGCAATGTCATCGACATGCCCTCGGAGCCGAAGGCGAGCGCGCTGCCGGAAAAGGCGAGACATCTCGCTTATCCGACGCGCGAGGCCGGCGGCTTTGTCTGGACCTATATGGGTCCGCCGGAAGCGATGCCGGAATTCGAAGCGCCGCCATGGGCGCCACATGCCGAAGCGCGCGTCGCGATTGCCAAAGTGGAATTGCCGTGCAACTGGGCGCAGATCATGGAAGGCCAGATCGACTCGGCGCATTCCTCCACGCTGCATTCGTCCGACATGCGTCCGGCCAAGGGCGATGCGACAGCCAAGGGCGATCACTGGGTGCGGCCATCGACGGACAAGAATCCGCGAATTCAAGTCCAGCTCACCAATTACGGCATGCGCTATGCCGCGATCCGCCGCCCGATCGCGAATGCGAACTCGCACGACTACGTGCGCATTACCACCTACGTCGCGCCGTTCATTGCGCTGATCCCGCCGAACAGCACTTACAATGTCACGAGCGTGATCGTGCCGCGCAACGACACCTCGAGCACCTTCCACTTCATCGCCTGGGCGGAAGGCGAGCAGGCCGGCATCGGTACCGAAGCCTGGCGGAAGTTCTGCGTGCTTGAAGTGGGTGTGGACGTCGACGCGCAGTTTCGTCCGATCAAGCGCTATGCCCATAACGACTATCTGCAGGACCGCGCGGCGATGGCGGGCGGCGACAGCTTCACCGGCATTCCCGGCATTCCCAACCAGGACATTGCGATGTGGGAATCGATGGGCGCGATCGCCGACCGCACGCAGGAGCGGCTTGGCGCCAGCGACATCGCGATCGTGCAGTTCCGCCGCCTGATGATCGACGCGGCACGCGCATTCGATCAGGA
>Ga0210386_10003309_pt1 | contig 13545 bp, 14 predicted proteins | sample IncBWH32OmetaG_FD_160091 | JGI IMG/M metagenome (GOLD analysis project Ga0210386, IMG submission 160091) | Forest soil microbial communities from Barre Woods Harvard Forest LTER site, Petersham, Massachusetts, United States - Inc-BW-H-32-O ... | reverse complement strand
ACGTGCGCTCTCCGTGCAGGAATCGATGGTCGGGCCACAGCATCCGCAGCTTCTTGTGTTGCTCGAGCGATTAGCCACCGTTCTGGAAAAGTTGCACGATAACGCGAAAGCGGCCGAAGTGAAAAGCAGGATTGCCGCGATCTCGGCTGCTTACGGAAATCGGCAGCGTTAGCCTGGATTGGCCGATGAGATGACCTTGCCGGCTTCACCTTTCGTAAATTGGCAGTTCGCGCTACAAAATTTGCCCGGTTTGAAACAACATCATTTCAGCTATTGGCCACCTGGAAACATAGGCACGAGCGACGAGATACGCTCGTCGTAGATCACATATAATGAAGTCCCCTTAACCTGCCGATCTTCTTTCGGCGGAGTACTCCTTCCCACATTGAGTTGAAACGGGGTTATTTCGTCCCCGGAATCCATGCTGCGGACTGGGTCCTATGCGAAAAAAACGATTTCACTATTTTGGATTTCTATTATTCGTCGCCATCGGAGGGCTCCGCTGCCCGCATTCCGCGCTCGCGCAACAACAAAATGCTGAGCCTCAAGCAAACATCGTAGAACCCATCATCACGGAAGAGACCATGCCCAATGAACCCGGGGAATACGATCTCCGTTTGTCAGGTTCATATTTGTGGCGAGGGGGTGTTGGAGCTGGATTTCTGCCTCGCGCGCAACTCTTTTTTGGCATTGCCAATCGCTGGGGAGGAGAAATCGAAGTCCCAATGGCATTTGCCAAGGATGCCACGGGACATTATGGAGTCGGAGACATATCCACGACGGTGAAGTATCTTGCGCGAAAACCAGACTCTCGAAGCCCGGGCATTGTCCTCGGTCTGGAAATGAATTTCCCGAGCGGCAGCGTGAACGATGGACTTGGCGAAGGTGTTCTGGAAGCGGCGCCATTTATTGCCCTGGTGCAAACGGCAGGGCGCTTCGTCGTGCAGGGAAATGTTGGGTACTCGATTATTCACAAGGTGCAAGAAACAGACACACGCAATCAGTTTTTCTATAACGGTGCCGTGGCGTTTCGTCTTCAACACATCAGAAGTTTCCTGCTCGGGGAAATCAACGGGAATGGCAGGGCTATCGGCAGCCAAGTCGCATTTTCTCCAGGGATGAAATACAACTTTACGCCCCAGCGTTATGTGGCCATTGCGTTGCCGATTGGTTTGAACTCTCAAACACCGCGTCTGGGCATCGTTTTGCAAATGCAGATCACGCTGCGCAGTGCGGAAAAAGAATGACGGAGTTATGGACAATGGCAATCAATGAGAGATTTCGCAAGTGGATGATTCTGGTCGCTGCGGTCCTGGTGGTTTTCTTTGGGATTGCTGTGCTTGTAGTTATCAGCCAGGCAAATAAGCGCAGCAACCAAACCGAGGCGCTATTGTATCGCTTGCGATCGAATGTGCTTGGATTAAACGCGAGTGAATGGGAGGCCATCGCCAATGGAAAGATCGATTCCGACCTGGATGCGAAATTTCGACAGTTCAACCGCGGCGTGCTGAACGATCTACACATGATTCAGCTGCTGCAAGACCGTGAAAGTCTCATGGGGCAAGTAAAGTCGGCTGCCTCTGGTTATTTGAGCGCCATGAATGAGGAAATTGAACTTATCTCCGAGGGGCGAACCGATGAAGCACGAGAAGTGGATGATTCGCGCGTAGATCCTGGTTTCGAAGTTCTGGAAAAAGCCACCGATGATGCGATCGCGAATTTTGAAAATGAGTCGCAGCGCACCTTTCAGGGAGCACTGCTTACGTCCATCGCGACGTTGTTGGGATGTTTGCTCTCGATTTTGTTCCTCGCGGTGCGATTTGAGCGAGGGCGGGTTTTGGAGCAAACCAACGTAAAGCTCAACGAGTTGGTCGGCCGGCTTTCCATATCTCAAAAACAGGCCGAAGCCGCGAGCGTGGCCAAAAGCACGTTTCTTGCGACGATGAGCCATGAAATTCGCACGCCGATGAACGGCATCCTGGGTATGACGGAACTCGTTTTGGATACTGAACTTACCGTGGAGCAGCGCGAAAGCCTAGGCCTCGTTCGGCTCTCCGCCGAATCACTTCTTACAATCATCAACGACATCCTGGACTTTTCAAAAATCGAGTCGGGAAAGCTAGAACTCGAATCCATCCCATTTGAGCTGCGCGAAAGTCTTGGCGAGACCATGAAAGCGCTGAGTATTCGAGCCCAACAGAAGGGGCTCGAGATCATTTATGACGTGCAACCCGAGATACCAGAAACGCTTCTGGGTGATCCAAGCCGCGTCCGCCAGATGATCGTCAACCTGGTGGGCAACTCCATCAAGTTCACCGAACACGGCGAGATATTCGTCTCGGTTGAACGAGAGTCAGAGACCGCCGAAACCATCGTCTTGCACTTTGCCATCCGGGATTCCGGCGTGGGCATCCCAGAAGACAAACAGGAGAAAATCTTCGAAGCCTTTTCCCAAGCGGACGGTTCGATGGCGAGAAAGTACGGTGGCACGGGGCTGGGACTGACGATCTGCACGAAACTGGCGGATTTGATGCACGGGCGGATCTGGGTGCAGAGTCTGGTTGGAAAAGGGAGTACTTTTCACTTTACCGCGCGGTTGGGAATCCAGGGCACTCCGACGCATCGGCCGACTCCACTTTTGCCGGAACAATTGCGCGACCTCCACTCGCTGATCGTGGACGACAATTTTACGAATCGTCGTGTGATGCATGGAATGCTAAGCCGTTGGGGAATGCGGCCCACGGCGGTGGACGGTGGCCGGGCAGCGCTCCAGGCCATCGAAATCGCCAAAAACGCAGGCCATCCCTTTCCTCTTATTTTGCTGGATGGACAGATGCCTGAGATGGATGGTTTTACTCTCGCAGAGCAGATTCAAAAAGATCCCGGATTACTTGGTGCGACCATTATGATGCTGACCTCGGCGGGGCATCTTGGCGATGCCGCACGTTGTCGAGAGCTGGGAATCGCTGCATACCTGGTAAAGCCGATTCGACAGAGCGAACTGCTCCGCGCGATTTGTCATGTCTTGAACAAGACTCCCATAACGGAAAATGCTCCGCTGGTCACGCGCCACACACTAAGGGAAGCAAACAGTTCCACGCGAGTTCTGCTGGCTGAAGACAACTCAGTCAACCAGACACTCGCGAAGCGATTGCTCGAAAAACGTGGATTCGTAGTGGTTGCGGTGGGAGACGGTCGGGCTGCGGTCGAGGCAATTGAAAAGGACCACTTTGATGTGGTGCTCATGGATATACAGATGCCAGAAATGGATGGCTTTGAGGCAACTACCAGGATCAGGGAGAAAGAGAGGATTCTTGGTGGACACATTCCAATTATTGCCCTCACCGCCAATGCTCTAAAGGGCGATCAAGACCGCTGCCTGGCTGCTGGGATGGATGGTTACATCTCAAAGCCAATCAGGACAAGCGAACTGCTGGAGGCTATCGAGAACCTTGTCACGAAAAAGGATGAACAAGAACCCAGTCAAGTCACGAGAAGCACGAAGTAATTGCTGATTCTGACGGGCGGGGCGGATTTTGACCCAACCCTAAACTTTGAGATGATCGATTCCTTGCGGGCTTCGAGTGACCAGCCCGCTTCACTTTTTTTACTACAACAAATTTGTTGGCTTTGGAACTGGAACAGAATCGCAACCCCGGCTCGTTAACGCTCTCAGGGGCGCCCGCCCACGGAACAATATCGCAAAACTCTTGAGGTTCGTGGGCTCTGTTGACATCCTAAACTTCCGTTCGGTCCTCTGTTGTTCGACCTGCTGTAGCCCGCCTCTGAAGAGGCGGGCTACAGCGGGGCACTAAAACTCCGAATTTGATCCAGGATGTCAACAGATCCCGGTTAATGGCAAGGAGCACTTCAACGTGATTGCCCAACAGGCGGATCCCTGGCAGCGCACAGTTCAAATCTACAAGGTTATATGTAGGCAAGTCTACGTAGGGGATTTACTGACTTACAAGAGCCTATGCAAAACTGTATAATAACTATAGAAGTATATGAACGGAGCCCAATATGAATCTCGAGGATGAAAGCCCGGTTTATACTGGCAATAAATGCACAACGTTGATTGACGATAAATCGAAACCCGTTCCTGAACAACAGAGCAAGCAATACGTTTCTGGAAGCGGATCGAAAAAAGTTTACCACAGCCCTATTTTAACGGTCTATGGGACTCTGGAAGACCTTGTTCGACTCAAAGTTAATTCGCGCGAGATTTAAAGAGATTCGAAAGTGCAAAATTGTTGAAGGGCCAATCCACGGAGAACTCATCGGTTATGAGCATACTTATCAGAAAGCCAGGCGCGATACGCGACTTGTATCCGAGTGATTTAGACAGCGACGGTGCACCGAAGGCGGGGCATGATTCCACGAGCGTTCCGGCTTCACTCGCGGAATTTCTAAACGAGCGGAGTCTCATAACGAGGGATGATTATCTGAGAATGGATTGGGCGAGGAAGCGGGCAGAAGCATCGGGCATCGTCAGCATGATGATGGAAACATGCACCACAATTAACAAAATTGCAGGGGAAAACATTGTTGACATGCATTCCTTTCTTCCACCGGAACCGATCCTTTGCTGCTTCATCTATGTGGAAGGAGGAACGGAATATTTCATGCGCCTGGAGCTGCAAAGCGGGATGCTTACGCTAAGTTTCGCAGAGCGCAATTGCCGCGATACCGTCAGCAATGACTTTGTCCGCTGGGTGCATCGACTTGCCGACATTGAGCCTGTCAAAATTAACGTCAAACTGGTGCACGAATTTCAGGAAATCCGGGTTTCCGTTGAACAGGTTCAGGAATGGTTCAAGTATTTGATTTCAGGGCTGGCTCGTTCCTACACGCCATCACTTTGCTGACGTTTAAGTCGCATGGAAGGTCTGACGAATAAAATTTCGTGAGTCCCGATAAAACCTGGCCGAAAAATATAGAAGTATTGGGATCAGTATTTTCCATGAAATACCGTCTGATTGATGTCCGGCCAAAACTCTTTTAACACGTTGAACACGCCGTCCAAGGCAATCTGCGTTCCCCAACGTTGATACGTTTTCACCCAGGGATTGGATTGCGGCGGGTAATATGCATTGCCGATGCCTGCAGCCGCTCCTGACCCCACGATTTCCGAAAAATTGAAAGTGTTCTTTCCCTCGTCGGTCCTGGTGACGAAGAGCTTGCTGATTGCGTAGCCGGTCCGCTTGAAGATTCCACCTTTGCCAAGTGTGTAATACCTGGGATCTTCATGCGTCACGACAGGCACGATCGCTTCCGACATGTAGTTCTCTATCGCACCGTCGACGAAGATGTGCCAATAGTATTTCCCGTAACCTTCAGCACCTTGCCCAAAGGTCGGCTGCGATTTTTGGCTCAGTGAAATTCCCGCGAGTCCCCCTACGAAAATGAAGTCGGAGTAGTCGAACGTATCTTCTGTCGCCAGCCAGAATTTTTGCTTAAGAGCAAGCGGAGGCAAATGCGTGTTGGTGTTAACCGTACGGTAATTAGGGATGATCCATAGAATTCTCTTGGATTGCTTACCATCCTGGTCATCGGATTGATCAGAGCCTGTAGGTTTAATCTTGGGAGTCTCCACGTCTTGCACAGAGGGTTTTCCATCCGTGGTTGTGCTTAATGGCTGAGAGTTCTGTGCGAGAAGCGAGCCATCGTCCAGGCCTCGCCATGTTGTAGCTTCACGGGACGAAGGTAAGGCGCTCACCGGTTCCTGGGCGCGAACGCAAGAAGTTACCAATGTTCCCGCTAGCGCTGCCACTAAGCAAAACGATCGAATCGGATTCAAAATTTCTTCCCCTTTGCACTTTCCTTCACGCGCCTAGACCTATGCGCTTGTTAACTATTTCCTGCCAATACGTTGGATTATGCGAGTCTGCGTTTGGATGCATTACGGGGGATTATTCTATTTGTAGGGAATTTCCAGTATTGACATGAGGTTTGCAAAACATTCGTTTCACCTGCACTCGGCCCGGCGAATTTGCCGCGGAATTGGAGCTCAGGAGGAAAATCCCGAAACTTCAAAATTTGAAAGAGTTGGGCACCCTCGAAGCTGTAACTAATTTTTTCTAACCGCCGAAAACTTCACGGAGCACGACATTCATGTCATTGAGCGCGCTGGCGCAATTGCCAGTGAAGCTGGAGCCGTGCATTACAGCCAGTGTTTTCGGTTCCAGGTCGGCTAACTTTTTCAGGTTTTGCGCGGTGATATGCGTGTACGGAACGTATTCCGCAAGGATGCCTGCTTGATATACCCTCATTGCCTCCCGCGAGCGGCCCACAATATCGGAGGAAGTGATCGGTTCGACGTCGCCGTGCTGATGGAACAGGTCCGAACACAGGAGCGTTTCCTGCGTTTCCTCGAAGAGCACGCCGGCATCCCAGCCATGAGGCAGATGCGGGGTGCGGCAGTAGCGGAAGCGGTACTTTCCCGTCGTGAAGGTTTCGTTATCCGCGAGGCCGCGGGCCTCCCGGCCGGTGAAGTCGTTCACGCAGACTAACGCGCCGACCTGACTGCAAATGACGTCGGCCTTGGGCGCCGAGGCCAGCCACTCGTTGAGCGAGCCACACTCATCGGATTCAAAGTGGCTGAAGCTGATGTGGCGCAACTCGGAAACAGAAATGAGTTTGGAGACCGCTTCGCGAATCTCCGCGTGCATTCTCCGCAGGCCTGTGTGGAACAGCAGAGGTTCATCATCTTTGATCAGGAAATGGTTGAACTGCATGTTCGCCCAGGGAGCGAAGATCGAGATGCGATACAAGTCCGGTGCGATTTCCGTGATGACCGCCATCGGGCCCTCCTCAATCGAATGCTATGAACGGGAGTTTCATCTTTATTTTCCGGCAAACGTATACCGTACACCCGACCGTTTTGCCAAACAATGCTCCAACGCGATTTATTGGCTGGGCTTGCTTCAAGACGAAATTACGTTCTTGTGCGCGATTGACGAAACTTAAGCAGGAAGGAATCGAGGGCCGGTAGCCTACCCTTAGCGTCTACTGCTGGGCGCTTTGATTTTGGCGGGACTGAAGGTCAGACAAATACTGCCTGGCTAAATCTTTATCTTGCTTGTTCGGGGCGTGCTTCACGAATTGCTGGATCTGGGCGCTGGCACCAGGTATGTTTCCCTCATCGCCATAAATTTGCGCGAGCAGGAAGAAAAGATTCGGTTGGCGGTGGGAGCTGTCGAGTGTGATGGCTTGCGAAACGCTCTTCTCGGCTTCCGCGTAGTTGTGAAGATGGAACAGCGCCAGGCCGCGGTAGTAGCTCGCGTACAGGTCGCCATTCAAGCTCAGTCCGCGGAAGCGGTCTGTCCACGCCTGCAACTCACTCCAGTTTTTCTCATTGTTCAAAAGTCCCGCCAGGCAAAGGTACGGTGCCAAATAAGTCGGATCAACCTTGATAGGTTTGGAGCAGGCGTCGTGTGCTTCGGAGATTTTTTGCTGGCCAATCATTACCTGGCCGAGCAGAACCCACGCGGCGGGATATTCGGGATACTTGTCAATTGCGTCACGCAGGTGTTCTTCGGCTTTCGCCAGATCGATTTTTTTGAAGGCGCCGCAGGCCTTTTGAAACTCGCTCCTCGCCTTGCCCGGAACTCCCAGCCGTATGGCGCTCACCGAACTATTGCGAACATCGGAAAGATCCCAGGGCAGACACGCGTCGTCCTCATTGACGACAGCAGGCTGCTTTGGAAACGGTTCGGATGTGGGGAACATGATTTCCGAGTTATCAGGGTACGTGCCCGGTTGCGTCGGGGGATATGGATAAACTGGGCCACCCGTGCCGGGTGTTCCACGCGATCCGCCTCCAGTTCCTCCGCCCCCTCTGGGTACCGAGCCGCCACCGCCACCACCACCGGTTTTTTGCGCGCGCACCGGCGTGGCACACAGAACAACTACGATGGCCCAAAGCAATATGTACCTTGGAAATGGGAAAACGAAATGGGCCCGACGTACTTTCATTAGCCCTATCTTACTCCTTTTTTTTCGGATCGTTAAATGCCCTTCTTTGGAAGGAAGGCGGGTGTCATTCTCCGGTCGAATCCGAACGCGATTTCATTGCGCGGTTGTGGGTGATTGCGCGTTAGCAGAGGATCGGTTTTATATCGACCACCGGAGTGCCGTCGATCGCTTCGATTGGCCCAACTAAAATTTTATTTTTTACGATTTGCCGTACCGTTACCTGATGCAGGCCCAGAGGATTCGGGCGGTCGGGGGATCGCGTGGCGAATACGCCTGTAAGCGGGCAGTTCTTTTTCGAGCGCGGGTGAACTTTTAATACGTTGCGCCGCGCTTTATGCAGCCAGGTGATTACAATAATTTCATCGCCGACACTCAGGCCGTCGATCCCCTGCATTGCGAATCGATTCACTTGCAACCAGGCGTCGGGAGCGCCTTCGGATCCCTGCTTGGGCGCGTCGGCTCGCGTCTTGATGGAAGATCGGATTGTGGCGATCGCGCGAAGAGGCCCAAGCCTCGGGCGAGCACTTCGTAAATATTTCTTTGACTTCAATTCTCACTCCACTCACCGATGAATTTTGACCCGGTCAAATCGCATGTGCCAGAGCACGCCATGGCAGCTCATATGCTCGAAGCATATCGATTTGACCGCTATTTGCAAATCGAGATTCCTTCGGGCGTTTAGCCCAGAAAATCTCAAAATGAAATAAGATAGTAACGAGATGCAAAGCGATTCCATGGATGCAACGATTGCGAAAGCAGCCAGGTACGCGGCCCAGTTGGCGGGACATCGGCGCCGGGAACGATATCCGCTGTGGATGTGGTGGAATCTGCTGAGTCTGGATGCGCCAACCATTGTTTGCTTGTGGGCGCTGCTTTTTATGCAACAATTTAAGCTCCCTTTTCAGCCTTGGGAATTAGCGGCCCTGACCTTCGCGGTTTGGATCATTTATGTCAGCGACCGCGTTCTCGATGGATTGCGCACTCCTGTGTTGGCGGCATATTCCGACCGCCATAAATTTTATACGCGGCATGGCCGAGCCATTCTTTGCGTTTTACCTCCCATCATTCTAGCCGCAGGTGTGATTCTTCTTGAGAAGATTGGTATTCAAACTCGAATTGCAGGGCTCATCATGAGCGCAGCCGTAATTTTTTATTTTCTCGGCATCCACGGAGTTTCTGATCGCGTAAATCAGTGGTTTCCAAAAGAAATTGTAGCCGGAGGGATATTTGCCGCGGGTGCCGCGATCCCTGCCTGGATACATGCGGAAGGGTTGCGGAATTCCCTAATGCCGGAAGTCCTTCTCTTCGCGGGACTGTGCGCATTGAACTGTCTCTCAATCGAGTGCTGGGAACATAACCGCGGGGAGCTGCGATGGGAGAAACGGCCCTACTGGCTGGTCCGGTTGGTTGATACACGCATTGAAATCGCAGCTACGATTTTAATTTTGTGCGCGTGCAGTATTATTTTTTTTGCGTCACGTAACGGAATCCGTGCGGAGATGGCGGAGGCATCCATCCTTTCACTTTTGTGCCTTATGGCGGTCGAGCGGCGAAGCAACCATTTTTCGCCTCAGGCTTTGCGTATACTGGCGGACGCCGCTCTGCTGACCCCGGCACTATTCCTGCTTCGTTTGTGAATCGAGCGAACATGATTCAATCCACGCCAAAAATGAATTGCGACCGGATTGCACACTGGTATGAGGCAGCAGAGCATTTGAGCTTCAGCAGAACCCTGGAATGCCGCCGTTTTGCGTACGTGGACCGGCTTCGAGAAAGCAGGCGGGCATTGCTATGCGGCGGAGGCGACGGGAGATTTCTGGCGGAATTGCTTCTAGCCAATCCGGAGGTTGAGGTCACGTATGTGGACTTAAGCATGGAAATGCTGCGGGTCGCGGAGCGTCGCGTCACCCGGCTTGGCAAGAATTATAGAAATCGCGTGCAGTTCTTTTGCGCGGATATCCTGACCTTTGTGCCGCCTCTGGGCGACTATGACCTTTTTGCCACACATTTTTTCCTGGATTGCCTTACGCACGACGATATTCAAATACTGATTTTGAAGATGATGAAATGGGCGTGTCCCAGGGCGAAGTGGGTTGTGTCGGAATTCCGATATTCTCAATCCATATTCGGCAGAGTTTGGACCGGAGCAATCATTCGAGCTTTATATGCCGCATTTCGAGTCGCAACCGGATTGCGCGTCACGCGAATCACTCCGCATGCAGCTCTCCTCCTTTCCGCAGGCTTTTATCTGCAGCAGTGTGACATTGCAACGGGAGGCTTGTTGATTTCAGAACTGTGGGAATATCAAAGGGAAGACCTCGCAATGAAAGTCCCGACAGACAGATGAATTCTTATTCAGCGGCGTACACAGAAAACCCGAGTTTCACGAGTTATTTCCCGCAGACACGATTTTGATTTGAAAACTTGAAATAAACTTGGGATGGCCTCGCCGATGGAATGGCCAGGTCTGAATTGGGGCCAACAGGCTGCGGAAAAAAGGCCTTGTTCTGTCATTCTGAGCGAAGCGAAGAATCTTTCTTCGATTTAAGTAAAGGAAGAGCAACAAGGAGAGATTCTTCGCTTCGCTCAGAATGACAGAGTATTTGGTTTTTCCGCAGCCTGTGGAGCCAGAATTGGAGCCTATCGCGGAATTTCACTCACGATTTCTTGAGAAAATTGATCTTCATTTTTTCTTTGAGCGCTAGTCATTTCATGTTGAGGATTCCTTATGCCATCTCGAATTGAAGATTACGCGATGATTGGAGACTGTGAAACCGCTGCGCTGGTGGCGAAAGACGGATCGATTGACTGGCTGTGCTGGCCGCGGTTCGATTCGAGCGCCTGCTTCGCCGCACTGCTTGGCTTGCCGGAAAATGGACGCTGGAGCATCGCCCCGGCGGTTCCCGCAAAAAAGATCACGCGCCGGTACCGGCCGCAAACATTAATCCTTGAAACTGAATTCGAAACCGAAGATGGATCAATGATGCTGATCGACTTCATGCCCTTGCGCGGGAGGCAGTCAAACCTGGTGCGGATTGTTCGGGGTGTTCGCGGACAGGTGGCGATGAAGATGGAATTGATTCTTCGTTTCGATTACGGAGAATCTGTGCCGTGGGTTACGCGAATCACCGATACGTCGATTCGGGCAATTTCCGGGCCGAATAAAGTGGTGCTGCGATCATCCGTCCCCATCCATGGAGAAGATTTGAGCACCGTCTCGGAATTTACGGTTGCCGAAGGACAGTCGATCCCTTTTGTCCTCAGCTATACGCCCTCCCATTTGCCCTCTGCGAGAGAAATCGATCCAATGGATGCGCTCGATAAGACGGAACAGTTTTGGCGAAAATGGTCGAGCATGAGTACGTATCAAGGGCCGTGGGCGGAAGAAGTCAACCGTTCGCTGATTACTTTGAAAGCCTTAACCTATTGGCCGACTGGCGGAATCGTAGCGGCTCCTACGACCTCTCTACCTGAAAAAATCGGAGGCGAAAGAAATTGGGACTATCGAATTTGCTGGCTTCGGGACGCCAGCTTCACTCTGTGGGTACTGACGCAGGCCGGGTATTACCAGGAGGCGATCGCCTGGCAGAATTGGCTGCTGCGCGCAGTGGCCGGAAGTCCAGACCAGGTTCAGATCATGTACGGGCTGGGCGGAGAGAAGGACCTCAGGGAATGGGAATTGAATAAGCTGCCAGGTTACGAAGGTTCGAAACCTGTGCGGGTAGGAAACGCGGCAGCAGAACAGCTTCAACTCGATATTTATGGAGAAATCGTCGGCTTATTGCACTACGCGCGGGGTGAAAAACTTTTAAATCATGGTCCTAACATCAACCTCGAATGGAATTTGCTCAATCATTTGACCGGAACCTGGCGCGAGCCGGACGATGGCATTTGGGAAGTCCGCGGACCTCGCCGCCAATTCACACATTCCAAAGTAATGTGTTGGTACGCATTTGATAGCGCGATCAAAAGTTGCGAGAGGTTCGGGCTGAAAGGGTCGTTAGACCGATGGCGAGAGTGCCGCGAAGAAATCCACACGGAAGTCTGCCGCAGCGGATTCGATATTGAACTTGGGAGTTTCGTGCAGTCCTATGGTTCAAAAGAGGTGGACGCCAGTTTATTGTTGATTCCAAGAACGGGTTTCCTTCCCGTCAGCGATGAAAAAGTGCAAGGCACGATCCGCGCCGTTGAAAAGATGCTGATGAGGAACGGATATGTTTTGCGTTACAACACCAAAGAGAATATCGATGGCCTTCCTCCGGGCGAAGGTGTTTTTCTCCCTTGCAGTTTTTGGCTCGCGGATAATTATTTTATTTCGGGAAGATATGAGGAAGGAAAGCAGCTCCTGGAGAGATTGATGCGGCTGCGAAATGACGTGGGACTATTTTCCGAGGAATATAGCCCCAGCGAACAACGCCAGGTGGGAAATTTCCCGCAAGCATTTACTCACGTGGCTTTCCTGAATAGTATTTTTATTTCAAAGCGCGTATATGAATCTTCAAGAGGAAAATGATATTCGCACTCCTTCTCTAATGATTCTTTTCTCAGATTGCATCTCGAACGCCTGCCCTAAGTACCGTCGCATGGTTTCTCGTAAGCACACGTTTGTCCCTCATGAATCAACTGAAATTGCCGATATGTCTGTTGGGCCAGCATAACGATCACTTGCCCCAGTTTTAATAAAAAATGGAGCGACATGGCTCGTATCCTGGTTATACAGCTCGGGCGGCTTGGCGATGTGATTCAAACCACGCCTTTGCTCGGCGAACTGGTCAGGAATAATCGCGCCGGCAGCGTGGATGTTCTTGTATTCGATTCTCTCCGCGAAATTGTAGAAGGCATCGGATTAAGAAAGGTACATGGCCTGCCGGAACATTCGCTCCCAATCAGCATTCGGGAGATGGACAAAAGCATTGAGCTAAGCCGCGCGAATCCAACCCGGATTCCGCGCGAAGCGGAAGAAGTGCTGCGCACTCTCGGGCTCCCCGGCTATGACCGCATCGTGAATTGCACGTATTCGCCCATTGGCGCATTCATTGCGAAAAATACGAAAAGTAAAAAAGTGGTTGGTCCGGTAATCACCGCCGCCGGAGAGATATTATTTCATCATCCGGCGCAAATCTATTTGTGCGCCCGCGCCAATTTTCGCGATCAGAATTGGTTTAATCTCGTCGATTTATGGCGTGCCAGCGGCCAGTCTTTGAGTGAGGATTTTTTCCAGGCTCGCTCTCATGTTCCTGTCGCATCCAAATTGCCATTTGAAATTCCTCTGGGGCGCATCGTGGCCATGAACCCCGGATCCAGTGATGCCGTCCGCCGCTGGCCTCCGGCCGATTTCGCATTTCTGGCGGAGGGATTAGTCTCACATGGGCTCGTGCCCGCCTTGGTCGGAGCGCCTTCCGATCGCGAAACATGTGCGGAAGTGCAGGCCCGTAGCACGGTTAGAATTGCCAACTTTTGCGGAGAGACATCTGTTCCGGAATTGGCTTTTTTTCTGACTCGTGCCGACCTGCTGGTCAGCAATGATACGGGCGCGATTCACATCGCCGCAGCTGTTGGTTGCCGGAC
>Ga0210386_10003307_pt1 | contig 13548 bp, 8 predicted proteins | sample IncBWH32OmetaG_FD_160091 | JGI IMG/M metagenome (GOLD analysis project Ga0210386, IMG submission 160091) | Forest soil microbial communities from Barre Woods Harvard Forest LTER site, Petersham, Massachusetts, United States - Inc-BW-H-32-O ... | reverse complement strand
GAAGCAACCCAAATCGGAAAACTCCTGCGCGGCGTCAGCGTCCGGCAGATTCGCATGATCTGCGGGCTCATCCTGTTTGCCTATCTGATCAGCCATTTCCTCAACCACGCGCTTGGCAATATCTCGATGGAGGCGCTGGCCTGGGGTATGCATTACCATCTGATGTTTTGGCAATTCCTGCCAGTCGCGATCATCTTTTACACCGCGATGCTGGTCCATGGCGGGCTCGGAATCTGGGCGCTTTACGAGCGGCGGCAATTCCGCTGGAAGGCGATCGAGCCGTTGCAGCTCGTGCTCGGCCTGAGCATCCCGGCGCTCATCGCCGCTCACATCATCGGAACGCGACTCGGCTTCACGCTGTTTGGGACTTCCAAACTCTATCCGCAGGTGCTTCACGGCTATTGGGCGACGGCATCGAACCGGATCTGGCTGACGCTCTCGGTTTTGATCATCGCCTGGATCCACGGCAGCATCGGTCTTTACTTCTGGCTGCGGATGAAAGCGTTCTTCAGATACGCCGCCCCGTTCCTGTTGGCCGCAGCCGTACTGGTGCCGACGCTCGCTTTGCTCGGCCTCTACCAGAGTGGCCGCACCATCACGAAAATAAGCACTGATGCCGAGTGGCGGGCGGTCAATCTCGCTCCCGGAAAGGTCGGCACGCCGGCCCAGAACGATACACTCGAAAACATCACCGGCGGCTTCATCATCGGCTATCTCGGCCTGCTCGGCCTGGTGCTGGCCGCGCGCGGCTTTCGCACCCTTCACGAGCGGCGCGCCGGCATGATCTCCCTTTCCTACGGCAATGGCCGCACCATCCGGGTGCCGAAGGGTCTTTCGGTGCTCGAGGCGAGCCTGCGCTATCAGGTCCCGCATGCCAGCGTGTGCGGCGGTCGCGCCCGCTGTTCGACCTGCCGCATTCGCGTGATCGGCGACTGCACCTCCCTGCCGCGGCCGTCCAACCGCGAAGCGTTCGTGCTCAACCGGGTCGGAAGCGATGCCGATCCGGCGATCCGGCTCGCCTGTCAGCTCCGCCCCGAGAGCGACCTTTCCTTCTTCCAGATCTTCACGCCGCAGGCCGCACCGACCCGACACGGCCCCTCACATATCGGCGAGGAGCGCTATCTCGTCAGCATGTTCGTGGACATGCGCGGTTCGACGCGGCTCGCGGAAAACCGCCTGCCGTTCGACACGGTGTTTGTCGTCAACCGCTTTCTCGGCGCGGTCTCAAAGGCCGTGATCGAATGCGGCGGCCAGCCGAACCAGTTTCTCGGCGACGGGCAACTGGCGCTGTTTGGACTGGCGACCAACCGCCAAACCGCCTGCCGGCAGGCCTTGACGGCAGCGGGGCACATTTCGCTCCATGTCGAGGAGTTGAACCAGTTCCTCAAAAATGACCTGCGCGAACCGATCCGATTCGGCATCGGGATTCACGGCGGCGAGGTCATCGTCGGCGATATCGGTTATCGCGACCATATGGTGTTCACCGCGCTCGGCGATGCCGTCAACGTCGCGGCACGGCTGCAGGACATGACCAAAGGCCTCGGCTGCGAGGTCATCTTTTCCGACGAAGTGCGCGCGACGGCGGGTCTCGCTGACGACGCATTGCCGCGGCAGGACGTTGAAATCCGCGGACGCGCGGGACCGATGAGCGTGTGTGTTGTCGCCAAGGCCGACGCCTTGTCTGCGCTCGTTGACGACGAAAAGCCCGTCGCCGCCTGAAAGAGCGACCGCCTCGGTTTAAGTCGGCCGCCGCGACGACGACGGCAACGTTAGAAGCAAGCTGAACAGGCATTCAGAAAAATTTCCTTGAACGAAGCGGTGCTCTCTCGAACCCCGTTTTGAAACGACGCGACTGATGGCCATGGGGTGAGACTGCAAATTGACTGCAACGCAACCCGCGCCCATCGCGCAACTCGAGGAGAACGACCATGTTACGCAAACTGACGATCGTATTGGCTGCCACGGCTTCTCTCGGCATCGCCGCCCTTGCTCCCTCCACCGCATCGGCCAAGCCCTTTGGCGGCTGGGGCTGGGGCGGTTTCCATCATCGCCATTTCGGCGGCTTCGGCCTCGGCGTCGGCTATGTCGACGACGGCTGCTATGTGACCCAGCGTGTGCTGACGCCGTACGGTTACCGCTTCCGCACCGTCAACGTCTGCGCCTACTGATCGAAATTGATGTCGTCTGCTACAAACGCTCCGGTCGCCGACCCGCGGCCGGAGCGTCGCATTTCTGCCGGCCGCACTCTTCGCGAAGCCGATGATGGAAGCGGGCTGAAGGACGATCCGGAATTGACTTGACGAATGCCGGTGGCACACTCGCCGCCATGAAACGACGGCTTCTTTTCACCATTCTGCTTGCGATCGTTCTCGCTCTGCTGATCAAGTACGGCGTGAATGCCGCGCCTCGCGCCAGCGAGCTACCGCTTCCTCCCGGGGTATCCGTCGTTAACGATTGAGGCGCCGAAAGCCGCGCCGATTCGCTTAATGGATTCTAAATATTCCCGACGCTCACGGCTTCGTGTTCCCTCTTCCGCGTTACCGTTGAAACAACGGAACATCACCTATGACTCACATAACGGCGAGCCGCCTTGTAAGCACTGTCGAACAGGCTTACGTGGTGACCTCATTGTCACGCCGGCAGAACGCCCCGATACGAAATTAATCTCATGAATACCAATACTGCGCTTGCTCGCCACGTGGGTGACCCGAGACTTTACCTGTTTCTCGGTCTGGCGAACTGGTTCATTTTCGTGGATCACATCCCGAACAACATGGTGAGCTGGATCACGCCGCGAAACTTCGGTTTTTCCGGCGCCGTCGACCTGTTCGTATTCATCATCGGCTATACCGCTGCGCTCACCTATGCGCCCATCATGATTGAACGCGGCGGCATCGTCGGCACCACGCGGGTGCTCAAGCGCGCCTGGCAGCTCTATGCCGCCTTCATCGTGTTGTTTGCGATCTACGCGGTGTCGATCGGCGATATCGCCACGCGCTATGCCGCGCCCGACATCATCTATGAATTCAATGTCGCGGGCTTGCTCGACGATCCGGTCCGCACCATCACGCACGGATTGCTGCTGCAATCCAAGGCGCTGAACCTCGACGTGCTTCAGCTCTCCGTCTTGCTGATGGCATGTTTTCCGGGCGTGTTGTGGCTGCTGCTGCGTGCACCCGGCTGCACGTTGGCCGCCTCGGTGGCGCTCTACCTTGCCGCACGTCAGTTCGATTGGACACTGCAGACCTTTCCGGACGGAAACTGGAATTTCAATCCGTTCTGCTGGCAATTGCTGTTCGTGCTCGGCGCCTGGTGCGCGCTCGGCGGCGTCAGCCGGCTGCGCACGCGCTTTCGCGCACCGATCTGGGGTTATCTCGGACTGGCTTATCTTGTATTCGCATTCGCCATGACGATGGCCGGGCGTTTCCCGGCGCTGGGCGAAATGCTGCCGGTCTGGCTGCATGATGCGTTCATTCCGATCGACAAGGTCAATCTTGCTCCCTATCGGCTGCTGCATTTCATCGTCGTGGCGCTGTTTGCCACCCGACTGATCCCGAGGCGGTGGCATGGATTGGACTGGCCGGTCTTCAAGCCGCTGATCGTATGCGGCGAACAGGCGCTGGCGGTGTTTTGCGCCGGTGTGTTCCTCTCTTTTGCCGGTCACGTTGTTCTCGTGACGGGCTCTAGCTCGCTGGTGGAACAGATCCTGGTCAGCCTCGGCGGCATTGCGATCATGACGCTGGTTGCCAGCTACGTGTCGTGGTCCAAGCGCCAGGATGGAGCGCCTCTCGCGCCGATCGGCCACCGTGCTTCGTTGAGAGCCGGCTAGAACCAGCCGGGCTTTCACAAAGCCGATTCCTTTGCAGGCGGCTTATCATATATGCTTCGACGGATTCTCGCGTCGGAGCCCGCGATGCATTCCGAACCCGCTATCCCCTCCACTTTGGCGCTGCCCGCGTTCACGGCGCCTTACGCCGCGGACGATATCGCCATCGCAAGGCAGCTGTTGGGAACTTCCCGCCTCGGTGGCGATCGCGAGGCGCGGATCGATCAGACCGCGACACGGCTGATCGAGGCCATCCGCGCCGACGACGATCGTCTCGGCGGCGTCGAGGACATGCTGCGCGAATTCGCGCTCTCGACCAAAGAGGGACTCGCGCTGATGGTGCTGGCGGAAGCGCTGTTGCGGGTGCCGGATGCCCGCACCGCCGACCGCTTCATCGAGGACAAGCTTGGCGAAGGCGACTTCATTCATCACGAAACCCGATCGAGCGCGTTCCTGGTCAATGCCTCGGCATGGGCGCTGGGAATGTCGGCGCGGGTCATTCAACCCGGCGAGACTCCTGACGGGACTATCGGCCGGCTGGTGAAACGCCTCGGCGCACCGGCCGTCCGTGCCGCCACGCGGCAAGCGATGCGGCTGATGGGGAGCCATTTCGTGCTCGGCGAAACCATCGAGGCCGCGCTGGCGCGGGCCCAATCAAGCGCCGCGCCACGCTATTCCTTTGACATGCTTGGCGAAGGCGCGCGCACCGTCGCCGACGCGGAGCGTTATTTTAATGCCTATGCAAGCGCGATTGAGGCGATCGGCGCCAGCGCCGGCTCACGTCCCCTGCCCGACCGACCGGGCATTTCGATCAAGCTCTCGGCGCTGCATCCGCGCTTCGAGCCCTTGGGCCGGCAGCGCGTGATGACAGAGTTGGTGCCACGGCTGATCGCTCTGGCGCAGCGGGCGAAATCTTACGACCTCAACCTCACCGTCGATGCCGAAGAGGCCGATCGGCTTGAACTATCGCTGGAAGTGATTGCCGCCAGCTTTGCCGACACCTCGCTCGCGGGCTGGGACGGTTTTGGCCTCGCCATTCAGGCTTATCAAAAGCGCGCCGGCGCGGTGATCGACTACGTTCACGAACTCGCGGCCAAACTGAACCGGCGCATGATGGTGCGGCTCGTCAAGGGCGCCTATTGGGACAGCGAGATCAAGCGCGCGCAAGAGCGTGGCCTCGCCGGCTATCCTGTCTTCACACGCAAGGCGATGACTGACCTGAACTACATCGCCTGCGCCGAACAACTCCTGAGGCTGCGGCCGCGGCTTTTCCCGCAATTCGCCACCCACAATGCGCTGACGGTCGCAACCGTGATCGAACTCGCAGGCGATGAAGGCGGCTTCGAATTGCAGCGCCTGCACGGCATGGGCGAAGCGCTTTACGCGCGACTGACCGCCGACCGTCCGACGTTAGCCTGCCGCACCTACGCTCCGGTCGGCAGCCACCGCGATCTCCTCGCTTATCTGGTGCGGCGCCTGTTGGAAAACGGCGCCAACTCTTCCTTCGTGGCGCTCGCTGCTGACGATGCCGTGCCGGTCAAGACCTTGCTGCGACGCCCGGCCGATATCATCGGCAGCCCCGACAATGCCCGTCATCCCAACATCCCGTTGCCGGTCGACCTCTACCGGCCACAGCGCCAAAACTCCTGCGGCATCGAATTCGGCGATCGCGCTGGCTTGCAAACCATGCTTGACGCGGTCACCGCCGCGACCGCGCCGGTCACCGCGACAGCCGTGATCGGCGGCAAAGCTGGCACCGGAAGAGCGCGGCAGCTTTTCGGTCCCGCAGATCCGGCCTCGCCAATCGGAAGCGTGATCGAGCCGACAGATGACGATGCGAATGCAGCCATCGCCGCCGCGCGTGCCGGCTTCTCACACTGGAGCCGCACACCGGCCGCAAGCCGCGCCGGCTATCTCGATCGCGCCGCTGATTTACTGGAACAACGCGCTGCGCGCTTCATTGCGCTGTTACAACGCGAGGGCGGCAAGACACTCGACGACGCGGTCTCGGAAGTTCGCGAGGCCACGGATTTCTGCCGCTATTACGCAAGCCTCGGCCGCGATCTGTTCGGCGCAGGTGAAGTCATGCCGGGACCGACCGGCGAGAGCAATGTATTGTGCCTGCGCGGCCGCGGCGTCTTCATCGCGATTTCACCCTGGAATTTTCCGCTCGCGATCTTTACGGGTCAAATCACCGCGGCCTTGATGGCGGGCAATACCGTGGTAGCAAAGCCCGCGGAGCAGACGCCCTTGATCGCGTTTGAGGCGATAGCTCTGCTGCACCAGGCTGGCGTGCCTTCTTCCGCGCTGCATCTGGTGCCCGGCGATGGCGGCATCGGTGCTGCGCTGGTCGCCCATCCGGACGTGGCGGGCGTGGTCTTTACCGGCTCGACGGAAGTCGCGCGCGGCATCAACCGCGTGTTGGCGGCCAAGGATGGCGCAATCGTGCCGCTGATCGCGGAGACCGGCGGCATCAACGCCATGATCGTGGACGCGACCGCGCTGCCCGAGCAGGTCGCGGACGATGTTCTCACCTCCGCGTTCCGATCAGCCGGCCAGCGCTGCTCGGCGTTACGGATTCTGTTCGTGCAGGAAGAGGTCGCCGATCGCATGATCGAGATGATTTCCGGCGCCGCGCGTGAATTGAAGATCGGCGATCCCAGCGATCCCGCCGTTCATATCGGCCCGGTGATCGACGCCGAGGCGAAAGCGCGACTGAACGCGCACATCGCGCCCATGAAGCGCGAGGCGCGTGTGCATTTTGCGGGGGCCGCGCCGGAAGGCCAGTATGTTGCGCCACATATCTTTGAGCTGACGAACGCCGATAAATTGACCGAGGAAGTATTCGGCCCGATCCTGCATGTGGTGCGTTATGCGGCCAGCCAGTTCGACGACGTGCTGACGTCGATCGAACGCACCGGTTACGGGCTGACGCTCGGCATTCACTCGCGAATCGACGATGTGGTCGATTCGGTGGTCGAGCGGCTCGCGGTGGGCAATGTTTACGTCAACCGCAACATTATCGGCGCGGTGGTCGGCGTGCAGCCGTTCGGCGGCTCCGGCCTGTCTGGCACCGGTCCCAAGGCCGGCGGCCCGCATTACCTGGCGCGTTTTGCCACCGAGCAGACCGTGACGATCAACACGGCGGCCGCCGGCGGCAATGCCGCGCTGCTGTCGGGTGAAGAATAGGCACCGTCGTCGACGGCACAAACCGCCGTTGCATCGCCCCTCGTTATCGATCAAAACCATCAGCTAACCGCGTGGAACAAAGTTTCCATCGCGCGGAATAATATCAACAACACGGGACGGTCTCATCATGGAAGGCGGCATCTTCGAAGGGCTGAAGGTTCTGGATTGCGCGAGCTTCATCGCGGCGCCCGCGGCCGCCACCGTGCTGTCGGATTTCGGCGCCGAGGTCATCAAGATCGAGCCGCCGGGAACCGGCGATCCCTATCGGCTGCTGCCGAAACTGCCGGGATATCCGATCAGCGAGCATAATTTCGCCTGGCTTCTCGAAGGGCGGAATAAACGGAGCCTGGCGCTCGACCTCGCCAAGCCGGAAGCACGTGAGGTGCTGTATCGGCTGGCCGCCGAGGCCGACGTCTTCATCACCAATTTTCCGCCTGGTGTGCGCAAACGCCTCGGCATCACCTATGAAGACATCAAGCCGAGGAATGCGCGCCTGATCTACGCCTCCTTCACTGGCTACGGCGAAACAGGCGCCGAGGCCGACAAGCCCGGCTTTGACAGCAACGCCTATTGGGCGCGGTCGGGCCTGATGGACCTGGTGCGCGCCGACGAGAATACGACACCGGCGCGGTCTACTCCCGGCATGGGCGACCATCCTTGCGGGATGGCGCTCTATGGGGCGATCGTCACCGCGCTCTACAAGCGCGAACGGTCAGGCGAAGGTTCGCATGTCTCGTCGAACCTGATGGCGAACGGCCTGTGGGCGGCGGGCACTCTGGCGCAGGCGAAATTATGCGGCGCCACGTTCCAGGAGCGGCGTCCGCGCGAACGCGCGCTCAACGCGGTCGTCAACCACTATCGCTGCAAGGATGGCCGCTGGCTGATCCTGTCCCTCCTCAACGAAGAGCGGCAATGGCCGGCGCTGGCCCGCTGCCTGGGGCGCGAAGACCTGGTCAATGACGCCGGATTTGCCACCAAGGCCGACCGCCATGCGCGCTCGATCGAGCTGATCGCGATTTTCGACCAGGTCTTCGCGACAAAAGACCTTGCCGATTGGCGCACCGTTCTCGACGGCAACGGGCTGGTGTTCGGCGTGGTCGGCATTCTCGACGATATTCCCAGCGATCGCCAGATGATCGAAACCGGGGCGCTGGTACCGTTTGAAAACGACAGCCTGCTCACGATCAACAGCCCGATCTGGGTCGACGGCAGCGAGAAGGTCAAACCGAAGCGCCCCCCAGAAGTGGGCGAACACAGTGCGGAGATTTTGCGTGAGGCCGGTTATGATGAGGCCGCCATACGAAATTTGAAAGTGTCCGGCGCGGTGGGATGAGGGTCACGAGAATGCCGAGTTATCGACTGCATCACTTTCCGGAATCCGGCAACAGTTACAAGCTGGCGCTGATGCTGACCCTGTGCGGCCAGAATTTCGAGCCGGTCTGGACCGATTTCGCCGGTGGCGTAACGCGAACGGCGGAGTGGCGAAAGGCCGTCAACGAGATGGGCGAAATCCCGGTGCTGGAAGAAGACGGCGTGCGCCTGACCCAGACCGCGCCGATCCTGCTCAAGCTCGCCGAGCAATATGGCCGCTTCGGTGGCGACAGCGCGGAAGAGAAATTCGAAGTGCTGCGCTGGTTGTTCTGGGACAATCACAAGCTCTCAGGCTATATGGCGACCTATCGTTTCCTGCGCACCTTCACGCCGACGCCAGATCCGAAGGTACTGGTCTTCCTGCGCAAGCGTCTCGACGATTTCCTGGGCATTCTGGAGCGGCATGTGCAGGATCACGCTTTTGCGGCCGGCGACCGGCCGACCGTGGCCGATTTTTCCATGATCGCCTACCTGCACTATCCGGGCGATGAGACCGGATACGATTTCAGGACCAGCCATCCGGCGATCGATCGCTGGCTGCAACGCGTGGCGGCGCTGCCGGGCTGGCGCTCGGCTTACGATCTGCTGCCGGGCAAGCGCCTGACGCATTACGTCTGAGCGAAGTTTGGCGCCGGGCTATTGATTGTGAAGGAATACCCAGCCGAACGCGGCCAGCCCGATGATCACGGCAACCGCAATCGCCCAGACGCTGACACGGATGGAACTTGTGGTCTGCCGCGCGCTTTCATTGGCGGCAATCTCGCGGTTGCGTTCCTTGGTCTCCCCGGTCGGATCGGTCACGGCGTAGCTCCTGCAACGGCTATGGCGCGGTAAGCTTTACCCTATGCCTGAGCCCGCGTCACCGCCTCCAGCGGCGTTGCAGGCCCACGAATAGTCTTGCCGCTTCCACCTAATCCCGCCAACCGGCCCAGCGAAAATGCCGCCAGCGCCGCGCACAGCGCAGCCGCGGCCGCCGCCACGAACACCTCCCCTGCACTCCATTTCAGGCTAAGCAGCACGCCGCCGACCAGTGGGCCGACGATCGAGCCGACGCGCCCCACCCCGAGCGCCCAGCCAACGCCGGTCGCCCTTACCGAAGTGGGGTAATATCCAGCCGCAAGCGCGTTGGCCGCGATCTGACCGCCGACAATGCAAAAGCCGGCGACAAAGATCGCTGATGTGACGAGGATGGCGGAGTGTCCGAGCTGGCCGATCGCGCCGACCGCAAACACGGCGATGAAATAGACCAGCGCCAGCGCGCGAAACGAGAAGCGGTCGATGACGCTGCCGAGCGCGAAGGTGCCGACCACGCCGCCGACCTGCAACATCGAGCCGATCGCGGCAGCTTCGGAGATCGAGGCGCCGAGATCGTTGAGCACGGTCGGCAGCCAGTTCGACAGGAAATAGATATCGAGCAGGCTCATGAAGAACACCACCCACAACAGCAGCGTGGCGAGCGTTCTTCCGCCCCTGAAGAGATGCTGGACCGGGATGCCTTTCAATGCCGGTTCGTCGACGATAAAGCGGCAGCCTTCGGCAAAAGCCGCCTTCGCATTAACCGATGTCAAAAGCTCTGCGACGCGCGCATCGGCGCGACCGGTGAGCGCCAGGAAGCGCACGGATTCGGGCAGCCGCCACGCCAGGATCGGCACCAGTACGAGCGGCGCAGCGCCGCCGACGACAAACACCGATCGCCAGCCAAACTGTGGAATCAGCGCTGCGGCCAACAGGCCGCCGAGCGCGGCCCCTATCGAAAAGCCGACGAACATCACCATCACCATGGTGGCGCGGCGGCGGTGCGGGCTGAATTCGGACGTGAGCGCAATCGTATTCGGCATCGCGCCGCCGAGGCCAAGGCCTGTCAGAAACCGGATCGCAAGCAACGCATTCACGTCGTTGACGACCGAAGTGACCAGCGTGCCAATGCCGAACGCCAGCGTGGAAAAGATGATGATCTTCTTGCGACCGATGCGATCGGCCAGCGGGCCGAACAACAGCGCGCCGATCATCAGGCCAAACAGTCCCGCACTGAACACAGGACCCAACGCGGCCTTGCCAACATTCCATTCCTTCGCCAGCGCCGGCGCAACATAGCCGATGGCCGTGGTATCGAAGCCGTCGAGAAACAGGACGGTCGCGCAAATCAGCAGCAATTTGACCTGAAAGGCGCCGACCGGCCGGGCATCCATGAACGCGGCGACATCGACGGTCGAGGCATCTTTGGTCGATGGTCCGGTCACGTGCGCAACGCTTCTTTGGAAAAGCCCGCGATCTGCTTGTAGCTGTCGGACAGCGCGACCAGTTCGGCATGGCTGATGACGTCGCCGATCGCCTTGAACGGCCGGTCGTTGCTGCGTTGATAGACCTCGCGCAGGATCGCATCCGGCGGATTGGTGCGGTTGGTGAGAACCACGCGCGTCGTCGCCTCCAGCCGCTGCTTCTCGTAAGCCGCAAACGCCGCGACCGGATCGTCGTTGGCAAGCAACGCCAACGTCATCGCCCGTGTATCCAGGATCGCCTGACCCGCACCGTTGGAGCCGCGCGGCACCATCGGATGGGCCGCATCGCCGAGCAGCGTGACGCGTCCAAAACTCCAGCGTGGCAGCGGGTCTTGATCGACCATCGGAAATTCCAGCACGCTGTCGGCGGCGCGGATGAAGGCGGGAACATCGAGCCAGTCGAAATGCCAGTCGGCGAAGGCGCCGATGAAATCGTCAAGCGAGCCCGGACGATTCCAGTCGCGCCGGCGGTAGTTGGGGGTCTCGATCTCGGCGACCCAATTGACGAGTTGCAGGCCGTCGTCACCGGCCTCACGGATCGGGTAGATCACCATCTTGCCATGCGACAGCCAGCCCGCACGAGTCATGCTCGCGCCCGACAAGATCGGCTTCCACCGCGTGACGCCGCGCCACATGTTGACGCCGGAATAGCGCGGCTCGCCCTCATCAGGGAAAAACTGCTTGCGGATCACCGAATTGATGCCGTCGCAGGCAATCGCCGCGCGACCGCGCTCGCTCTTGCCGGCGGCATCGTCTGACCCGGTCGAAAAATGCAAGGTGACGCCGTGATCGTCCTGCTCGACCCCGACGCAGTTGTGATTGGTGAGAATGCGATCCGCGCCGACGCGGCTCTTGAAGGCTTCCAGTAGCACCATTTGCAGGTCGCCGCGATGAATCGAGAACTGCGGATAGTCGTAACCGGCCGAGCGACCGAGCGGCTCCTGATAAATCAACTGGCCGAAGCGATTGAAGAAGGAGGCGTCTTTGGTCTCGATCGCCACCCGCGCCAGATCGGCCTCAAGGCCAAGCGCGGCGAGTTCCTTGGTGGCGTGCGGCAAGAGGTTGATGCCGACACCGACCGCGCGGATTTCCGGCGCGGACTCGAAGACGCGACAGGGAATGTTGGCCGCGTGCAGCGCCAGACCCAGGGTCAAGCCGCCAATGCCGCCGCCGACGATCAGGATGTCGTCCATGTTTCCTCCCGCATCGCTTGGTTGTGCGGCTGTCGCGATGAAACACGATTGGTGAGCCTACTGTCAATCGGACGAGGTACGGCAGAGCCTATGTTCTACCGATTACCGACGAAACACATGCCCATGCGCGAGGCCTCGCTCATGACCTGACAGGCGAGCCCCTTGGCGCAATTCCACGATACAAAACTGCGGTCGTTGTCGGCGGCCTTGTCGCCGACTTTGGCCTGCAGCCCGTAGCAATGCGCGCCCCAGCCGTCGTCATATTCCGTTCCGGCCAGTTCCCCGCTGCCGCGCAACTGCGGCCGCTCGGAAAAGCCGCGGCTATAGTCGACTGGCTTACCGTCACGGATTTCAGCCAAAATATCGCGGCGGCGGACCTGGTCGCCGAAGAAATGCGGCGAGGCCGGCACGATCAACGTGTTGGACGGGTTTGTCGCCATCCAGTCGACGCCGGGGAAATGAAATCCGCCGATACCGCGGGTCTGGTGGCATCCGGCGCAGGTGATGTCGTTAAGCCTACGCTCGAAGCCCGCGACCGAGCGAATGTTTTGCAAATTGATGCCGCGCGCGGCCGCCTTTTGCAGCGCCGTCACGATGTCATCCGTCGAGAAGACGGGATTTTCGCCCTCGCCTTGCACGAGACCGAAGGCGGGTTGCGAAGGTGAGGCTGCGAAGCCAGTCGGGGTTGGCGCGATCGCCGCTTTGGCGAGAAATTCCTTCGGGATCAAAACCGTGCCGCGATCGAATTCCTTGAGATGCGCGGGATCGAGCAGCCACGCCTTGAAATCGCGCCTCAGCTTTTCATCCGACAGCAAACGCTCGCGATCGATCTGGTCTTCCAGCGTCGCTTCCTCGAAGATTTTCGCTTGCGGGTCATAGTCGAAGACCTTCAGCAGATAATCGGTGCGGAACTCATGGCTCGGCGATTGCGTGACGTGCGCGATCTGAAGATTGGTCTCGATGCGCTCGATGTTATCAGGCCCGATCAGAGTCAGCGGCCCATCCTCGGACGTCAGTTTTTTCGCCAGCGCTGCGCCGGTAAGCGACCAGTCGCCTGATTCCAGCCAGCGTCGCGCGATGGCCGCGCAGGTCGGCGCCGAGGCTTTGCCACCGGTATTGCCGGCCCTCGCCTTCAAGATCAGATTGAGCGTCATCGGCAGCCGCGCCGAAGCGCCGTGATCGCCGACCGGCGGCGCGTCGATCTCGGTGAGGCGATAGATCAGCCGGATTTCGCCGCAACTGTCCGGTGCCACATAGCCGCGGTCCATCCGGTTGACGATACCGGCAAGCACAAACCGCGTCGCGGGAGAATAAAGTTGGTCACGATCGAACAGCTGAAAGTCGAACTGCGGCCCAGCGCCGATGGTCTCATTCGGAAGCTCGGCCTTGTGCCGTTGCACATATCGCTCTAATTCCTGGTCGAGCGATTTCCGGATTGCCGCGACGGCGGGTAACGCAAACAACGCGGCGTCGGCGAGCGGCGCACCCGACGGCGATGCGGAAAGCATCCGCGCGAGGCTGAATGCCCCGCGATCGAGTTCGCGTAAAGCGAAGGGATCGGTGATCGCCACGCCGCGCTCCAGCAAGGGCGCGCTTTGCGCCGCGCTTGGGGACAGCGAGCCGGAGAGGACTGCGAAGGCGATGATGAAGAGTGAACGCAACGGAAGACCCATATCCTGACAAACACCGC
>Ga0210386_10003304_pt1 | contig 13553 bp, 16 predicted proteins | sample IncBWH32OmetaG_FD_160091 | JGI IMG/M metagenome (GOLD analysis project Ga0210386, IMG submission 160091) | Forest soil microbial communities from Barre Woods Harvard Forest LTER site, Petersham, Massachusetts, United States - Inc-BW-H-32-O ... | reverse complement strand
GAGCATGCCCAGCCGATCACAGTGAACGTGGAGGCTGTGGGCGGCGCCGGATGGATCATGGAGCCATGCAGCGCATGTCTGGGCAATCTCGGAGCCCACGCCGGCACAGACGCGATCATCGTTGCTCGATTGATCACCTTGTAATTTGTGCTAATCCCAGCGGGCGCAGGAGGTCGTATGTCGGCCAACGAGATACGTAACGCGGCGGTGACGGGCGCGGGCGGCGGTATCGGCCGCGCTATCGCTCTGGCGCTGCTGGGGGAGGGCATGCTCGTCTGGTTGATCGGGCGCGATCAGGACAAACTTGAGCCTGTCGCCAAGCAAGGGCACCGGCGCGCAAGGCTGATCACCGCCGATCTTGCCACTTCCGATGGCATTTCCAAGGTCGCGACGGCGCTGGGACCGCGACTGGACGTCCTTGCTCACAGTGCCGGCGGTACCTCCGCGGTGATTGGGCATCGATCGGCGCTGACGAATGGGCGGCGCTCGAACGCGTGAACTTGCACGCGCCTCTGTCGCTGACCGCAGCCAATCTGCCGAGCCTGCGCGCAGCCCGTGGACAGGTGGTGCTAGTAAACTCGTCGGCCAGTTTGCGTGCCGGCGCGGACATGGGGGCCTATGCCGCGAGCAAGCATGGTGATCACCGCGTTGAAGCTGCGTGCGACGGCAGAGGTCACGGATATCATCATGCGGCCGAGCAGATTTTGTGAGATCGTACCGAAGCCGCTTGACTTGCTGTGAAGCGCGGATTCATTAGCTGCTTTCATTTCGGGGTGTAACCTGCGGATCCGCAAAATGCTAGCGGGGCCTCCCGCGAACCTTACGTCGCCGTCGGGTTCACGTGCAAGTGCCGCTACCAGCGCATCCCAGGTATGATCGCCAAGGCGGGGCATAATTGTCATCATAGCGCGTCTAACGGAGTGGGCGTCGGTCCGTGCTGTATAGAGGAAGTTCGTGAATGCGAAGGCTCGTGCCGAGCGCGAGGGGTCGTACCGAGTGCCGTTCTTGTGGGGAGGAGCTGCATCCGCTGATTGATCTCGGAGTCTCGCCGCTCTGCGAGAGCTTTCTCAGCGAGGAGCAGGCAAACTGCGGCGAGATTTTCTACCCGCTCGACGTGACGCTCTGTCACGAGTGCTGGCTCGCGCAGATCGGCGAGTTCGTTGCTTCAACCGATATCTTTGCTGAATATGCCTATTTCTCGTCCTACTCACGGGCGTGGCTGGCTCATACAAGGCACTATTGTGCGACGGCCACCATGCGCTTCGACCTGAATCGCGACAGCTTTGTGCTGGAGATCCCTAGCAATGATGGCTGTCTGGCGCGGCGCCGCGCGCCGGGCGCGCGGACCACAGGATGATTGCCTCCGGAATTCGACGGATTGTGCTGCTCTCCATTCGCTTGTTCGCGAGCGGACTCGCCGTCCTAAACGGTTGATTGGCATTAGATGAATTGTGGGGACGTCGCGATGTGGGAGCCGGGTTCGGCCGGTGAGCACCAAGCCCAGGCCATGTTTGGCACGGGCCGCCGGGCACTTGCCTTCTATAACAAGCAGATGCTCGATTATTTGAACGGGCCGATGCGGGACTTCATTGCACAGCGCGAGTTCGTGTTTATCTCGACCGCTGACTCCCGCGGGGAGTGCGACTGCTCGTTCCGTGCGGGTCCGCACGGTTTCGTGCAAAGTCTCGATGAGAGAACCCTGATATATCCGGAGTACCGCGGCAACGGCGTCCTGGCGAGCATCGGCAACATTCTGGGGAACCCGCATATCGGCATGCTCTTCGTCGATTTCGTCCAGCATTCGATTGGACTGCACGCCAACGGTTCGGCTGAAATCCTGGAGACCGAGGAGGCTGCTCGGCGCTTTGGCCGGCAAATTGCCATGCAGCGTGACCCGGAAGCCGGCCGAAAGCCAGAACTCTGGGTGTTAGTCACCGTATCCGAGGCATACATCCATTGCTCGAAGCATATCCCGCGCTATTCCGAGACGCACAAGGCGATCCACTGGGGCAGCGACGACGACCAGCGAAAAGGCGGGGATTTCTTCAAGGCTAAAGATTGCCCCCGCCCGTGGGCCGGGAGGAGACCATCGCAGGAAGACGCCGAGCGATCTTGAGGAACGCCTGAACAGGTTCTCCTGGACACGGTCACGGATCGGTCTACAGGAGACAAGCCGCAGCACCACAGCAGCGAATGGGCTGAGCTGCGGCAACTGACGCTTGCGACTGTCGATTTCGACATAGCACCTCAAGGAAACCCGCCATCTCGCGTGGCTGAGGTTGCCCTCGGGCTTCGTCTGCCCAACCTGCGGCAACCCTGCGGGGTGGCGGACCGGTGACGGCAGGATCATGTGCGCAGGATGCGGCAGCGGCACCTCGGTGACGACAGGCACGGTCTTCGACAGAACCCGAACTCCCCTCAACGATCTGGTTTGCTGCCTGCTGGCATTTTGCCACTGGCAAGGACGGGATCTCGGCGCTGAGCTTGAAGCGCACGCCAGAGATCGGTTCCTATCAGACGGTTTGGGCGATCCTCCATCGGCTTCGCTCCGTGCTGGTCCGGCCCGGGAGGGAGCTCCTGAGCGGAAAAGTGGAAGTGGACGAGACCTATATCAGCGGTGCGGAGCCGGGGTTGGGCGGGAGACGGGCACAGGGGAAGAAGGTGCTGACGGCTATCGCGGTTGAGATTCTTGACCCGGGCTCGCGGAGGGGACCCTGGTGAGCTACTGCCTGCGGTGCACCGGATCGCCGCTCTGGCCAAGCGCTGAATACTTGGTACCCACCAGGGCGCCGTGGAGGCGGCCCACTTGCCAAGCTACCTCACGAGTTCGTCTTCCGGTTCAATCGTCGTCACTCCCGCAGCCGAGGGATGCTGTTCTACCGTGTCCTGGGACTTGCGGTGGTCCATGCACCTGCTCGATACAAGGACGTCGTGGCCGCCCAGCGTTCCACGGGCAGTGCCACCCAAGCCTCCACGCCGACGAGGGCACCCGCCCAGTCTGGAGATGCTCGCCCAGGACTGCTCGTCGAGGCGGGAAACCATTTAAATGGAGAGCCCAGCCAATCTTTATGACAGTACACCGTCTCGCTCAGACGCACGGTCCGAAGCAAAACAAAAGGCGCATGCTGCGACAACGCCGGCGGACGCGATCTCGCCATCAATCATAACCGCCGGACTTCACGGGAAACTGAAGGTGGAGTCATAAGACGCAACGCGCCGATATAAAATGCAACGCACTAATAGCATATACTCTTTAGCACGCACTCGGAATGGAGATGACCGATGTCTGTTCTTAGCTGGTGCAGGCCCGCCACCGTGGCCGCTCTCCTTGCATTCGCGACACCAGCCGTCGCCCAAACCAATGCCGAACAGCTAAATCAAGCGGAGCTGTCCCGGCTGTCGGTACAAGCACAGGCGCCCGCCTATCCATACCCCTACCCGTATCCCCCTCCTTACTCCTACTACCCGTACCCCTATTACCCTTATACCTATTCATACCCTTATTATGGCTACGGGTACGGCTATGGGTTTCCGTTTGGTGTAAATGTTGGCTTTGGCTTTCGCCCGTTTTTTAACCCTGGTTTTTTCCATGGCGGGTTTCGGGGCGGGTTTCACGGAGGCGGCTTCGGTCGCCGGTAGGGCTGGTCGGCGATATATATAACCATCCCATAGTGATGGCCATACATGTGGCTATGAGCTAACGTGCGTGCTTATAAACACCGATGCCCGTGCGTCGGATCATGTTACGCTGAGCGAGCTGCGCAAGCGTGCGGGTAGCCGCGATGCAATCCTGACGAAAACCCTAGCCAGGTTGCGGCGGCATTGGGTGTCAATTTGCGCAGCGTGGTTCCCGGAGTATCAGCGTGGCGGCTGGGATCATCGGCTCTGTTGCAAAGATTTCGTGCTGGCCACGGATCATCTCCGAGAGGATGAGATGACGTCTCAGGCGATCACCTTGAACAGTCTGGCAATGGACCCTGCCTGGGCCCTGATGTCGCTGCCACCGATGTTCCGAACTTGCCCGTCCTGATCATCGCCATCGCCTCGTAGCCTGCCAACGTTCGTCGGGCCGACCAAAAGCCGCCAAAGCCAACTCAACGCCCCGGTCCAGCAGCATGAACTCCAGATCACGATACCTGATCGGAAGCGTCAGATGCCACCGGACCGCCGACAGGATCACCTCGGCGGTGAACTGCCGGCCTTTGAACGACTGATTCCGCCGAGCCCGAACAGCCTGTGGACGTTTGGTCATTCCACGGCGTCTACCCGATCAGGTCGGCGTCGCAAAGTTGCAACAGAACCGTCATTCTCGGCTAGTAGATCGCGTTGCAACAGTCCCGCCTTGGCTAGAGCCTCCGCAGCGGCGACGACTGCGTCGAATGGCCGACCCGAGCGTTCGGCGATGTCGAACAGCGAATGTTCGCCGTCGGACAGGTTCAACACCCACAGCAAACTCATTTGGTCGTAAGTTTGCGTAGATAGTTCGTCGCCGATCGGCGCATAGAGACCGCGCCTGCCGAGTTGCGGCTCACCATAAGGCGAAGCATTGCGCCAGACCTCGTCCCGTTCGATCAGATGCACGATCCGCTGCAATATACGGAGCGAGTCTGCCAATGCTCCGGGCTGAACTAGATCCAGGTTGTCAGCCGATGTGTGGTACTCGGGAAAGGTCCCTCCAGGAGAGCGCATCAGACAGCCGACCGGGAGGTTGAACCCGGGGGAACAATACTGACGTTCATCGTAGCCGATGGGCATGAACGGATGCACTCGATGGGCGTGCCCTTCTTCTCGCAACGCGGCCGCGGCGTATCGGTCGATTGCCGCATTGCTGCTGCGCGTGCGCTTGTAGGAAATGGGCGCTGGATCACCCAGGCAGGTCAGCACCAGGCCGTGTTCGACACGATGCACACAATCACGATTAGCATGCAGCCAGGCAATCGCGCCGATCGTTCCCGGCATGAACAACAGGCGGTAGCTGTAGCGCCGTGGCGCTCGCATCAGCCATCGCGCCAGCTCGATCGCGACCGCAATCGATGAAAGATTGTCGTTGGCGAGTGAAGGATGGCAGCAATGGGCCGAGAACAGCACCTCGTTGCTCGAGCTACCAGGCAGGATGCATTCGCCATAACTGAGGCTACCGGGCGCCAACGTACTGTCGATCCGCACATGGTAGCTATCGTCCGTCAGTGCCTGCCGGTCGCGATCTGCAACACAGAAGCCCCAGGTGTCACCATAATAGGCAGTCCGATACGGGATCAGGTCAGGCTGGTCAGGCAGGCTGTAGAGGTGTGCTGCGAGCTCCTGCCGCGTGACAACCCGATCGACTGGCATGCTGTATTGCAGGATGTGCAGGTTGCTGCGCCTGAAGTCCACCACGCGCCTGCCGCCAAGTGTGGCGACGAACGCACCACGGATGGTCCATTCGGGAGGGACCGTCCAGTCGAGGACCCTGGTCCCACTCGGAACCTCACGAACTTCCAGCGGCAACACCCGCCCGATATAGCGTAGCGTCTCGCGCAAGCCCTCGCCGGTAATGCTGCGGCAGATCGGGAACAGCGCCTCAACGTGTTCATGGAGTTGCCGGCCGAGGTCTGGCATGATCGCCTCCATATGATAGATTGGGAGTACGCGGGTTGCGATTCGAGACCACTGGAATCGATGGGTTGATCGCGGTGCGGCTGGAACGCCATGAGGATGACCGTGGCTCCTTCGCCCGCTTGTTCTGCCGCGAGGAATTCGCCGCTGCCGGCCTTAAGACGGAGTTCGTACAGCAGAGCCTCTCTGTCACGCCGAAGGCTGGTACACTGCGAGGGATGCACTTCCAGCACTCGCCGCACGGCGAAACGAAGTTTGTTCACTGCGTTCGTGGCGCTATCTATGATGTGGTCGCCGATCTGCGTCGGAATTCGCCAAGTTATTTGCACTGGCAGTCTTTCCGGCTCGATGCGGATGGCGAAGTGTCGCTGTACATTCCGGCAGGTTGCGCGCATGGCTATCAGACGCTGCAAGACAATTGCGAGGTTCTGTACCAAATGGATATGCCGTACCGGCCCGACTTCGCCGATGGCTGTCGCTTCGACGATGCGGCACTGGGCATCAAGTGGCCTCTCCCGGTGACAGTGGTTGCTAAGAAGGATCTCGAGTGGCCTCCTCTGCGCACGGCAGCGGGTTGAGCGATGGCAGATTCACTACTGGCCGTACCCAGGGAAGGTAAGGCTTCAGGCTAACCCAAACATGCCGCGCGTCCTCGCGCAGCTTGTGTGGTAGTGGTTTCACCGGGTGCCACAGTTGGTTTCGGCTCGAGCCCGTCATCCAGCGGACCGGGCGAAACACGAGCGAGCCCGGAGCCAGCTCCGGATCGGAGGGATTGTTGGTGTAGAACCGGTTTACATTCCCTGGCCGGACGAATTCGCCGTCCCCGCCGATATCTTCCAGCCTGTATCCGGAGCGGTGCAGAACCGTCGGCCATACCGCCTCGCAATGCCCGGTCCAGCCGTCGCGATAGGCTTGGTCGATCAATCGCAGCCCACGGTGCGAAATGCGGTAGATCGGCATGAAGCTGCACAACATCTCATTGGCCGCCAGCGGCCGCACCCGCTCCGGGGGATGCAGCGACGGCCAATACATCCAGTTTGGATCATTCGAGGCGCGCCGAATGCTGGTGCTCAGGAGATCGGCATCACTGTCCTGGAAGGCGGTCAAGAACGCCCGCCATTCGCCGCTGAATCGCACATCGTATTCAATGAACCAGTAGTAGTCGTAGACCGGATGCTTCCTGAAGAAGTGCAGTGCGATCAGGTCGACATGTCCGCCACGCCAGATTGCCCAGCCGGGACCATTCGATTTTCGAACATAGGCTGGCTCGCGAATTTCGGGTGTGGTTACGAAATGGTGCGGTATTCGTGTCAGCTTGTGCGGCTTCGGCCGGCCTGGTGGCAGGTGCATCAAGACGATGGCTGCCGTTTCCGGCATCGCGCAGGAGAGCTCGCTGAACATCCGCAATAATGCTCGGTTGAGGTAATGCGTCTGCAGCAGCACAACGCTCTGGGCGCCCCGCTCACACTCGACAGATTGCCGCCGCTCATCCATGCAGTACGCACTTCGACACATAGAAGCCTTCGGCTAGCCCAGAGGGCGACGCGGCTTGAGTACCGCGCACCCGCATCATCGCCATGAAGTTCTCGCCGGCGAACCAGAGCTTTGGCCGCTGACTAGAAAAGAAGTTGCAAAGGATCTCCAGCTTCGTCTCGGCATTCTCCTGTGACAGCGGCACGAACAGGTTCGGATTGCCGAGATCGGGATCGTATTTCAGCACCTCATACTCGAAAACAAGGTGATCGCGGAAAGTGTTCCGCGTGAGCTCTGATATGACGCGGTGATCCTGGTGGTGATCGGCTTTGTAGTGGGTGAGGATCAGGTTGGGTGCGAAAGGTTTGAGGTCTTCGAAAGTCCGCTTGATGCCCGCCGAATCGCTTGGGAAGAATCCGTCCCTAAATTGATGAATTGCGACATCTACATGGGCGGCCCTTTCTAACATCGCCTTTGCGCTGTTACGGGCCTCCGCCTCCCGCTGCTCAGTTGCCGAGAAGACCACCCAGAGTACGCGGCTACCCGGATGCCGTTCAAGCAGTGTCAGAATAGTCCCGCCAGCGCCGATCTCGATATCGTCCGCGTGCGCGCCAAGACACAGGATCGCCAGCGGCTCATCCCCTTGAGGGAGAAAGCTGAATGGAAGCACGTCATGCCACCAATGGATGTAGTTGTGCCGGTTGCTGTGCGCGGTGGTCCGGCGCATAGCGCCGCCACAGCTCCCATGGTGCGTTGCCGCCGCGCAGCAGCGACTCCAGCGTCTGCAGGTCCTTGAACGTATCGCAGCAGCGCCAGAAGCCGGAGTATGGCAGGGCAGCCAGCTTGCCCTCGGCGATCAGTCTTTGGAACGGCTCCACCACCAACTCCTCGCCCGAACGCATGTAGTCAAAGACCTCGCCGCGGAACGCAAAGAACCCCGCATTTACCCATTTATCCGCTTGCTCGGCATTCAGCACCCCGGTCACAACCCCGTCCGGCGCATGGTTTACGAAGTGCAGCGAAATGCTCGGCCGAACCACCATGAATGCAGCCACTGCCTGAGCCTTGTGCAGCCGGTTGATGATCGCCGGCAGAGGGCAATCGGTGAGCCCATCGCTATAGTTTGCGAGGAATGTCTCTTCGCCCTCGAGGTACGGGCGTACGGCAAGCAGGCGCTCGCCAATCGTCGCGTCGAGCCCCGTGTCGACTGCCGTGATGCGCCAGTCGTCCATGTCCCGCCGCATCAGCTCGATGTTGCGACCGCCGGCGGTCAGGACAAAGTCGTTGGAGATCCACTCCTGGTACGCGACGAAGAACTGCTTGATGCTGGCACCCTTGTAGCCAAGACAGAGGATAAAGTCCTTATGACCCCAATGGGCATAATACTTCATAATATGCCAGAGGATCGGCCGGTTCCCTAGCGGAACCATGGGTTTGGGTAAATCATCGCTGGGGCCGCTGCGCATGCGCAGCCCCTCGCCGCCGCAAAACAACACCACTTTCATGGGACCATCTCCAATCTCGGCGACATCATCAGAGTATCACCGGCTCCGGAATCGGCACGATAAAACGACCATCCCAGCTCCGCACATGACCGAGCTGCTGCATGATCTCCTCCCGTAGATTCCAGGGTAGGATTAGAACGTAGTCGGGCCGTGCGGAGTCGAGACGTTCCGGTGGCAGCACAGGTATACGCGAGCCTGGCAACATCCGCCCGTGCTTATAGGGATTGCGATCGACAGTGAAATCGATCAGGTCAGTCCGGATGCCGCAGTAGTTGAGCAACGTGTTGCCCTTGCCGGGGGCGCCGTAGCCGACCACGCGTGCGCCTTGCCGCTTGCAGCAGATCAGCAACTCCAGCAGTTTCCACTTGGTCTCCGCCACGCGGCGACTGAACCCGACGAATGTCATTGGATCGTTCAGCCTCGCTCTCCGCTCCAGCGTGCGGACCTCGTGCACGCCGTCTGCTTCTGTGTGCGTCGCTTCAGCGCGGCAGGCGTGCACGCGCAGACTGCCGCCATGCGTCCAGAGTTGTTCCACGTCGAATGCCCTGAGGCCGTGACGTTTGAAGACACGCTCGACCGACATCAGGGTGAAATAGGAAAAGTGTTCATGATAGATCGTGTCGAACTGATTTTCCGCAATCAGCCGGCCCAGATGCGGGAATTCGAGCGTCAATACACCATTGTCCTTCAACGCGTGCCTTAGGCCCGCCACAAAATCGTTGAGGTCGGGCACCTGCGCCAACACGTTGTTGCCAATAATGAGATCGGCTCTTTGACCGTTCGCCGCCAGTTCCCGAGCGAGCTCCTTGCCGAAGAAGGCAATGCGCGTCTGCACTCCGATTGCCTGGGCCGCGCGGGCCACGTTGACTGCCGGCTCGATGCCGAGACAGGGAATGCTTCGCTCAACGAAGTTGCGCAACAGATAGCCATCATTGCTAGCGATCTCCAGCACGAAGCTGTCGCGATTCAGGTCGAAGCGCTTGATGGCCGTGGCACAATAGTCGCTTGCATGATCCAGCCACGCCTGTGAATAAGACGAGAAATAGGCATATTCAGCAAAGATATCGGTTGGAGCAACGAACTCGCCGATTTGCGCGAGGCAGCACTCGTGACAGAGCTTCACGTCGAGCGGGTAGAAAATCTCGCCGCAGTTCGCCTGCTCCTCGCTGAGAAAGCTCTCGCAGAGCGGCGAGACCCCGAGATCAATCAGCGGATGCAGCTCCTCCCCACAAGAACGGCACTCGGTACGACCCCTCGCGCTCGGTACGACCCCTCGCATTCACGAACTTCCTCGATGAGCACGCACCGGTAGACGCGTTATGATGACAATTATGCCCGCCTTGGCGATCATACCTGGGATGCGCTGGTAGCAGCACTCGCAGGTCAACTCCACGGCGACGTAGGGCTTGCAGGAGGCCCCGCTTGCATTTTCCCGGAACCGTAGGTTGCGCGCCGGAATGGACGCAGCTAACCAATACGTGCTTCACAACAAGTTAAGCGGCTTCGGTACGGTCTCACAAAGGTTGCATCGGCCGCATGATGATATCGGTGACCTCTGCCGTCGCAGGCAGCTTCAACGCGGCGATCACCATGCTTGCTACGTCCTCAGGCCGCAGGAGCGTACCGTATGGCGCGGTCCGCTGCTCCATTGCCAGTATCTCGCGCTGCATAGGAGTGTCGGTACGTCCCGGAAAGATGCTAAGCACACGTATACCGTCGCCGTTCACTTCCTGCCGCAGTGCGTCCGCCGCTGCCTTCAGCGCATGCTTACTCGCGGCATAGGCCCCCACACCCGGGCCGGCACGCAAACCCGCCGACGAGTTTACAAACACCGCCTGTCCACGGGACGCGCGCAGGCTCGGCAGACAGGCTGCGGTCAGCAACAGAGGCGCGTGCAAGTTCACGCGCTCGAGCGCCGCCCACTCGTCAGCGCCGATCGATGCCCAATCACCGCGCAGGTAGCCGCCGGCACTGTGAACGAGGACGTCCAGTCGCGGTCCCAGCGCCGCCGCGACCTTGGAAATGCCATCGGAGGTGGCAAGGTCGGCGGTGATTAGCCTAGCCCGCGAGTGCCCTTGCTCGACGACTCGCTCAAGTTTGCTCCGATCACGCCCGATCAACCAGACGAGCATGCCTTCCCCCAGCAGCGCCAGAGCGATAGCGCGGCCGATACCGTCGCCCGCGCCCGTCACCGCCGCGTTACGTATCTCGTTGGCCGACATAGGACCTCCTGCGCCCGCTAAGATTAGCACAAATTTATCATTGTCGAGCAACGGTGATAGCGTCTGTGCCGACGTGGGCTCCTAGATTGCCGCGTGATCGTTGGAGGCGGTTAATGCGCGTGCTAATCACTGGCAACATGGGCTACGTCGGTCCGGTGGTAGTTGGCCATCTGCGACAACGCCATCCGAATGCTGAGCTGATTGGCTACGACAGCGGTCTGTTTGCCGGATGCCTCACCGCAGGTTCCCGTGCGCCGGAGACGCTGCTGAACAGACAACACTTTGGCGATGTGCGCGATCTACCGGCCGAGCTGTTGACTGGCGTGGATGCTGTTGTACATCTCGCTGCAGTTTCCAATGATCCGATCGGCGATCGCTTCGAGGCGGTGACCGATGCGATTAACCGTCATGCTAGCCTGCGTCTCGCCAGCCTCGCTGCTGCCAGCCGCGTTCGCCACTTTGTGTACGCATCAAGCTGCAGCGTGTACGGCGCGGCCGGCGCTCAAGCGCGACGAGAAAGTGATGCCATCAATCCGCTCACCGCCTATGCCCGCTCAAAGGTCATGACCGAGCAGGGGCTCAGGCAGATGAACCCCAACGGGATGACCATCACGTGCTTGCGCTTTGCCACCGCGTGCGGCATGTCCGCCCGGCTGCGCCTCGACTTGGTGTTAAATGATTTCGCCGCCTGCGCGCTCACCTCGGGGACGATCACCGTGCTGAGCGACGGCACACCGTGGCGTCCGCTGATCGATGGGCGTGACATGGCACGTGCGATCGAATGGGCGATCGTACGAAAGGAAGCAGATGGCGGACGAATGCTGGTGATCAACGTCGGCTCGGACGAGCGAAACCATCAGGTTCGTGAACTTGCCGAGGCGGTCGCCGCGGCCTTGCCCGGCACCTCCGTCAGCATCAATCGCGCGGCACCGCCAGATGGCCGCTCATACCGAGTGGATTTCTCTCTGTTTCGCGAGCTCGCGCCGGACCATCAGCCACTGTATAGCCTTGGTGATTCGATCTCCTCACTCGTGAGCGGGTTGCGCGGCATCGATTTCGACGACGCGGATTTCAGGCGATCGGCAAGCCTGATCAGGCTGAATGCGCTCTCCTCGTTGATCGAGCAAGGATCCCTGGGCGCCGATCTGCGCTGGTGCGCCTAAGCACAAGACGCGACGTAAATCGCCATCGCCGAGGACCGCTGGACCTCCCCCTTTGCAAAGAATGGCCTCTGGCCCTTGTACGCCGCCGGCGGCAGCCGCGGGCGCGTGAGACTGATACGGCACATGTCTGCTTCACCGGGCCGAACGCCCATAAGCGGGCCGTCCACATTCGGCCCAGGCTGTTCCATGGGCAGGAGGCAAATATTGGATAGTAGAGGTCGCCACGGATGGCTCGCGCCAGACCGTTGAGCGGTTCGATACCGAGGACGCAGCTGTCCGTCGCCTCCGCGTCCTCCAGAAGAAAGCAGGGATTGTCGATGAGTGGAATACTCGGTCGCCGCCGTCGCGGCGCCGTTGATGGCGGCTCGCCGCGAAAAAAAGTTGGGGCGGGAGCCATTCCTGCCCCGTCATGATCTGCCCGGGCGCCGCATAGCTTCCGGAAACGGCAATTGCCAATGGCTATCCGGGGTGGTGCTGGCGCCTTTTATGACCCCGGGATCGGCCCATAGATCGCCCGCAGATACCCGCGTCGCTGCTTTCTCCGTGTCAAGCAGCGCAAGGGGCCGGTGGAAGTCATCCGGCCAGAGTTCCGCCACCCAATAGCGCGCCCCGCGCCGAACGACTCCAAATAGGAGACGCCGTTCCAGTATCTCGGCTTCCTCGTCCATCAAACTTTCATTCTGCCAACCGCAGACGGAGGGAAAGCTGCTGCTGTTGGGTAACGATGTGTGGGAGCATGCCTACTACTTGAATACCAGAACCGCCGCGCCGACTACCTGGCCGCGTGGTGGAATGTCGTGACTGGTCGAAAATCGCGGAGCGCTATAAGGCGGCGATCGCGGGAACGCTGGCGATTTGACTCCAGGGTATCCGTCCTCGCGATAAGAGCAATCTTTTTGTGGCTGAGGAATGAATCCGTCACGGCGGCGTCCTTATGGCAAGGCCCCCGGGCCAACCAACGCAGGAGACATATATGCTGAAGCGCACTCTCTTAATTATGGCCGTACTTGCGACAACCGTATCCGTCTCCACCATGGCGCAGGCACTGTCGCCGGCCCACATCGCCGACACCGCCACCGGCAAAACGCTCGTCGATGCCAAGGGCATGACGCTCTACACATTCGACAAGGACACGGCGGGGAAGTCAGCCTGCAACGGCGGCTGCGCAACGAACTGGCCGCCATTCACGGCGACGGGCGCTTCGGCGTCCGGCGACTGGACCGTTGTGACCCGCGACGACGGCACGCAACAATGGGCCTACAAGGGCAAGCCGCTCTACACCTGGTCGAAGGACACCAAACCCGGCGACACGACGGGCGACGGATTCCTCAACAACCAATGGCATGTCGCGCATCCCTGATTAGTCGTCTCTGGGAACGATCTGGCGACGGAGGCGCGCAGACCCTGCCGCGCGGCCGGGGGCATGTCGTCAAGTACGATTGGCGAGGGAAGTCATGCCGGTCGCCGCAGATGAGGCCGTTGTCGCTCCCACAGACGCAGCCCCGCTGCTGCCATGTCCGCGATGGCCGGCAACAGCCGTGGGTGCAGCAAGGCCGGGTCGAACATGCTCATTCGGCGGGCATTCTCGCGGTAGC
>Ga0210386_10003300_pt1 | contig 13557 bp, 6 predicted proteins | sample IncBWH32OmetaG_FD_160091 | JGI IMG/M metagenome (GOLD analysis project Ga0210386, IMG submission 160091) | Forest soil microbial communities from Barre Woods Harvard Forest LTER site, Petersham, Massachusetts, United States - Inc-BW-H-32-O ... | reverse complement strand
GGGGCAACGCGGACGGCGCGCGCGGGCGAAATTCTTATCGAGAGGGGCGACACTATTGCCGGGCTGTTCGTCGTACTGCGGGGCACAACCTCGATTCTCGACCGCGCCAATGACGATAAGGTGCTGAGAACCAGCGGCCCCGGCGAGTTCAACGGCGAACTGGGTTTGATTACCGGCCAGCGAGCCTTCGTCGCTTGTATCGTCAACGAACCGACTACGCTCTTGTTTATCCAGTCAAGCAGTGTGCATGAGATTATCGCAACTATTCCCACACTGAGTGACATTCTGGTCACGGCCTTTGCTGCCCGGCGGCAACTTTTGATGCGTGATGTAGTAGACTCGCTCACTATCATTGGCGGCGAGAACGACAGCAATGTACTGCATCTGCTGGAATTTGCCGATCGGAACCGTATTCCTCATCGCTGGCTTGATCCCGCCAATCCTGAGGATCGCCAAAGCATCGTGACCTGTGAGGCCTCAGAGGGCGATCCGTTCCGGGTCGTTATCGGCAAACATCGCGTAATGGATCATCCGACTCCGCAGCAAATAGCGCGGGCCGTTGGCCTCGAATTGAAGATATCTGGTGACGGTGTGTGCGACCTTATTGTGGTTGGCGCTGGGCCGGCCGGTCTGGCCGCCGCCGTCTATGGCGCTTCTGAAGGACTTTCGGCCGTCGTCGTGGAAGATACCGCGATTGGCGGGCAGGCCGGGACTTCATCGCGTATCGAGAATTATGTGGGTTTCCCAACTGGTATCTCTGGGAACGATCTTGCCTTTCGTGCAGAGATTCAGGCCCTAAAATTCGGCGCGCGCATTACCGTTCCGCGCCGCGCAACGGCGTTGGAAAATCGCCAGCAGAATTATGCGGTGCACCTTGACGAAAGCGATGACGTCCTTCTGGGCCGGAGCGTCATTATTGCAAGTGGTGCTCGCTACCGCGGACTTGATATCGCCGGCAAGGACACGTTTTCGGGCGTCATCTATCATGCAGCGACCGAGCTCGAGGCCCGACGGTGCCGAGGCAAGGAAGTTGTCGTGGTGGGCGGCGCCAATTCCGCCGGCCAGGCGGCCATGTTTTTGTCCGAACACGCAAGGCAGGTTCATCTTCTCTGTCGAGGCTCCGATCTCAAGTCCAAGATGTCGCAGTACCTTGTTGATCGGCTCGAACACGCGCCGAATGTCGAAATCTGTCTTCATACGGAAGTGGTCAAACTTTATGGAAAAAGCGCGCTTGAAACGGTCGAAGTAAAGAATAATGTGACCGGCCTATCGACAAACATCCCGGCAAGTAGCCTTTTCGTCATGATCGGAGCCGATCCCTCCACGGGCTGGCTTAAGGGATCGATCTTACTCGATAGCAAGGGATTCGTACGTACTGGCGAAAGTGCCGCCGCTTCCCTCTTCCAATCCAATTGGGCAGGCGTGTTCGCCATCGGGGATGTCCGCAGCGGTTCGGTGAAGCGTGTTGCATCGGCTGTAGGCGAGGGATCCGTCGTCATACAGGCCGTCCATAGATATCTTGCGTCATTGCGCGAGCTACCACCAACCACGGAAATGAACCATTCGTAGCAGGGCCAACAGAGCCTGCGCACTCGCGGCCCTGATGCCGTAGAATGAAAACGCCACGGAGCGGCCGACAAGCTGCAACTGCTAGATTCCGCGGCTTGAGCTGCATCGCTGGAGCCTGGCGCGGCGCGTGCTTGGTCCAACGCAATTACAGGCACAGCTATGCCGCCGATCTGTTCGATTTCATCTCGGTTATGCCGCTTCCTTCGTCTACGCGCGGATGATGCACGAGCGCAGGTTCGTGACGGCAGCACACGCCTTGCTTACAGACTATCCCTGCCGGGAAGCCGCCGGTCCATCCCATTAACGGACGTCGTGATCAGCGACCACCGCCTATCTGGACTGCGAGCAGCGCCAGCTTCGACTATAGCAGGGAAAGGCCGGGCTTTAGGCGCGTCCGGCGATAGACAGACCCTCAGATGGATCGACATGCCAGTCTGGCCGGGACAGTCGCTCCGTCAGAAACGAGGACAGGGTAGGGTAATTAGGCATTCCGGCCTTGGGTCGGCCAGCAGCCATCCGCAATCTTCTTTGAACATTGAAGTCAAGAAGCTTGTCAAAGGTCGGCTAAAGATTAACGAAATCTAACAACATTAAATGGCCAACCGCCGGTTGCGTGGTCTATTGGCTAAGTGTGGATCGTCAGCGAAGGTTGCCGTGGCTCTCACCCTTGCCGGCACGCTCCGCAACGGCCACCGGAGAAATCGTTAAGACGAGCCACCTCGAGCAGCGGTCGTGACCCAGCATCTTCCACTCGTGATAGGGACCATCGGCGAACTTCACGGCAATACCAATCGGTATATTTGCCCGGCAAACGGTCATGGTGTTTGACTCGCATACGAACGAGGTCGTCGTCTTCGGTCCTTTCAGGCTGTTTGTAGCCGAGAGGTTACTGAAGAAGGGTGACGAGTCACTTCCGGTCGGGGGCCGTGCGTTTGACCTTCTGATCACGCTGGTGGAGCGGGCGGGCGAAGTCATCACTCATAAGGAGTTGCGTGAACGGGTCTGGCCCGGCATCGTTGTCGATGACGCAAATCTCCGTGTCCACGTTGCTGGTCTTCGTAAAGTGCTGGGCGATGGCCAGGACGGTGCGCGGTTCATCTCCAGTGTAGCCGGCCGGGGCTATTGCTTTGTCGCACCGGTTCAGCAGCAACGGCAGGAGATCAAGTCCACGGCAGCTTTGGCTGAGCCCGTGAAAGGTCCGGTTCTGCCAGCGCGTTTGCGGCGAATGGTTGGTCGCGGTGCGACCGTCGAAGCATTGCGCTCGATGGTTATGTCTCAGCGCTTCGTCAGCATTGTAGGACCTGGCGGTATGGGAAAAACGACCTTAGCCGTCGCTGTTGCGCATACAATGATGACCGATTTTGACAATGCCATCCGCTTTGTGGACCTGGCCGCTCTCAAGGACGCGGCGCTCGTGCTTCCTGCCGTCGCATCGGCAGTCGGATGTCGCACCCAGTCCCGTGATTCAATCGCGACGCTGCTGTCCTTTCTTGCCCAACAGCGGATTCTCCTGGTTTTCGACAGCTGCGAGCACGTGGTAGAGGCCGTCGCCGCTCTCACAGAACGTCTTTTCAACGGTGCGCCGTTCATGCACATCATCGCAACAAGTCGCGAACCACTGCAGATTCAGTGTGAAAATCTACATTGGCTCGAGCCGCTCGGTGTTCCACCAAAGGAAGCGAAGTTGACGAGTGCCGATATGCTCGCCTTTCCGGCGCTCCAGCTGTTTATGGAGCGAGCCGCTGCTGGCGGCTACGTCCAAGAGCTTGCCGATGATGACGTGCCCCTTGTCGCAGGTATTTGCCGGCAACTCGACGGAATTCCTTTGGCGATCGAACTAACGGCAAGCCAGGTGAGCAAATATGGCATACGGGGAGTGTCAGGGCGGATCGGTGATCGTCTGGCGCTGTTTTGGCAAGGTCGGCGTAGCCCGTCGCGGCATCAAACGTTGTGGGAAACGATTGACTGGAGCTACGATCTATTGCCAGAGCACGAAAAGGCTATCCTCTGCAGGCTTTCGCTCTTTGTTGGGCCTTTTACTCTGCAAGCGGCTGAAACGGTGGCGGGCGAGGCGGGTGGCCAAGCATGGCAAGTCATCGACGCAATCACAAAGCTAGTTGACAAGTCGCTCCTTTTGGTTTCGTCAGGCGACGATCAAAGCTTGTATCGCCTCCTTGATACCACGCGAGCCTATGCCGCGGTCAAATTAGCAGAACGGGGAGAGGAGAACGCGATCGCGAGACGACACGCCATCCACTATGCAGAGAGTCTGGCAGCGATCCGTCCTGGTCTGTTCCAAGATCAGATCCTCTCAGCCCAGCTGCAGATCGGTGACGTTACTGCGGCGCTCCGCTGGAGCTTCTCGCGGTCTGGCGACACGAGCGTTGGCGTGGCTCTTGGCGTCAGTGCAGCGTCTCTATTTATAAATCTATCAATGTTGAGCGAATGCCGGCACTGGTGTCGGAAGGCCATATTGGCCCTGGATGAGGTCGATCGAGGGACAAGACGCGAGCTTACGCTGCAGGCCTCGTTGGCAATGTCGTCCATGTTCGCCTATGGCGACAGCGAGGAGGTGAACAATGCGCTCGAACGCGGGATCGCGCTGGCCCACGACTTGCGTGACGCGGAACAGCTTCCGCACTTGCTCGCGGGTCTCAATCTCTTTCGAATGCGGCTCGGAGATTTCGCCGGCGCGCTTGCGGCCGCAGAGCGGTACTCGATCGCAGCCGAACACTATGGCGGAGCGCGGGACAAAGTAGTGGCCGAGTGGATGCTTGGCGGAAGTCACCATCTCATCGGAAATCAGGCGGAGGCACAGCGGCACTACGAGAGCGGCTTCGAGCACGCGGCATCAGCCGGAGTCGGTCGAAGTCATATGTTTGGCTTTGACCATGAGTTATGGGCTCGAATCGGCCTTGCCAAGACACTCTGGTTGCGAGGTTTCCCCGACCGGGCGGCACGTTTCGCGCGTCGAGGCATCGAGTTCGCCCGAGGCGCTGGGCATCCGGTCACCCTATGCATCTGCCTGATCTACGGCGTGCAGGTGTTTCTCTGGCGCGGCGATGAATACATCGCAGCCGAGTTTATCGATGGATTGCTTGCGGTGGCCGAGAAGAGCTCCCTGGCTCCCTACTACGCCTGCGGCCTCGTCCGATTGGGTGAGCTCCTCGTTGCGCAGGGTCGAACGGCCGCCGGTACCGAGCATCTGCGCCGCGCACGATCAATCCTAGCTGCCGAGCGCAACTATATCCTTTTTCCAACGATTTCCCGAACTCTTGCCGAGGGGCTTGTGCAAGAAGGGCGGTCGGACGAGGCACTTGACGTTATTGAGGCTGCTGTCGCCAACGCCGAGTCCGGCACCGGAACGTTCGAGCTTCCCGAACTGCTTCGCGCCAAGGCAAAGGTGCTCCTAGCTGTGTCGCCCAGAAATGCAGCGGCGGCGGAGGCGTCGATCATGGCATCGCTCGACTGTGCTCGAACGCAGTCGGCGCTGGGGTGGGAATTACGCTCAGCGACCGCGCTGTTCCACTTATGGCTAGATCAAGGTCGCGCGGACGCGGCAAGGCGCATGTTGACGAGCGTCTATGAGCGATTCACGGAAGGATTCGAGACAATCGATATTCGGACAACGCGCGCTCTTTTAGACATTCCGGCTTAGCTTCTCGCGTGTGTGTGAGCGCCTTACACCAAGCGAGCGGCTTTCGAGCTCTCCGCACAATTTATAAATTCTTAGAACGCGTTGAGGGCTGCGTGCTCACCAATCCGACCGCGCTCTTCACCGCACACCGCTGGCCTACGCGGTCTCCGCGTGACCCGGTCTTAGAAAGGATAAATAGGATCATTTGCTGCGCGGCGGCTGTAACTGACTGGCGTTTGCGACCACCACCCTCAACGTCTTTCGCAACCACATCAGTCCCGGCTCTGCATCGAAACGCTCGTGCCTGAACACTCTGATGACGAGCTTCGGAAGCTTGAGCGGATGCGATAGAATCTCGATTGGGGCCGCAACCGTGGAATACCCAAAGGCCTCGGTACGTCGCGACCAGACCGAGGACCCCACGATCGTCGGAGGCGCGTGGAAATGCGGCACTTGCGCAGCGTCCTCTCGACGATGGCGCGGCCGGTTCCTTCGGTTCTCGTAATCCATGTCGCTCTCGCCGAAAAAATCGCCTTGGACATTGCTGATTGTTTCCACGCGGGGATGGCCACCGCCGGGCTAGCGCGACATAGCCGCTTTCGAACAGAAGCCGTTGCCTCACGCCAGAGCGAAGCTCCGAGATAATTCTGACAGTTAAATCAGACGGTTAAGCGCGGAATGTAGGGGGTACTTGGTCCATGGGCGGATCGAGAGGACTTTCATACTTCCAACAAGACATCCCACTTGCCCCTACCTGCCTTCGTAGCAATAGCGACTGGCGCGTGCTTCGGCTCGCCTTGGTTGAAAGGAAGGTGCTCGCAAGATACAATAGCCGGGCATCCGTCCCTACGAGAACCATAGGCTCGTCTGGCCAGACCTCTCCGTTTTGCACGGAGTTCGCAATGCCGAGGTAACAGCGCGAAATAACACATATGAATGATCGCCATTCATGGTCGCAGGATGTGATTTCTTTTGGCCCGTTCGATCTGTGTGCGCCTCAGAGGTTGCTAAAGAAGACTGAAAAACTGGTTCCCCTTGGTGGTCGCGCGTTCGATATCCTGATTGCGCTGGCGGAGCGGGCGGGGGAAGTCGTCACGCATAGGGAGCTGATCGAGCGGGTTTGGCCGGACGTGAACGTGGAGGAGACCAATCTCCGATTTCACATCTCGGCCATTCGCAAGGCCCTCGGCGACGGACGAGACGGGGTTCGCTACATATCCAGTGTTGCAGGTCGGGGATATTGTTTTGTCGCGCCAATAAAGCACCCGCTAACCGAGCAGCGCGCTCTGCCTCCGGGCATTGCCGACGCCGAGGGGTTCAAGAAGCTGCCGCCACGCTTATCGCAGATGATCGGCCGCGAAGACATCGTTCGGACGTTGTCGGACGAACTTATGCTGCAGCGCTTCGTCAGCATCGTCGGCCCTGGCGGAATCGGCAAAACCACGGTTGCCGTCTCGGTCGCGCACAGGCTGCTCACCGGCTTTGAAGGCGCTGTATTCTTTGTTGATCTCGGTTTGTTGACCAATCCCAAGCTCGTCCCAACGGCTGTAGCATCAACACTCGGATTCATGGCGCAAGCCCACGATCCTCTTGGCAGTCTTCTTGCCTTTCTTAGCGAGAAGAAAGTCCTTCTTATTCTGGACAACTGCGAGCACGTGATCGATACCGCGGCTGCGTTGGCCGAGCGCGTGGTCAGTGAAGCGCCCCAAGCACACGTCCTGGCGACCAGTCGCGAAGCACTCCGAGTTCGAGGTGAGCATGTCCATCTGTTGTATTCACTTGAAGGTCCACCTGACGACGACGGTTTAACGTTGACTGAAGCACTCGCGTATCCGGCAGCCGAGCTCTTTATGGAGCGCGCTATCGCGAGCGGCTATACCTCTGATTTGACTGATATGGATGCACGGATCCTCGCCAAGATTTGCCGCAAGCTCGATGGCATCGCGCTCGCGATAGAGCTCGTAGCCAGCCAAGTCGGTTCTCTTGGAATTCGTGGAACCGCCGAATTGCTTGACAGCCGGTTCGGATTGCTTTGGCAAGGCCGGCGCACTGCGTTACCACGGCACGAGACGCTCAACGCCATGCTCGACTGGAGTTACAATCTGCTTTCGGAGCGTGAGAGGGGCGTTCTCAGGAGACTCTCGGTCTTCGTGGGGGATTTCACGCTGGAGGCCGCCTGCTTTCTTGCATCTGAGACTGAGACAGAAGATGCGAGTGTTACAGTTACGCTCGACAGCTTGCTTGCGAAATCGCTGATATCCTCTGTCCCAGTAAACGGATCCACCTATTATAGGTTGCTCGACACCACGCGCGGCTATGCTGGAGGAAAGCTCGCCAAGCCGGAAGCGAATCGCGTCGCCCGACGACACGCGACCTTTTTTTCCAAGTTTTTCCAATACAACGAGATTGTTCAATCGAGGTTCGGGGAGCAGAACCTTTCGGAATACACTCCGCACATTGGCAATGTGCGGTCGGCGCTCGAATGGGCATTCTCTGCCGATGGCGACGTCGTCGTTGGCGTGGAGCTCGCTACTTGGGCGGCACCCTTGTTCATCGGATTGTCGCTGCTCGAGGAGTGCGACCGGTGGTGTGAACGAGCGCTCGCCTGTCTCGATGACGCAGAGCGTGGCACCAGAAAGGAGATGATCCTTCAGGAGGCCCTTGCCTTATCATCAATGTACATAAGTGGAAACACCGACCAGGTTCGCACCGCGATCGAGCGCGGACTGGCGCTCGAGGAGGCGTTCGGCGACCGGCGTCACCAGCTGCGGCTTCTTTACGGCTTGTATCGGCTTCTCATGCGGCTGGGCGATTTCCGTGCCGCGCTCGCAGTTGCGCAGCAGAGTGCAGCGCTCGGGGAGAACGCCCAAGACCCGGCGGGCCTGGTCGTCGCGGATTTCATGCTCGGCACTTGCTATTCTTTCATGGGGGATCAAGCTTTGGCTCAACTTTACGGTGAGCGAGGCTTAGCTCGCGCGGCCGAGCCTGGCACGATAACCCCGAATTTCTTCGGGTTTGACCGTCGCGTCTACGCCCCTATTAGCCTGGCACGCACGTTATGGCTGCGTGGCTTCTCCGACCGTGCGTGCAGTATGTTGAGAACCGCCATCGACGAGGCCGCGAGCCGAGATCCTCTTACAGTGTGCGTTGCGCTGTCTTCGGGGGTGCCTGTATTTCTTTGGAGCGGCGACTTCCGAACAGCCGGCGACCATGCCAACCGGCTCATCGAGTATGCGGGACGACACTCAATCGAGCCTTACCGCGCCACGGGCATCGGACTAAAGGGCATGCTTGCAATCGCACGTGACGATGTGGAAACGGGGGTTGATCTTCTGCGAACGGCTCTGGCTATCCTATCTGCCAAGAATCTGACCTATTATCTTACGCTTTTCGCGGGAACCTTAGCCGACGGCCTGCGCATGACGGGACAGGTGGAGGAGGCTCTCCTCACGGTCAACGGCGCTATTGCGCGCGCGGCAGATTGCGGATCGACGTACGACATGCCCGAACTGCTGCGGATCAAGGCGCAGATTTTTGCAGATATACCGCGGTATGGCCCGGCGTCGGCCATGAGTTGCGTAACGGAAGCCATCGACATCGCGCGCGTTCAATCTGCGCTCGCCCTCGAGTTGAGGTCAACGATGACCCTGGCGCGTATGCTCTCCGAAGGAGGACAACGGGATCAAGCACGTCATCAACTCGGGCTCGTTTACGATCGCTTCACTGAGGGATTCCAAACCGCAGATCTCAGACTGGCGCGTGCGCAGCTGCAAGAATTGCAACCACGATCGTAAGTCGCACACGGGGCGTCAATTCCATTGCGAGCGCAGCTTAGCGTTAGCAGCCGATCTCATTGGGTTTAACGCTTGCTGTTGTCTATGACCGCTTCACGGAGGGACAAAGGCGCTCGATCGTTCCGCTACCGCATATGCCGGATAAGGCTTACATTTGTCTCGCTGTTCAGCGAGTGAGTTCGCGGAAACCGCCTGATTTACAACTTTTAACATCATACAATGAGCAAAGGCTCGCCAATTGGCGCACTTTTGGAAAAATGCTGTCAAATCCTGACGGTTCTGGATTTATGTGCCAAGTGCCTCTTCCAATGCGCCAGTTGCGCTTCCTCTCCTAATTGCTGCCTTCGTCGATGCGACGAACAGCTTCGACTTGGAGGGACTGATGGTCACTTTTGCCGACGATATCGCTTGTCAACGATCAACTGGGGCGAAACGGCCATCAGGGGCTGCGCAGAACGGGACATCATCGGCGAAGACTGATGATCGTAGTTACGCACGTCGTGAAGCACTACGACAACTTTATCGTTACCGCCAATATCGATGGAAATTTTGATAGGTGCGGGTTGGCGGCCCCGCTCGTCCTCGCGTTTTATTTCGCACCCCACAACGATCTCATCATCCAATTGACCATCTTGCGCAATCGCCGCGATATCTGATGACTGCCAGCCCACTTCGGCGTTTCCCGAAGAGATATTTTCGCGGCGGGTATGCGCGAAAGGCGGTACCGACGGATGAGCACTACCTCGCTGTCGGCGTGTGTATCGTCACACCATCGGTCACGCGAGCTGCAGGCAGTCGGCAACAACGTGAGGCTCATTTTACAAAACTCCACGACGATTTACTTGCCCGCGAATGAAGGCCGCGCAAGTTTGGACGGACCGAAGCCACGAGGAGAGGTCTTGCACGCAAGCTCTTAGGGCGCTGGGCAGCAAACCTGAGGATGTCGACCATGGTGACCGAGTTTGACACTGTTCCTGTAACACCCCCAGCACGACCGTCTTTAAGCGGCGGCTCGGGCACTTTCCTCTCCCTTGCGACACTAAATGGATCCGCGAAATCGACCCTCGTGCCTCATTCCACGAATCCAACCGTGCACGCAAATCGGACTTTCGACAGAGATGCCGTACACGGCGAGCTACTTACTTTCGCCCAAAGCGATGCAGCAGAATTGGAATTCTCATTAGAGTCCCATCTCATCATTCTATTGCAAGACGGCATATCCGGCGGTTGCGAGTGGAGTAACGGCAGCCAGGTCGGAAAGCTACCGTCGGTGGCACCCAATACCGTTCTGTTTAATCCCGCGCGAGATTACCTCTGGATCAGAAAGAGAGTATCGCAACAGAACTGTCGTATGTTGCTGTTGACAATCGATCCAACGCTTGTGAACCGGCTCGATGCGGGTGACGTAGATGTAGCTAAATTGCAATTTCGTCAGCAAATTGGCATCGAGGATCAGGGCCTACGTCTGGCGCTTTTAGCCATTGGGCGGGAGATCGAAGCGCCGGGCCTTAATAGCAGATCATATATGGATTCTTTGCTGATGTTGCTTCTGACACACCTGATGCGTTGCGCGTCCAATTTTGCGACGCCGCTCCGACCTGTCTACGTAAAGGGCGGGCTGCCGAATCGGCGACTGAAGCGCGCTCTTGAGCTGTTGGAAGCAGACTTCACCAAAACGCCGTCCCTCGCTGAACTCGCCAGGCCGCTTGGACTTCATCCCACATCCTTCTGCCGCGCTTTCAAGCAATCAACTGGACTATCGCCTCACCGTTATTTGCTCGCGCAACGTATCAATCGCGCCAAGGAAATGATGAAAGACGAGAACCGTACATTGACTGAGATTGCATTGGATTGCGGCTTCAGCAGCTCGAGTCAATTGTCCGTGGTGTTCAAGCGAATTGCCGGAGTCTCGCCCCGGATTTTCCGGCTATCCTTAATATAAACAGCGATATGTTCGCGATTCTCTTTGACCAGCCAATGCAGCCCGATGAGAACCATCCGCAACGCGGATCCGTTCGCGGTTATGGAACAGCCGCTGCCGGCGCAAAAGCGGTCCAACGGCCCGTGTTGATAGGCGACGGTTGCGGCGACTTCCCGATGCCGCAATTTCCCAAAAAGCGCTGCAATTTCTCAAAAAGCACAAGCAGGCGAAGTTCTCTATGTCCGTCACCGACGGATTAAACGCCCCGGTCGCTTTCGTTTACAGACGCGGTGGTGTTGAGAACGTCGATACGAGAGCAGGTTCCCAACGAAGATTATCCGGTTCGGGAACACTCGGGCGTCCGGCCATACACGAAGTCAACAAGAGACGAACGATCCGCTTCTGCAGGTGTACGAGACAATGACGCGAACGGCACGCGCAAATAGCGTCGCGCCAGGAGCCACACCTAACCAGTCCTTGCTAGGATGATCGACTCAATCAGACAATATTTACACCGCAGCGTGTCGCGGGTGAAGCAAATCCGGTTCTGTTGGGTCGAGCACTGCGGACATCGCATCTTCGACACGCTCGATCCATATGAATTCGAGCTGTTTGCGAACCTCGTCCGGAATATCGTCAAAATCCCTCTTGTTACGCGCCGGCAGCAGCACGCGTTTTATTCCGGCCTGAGCTGCCGCGATCACCTTCTCTTTGATTCCGCCTACCGGCAGAACGATCCCCCGGAGACTAATCTCACCTGTCATGGCCGTATTGCTGTGTATTGTCCTCTCTGTCAAAAGCGAGGTTAGCGCCATAAACATAGCGACACCGGCGCTAGGTCCGTCCTTGGGAACGGCGCCGGCCGGGACGTGAATATGGATGTCGTTTTTCTCAAACACAGACGGATTCACCCCGAGCGACGAGACCTTGGTCTTGACAATGCTAAGCGCCGCCTGCGCGCTCTCCTTCATCACATCGCCAAGTTGCCCCGTCAGGATCAGTCTGCCGTTTCCCGGAACACGAGTTGCCTCGATAAACAGGATGTCGCCCCCAACGGGCGTCCACGCCAACCCGGTGACAACACCCGGCACGCTCACGCGCATCGCAACCTCATTCTCGAACATCACCGGACCGAGGATCGTCGGGATCTCGCCTCTCTGAACGCGGACTGGCTCGACCTTTCCTTCGGCAATCTGAACCGCCGCGTGCCGCAACACTCTGCCGATGGCACGTTCCAAATTTCTGACGCCAGCCTCCCGGGTGTAATGATTAATGATTTCATGCAGAGCGTCGTCAGAGATCTCGAACTGGCCGTCCGGCAACCCGTTCGCATCCATCTGGCGGCGTACAAGATAGCGGCGCGCGATCTCAAATTTTTCGCTGGCAGTATAGCCAGCAAGACTAATGATCTCCAACCGATCTCTTAACGGGCCGGGCATCGTATCAAGAACGTTCGCAGTCGTTATAAAAACCACATGGCTCAAGTCGAACGGAACTGCTAGGTAGTTGTCCCGAAACGTGTTGTTCTGTTCCGGATCCAGCACTTCCAGAAGAGCGGATCCGGGATCGCCGTGAGCGCCGCCGCCCCCAAGCTTGTCGATCTCATCCAGCATCATAACGCAGTTTCGTGTTCCTGTCTTGCGCAGCGCCTGAATGACGTTGCCCGGCAAAGCACCGATGTAAGTCCGTCGATGACCGCGAATTTCAGCTTCATCATGCACGCCACCAAGGCTCACACGCACGAACTTGCGCTGCATGGCACGCGCGATCGATTGTCCAAGCGAAGTTTTTCCGACGCCCGGCGGTCCAACGAAACAGAGGATGGGCGCTTTGCCGTGCGGAGCCAACTTTCGCACCGCCAGATGCTCGATGATCCTTTGCTTGATCTTGTCGAGACCATAGTGATCCTCATCAAGAATCCGGCGCGCCTCCACGATATTGATCGGCGCCTCCTCGGGCAGCTTCCACGGCAACTCGATCAGCCACTCAAGATAGCTTCGCACCATGCCATATTCTGCAGCCGCTTCGGGCATCCGCTCCAGTCGCCGCAATTCCTTGCGCGCCTGTTCATCGACTCCCTTAGGCATACCGGCCTTCGTGATCGCATCGCTGAGTCCAGCGATCTCGACCTCCTTGCCCTCCTCGCCTTCGCCAAGCTTCTTCTGAATAGCCGCCAGTTGCTCGCGGAGCAGGACTTCGCGCTGTCGTTCGTCGAGCGACGCTTTAGTCTGCTGACCGATTTCCTGTGAAAGGCGCAGCACTTCGATCCGATGAGCCAGTATCCGCGAGAGCTTTTCCATTCTGACTGACACGTCGGTCGTCTCCAGCAAATCCTGCTTTTCCTCCGGCTTGACATCCACATAGGAGGCTACGATATCGGCCAGCGCGCCTGGACCCTTCGTAGCGTCTATCGCGCCGGCCAGTTCTTGCGGCACCTGCGGCAAGAGTTGCAAGACCTCCAATGCCTGGTTACGCAGATGCAGGAAACGCGCTTCGATACCGGAAGTGGGCGGATCATTTGCTTCCGAAATCTGCCGCACACGCGCCACAAGGAATGACCACCCTTTCAGGTATTCAATTACTTCGAAGCGCTCGTCGCCCTGACATACCAAATGGTGGGAACCGTCCGGCGTTGT
>Ga0210386_10003295_pt1 | contig 13570 bp, 9 predicted proteins | sample IncBWH32OmetaG_FD_160091 | JGI IMG/M metagenome (GOLD analysis project Ga0210386, IMG submission 160091) | Forest soil microbial communities from Barre Woods Harvard Forest LTER site, Petersham, Massachusetts, United States - Inc-BW-H-32-O ... | reverse complement strand
TTCCGGAGACCTTGGTCTCTGGATTCAAAGGCCGCAAGGCCGTCTGAGGAGGAGCCCGCGCCCGATTAGCTAGTTGGTGAGGTAACGGCTCACCAAGGCTTTGATCGGTAGCCGGTCTGAGAGGATGGCCGGCCACACTGGAACTGAGACACGGTCCAGACTCCTACGGGAGGCAGCAGTGGGGAATATTGCGCAATGGGCGAAAGCCTGACGCAGCGACGCCGCGTGGGGGATGAAGCTTCTCGGAGTGTAAACCCCTTTCGACCCGGACGAATGACCCGCAAGGGTTTGACGGTACGGGTATAAGAAGCCCCGGCTAACTACGTGCCAGCAGCCGCGGTAATACGTAGGGGGCCAGCGTTGCTCGGAATTACTGGGCGTAAAGGGTTCGTAGGTGGTGCGGTAAGTTGGAAGTGAAATCTCTGGGCTCAACCCAGAGGCTGCTTTCAAAACTGTCGCGCTCGAGTGCGAGAGAGGTCAGTGGAATTGCAGGTGTAGCGGTGAAATGCGTAGATATCTGCAGGAACACCCGTGGCGAAGGCGGCTGACTGGATCGCAACTGACACTGAGGAACGAAAGCTAGGGGAGCAAACAGGATTAGATACCCTGGTAGTCCTAGCCCTAAACCATCGGAACTTGGGGTGGCCCGCGTAGGCGGGTCGTCCCGTAGCTAACGCGTTAAGTTCCGCGCCTGGGGAGTACGGTCGCAAGACTGAAACTCAAAGGAATTGACGGGGGCCCGCACAAGCGGTGGAACATGTGGTTCAATTCGACGCAACGCGAAGAACCTTACCTGGGCTTGAACCGCTACTGACCAACGATAGAAATATTGTCTTCCCGCAAGGGACAGTAGTAGAGGTGCTGCATGGCTGTCGTCAGCTCGTGCCGTGAGGTGTTGGGTTAAGTCCCGCAACGAGCGCAACCCTTACTCGTAGTTGCTACCCGCAAGGGAGAACTCTACGAGGACTGCTCCGGATAACGGAGAGGAAGGTGGGGATGACGTCAAGTCAGCACGGCCTTTATGTCCAGGGCTACACACGTGTTACAATGCATGGTACAGACTGTTGCGAACCCGCGAGGGGGAGCTAATCGGCCAAAGCCATGCTCAGTTCGGATTGCAGTCTGCAACTCGACTGCATGAAGCTGGAATCGCTAGTAATGGCGTATCAGATCGACGCCGTGAATACGTTCCCGGGCCTTGTACACACCGCCCGTCACATCACGAAAGTGAGTTGTACTAGAAGTCGCGCAGCTAACCGTAAGGGAGCACGCGCCCAAGGTATGACCCATGATTGGGGTGAAGTCGTAACAAGGTAGCCGTAGGAGAACCTGCGGCTGGATCACCTCCTTTCTAAACATAGTGGCAAACCGACCCTGTGCAGGTGTGCAGGAGAAGTTGCCCAAGCTTCGGAGCCTCTCACGGGGATCCGAGGTAATCGCTCGAACGATTCAATCTTCGAGCGGGTTCTGTCAGATCTCATCTTCTTCACTTCTCACTCCATGTGCGAAGGGAATGCGTACTCATATCTACGCAGCCCAGTTTTCAAAGACTCTACCTAAACACAAAAAGGCCGCCCCGGTAACGGAGCGGCCTTTTTGTGCTCTATAGTTGTCGTTTTCCGCGTGTCGGTTCGTACTGAACATCGTTAGGCATCGGATCATTCTTCAGTCGTCAAATATCGAATTTTTGCCCTGTTCAGAACTATTTTTGCATAGTCAAATGCGGCGTTAGCATATTTGTTCCACTGGATTTCCCCAACAACCACACGGGTTCCAATTTTCACCTCCAGCCATGGACATGACCGGCAAAACCGGCCGTCGACGATGCCTTTGCGATGAAGCAGAACATTACGCACGCTTTCCAGCTCGATCAGGTCTCGCTTCGCAGAATCGGCGACTTCTCCGGACAGGTCAAAAATGCTTAGTAGTGACTCGAACTGTTCCGCCCCTCGTTTGAACCGCGATCTGGCGCTATGCTGCAGCTCTTGCAGTATGTAATAATATTTTTCAGTGCCCTGCAGGCTTTCGTAGTCGGAAATGCTGACTTTTATTTTTCGTATCTCATCGAGTTGCATCGCCGAAGGTTCGTTTTCCATCCAAGCCGTTAGAAAGTCCTCGATGAGGCACTCTAAGGAACTCCAAAGAAACACGGTTTGCTGTTCGTGGAGAATGGGAAAGCCCGCGTCGACTTCATGCTTCGCCTTTTCAGCGCGCTCCTGCCTTATTTTGTCATTTGCATCTTCGTCGTGGCGGGGATAGGCTGCAGGCATGCCTAGTTCCTTGGCCTTTACAGCCCACCCCGCTGTAAGTACCGCGAGCTGCCCTTTCAGCTCTTTGACCCTATTCGCCGAAAAGATCGCCATCTCGAAGCCACTACGACTGAAGTGATAGAAATCTCCCAATCTCTCTTGATGATCAGCGAAATGTAAGAACGGCGCCCTCATCCAATTCGGAACCCCTACTTGCGCCTTCGGCTCATCAACCATCCCAGGAGGATAGCTCCTCCCGCCCGGGTGCGCTAGCCTTTGAATTTGTGGGTACCCCATTCTTGCGTCTTTTGCAGGGGTGTGTTGTTGCAACTCTATCTACGCGGCAAATGGAATTTTAAGCTGTGCGGATGCGGCTCTTTCCGTTCTTCTAAATCGAATAACTATTTAAGAGGCATACCAGAGCTAACGACATGGTGAGGACTTTCGGCGCTGAAGGCGCCGTGGGTGAACAGCCCGGGGCAACGCCCCGGGGGTATCGCCGAGCATTTTCATCCGCCCTGAAGGGGCGGAAGGTGTTTAAGCTACCCACTCGCCAACCTCAATCCCAAACATATCTCTCATCAAAATCAATTTCATATTTTTTCAAAAATGACCGCAATTCCTCCTCGAAACTCTTGGTCCGGTGATGCTCGGCTTGGTTGGCGATATATTTTCTTACCTCCTCCAACCCCGATTGACCAATCGAAAATGCGCCGTAGCCGTTTTGCCAATGAAATTTGGCGAATCCGCGGCCTTGGGTCTTGATCCATTTGGAGGTGGCGCGTTTGAGCTCCATCACAACGCGAGCGAGCGAATGGTTTCGGCTTAGCGAAAATAATATGTGGACGTGGTTATTCCATGCGTTTATCGCGATTACGTGGGAATCGAGGTCGCGCAGTACCGCCGAGGCGTAGTGGCATAGAGGGGCGCGAATGTGCTGCGTTAGGATCGGGTCGCGGTTCTTGGTGCTGAAGACGAGATGGATTAGATTTTTTGCTAAAGATTGAGGCATTGGCGAATCCTGGCACCCCTTCAGGGCGCGGCACATGTGTGCACCGTGACCCGGGGCGTTGCCCCGGGCTGGCTACCGTCGGCGCTTTCAGCGCCGAAATAAGTAAACCCTTTGTCAATCCAGGGCCAGACCCATCGCTCTGCCTGGGGTGCCACGTGACGTGCGTGTCATGATACATGTCACAATGACTATTTCGTCGTCAAAATGTTATTTACTCGGACTGTTGCTGGACGAAAATTCGAGGACGGCGCGAAACGACCGATTCTTTTCACCAATCGAGGCGGCGAAGTCCGGCAACAAAATCAAAGTGTTTGTCCCGGCTTACAAGGGGGAGAGAATGCTGGAGGCAGAGCGCGGCGATCCAAAGATCGTTGGTGGGAATGGGCTTGCCTTTCCTTTTCAATTCGAGGCCGATGGTCGAGTAGAAGTGCGTGGTTCCGTCGTCAATGTCTAAAACCGTCACGGTCGCGATCCATTGGCGAAGCCAGTTCTCATATCCTGCACGGTGGCGAGACTGTGCGATTCCGAGCCGGTATTCGCCCAGTACGATCACGGGTAGAGCAACGCGATCGGCGCCGGCAACCAGTTCCATGGCGGAAGCGTCACCATCGGCAACTGCGGAAAGAGCGTTGGTATCCAAAATCAACGCCACATCTCCGGATCGATCTTCTCCGAATCCTGCTCGATCAGGCGGTTGATGCGAAGCGTCTCTTTATGAAAACGCTTCAACTTGCCCATATGTTTCACCCAGGGCTTTTCGCCGGGCCGAACCTCAGCCGCCAGTTTGTCTTTGACGGCTTCTGTTACGAACTCCCGCAATGGAATTCCTCGTGCCGCCGCAACTGACTTGGCGCGCCGAAAAACGGAGTCCGGAATTTCCAGTGTCGTCTTCATAAAGCCATGCTCCCATATTTATGGGAGGCGGTCAACCGGGCGGCTTGCGCGACTTTCTTTCGAGGATCCATGAGAGATATTTGTTGTGCCGTTTAATTTCAGGGCTAGAACTGAGTCAGGAGCCAGTGGCGCGGGCTTCAGCCTGCGGGGTTTGGGCATTGCAAGGACAAAAACCCGCAGGCTGAAGCCCGCGCCACAAAAGCTACGCCTGCAACAACTTGATCAAACCTACGGCGGCGTGCGAGAGGCGTGCGCCCCGGCGAGATACCAAATACAAAGAGCGCGGAAGCTTGAGCTGGCGGATGCGGACTTCGGCCAGCTGTTTTCTTTCCACTTCCCACTGAACGCACATTCTGGGGACGATCGCCACGCCCATGCCCATTTGCACGAAGCGTTTGATGCTTTCGATCGTGGGCATTTCGATGTCGCGGTGCAGCGGCGTATGGTGTTTCTCGAAGAGCTGAATGACGCGCGAGCGGTAGGGAGAATCGACGTTGTGTGCGATGAACGTTTCCTCGCCCAACTCCTTGATGTCCACCGAAGGGCGGTGCGCAAGTTTATGTTTGGGCGGCACGACGAAGGTCAGCTCATCCTGCAGGATTTCGACAGCTTCGAGTTTTGAATCCTGCGGCACGTAGGAGACTGTGCCGAGGTCGAGCCGGTAATTCAAAACTTCCTGCGGGATGTCGCGCGAAAGCGTGCGGTGCATGATCAGCTTCACGCCGGGGTAGAGTTTTCTGTATCGCGCGAGTGCCGGCAAGAGCGCATGGATCGAGCTTTCGTTTACGCCGAGGCGGAGTTCGCCGCGGCCCAGGCTCTTTAAATCCTCCATTCCCTTCTCGATTTCGTCGCGCAGATTCAGCAGGCGTTCCGCGTAATCGCGCAGGAGTTCGCCGGCGTCCGTGAGCTTTACCTGGCGCGCGCCGCGCACAAGCAGCGGCTGGCCAACCGACTCTTCCAGTTTGCGGATGACGATGCTCACGGCGGGCTGCGTGCGATATAGTTTTTGCGCGGCGCGCGAAAAGCTCTGCTCTTTTGCGACGGTCAGAAATACGTGCAGCTGGGATAGGTCCATGGTGCGCCTCCAGTAGCACAGGCTTCAGCCTGTGGGGTTTAGGCCTTGCAGGAAGTAAATTCCACAGGCTGAAGCCTGTGCTACTGGTACCGATCCTGCTTGGCATACTTATAATATTGGTTTATGGGTGACTCGACTACTATAAATCTGGAAAAGGGGTATCGAAAAGCTGTTTACGCAGTGGCGGTAGCTGGCTTCGTGGTGAAGTAAGCGGCGAGAAACAGGAAGGCGAAAATCCAGTCTACGGAGCCGACTGCCAGAGCAGAGACCGGTAAGCGGTTCTGCAAGAAAAGAACTGCCAGCGCAATTCCATAACTGATTTTTTCCAGAATGGACGGCAGGATCATCGGTCGATATCTGAGAGGATCAGTCGAAAGCACTAAAAACAAAAACTGCCACGCCAGACCCACCCCGATAAATCCATAAAAATATTCAGGATGGGTAATTGCAGGAGGGGTGTCCCGCCCGATTTTATTTTCCATGAAATAGATCGGTGTGAGAACCAGAAATCCGTAAATGCCGGCGATACGGAAAACGGTCTTCGCAAATTTCACGATTCCCTGCTCCGGCAAATAAAATTACTTCGCTGTCTTAAAATCGATTTCAATAAACCGCGCGTCTTTTGCGCCATCGTTCTTGTACGAGCGCCCCTGGCCCGAAACGCTGTCAAGCCAAACGAAGTCACCCGAATTCAGAGTCTTTCCCTGATCTTTGGATGTGCCCGAAATCGTTGCGGGATCGAGAGCGACAAGGACTCCCAGCCCAGAACCCCCAACTTTAATCGATTGATGCGCAGGTACTTGAACAAGCGTTGCGCGAGTCTGGTCGGACTCAAGCAGCGGCTGGCTGCTGGTAGCGCCTATGGGCTTGACGATAACCGAAGGGCAGTTCTGCGGCAACCCTGGGAGGATCTCTGCACACAAATTGTGAAAATTCGTCTGCGGCTGCATCAGCTCCACGGCAACGGTGTGGTACGGCGTATCCCCATCGACGTGCGTCGAGTGAATGTAGCCGGCTCGCTGTAGACGCACCTGGCCATCGGCGTTTTTGGACTGTGGCACCGTCTTTCCAGGAATGCCAACCGTGACAAGTTGGTCGCCGATCGCGATGGCGACGGTGTCCTGATCATGGCTGTGCAAAATGATCGAATCCCCGGGCGCGACTTCCACGTTGAAAACTTTGACATAATTGTTATGAAGGGCCAGATGGTGGTGAGGCTCATGGTCCATTGTGGGAACCGCAGGCGTTTGCGCAAAAAGCACTGATGGCAAGAGCCACAGCGCCGCGAACCAGGCGACTTTGATCTTCATAGATACCTCATATTTTGTTGCAATATAGGGCGGATGATTCACAAAGGCAACAATCCGCGCAACTCATGCCGATACATTAACATAGCACACCGAAACGCTTTCACTTTTTTGGCTTCCCGCGGCCCCACTAGACCTGTAACACAGAATTAACATTCCTCTCATGGGACCGTAAGGGCTCAACGGTAGTGTTCAACTCGCTCGGAAGTGTCTGAATTCCGCTGCGACCCGAAATACTGAATTTTTTCCAGCGGAATGTTGGCGCAACCACAGATTCGACCGGGTGTTGCTGGAAGCAACACATTCCTGGTGGGGATGGGTACAGTCCAAAAAATAGAAGCTTCCATCGCAATGGTAATTGGGGATTCTATCTCTAAAAAAGCACTCACAATTCAGGTTCGTAAATGACGACTAGCTATAGGACCTCATTTCAGGAGGAAATGAAATGCGAGTATTCGCAACAGTTTTGCTGAGCATAAGTCTCGCCGCTTCGCCGCTTCTCGCGGCGAATGCCGGAGAGACCGGAAAGGAAGATACGCCCGCAGCGGCAACAAGCGTTTCAACCTTGCCGAATAAACCTACGGCAGTGAAGACGGAAGCTCCTGCCATCGAAAGCGAAGTGCAGGATCTTCGCAGCCTTGTGGAAGAACAGAGAGCGGAACTTGAAGCACAGCGAGCCGCGCTCAAGGCACAGCAACTGAGAATGGCTGCACTGGAAGAAAAACTCGGCGGAACATCGTCCGAATCCGTGACTGCTCCGGCTGCTGCTCCTGCGTCAACGCCAGTGGCCACCCCCGCTTCCACGGAATCCGCTTCGCCCGTGGCACCTGCTGCCAAGTCCACAATGGCGATGATGGCTCCGCAAAAAGAACAGGAATCCCCGCTGTTTTTTAAGATTGGCGGCGCGGAATTCTATCCTCTAGGTTTCATGGATTTGACGAACGTATGGCGCAGCAATACAGTCGGCACCGGAATTGGTACTGGCTTTAATTCCCTTCCCTTCGCCAACTCCACTGCTGGCCATGTCAGTGAAGACCGCTTTTCGGCACAGAACTCGCGCATCGGTTTGAGGACGCATGCCAAGTTCGGCGATGCCGACGTCACCGGGTACCTGGAAGCTGACTTCCTGGGCCTCACTCCTCCAAACGTTTATGACACCAGCAACAGCAACACCCTGCGCATGCGCCTCTACTGGGTGGACTATCGTAAGGGAATGTTCGAAATGCTCGGCGGGCAATCCTGGAGCTTAATGACTCCGAACCGCAACGGGCTTTCCGCAATGCCCGGCGATCTCTTCTACTCCCAAGACGTGGACACGAACTACCAATTGGGCCTTACTTGGGCGCGCCAGGCGGGCGTTCGCTTCATCTTGCATCCTGATACGCATTTTGCAATCGGACTCTCAGTCGAAAACCCGCAGCAGACTTGCCCCAGCGGCGTAATAATTCCGCCAGGTCCTGCTGTTAACTATGGCTCACAGTGCGATACGAACAGCGGAAGCCTTACGGGTAACGGCGCAAGCTCGAATACCGGCAGCGTTGCGAACCTTCATCCTGATGTCATCGTGAAGGCTGCATATGACGGTGGACCGGAAAACCATCATGTTCACTTTGATATTGCTGGCTTGTTCCGCAGCTTCAAGGCGGTCAACCTGATTACTTCGCTTCCCAATGCCAACCTTACAAATGTGAACACCTCGACCGATACGATTCACGGTGGTGGCGTTGCTGGAACGGCATACATCGAACTGGTGAAAAACTTCCGCTTTATTGGCACAGCCTTCTATAGCTCAGGTGGCGGCCGTTACATCGCCAGCACGGCTGGCCCGGACTTTATCGTTCGCCCCGACGGTAATCTTTCCGAAGTTAAGTCCGGATCGGGCATCGCTGGTTTCGAATATCAGGTCAACCCGAAGACAGTTATCTACGGGTATTACAGCGGCGCCTATTTCGCCAAGGACGTGAATTCGATTACGAGCACTGTTAACACTCCAGCCACTGGCACACCAACCGGAACTTGCACGGACGTGACTAATTATGGATATGGGTTCGGGCCAGGGTCTGCGACTCTAGCGACTGGCACGGGAACCTGTGCGATACCGGGCGGTTTTACAGGAAACGCCAACCGCTACATGTATGAACCAACTGCCGGCATCCACTACACGATGTGGCGGAATCCCAGCTACGGCGACCTCCGGCTCATGACGCAATTCTCTTACGCGTCACGCGCTCCCTGGTACGTGAATACACCATCCGTGGCGACTCCTGCCATCCTGCCCACAGCCCATACAATGATGGTGTTCATCGACTTACGTTACGACCTCCCCTAGAGCGGGGAGTTCGCGCAGCTAGTACCTAAGCAAGAAACTCCAAGGCAGTCGCCGGATTTTCGGCCCTGCCTTGGAGTTTTTTATTTTCAGACTCGTGATGGAAAATTGGTTTTCAGTGGCGCGGCTTCAGCCTGCGGGTTTAGACTTTGCAAACACTAAACCCCGCAGGCTGAAGCCCGCGCCACTAGAAACCAATCCTTGAATTTCAGGGAAAGGGACGCCTAAGAAGCGTCGGGGTCGTAATTCAAATTGGGAGCCAGCCAGCGCTCCACCGTGCGCAGATCGAGGCCTTTGCGGCGGCTGTAATCTTCCACCTGATCGCGGCCGATTTTCCCCACCGCAAAGTATTTCGATTCAGGATGCGAAAAGTAGAAGCCGCTGACCGAGGCTGCCGGATACATCGCGAAATTTTCCGTCAGCGTGATGCCCGTATTTTTTTCCGCGCAGAGCAAATCGAAGAGCGGACGCTTTTCCGTGTGATCGGGCAGCGCGGGATATCCGGGCGCGGGGCGAATGCCGCGATAGCGTTCGCGCACGAGATCATCGTGCGTAAGACTTTCGTCCTTACCATAACCCCATTCAATGCGGGCGCGTTTATGCATCAATTCCGCGAGCCCTTCGGCCAGGCGGTCGGCAAGGGCTTTGGCCATCAGTGCGTTGTAATCATCATTCTCTTTTTCAAATTTGGCGACGAGCGGCTCTATGCGCAATCCGGCGGTCACCGCGAACATGCCGATGTAATCCTGTTTGCCGCTTTCGCGCGGAGCGATAAAATCCGCGACCGCGTAGCTCGGCTCCTGATTCCCTTTCACCAGTTGCTGCCGCAAGGTGTGGAATGTCGTAAGCAGATGGCGCGATTCGTCGCCGTAGACTTCGATATCGTCTTCCACGCTATTGGCGGGATAAAATCCGATCACGGCGCGCGCTTCCAGCAATTTTTCTTTTACGATGTGCTTCAGAAGCTTCTGTCCGTCGTCGAACAGCTCCGTCGCTTTCGGGCCAACGCCTTCCTGTTCGAAAATTTTCGGATAAATTCCGCGCAGCTCCCAGGCGTGGAAAAATGGCGTCCAGTCAATGTAAGGAACGATTTCTTCGAGCGGCACAGGGCTGTAGACGCGCGTGCCAAGGAATGAAGTGCGCGGCGGCTCGTATGTGGCCCAATCATAGACAGGTTTTTTCGCCCTTGCCTCGGTAAAAGACAGGAGCGGCTGCGCCTTACGCGAAGAGTGCTTTTCCCGAGCGCGTTCCTGCTCGCGGCTGTTCTCCTCCGTGAACTTCGTTTTCATCTCGGCGTTGAGCAAATTACTCACAACGCCGACGGCGCGCGATGCGTCCTGCACGTGGATGACAGGACTGCGGTAGGACGGCGCGATTTTTACCGCCGTGTGCGTGCGGCTCGTCGTCGCGCCGCCGATCAGCAACGGAATTGTAAAACCCTCGCGCTCCATCTCTTTCGCAACGTGCGTCATTTCCTCGAGCGAAGGCGTGATGAGTCCGCTCAGCCCGATCAGGTGCGCGCCCGTTTCACGCGCGGTTTTTAGAATTTTATCGGCCGGCACCATCACACCGAGGTCAATTACTTCGTAGTTGTTGCAACCGAGCACGACGCCAACGATGTTTTTGCCGATGTCGTGAACGTCGCCCTTCACGGTGGCCATGACAACGCGACCTTTGACCGAAACGCCGCCCGCTAATTTTTCCGCTTCCAGGTAAGGCTGCAAATACGCCACCGCTTTTTTCATGACGCGCGCGCTCTTGACCACTTGCGGCAGAAACATCCGCCCCGATCCGAAAAGATCGCCGACCACATTCATCGCGTTCATCAGCGGGCCTTCGATCACCGCGAGTGGCTTGCCAAATTTTTGCCGCGCCTCTTCCGTATCCTCTTCGATGTAATCGGTGACGCCCTTCACCAGAGCGTGTGTCAGGCGCTCTTCGAGAGTGCCTTTGCGCCACGCATCCTCTTCTACTGCACCTTTTTCTTTTGCTTTTACCGTTTCGGTGAACGCCAGCAAGCGTTCCGTCGAATCCGGACGCCGGTTCAACAGCACGTCTTCAACAAGAGTAAGAAGGTCTTTGGGAATTTCTTCGTAAACTGCGAGCTGGCCCGCGTTCACAATGGCCATATCGAGCCCGGCCTGAATCGCGCGGTAGAGAAAGGCGGAGTGCATGGCTTCGCGCACCGCGTTTTGGCCGCGAAAAGAAAAAGAAATGTTGCTGACGCCGCCGCTTACCTTCGCATAAGGCAGCTTGGCCTTGATCTGCCGGGTGGCTTCGATGAAATCGACGGCGTAGTTGTTGTGTTCCTCAATGCCCGTGGCCACGGTCAGAATATTCGGATCGAAAATAATTTCTTCCGGCGCGACGCCCGCTTCTTCCGTAAGAATTCGGTACGCTCTCGCGCAAACTTCCATCTTGCGCGCGAGCGAATCGGCCTGCCCCTTTTCGTCGAAGGCCATCACGATCATGGCCGCGCCGTAACGGCGGACAAGGCGCGCGCGTTCGCGGAAAGCTTCTTCGCCTTCCTTGAGGCTGATGGAATTCACGATGCCGCGGCCCTGAATACATTTCAGCCCGGCTTCGATCACTTTCCAGTTCGAGCTGTCGATCATGATCGGCACACGGGCGATGTCCGGCTCCGCGGCGACGTGATGCAGAAACGTGGTCATGGCCTGCTCGGAATCGAGCATGGCTTCGTCCATGTTGATGTCGATAATTTGCGCGCCGTTTTCGACCTGTTGCCGCGCCACGGATAGCGCCGCTTCGAGTTCTCCCGCGAGAATCAGTTTTGAAAATTTAGGCGAACCGGTAACGTTCGTGCGCTCCCCGATATTTACGAATCGCGAATCGGAGCGCAGCACCAGCGGTTCCAGGCCGCTGAATCGTGTGTAGCGTTCGGGCTTGGAGAGCACGTGTGGCTTCAGCCCGCGCAATCTTTCCGCAATCGCTTTGATGTGGGCTGGCGTGCTTCCGCAGCAGCCGCCCGCAATGTTCAGCCAGCCATTTGACGCAAAATCGTGCAGATCCGCAGACATCGATTCCGGCGTCTCATCGAAACCTCCAAACGCATTGGGAAGTCCGGCATTCGGATGGCAACTGATATAGACGGGCGCGAGATGCGAAAGCTCCTCCACGTATGGGCGCATTTGTTTAGCGCCTAGCGCGCAATTGATGCCCACGCTGAGCAGGTCCATGTGCGAAACGGAAATCCAGAACGCTTCGACCGTTTGCCCGGAAAGCGTGCGCCCGCTTTGATCGGTGATCGTGACGGACACCATGATCGGCACGCGCCGTCCGGTCGCCGCAAAATACTCGTCGTTATACTGGCTGATCGCGAAGAGTGCTGCTTTCGCGTTCAGCGTGTCAAAAATGGTTTCCAGCAGCAGGAGATCCACGCCGCCTTCCACGAGGCCGCGCGCCTGCTCAAAATACACTTCGCGCAATTTGTCGAACGTCACTCCGCGCGAGGCGGGGCTGTTCACATCCTGCGACATGGACGCCGTGCGGTTCGTCGGCCCCATCGATCCCGTTACAAATTTAACTGTGCCGGGATGCGCAGCCTCATATTCATCGGCAACTTCTCGCGCGATTTTCGCCCCCGCCACATTTAATTCGTGGACGTGCCCTTCGAGGCCGTAATCGAGCGCGGAAATTCCATTCGCGTTAAACGTATTTGTCTTGATGATGTCCGCGCCGGCTTCCAGATACTGCCGCTGAATGTCCTGCACGATCTTCGGCTGCGTGATGTTCAGAATGTCAAAGTTGCCGCGCAGGTCGCGATGATGTTTCTGAAAATGCGCGCCGCGAAAATCCGCTTCCTCCAGCCGTTGCCCCTGGATCATCGTGCCCATGGCGCCGTCCAAAATGACAATCCTCTCCTTCAGGAGATTTTTCAGAGCGGCGATCCGTGCTTCTCTTCGATCCAACGATGTTCTCCCATGCGCAAATTGGAGGTTGAACGAGGCACCACTTCAATTTGGGCGAATAAAACTGCAATCTACCGACGGGTATCTCTCAAATAGTTTACCGGAGAGAATGGGGCGAGCGTAGTTCCAATCTCAATCGGTGGACTCAAATGAGCAAATCGAACTCGCCCGAATGCCCCCGGATGACACCTGATTGACCTTAGATGAACGATAAAGGTATGGTTGGCGGGATGAGATCGAGAGCCTCATTCATAACCGCCGTGCTTATCCTGGGGATCTGTTTGATCTGCCACGTCTCAGAAATTTTTGACCAGTGGGACCACACGCTGCAAACCGGAAACGATACCGAGTACACGTTTGTCATTCTGGCGTTATGTGTTGGTATTGCCTTCTCTCTGAAATGGTTCATACCCAGAGTTGCGTTTCCGGATTCTCAAACGGAAGCGATTTCTTACCCGCGACTGCAAACCAGTTTTTCGCTGATTTCAACCTGGTGTCCAGCTGTTGCCATTCAGGCCAGTCCCCCTCTTGCCGCCCTACGCATTTAGAACGCTCGATACCTTCCGATCTTTCCAATTAGATGATCCTTTTCCGCGCCGGATTCACGCGCGGAAATAGTCATATCTATATTTTATCCAATGCGGTTTTTGCGGCTGTACTCCATTTTTTGACCCTGAGGTGACTCCTAGTGAAAATCAATTCCCGATTATTTTGTGCGCACGCCGCTGCAACACTGCTGGCTGCCTTAGTGGTTGTGCTTCTGTGCCCACGGAATGGC
>Ga0210386_10003291_pt1 | contig 13580 bp, 11 predicted proteins | sample IncBWH32OmetaG_FD_160091 | JGI IMG/M metagenome (GOLD analysis project Ga0210386, IMG submission 160091) | Forest soil microbial communities from Barre Woods Harvard Forest LTER site, Petersham, Massachusetts, United States - Inc-BW-H-32-O ... | reverse complement strand
TCGAAAGAGGAAAAGCTCTTCTCCAGCCGATGAGCCTTGCCGCGATCCAGCCAAATGGTGGCGCGGGAAAGATTCTCCAGGAAGCGCCGGTCATGGCTGATCAGGACCAACGCGCTGCTGGCCGCCTTGAGCTCGCCTTCCAGCCATTCGATAGCTTTGACATCCAGATGATTGGTGGGTTCGTCCAGAAGCAGGATGTCGGGCCGCGGCGCCAATGTGCGCGCCAGGGCCGCGCGGCGCGCCTCCCCGCCCGAAAGCGTGGCGGGATCTTCGCTCCCGCTCAGTCCCAGATTGCCCAGCAGATAAAATGCCCGGTTGGGATCTTCATGGGCGCCAAGCCCGGCCTCGACATAGTCGCGGGTGGTGGCAAAGCCGCTGAGATCGGGCTCTTGCGGCAGATACCGGATGGTGGCGCCGGGCTGGGCGAAACGGGTCCCGGCATCGGCCTCCATCAGCCCGCCCGCGATCTTCAGCAGGGTGGATTTGCCCGAGCCGTTGCGGCCCACCAGGCATAGCCGCTCGCCTGCCGCCACGCTGAGTTCAGCCCCGTCCAGCAGGCGGCTGCCGCCAAAGGCGACGGTAATGTCCTTGAGATGCAAAAGCGGCGGCGGCATGGCCGCGCTATTTGCGCGACCTCCAGCCCCGGATCAAGCCGAAAATCAAGGGCGCGATTTGGACGTGATCATGACACCAGGGCGCGACACCATCTTGATGGCAGCCTCGGGCCGTTCGGTCAGCGTCTTGCCGTCGAAATCGAGCACCTTTATGTCTCGTTCAACGGAGCATTGTACCAACAGGCGCTTGCCGTCATCGCTCCATACCACGCCCTGGCAGGCATGGCCGATCTGGCCATCGGTGACATGGATCAGCTTGCCGCCCTGCCGCTGGAAGATCACCAGTTTGCCGAAGACGCTATTGTAATTGGCGGCATTCCTGACCGTGGCCGAGCCGTTGCCCACCACCACGGCGGCATATTTGCCGTCGGGCGATTGGACCACGTCTTCCGGCAAGGCGCCCACTTCCGCGGCATCGGTGATCTTGCCGGTCCTTGTGTCGATCAGCACGGTGGCGCCATTGCCCTTGGCCGTCGTGGGTGCGCCGCCAAAATCATTGACGAACAGATAGCGGCCGTCAGCGGAAATGCTGCCCCCGTCCGGCTGTGTACCCACAGCGAAATCGGCCACGCGGACAAGCTGATCGCCCTTGATCGCCAGCTTGGTCACCTTTCCGTCGCCGAAACGCAGGGCATAAGCGGTCTTGCCGTCGGATGCGATCAACACATCACGGGGTTCCGTCTTGGCTTCCAGCTTCACCTGGCCACCACGGGTCAGTTGGCGGTCCTTGATGGTGAAAAGCGTGATCGTGTCATCACCCACGCCTGTCACCAGAGCGGCCGTGGCCTTCCTGTTCATATAAACGCCGGTGGCGCCCATTCCCGCATGCACGGTCTGCAGCAGTTTGGGATGGGTGGGATCATCCAGTCCGATCACCGAAACAGTGTCGGTGGGATGGGTTTTGTTGGCATCGTCGATGGTCTGTGGGCAGGTCGCCAGCACGAAGCTGTAATCGGGCGCCACCGCCAGCGCACTGGGCGGCCCCATCTGGGTGGAGCAGACCTCCAGCATGCCGATAACCTTTGGCGTATCGCTGCTGGAGAATGCGATTGTTGCGACACTGTCGGGGGTGGGCTTCATGGGCAGGCCATCGCCGGCCCGCACCTGCTTGCCGTCCTGGCCGGAAATGGCGAGATCGGCAAACGCCGCCACCGGGCTCAATGCTAGGGCTGTTGCCAGCAAAACTGTCCGCAAAGCCATGAGCCACTCCCAGCATCTTTTGACGTCGAGACTAGCTCTCGCGCTGCCTAAATGAAAAGGGGCGAGCCGGAAGCGCGAAAGGTCCGGTGGACCTTTCGCCCGGCGAGCGCCGCAGCGGCGCGCTTGAGCGCGCCGCGAGGCCGGGCCTGTGCCGCCCTTTCCGATTTCGCAACGCGCCAATCCTTACGAGAAGGAATAAGCCGTCTTGGTCTGCGTAAAGAATTCCACCGCGGCAAAGCCCTGCTCGCGCGGGCCATAGGAAGAGCCGCGCGTGCCGCCGAACGGCACATGATAGTCCACGCCCGCGGTCGGCAGATTGATCATCACCATGCCCGCCTTGACGTTGCGCTGGAAGTGGCGCGCATGCTTGAGGCTGGTGGTGACGATGCCGGCGGAAAGGCCGAAATTGCCGGCGTTTGACAGCGCCAGGCCCTCTTCATAGTCCTTGATCTTCACCACCGAGACCACCGGACCGAAGACTTCTTCCTGGTTGATGGTGTCGGAGGCCTTGGTGTCCACGATCAGGGTGGGCGACATATAATGGCCAGGCGTGGCGAGCTTGAGCGCATCGGGCCCGCCCGCGAGCAGCCGGCCGCCTTCCTTGAGCGCAATGTCGACATACTTCAAGTTGCCGGCCAACTGGGTGTCGGTGACGGCCGGTCCCATCTGGGTGGAAGGATCGAGCGCATTGCCCACCTTCAACGCCTTGGCGCGCTCGGCAACGGCGGCGACGAACTTGTCATAGATGCCGGCCTGCACGAACACCCGGCTGGAGGCGGTGCAGCGCTGGCCGGTGGCGAAATAGCCGCCGTCCACCGCGATCTGCACGGCACGGTCGAATTCAGCGTCGTCCAGCACGACCAGCGGATTCTTGCCGCCCATTTCCATCTGCACGCGAGCCTGGTGCGCCACCGCGGCCATGGCGACCTTGGCGCCCACGGTCTGCGAGCCGGTAAAAGTGATGGCGTTGACATCGGGATGCTTGGAAAGCGCGTCACCGACAATGCCACGACCCAGCACCATGTTCATCACCCCGGCCGGCGCGCCCGCCTCATGGATGATCGCGGCCAGGGCATGCGCCGTTGCGGGAGTGGGATTGGCGGGCTTGAGCACCACCGTATTGCCGAAGGCGAGCGCGGGGGCGATCTTCCAGGCGGGAATGGCGATGGGGAAATTCCACGGCGTGATCAGGCCATAAACGCCCACGGCTTCGCGATAGGTCTGGATCTCTACGCCGGGACGCACCGAATCCAGATTCTGGCCGTGACGTCGCAGCGCTTCGCCGGCGAAGTATTTGAAGATGCGCCCCGCGCGCACGGTCTCGCCGGTGGCTTCCGGCAAGGTCTTGCCCTCTTCGCTGGCAAGCAACTTGCCCAGCGCGTCCTTGCGCTCGATGATCAGGCTTCCCACCTTGTCCAGCACATCGGCGCGCACTTCCGGCGTGGCACCCGACCAACCCGGGAAGGCCGCGCGCGCGGCTTCCACCGCCTTGTTCACATCTTCGGGGCTGCCATCGGGAAATTTGGCGATCACCTGGCCCGTGTCGGACGGATTGAGGCTCTCCAGCGCACCCGGAGCGGAAACCTGCTTGCCGCCGATGAAATGGGTCAGGGTCTCGGTCATCAAATCTCTCCTGGAAAGAGGCGTTAGGCGCGAGCCGGACCGCCGTTCAACAAAGGGGGAAAATCGCTGGCAGTATTTAAGGGGTTGGCCACTCCAATCCAACCCCGGAACTGCATCCCAGAGGTGTGACAGGGGTATGGCTTAGGGACGCAGCGCCGCAGCGCTAAACAGACAAAAGCCCTCGCCGGACAAGGTTTTTCATCAGGTCGGAAATGCCGAAGTTCCAGGGCGGCGCTGCCTTGGACGTCGTCACCCGGTTTTCCAGCACGCCCAGCTTGGGCGTGGAAATCCTGACCACATCGCCTTCCTTGTGGGTGAAGCCCGAGCCCTTTACGTCACGGTCCTGGCTTGGGGCAAACAGCGTGCCCAGGAACAGCACAAAACCGTCCGGATACTGATGCTCGCTGATGGTCTGCTTCACCAGCTCCATCGGATCGCGGCTGATCTCGGTCATGGTGGACTTGCCCTCCAGCCGGTAATTGTCGGCGCCGACGATCTCAAGCTCCACAACCGCATTGCGGACATCGTCCATGGTGTATTTGCCGTCGAACATGCGGATGAAGGGACCCAGCGCGGAGGCCGCATTGTTGTCCTTGGCTTTGCCCAAAAGCAGCGCGCTGCGTCCTTCATAGTCGCGCAGGTTCACGTCATTGCCCAGGGTGGCGCCAACCGCTTTGCCATGGCGGTCGACGACCACCACGATTTCCGGCTCGGGATTGTTCCAGGTGGACTGGGTGCGGATGCCGACATAAGCGCCCCAGCCGACGGATGACAGGGGCGGGGCCTTGGTGAAGACTTCGGCGTCGGGCCCGATCGCCACTTCCAGATATTGCGACCAAAGGCCATCGCTGATCAGCGCCTCTTTCAGCCTGGCCGCCTCGGGCGAACCCGGCACCACCTTGCGAATATCGGTGCCAATGCGCGCCGCCAGCTCCTCGCGGATGGTTTGGGCGCGGCCCGGCACGCCTTTGGCGCGTTCTTCGATCACCCGTTCGATCGCCGATACGGCAAAGGTCACGCCGCAGGCCTTGACGCATTGCAGGTCCACGGGAGCCAGCAGCTTCACGTTCGCCGAACCGTTCGACCAGGCGGTCTCAAGTCCCAGATCGTTGATGTCGCCTAGATCCCTACCCGACGGAACGCCACTCCATTTTTCCAACAGCATGGAAACCGTGGGCGCAGTGGCCGAGACGTCGAAAACCCGGCCCTCCTTCACCACAATCGGGGTCGGACCTTCGCCCATGTCAATACGCCCCACCAGCACGGCATCGCGCCAATCCTGGGGCAAGGGAAACATGCTCTTTGTCATAAGACGCTTTCTTTTAAAGTTCGATCTTCAAAACATTGCGAATGTAATTGGCGGTGATGCGCGCGCTTTCCTTGGGCGACCGCCAGGGCGAGGTGTCGAGTTCGACATTGAGGTGCCCGCGCCAGCTGATCGACTTCAGATAGTCCACGATCGCGGGAAAATCCACACCGCCCTCGCCCAGGGGATAGAAATAAGGATCGTTCATCATGTCGCGCTCGGGCGTGGGCACATTCTTGGTGCCGCCGCGGTCTTCCTGCCTGGTGTCCTTGAAATGGTATTCGATCACGCGGTGGCCCAGCTTCTTGGCCAGCGCCACCGGGTCCATGCCGGCCATGGTGATATGGCCGGTATCCAGCACCAGTCCGACATTTTCCGGCTTGGTGTTTTCCATGACGTACATGGTCTCATGTTCGTTCTGGATCTGGCTTCCCAGATGGGCATGGACGCCGAACTTCATGCCCAGCTCCTCGCGGATGCGCCGGCCCAACTGATCGAGCGTGATGGCGATCTCCTTGAGATCTTCCATCGGCGTGCCGTTCGGCTGCTTACGCGAGCCTGTATTGGTCTTTTGGTGATCGCAGCCGAAGCGGCGCGAGCACCGCGTCATGTTGAAATGATTGTCCACCACCGCCTGACGCTGGGAAGGGTCCTGGAAGGCGACACTGCCGCCCGAGGCGCCGCCGGTGATGGCGGTGAACTGGCCGCCGATCTCGTACATGCGATGCTGCAGGGCTTCCCAACGGTCGGGATAGTAGACTTCTCGCCTGGCGCGGGGGCCCTTGGGATATTTCCAGCTATAGCCGCCCGGCCAGGACTTCATGGCTTGGGTATCATGCGACGCCGGCTCGAGCCCGTCCGCCGTGGCACAGAAGGAGGTGCCAAAAATCTCGAAATACCGAAAGCCCACCTCACGGGCCTCGCTGATCCCCACAAAGGGGCTGCCTTCCCAGCCGCCGCGTGTATTTGTCGTGTAGCCAATGCGGAATTGCTGCTGCTGGACACGGGGCTCCTGCACTTCGAATTTGGGCGAGCCGCTGTAAGCCGGACCGGCGGATTGGGCCTTGACCTGGCCCGCGGCCAAAAAGCCGCCTGCCGCTGCCGAAAGGCCAAAGAATCTCCTGCGATCCATGCGCATCCTCCCTGAAAGCTGAAGCCCCGCTGCCTCTTGATGGGCACGAACCCGAACGCACTTTAGACAGTCGCAAGCGCTGCCACCATCGCGGCGCGCCGCCGCAGATATATTGCGGTGCAACATAAACTTTTGCGGGTATAACCCGCCCGCCAGACTGTGAGGAAGACGCCACCATGATTTATGCCGGACGCTTTGCGGGCCGCACCGCCGTCATCACCGGCGGTGCCTCGGGCTTGGGCCTTGAGGCCGCCAGGCGCATCACCCAGGAAGGCGGCAAGGTCTGCCTTTGGGATCTCAATCCCGACGCGCTGGCCGACGCCAAGAAAGACAGCGGCGCGGCCCATGTGATCGCGCTGGATGTCAGCGATCCCAAGGCGGTGGAAGCGGCCTCGCAGGAAGCGCGCAAGGCGCTGGGCCGGATCGATGTCCTGATCAACAGCGCCGGCATCACCGGCGCCACCCACACGGTGATCGACTATCCCATCGACTCCTGGCTCAAGGTGATGGACGTCAATGTCAACGGCCTGTTCTATTGCTGCCGCTTCATCGCGCCGATGATGGTCGAACAGGGCTATGGCCGCATCGTCAACATTTCCTCGGTGGCAGGCAAGGAAGGCAATCCCAATGCCAGCTCCTATTCCGCCGCCAAGGCCGCCGTGCTGGGCTTCACAAAGTCCCTGGGCAAGGAGTTGGCAACCAAGGGCGTAGTCGTCAACGCGGTGACGCCCGCGACCTTCGAAAGTCCGATTCTCAAAGGCGTGCCCCAGAGCCATATCGACTATATGCGTTCGCGCATTCCCATGGGCCGGTTGGGCACCGCACCGGAAATCGCCGCGGCGGTGTGCTGGCTCGCCAGCGAGGAATGCTCCTTCACCACCGCCAGCACGCTGGACACTTCAGGTGGACGTACAACCTACTAGGCGCGGCTATTTCGCGGCGGTCACGCGTGGCGGGCTCTTGCTGAAATCCACACCCATGTCGTTCTCGCGCCAGGAGAAGAAGAACAGCACCACACCGTCATCTTCGCGGGCGAAGCCGTAAGCCGGATCGGTCGAGACGATCAGTTTTCCCGTCTTGGGCTCGTAGATCGAGGCGGCGAACTTGGCGGCGCCTTTTGCGTGATTCTCGGAATAGAGCGACAGGGGTGGGATCAGCACGCCGGGCGCCAGCGGCACCGGCAGTGACGGAATGCCAACCAGCGTGTTCTTCTCATCCGTTGAAAGCGTACCGGCGCGCGGCAGGATCACCGCATCCGCCTCGGTGCGATCATTCATCAGCCGCACGCCATGGCGCAACAGGGCGTCCTTGATCGCTGCCATGCCATAGGCCTGGTCCTCAGCGGAAAAACCGCTCGGATCGATCCAGGCCGTGAGATTGGGGGGCACCTGCGCCGCCAAGGCCTCGACCGCGCGGTCGGCCGCGGTGGTGATCAGCAGGACTTCCTGGGCACTGCGTGTCGGGCTGGTCGCGCGTGTGGAACTGCAACCCACAAGCAACAATAGGGCTATGGGCAGCGCGAGCCGTGACAACATGGGAAAGCCCTTTTGGTCTGATGGCACGGGAATGTCCGGCCGCAAAAGCCGTTCCAGATGCGCCTTCTGGGGTCGCATCCGACACAATCCGGACACATTGCTGAACGGCAGAGAACGTTCGCCTTCAGGGTCAGTTCAACGGCCCCAACGCAATATGCGGGCAACGGTCAACAAAGGAGACCCAAATGAAACGCTTCGCAAAACTTGCTCTTGGTGCTGTCTTGATGGCGGGCGCCGCCGCAGGCCTAGCTTCGCCGGCTTCGGCCCGCGTCTTTGTCGGCGTGGGTGCGCCGATTGCCTATGGCGCCGCTCCCGCCTGCGATCCCTATAGCCCCTATTACAACCCCTACTATTGCGGTTATGGGCCTGCCTATGTCGGCGGACCGGTGATCGGTTTCGGCATCGGCGGCGGCTTCCACGGTGGCTTCCATGACGGCGGCTTCCATGGTGGCGGCTTCCACGGTGGCGGACACGGCGGCCATCGCTAAATGAAAGATGCAAAACGGCCCCGGATCACTCCGGGGCCGTTTTTGCATGCGCTTCAATAAATTCCGGGAATGAGCCGCCAGGTTCTTCGGCGGTACGCCTCGTATTCCTCCCCGAATTGCGACACCAGCAGCCGTTCCTCCGCATGGATGCGCGCGATCAAGGGCGGGACCATCAGGGCGGAGAGCACCAGGCCGGCAGCCGAGCGGAAGACCAGGCTCCAGGCGATCGACGACAGCAGCAGGCCCACATAACTGGGGTTTCGAACCAGGCTGTAGATGCCCGTGGTCACCAGCTTGTGCCCCGGCTGAATGGCGACCAGTCCGGAAAATCTCTTGCCCAGGACATAGACCGGCCACAGCCGGATGATGCCACCGGGCACCAGCAGGGCGACGCCCAGCCATCGGACGGTGTCCCCGTCCAATACCCAGATATCCTTGCGGTCGGTATAGGGACAAAGCCAGGCGCTCAGGATGCTGAGAATTCCGAAGGCCGCCAGTACCCAGCGATTGCTCCGGTCTTCCCGCTCGCCCGTGCTGAGGTTTCCCGCCGTGAACAGTGCGGCGATGGTGAGCGCAATGAACACCAGGGTCACGGCGATGCGTGCCGGATTGGAAAAGAAGGGGCCGAACCCACCCCAGCCCCAGATTGCCAGCCCGAGATAAAGACAGGTGCCAACCGTCGCGCTCAGTCTGATTTTCAGGTCCGCAAGCAAAGGGGCCTCGATTTGGAAGCCGGCGCCGAAGTCTAGGCGCCTGAATCGGTCAATGCCATCGGGGGCGGCGGTTGGCTGGGGCCTACCGCCGCGCCGGCGGCTCGGCTATGGAACCGGGATGAGCCGTTTCTGGAGCGCGCTGACCCATCGCCTGGCACCCTATACGCCGGGTGAGCAGCCGCGCCTGGCCGGCATGGTCAAGCTCAACACCAACGAACATCCGCTGGGCCCGTCGCCGCTGGTCCTGGAGGCGATCCGCGCCGAGGCGGCCGGCACTTTGCGCCTTTATCCCGACCCCCGTGCCACGGCGCTGCGCGAAACCCTGGCGGCGTATCATGGGGTGGCGCCGGAGCAGATATTCGTCGGCAATGGTTCGGACGAGGTCTTGGCGCATGCCTTCGCGGCCCTGTTGAAGCAAAAGGATCCGCTGCTCTTTCCCGACATCACCTACAGTTTCTATCCAGTCTATTGCCGGTTGTTCGACATTGCTTTTGAGACGGTACCCCTGGACGGGTCGATGGCGGTGCGTATCGCCGACTATCGCCGGCCGGCCGGCGCGATCATCCTTGCCAATCCCAATGCGCCCACGGGCGTGGCGCTGTCGCGCGCCGAGATCGCCACGCTGCTGAACGAGCATGCCGGCATCCCGGTGGTCATTGACGAAGCCTATGTGGATTTCGGCGCCGAGAGCGCGGTGCCGCTGGTCGCCTCCCATCCGAACCTGCTGGTGGTGCACACGCTCTCCAAGTCGCGGGCCCTGGCGGGTCTCAGGGTCGGTTATGCCGTCGGCGATGCGGCCCTGATCGAAGGCCTGAATCGGGTGAAGGACAGTTTCAACTCCTATCCTCTGGGCCGGATCGCCCAAGCCGGCGCCATCGCCGCCATAAAGGACGAAGCCTGGTTTCAGGAGGCTCGCGCCGCTGTGATCGCCGGACGCGAACGCCTGACTCAAGGCCTGGTGCGGCTGGGATTCGACGTCCTGCCATCGGCCGCCAACTTTGTATTTGCGCGCCATCCAAAACATGACGGCAAGACACTGGCTGCCCAGCTTCGGATGCGGGCGATCATTGTCAGGCATTTCGACGCGCCCCGCATTTCGGACTATCTGCGGATCACGGTGGGCTCGGACGAGCAGATCCAAAGGCTTCTGGCGGCGCTTGAGGAATTGGTCGGCGGTCCGATCGCCACTTTGCCTGGATCGTAGCCAAACGCGGGCGGATTTTCGCTTTGCCCTTTTGTCGGTCCCTGTAAGAGTTTTGAAGTACTCCGCCGCTAACCTTGCCCACTGGCTTGGGTACGGTCGGCATGGTTATCGAGACGGCGTTGCTTCATTGCTTTTTCTGCGGCCGGCGGTTCCCGGCAAATCCGGAAGCCCGCCAAGGCGGCTTCATTCATGCCTGGAAAGTAGCGGCCTGCCCGCACTGCCTGCACGCAAACCGCGATGGCCTGTCCGCGGATCACCCCGCGATCCGGCAATTGGCGGAGCATGGGATCAAAGTGGAACCCACCGGAACAGGGATGGTGCCCTGGCCCGACAATCAGGTTGCGCGAACTCCGGACCATTTTTGACCGGCCGCGCCGGCAACGTAAGGCCAAGGAACCTCAAGGTACCGCAGGTTCAATCCCCTCGGCGCGGTTGAACGCGACGGTCTTTGCGCCGCGCCCATAGCTGCGTCTGTGGCCGATATTGATCAAAGGTGATTCCAGGAAATGCCAGGATGCCGCCGCAAGGCTGAAAGTCATCATCAACGCAGGCAAGACCAGCGCCGCGCCAAAATGGAGGAATTGATAGCGCCTGTAGATTGCCTCCAGGCTGACAATGACGGGCATGTGAAACAGGTAGATGGCATAGGCCCGCCTGCCTATCCAGCCGAGGATCCGGCCCTTGGCGAGGGATGAAACCAAGCTGCCTTCATGCATCACGGCCAGGACGACGACACACAAGAACAGCGGCCCCAGCAGGGTCAAGCCGATCGTGCAGGTCAACATCTCGTTCCCGCCTTGGGAATCAAAGGCCGAAACGGCAAGAAATCCAAAAAGCAGGAAAAGCATGCCCAGGGTGAAAAGGGTTCTATGCTTTCGAATTATGGCCGCGACAGCTTCATTGCGAACCGCAAGGGCCAAAAGCACACCGTAGAAGAGGTCATCGATCCGGCAAAGCGTGAAAAACCGCGCGAAATCCCGGGGATATTCGACGGGAATCAGGTACCCCGAAATTCGGCACAGAATGGCAATGAACACGCCCAAGAGAAGAACGTGACCCAGAAATTTGCGGGGCATGACGGCAACCAGAATCGGCAAGAGCAAGTAGAATTGTTCTTCCACCGCAAGCGACCAGGTCACTTGCAGCCATGCCAGGCCGTAATCATGGGTAAGGGCCGTGGCGATATTTTGCAGATAGGCCGCATAAAGGCCCAGCGGAATGCGCGAGCGGGGCATCCATCCCCATGCGGCGGCGACGGCCACGACGAGCAGCAGCATGTAATAGAGCGGAAAAATGCGGAGAATCCGGCGCAGATAGAATACGGAGTAGAAGTTTGCCGCGTCCCTTTTCGCGATCACGATTCCGCCGATCAAGAAGCCGGACATGACAAAGAACAGGTCAACCCCGATCCAGCCCTCTGAAATGATTGGTCCCAGGATCCGATTGCCCGCAAAGGCAACGCCATAGTGGAAAAGAAGCACGAGTCCGATGGCGAGGCCTCGTAGCCCGTCCAGTTGGGCGACTCGTGTGCTCGCAGTATCGGACATGTTCGCGGACGTTGCGCCTTTGGGTGCTGATGCCGGGCCTGCATTTTCACCGGCGGCATGGGGCGCGCGTCAACGAGCAAAGATGTGACAAATGTGGATGGTCATTCTTCTGACGCCAGGATCTGCCGCAGATCCGGGCGCGCGGCTGCGTTTCTTCTCACTGAGGATCGTCGGGCTATTGTCGACCAAAATGAATCGAGTCATCGACTGCGCCGGCACGGACATCGTCGAGAGAAAGAATGCCGGCACATGCTTGTTGATGTGGTCTGTTCTCTAGCTGATCCTTCATGCGGGCATTCCGGATGCCCGAACGGGATCGTGCTGCAAGGCACTTGATACCATCGGCGCGGCCAAGTTCGCGGCAGGCGAGATGATCAATTTTGCAGCTCTTTGACTCTCAGCGCGGACCCTGACCGCCGGCGGACCTTTCTCTTCGAAGCGGTGGCGCTTCATGACCGTCGAATTCGGGCCCGAACCGCAACGAGCCCGTACGGGGCGTCTCGACACTATCGCGTTGATTTTGCTGAGAAACTTGGAGCGGGCGAGGCGAATCGAACGCCCGACCCTAACCTTGGCAAGGTTATGCTCTACCCCTGAGCTACGCCCGCACTCCAAGACGGCGGGTTATGACCCATCGCCCGTGCGGATTCAAGCAGCAATTCCATAGATTTCCAGCAATTCCTCAGGTTTGGGTTGCGCCGGAACCGGCGATTTTCCAACAATCGCCATTCTTTCCAGGAGGGCGGGCGTGGCGGACAGCGGGCGGAACAGTCGCGAAGGCTATGCCCTTCTGGGCCCCAGCCTGCTGGTCATGGCGCTGGCGCTGGCGGCGCCGCTCTTGCTGATGACGCTGACCAGCCTGAAGAGCCAGCAGGGCCAAGGTTTCGCGGAAGGCTGGACCCTGGCCCAATATGGCGCGGTGCTGGGCCGGGCCAGCTATCGCGACCTGTTCATCCGCTCGGTGACGATCTCAGGCCTGGTGACGATCGCCACCGTCACCCTCGCCTATCCCATGGCCTACTTCGTCGCCTTCCGCGCCAAGCGCAAATTCTTCTGGCTGGTGGCGCTGACCATTCCCTTCTGGACCTCCTATTTGCTCAGGGTCTTTGCCTGGAAGATCATTCTGGGCTTCGACGGGCTGATCAATTCCGGCCTGATGCGGCTTCACCTGATCAGCCAGCCGCTGGCATTCCTCCTCTACAATCCTTTCGCGGTGGTGGTGACGCTGGCCCATGCCTGGGCCGCCTTCGCCATCCTGCCCATCTATGTCAGCCTGGAGAAAATCGACCGTTCGCTGCTGGAAGCCGCCGGCGATCTGGGCGATGGCCCTGTGCGCCGCTTTCTGCGCATCACCTTGCCCTTGTCGCTGCCGGGCGTGATCGGCGCCGCCCTCCTGATCTTCGTGCCCACCACCGGCGATTATGTCACCCCGGCCCTGGTCGGGGGCACACAAGGCACCATGATCGCCAACCTGATCGAGGTTCAGTTCAATGGCGTGGGCAACTGGCCCCTGGGCGCGGCCCTGTCGCTCCTCAGCATGGCGATGGTGGGCGTGATCGCCGGCCTGTTTGTGGCAGGCGCCCGCGCGGCCGGGAGATACGCGCGATGAGAGGCCGAGGAATCCTGTTCTACGCCTTCGCCTATCTGGCTTTCCTGTATGTGCCGGTGATGGTCCTGCCCGTCTTCTCCTTCAACAACTCCGAGTTCATCGCCTTTCCGCTTTCCGGCTTCACCACCCGCTGGTATGGGGCGCTGGCCTCCGATAGCGCCATGCAGCACGCGCTTGGCAACAGCCTGAAAGTGGGCCTGGTCACGGCCGTGTTTTCCACCATCCTGGGACTGACCGCCGCGCGCGCGGTGACACGCTATCGGATGCGCGGCGCCGGCCTGGCGCTTGGCTTCATCGCGCTGCCGCTGTTCATTCCCGACATCGTGCTGGGCCTGTCGCTCCTGTTGTTGCTGGGCTTGAGCGGATTTCCGCTGTCACTGGCGGCGGTGGCGCTGGGGCATTTGCTGGTCTGCGTGCCCTTCGCCCTCACCGTCCTGATCGCCCGCTTCGAGGGTTTCGATCGCAACCTCGAGGAAGCCAGCGCCGATCTGGGCGAAGACGATTGGATGACGTTTTGGCGCGTGACATTCCCGCTGATGCTGCCGGGCATCGTGGCCAGCCTGCTTTTGACCTTCATCACCTCCTTTGACGAATTCCTGCTGGCTTATT
>Ga0210386_10003289_pt1 | contig 13581 bp, 11 predicted proteins | sample IncBWH32OmetaG_FD_160091 | JGI IMG/M metagenome (GOLD analysis project Ga0210386, IMG submission 160091) | Forest soil microbial communities from Barre Woods Harvard Forest LTER site, Petersham, Massachusetts, United States - Inc-BW-H-32-O ... | reverse complement strand
ACATCAACTAAATCAGCAATGGTATCACCATGCCTGTAGAGTCCAAAATAAAATGGGTCTTCAAATAAGTTACCGACCTTACTTTTAGTCATTTTGACTATGCGGTAGTCATCATCAGTGTAGGTATGCTCACTTAAATATGAAGCGTTAAGGAAGTCTGCTATCTCCTCATTAGTTTTGCCCTTGTAAAGACGCATATCAACCGCCTCTCTAAGTAAATGCCAGTTGTAGCCGTCTGGTATAAAGTGCCATGTGTTCTTATCAACGTAGTAGCCTTTTTTAATAACACCGTTGTACTTACCCTCTTTGATGTTACCGCTAGTACCTCTGCTCACATCTACCGACAGCTTGTCTGAATACTGCTTTGAGGTAGCGAACAAAATACCGAGCAACATTTTACCGTTGGGGTTATTCTCAAATTGGTAGGTCTTAAATTGCAGGTCTTGGATTTTTTCAAGGTCAATTAGCTCAATAATTGCTCCTGCCTCTTTCATGTTCCTTGATAGTCTATCTGGCGACCAAGCTATCAGTCCGTGATACTTGCCAGTTTCAAAACCTAACATCATTGTGTCAAATAGGGGTCGTTTACCAGATAATTTAGCGGACTCGGACTCCTCAATAATATCCGACTCCTTGACTTCAACTCCCAGCCTTTCAGCAAGCTCCAAACACTCTATACGTTGGTCTGGTAGTGAGCGTACCTGCTTGTCCTCGCTGTCCGTAGATTTACGCAGGTAAATAACATAGCGTCTTTTTTCTTTAGGCAGTATCTTGGTAACACCCTCTTTTTGCTTAATGAAGTAGTTGGTTAGGTCATCAATGGTGCGGTTACTGATAGGCAACTTAAACACATCTGGGTTATCTAGCACCCGTTGCTCAACGGTTTTCTCTACTGCTAGTCGTGTCTTTGCGGGTAGTTTAACTACCTTGCGTTTTTTGCGGTTCTTCTTGGTTTTATCGCTTGCTTCATCAGCCATGCCTTAAAGTATAGCTAATTTACCCCATAAATACCCCACTTTTACCGTACTTCCAAGGTGTTAGTGGTCAAATTGTTAAGGTGCTGAAGTGGTTCAGTTTTAGTCTAGTTCTGGTATCAACCGTTCCAATAGTCGCTAGTTTTAGTTTTAGAAAAGTCCACTAACTCATTTTTAATGTATGGCTCTGACTTAAATCGTACTGGGCTTGTTTCATCTTTTAGCTTTTGGCTTAGTACGTCCAGTAGTTCAATTAGTTTTGGGGTTGGTATGTCGCCTAAGCCTCTTGTTTTAAGCTCATTTCTAACCATTTCAAGCTGTTCTGACCACAGCTCTAGTCTGTGCTGCTGCCCGACTTTATAGCGTTCCTGTAGGGCTTCTAAGGCGATAGTTTTTAGGTTAGCTATATCTACTTCATGTTCTTTAGACCAAGCAACTAAGGTAGTTTTACTAACCCTCAATTTCTTTGCAATCTTGTCATAGCTCATGCCTTCTGCACGAAGCTCTACGAACTGCTGTCTGGTTTTTTGTGTTATAGCCACGGTTTCTACCTCTGCATTTATTATACTAGACAATATACGTCTAAAATAGTCCAACAAAGCCTCATTTCTATTTGCTTTATACTGTTAGTATGCAAGAAGCAGACCCAAAAATAGTAGAAATGCTCAAACAATATGCTGACCAAGGGCTAACTTTTTATCAGGCGAAAGAGGCACTACTTAAACAGGGTTATCAAGACGCAGCCATAGAACAAGCTGCTGACCAGTATCAATATGGTTCTAAACCTAAGCCACCTGACCCTGCAACGGCTGCATTTGCAAAAGACCCACAAGACGCTGAACGAGTTGCACAGACAATACTTAAAGACGATAAGAAAGAGCGTGAGGAAGTAGCTATTGTTGATGGTGTCGCTGGGCAGTATGCACCAGACCTACAGTCTGACGTAAAGTATCAAAATAAGTTCTTGTCCGATATAGGCATGTCATGGTGGACTTGGTTAATTATTGAGGGGGCAATAACGGCTATAATTATTTACTTTAAGCTACCGCAGTATTTATTTGGTATAGTAGCTCTTATCTTAGTTATTGTGCTGGCAGTGAAAAGAGCATAGAATAAGTTACAACAACTAAAACAGATACATGCAACCAGACCAAAATCAACCCCAAGACCAAGTAAGTGCTTCAAGCGAACCAAGCTCGGTACAGACAAGCAGCCCAGTTGGTGGTGGCATGAAAGTCATTCAGCCTACAGACCCTAACCTCAGTTCAGCACAGAATACTGAGCCTCAAAGTCAAGCTCCAAATCCTGTTGTTAGTACGCCACCCCAAGACACAAATAATGGCTATATATCCCCCCCTAATAACGCAACGCCTAATCCAACCGCAATGCACGTTGACGGTCAACCTGTGTCCTTTTCAGCCAATAGCCAGACACTGCAAGAGAAACGTCATCTACCTTGGGCAAGGATAATAAAGTGGTCTTTATTGGTCATTGTACTTGCAGCAGCAGGAACAGTTCTGGCGACAAATCAAAATATCAGAGCCACAGTATTTAGGCAAAAGTTTACTACATACAACTATCCTACTTGTAAAACCCATGTATGTACTGTTAAGTTCTACAGAGGCTCTAAAATTGGCTCTTATACTCCCGTAACACCGCCAGGACAAACACCACTAAAACCAGAAACGACCCTGCTATCACCTGTTATAGGTGGTAAGACCTATCTGGCTATGTTAGTGGGTGCTTACCCATTATCGTTTGCTAACACAAGTGCTGGTAAGCAGCTTTTAGATACATATAGCACTTGCTCAGCCTCTGGTGAGACAAGCGGATTTACTGTGTATGTTACTGACTTGGACGCTAACGCCAATGTATGTGCCATACCTGGTAATATAGGCACTAATAATTCGGTCATTGGCTATGTAACAGCTTTTGCCAGTCAAAAAGCAGGTGGAGTGTTTTTAATTTCAATAAATGAAAACTTCAGCATTAACTCTCAAGGTCAAGCCACCACACCTATTTTTAACCTTGCTGACTATCAGAACGATATGCAGACCGTCTTTGGTTCACTTAGTGTCAGCAATAAGTAAGAACTAGAACTAAACTTTTTCTAGTTCACTTGCATATATAGCTAGTCTAGGTTCTACACTTTATTGGTTAATACTACAAACTACTTTTTGGTGTTGTCTGACTGGGGTGATTTGGTGTTAATCTTTTCATCATCAAAGTCTAGGATATGCTCACGTCCGTCAGGTGCTGTATAAGGCGTTTCTGGCTTTGCAGGTTCATCAGCGTTAATACTTGGGTTGCTGTTACTACCTGAGTCATTATTATCTGGTTCATCATTCTGCATAGCATTATCATATCAGAAACTGTTTTTCAGGTGTTAGGCTATGCGGACTTAATGTTTCTACTAAGTGGTTCAGGCTGTCCAAACTTTCTTTGAAGCTCTGGTGGTTTAGCAAGGCTTCATACATCTGTAGTAATATAGGTTCGTCAGCAGTATTAGTCTGCCGACCACGTAATTTACAATACTGTCCTTCAAACTCTCATACTTCATGAGGGAGCAGGGGAGGATGCGTGCGCACTGGGGTGTATATTGACACCCCAGATTATTTAGCTATACTCTTATTATAAGAGACCAAAGCACAAAATACACAGGCGATTAATGCGGCAAAATCACATGAGGGTCACGCAATTACCATCTAGAGTCAAACTGCCAGCCTTTAAGGCGGTTGTATTATTCTTATTACTAGTCGCCGGCTTGCTGGGGGGAAGTGTACTTACTCAGGGTGACAAAGCTACGGCTGCTGCTCTATCTGTCTGCACGCCAACAGGTACGACTTACGGTACGGATACTATGTCGGTAGCTATCCCGGCAGCTTCAACTTACCACATTTGGGTACGAGTACAAGTGCCTTCGGTATCATCCAGTTCACCTCTTCTACTTAATATGGATAACGCTACCGGGACTAATTGCTATGCCGTTAGTGGAGCGTCTATTACTGCGGCTAATACCTGGACGTGGGTGGATGCCACGGCAGGCCTTACGACCCCAACTTTCACCCAAGCCAACCATACGCTTGTAGTAACCGGTACTCAGAGCGGGGCGGCGCTCGACAGTATTGAATTTTTATCTGACCCCAGCTGCAATCCAAATAATACTGACTGTGCTACTTCTACCGACACTACCCCTCCCACTGTTTCGGTAACTGCTCCAGCCAACGGGGCAACGGTATCTGGTACGACGAGCCTGACGGCCACTGCCAGTGACGATAGCGGCACAGTGAGCAAAGTAGAGTTTTATGACGGTACCACGTTGCTAGGAACTGACACAACCAGCCCGTATACGTTTAGCTGGAACACCACGACGGTAGCTAACGGTAGCCACAGTATTACCGCCAAAGCTTACGATCCCTCAAATAATATTGGAACAAGTAGCGCTGTTACCGTGACGGTGAATAACGCCCCGACTTGTACATCCGGTACGCTGGCCGCCCCAACCGGTCTGACCAAAACCAGCTCTACATATACCACCATTGGCCTCAGCTGGACAGCTCCCAGCCCAACGTCGGGCTGTAGTATCACTGGCTATAAGGTATTCCGAAATGGGTCGCAAGTCGGTGCTCCGACTACGAACAGTTTCCCTGACACTGGTCTGACAGCCGGTAGTAGCAATACGTATACTGTCGAAGCTGTAGACAGTGGCTCCAATATATCTAGTCAAAGCGCTGGAGCTACCTTCACGACTGTTGTTGATAACCTAGCACCAAATGCGCCGAGTAGTTTAACTGCTACACCTGCCAATGCCAGCCAGGTTAACTTGAGCTGGACAGGCAATGGTGACCTGCCCAATCCGGGTGGTGTCGGTATCGATGGCTATAATGTCTATCGATGTACGGGATCTACCTGCACGCCCAATACGGCGAATGCGCCCATTAATGGTGGCACGCCTGTGACCGGCACTTCTTACAGTGACACTACGGTGTCCGCCAGCACCGCCTATAATTATGTTGTCACGGCTGTAGATAATAACGGGAACGAAAGCGCCCCAAGCAACACCGACAACGCCACCACGCCAGCACCAACTTGTAGCGGCAATCCTTCACAGCCAGGCACACCGGCCGCGGGCACGACTACTGTTACGAGTGTCAGCTTCCACTGGACAGCCAGCACGGCTAGCACTGGCTGTACCCTTAACGGATATCATGTTTACCAGGTTAATGGTTCTACATATACCTTGGTTAGCGGCGCTACTATTACTGGCACCACAACCCTTACTGCGACTATTACTGGGCTAACACCCAACACTAGCTATGTCTACGCTGTTGAGGCATTTGACACTAGCGGCCACACCTCAGACAAAACCCAAACCGCTGCTCATATTACTGTACCCACTCTAGCCGATACTACGGCTCCAACTGCGCCAACCAGCCTGACCGCTACTGCAACTAGTAGCACACAGGTTAGCTTGAGTTGGCCTGCTGCTAGCGACAATATTGCTGTGACGGGTTATAAGATTTATCGCTGTGTTGGCAGTAGTTGCAGCAACTTCACCTTGCTTACTACCATTACCGGCACAACCACTCTCAGTTACGGCGACACAAACGTTGCCGCCAGCACTAGCTATACTTACCAAGTCAGCGCTCTTGATGGTGCCGGTAATGAGAGTACTAAAACTAACTCCAACTCTGTACAGACACTAGCTGCTAGCGGAGCTGCTCCTTCAGCTCCCCGAAGCCCAACAGCTCCGATTGTTGCCTCGCAATCAGCCAACCTGACTTGGACTGCTCCCTCCACCGGTAGCGTGACTGGTTACCATGTCTATATAAATGGTGTCCTGGATACATCCAGTAAGGATACTTTCACCTCTACCGGCGGCACACTGAGCTGCCTAGCCCCGGCTGTTACGTATACTGTAACGGTCAAAGCCTTTAACAGTGCCGGCGAAGGCCCGGCAGCTACTGTTTCTGTGCCGACATCTAGTGGTGGCCTAGCTGGAGACTTCAACTGTGACTTGACGGTCAATGGCTTTGATCTGAATGCGTTGGCCACCAATTGGCTCACGACCAGTATGCTACCCACGGGGGGTGACGCTAATGGCGACACTACAATCAATGGCTTTGACTTAAACGCCTTGGCAACTAATTGGGGCAAATCATTATGAAAACAGCAATCGTCCGTACTATAACGCGCACAAAACTAGTCGTGGCAGTGTTGATTGTCGCTATTGCGGGCTTTAGTTTGATGCGTGCTAGCTATGCTGCCACCGGCAGCTTGACGTTCAGCCCAGGTAGTGGCAGCTACAGTGTCGGGAGCAGCTTTACTGTTGCAGTCCAGGAGAGCGGTACTGCCGCGACAACCGTTCAGGCAGTTGTCCAATTCCCATCTAGTTTACAATTTGTCGGTGACACCACCGTGGCGCCGTTCAGCTTTAATCCAAATGGCAGTGATGCCGCCACTGGTAACAGTGTAACGATTACTCGCTCCCAGCTAGGTGGCAGCAGCACTGGTACTGTCACCACCATTACCTTTAAGGTAGTAAGTGCCGGCTCGGCTACCGTTAGTTTTGCGGCTTCGCCTAATTCATATATCTTGCCGCCTGGCGTAACTTCTATATCGGGCAATGTATTAACTACATCTCCGAGTGCCACATACACCTTGAGTGCTCCGTCGACCTCCACGCCCACTCCTACGCCCACACCTGGCCCTACATCCTCTCCTACACCAGCTCCTACCCCTGTGACCACTAACCACAAAAGTACCAGTATCAGTGTTGCGCCAACAACAACTTCCGGTTCCAGCTCCGGTAGTAGTAGCGGCTCTAGCGCCGGTGGTACCACCCCTGTTACAGTGCCTGACAATGGCTCTGTTGGTGTCACCGCACCAGTTAGCGTTGAGCCAACTACCGTACAATCCGACGGCGTCAACAAGGTTGAGTACTATCTTGGCGGAAAGCTGGTCGATACCGAAACGAAGCCTCCATACAAGTACAACATTAACACTAGTAAGCTCAAGAACGGTACCTATAGCCTAGTCAGCAAAACGTACTACACCAACGGCGCAACCAAACAGGCCACCCAGCACCTGGTTATCAAGAATGCTGCTTCAAAGTCTACTAACCTTACTTGGCTCTACCTCTTGGTTTTTGGCATCATCTTGCTCACGGGACTGGGCATTAACTTCTTCGGGCCATCAGCGGGCGACTTCTTGCGTCACTTATTTGGTGGTCGCCCTGGCGGTCCGACCCCAGCTCCAGCTGGTTGGCCTACTCCCCCTGCTCCTGTTTCTCCGGGCGGTAATATGACGGATCATCCAGCACCAGTCACATTGCCACCTGCAGATCCGTCAGCGCCGGATACAGACATGGCCACGCGGCTTAGTCGGTTGTCAAATCCGCACGGGCCAGAACCAGGTACTATCTTCCGCCCCAAAGACCAACCGTAAGGAACAATACTGTTCAGTCGGGTGGTAATCGAGAGCTCTATTCGTTATAATCAACCCCTGTTGTGGGCAATACATAGTATGCTCGGTGTAGTTTCACTAAGGGCGCTTTGCTCGTCCCAACCGAAGGGCTCACCGGGTCTTTCGGGGTGTAGCGCAGCTTGGTAGCGCGCCGCGTTCGGGACGCGGAGGTCGTGAGTTCAAATCTCGCCACCCCGACCAGCCATTTGATACTTCTTGGCCCTGCATGATGGGTGTTTGATTTGGTAGAGGAGCGTACAATAGCTGGCATGACCTTGGTACTGACAATCTTAGCCGTGTTTGTGATATTAGTGGCTAGCGAAACCTGGTGGCGACAGCATCGGACGCATGGCGAGCTGAGCCGTAAGTTTGTACATATCACGGTTGGTAGTTTCGTGGCGTTTTGGCCGTATTTTTTGAGTGTTCGCGATATTGAATTGCTGAGCATGGCTTTTCTTGTCGTCGTGGCTTTGTCTAAGTATTTGCATATCTTCCGGGCCATCCATAGTGTGCAGCGGCCGACGTGGGGCGAGTTCTGGTTTGCCGCAGTGGTAGGCGGCCTGGCTTTCATCGTGGCCCGGCACCCCCATGTATATACTGCCGCGTTATTAGAGATGAGTTTGGCAGATGGCTTGGCAGCTATTATAGGTACGCGTTATGGTAACCGGCACCGGTATGTCGTGTTAGGCTCGCCGAAGAGCCTGGTGGGGACGCTGACTTTTTTCGTGGCGTCATGCCTAATACTGGGCGGCTACGGCATGCTATCGCCCGGTATGCTGCACCTGCCGTTATTGCTATCAATATCATTGGTGGCAACCGTTTTGGAGAACATTGGCGCGCGTGGTTTTGACAACCTCATTGTGCCGCTTTTCGTGGCGGCCGGGCTTATCATTAAGTAAATCCCTATAGCTCCCTAGAAGCTATGTGTCGAAGCTAATCACATGGGCGCGCAAGGCGTTGAAGATAACCACTACGTCGACGACCTCCTGAATAATGGCACCAGCTAGCGGGGAGAACTTGCCGGTAGCGAAAATGAGCATCAATACCAAGCTCAAACCAATGCCAACAAGAATACTCTGCCGGGCAATCTGGAAGGTGCGTTTGGCGATGGCTACTGCCGTGGCTACCCGGCTAATGTCGTCAAGCATAATGACCATGTCGGCCGACTCGCTGGCAGCGGTTGAGCCGCGGGCTCCAAGCGCGATACCAATGTCGGCACCAGTCAGAATCGGAGCGTCGTTGACGCCATCGCCTACGAAAGCCAGCGGCCGGTTCTTAACCTCTTCCAGAATACGCAGTTTGTCGGCAGGTAGGGTATCGGCGTGCACATGGGTGATGCCTAATTTCTGGGCAATAGCTCGCGCGGCCGCTTGATTATCACCAGTAATCATTAAGAAGTCGCCTACACCCAAGTCGCGCAGCGTATCAAGCGTTGCCTTACTCTCGGGGCGTACTGTGTCCTTGAGCGTAATGATGCCGGCTAGGCTACCGTCTACTGCTATGTAGATGGCAGTTTGTTTGATCTGGCTTTGCCTGACACCTTTGGGCAGGGACACTCCCGCTTCTTCCAAAAGACTATAGCGCCCAACAAGTACTTGCTGGCCTTTGACAGTAGCCCGCAAGCCCTGGCCGGCTATCTCTTGAATCTGCTTGGCCTTAATAAGTTTTAGGTGTTTGGTTCGGGCGCTGGAAACAACTGCCTGGGCTAGGATATGATTGGAACTCTGCTCCAAGCTAGCAGCTAGCGCCAGTGCTTCATCCTGCTTGTAAGGCCCAAAGGTTTTGATGCTATCAACCTGTAAAACTCCATTGGTAAGCGTGCCAGTCTTATCAAAGGCTATCGTCTTGGCTTCGGCCAGACGCTCCAGCGCTGAACCGGTCTTGACGATAATACCGTAGCGGCTGGCACGGGCCATGCCGCTGATGAGAGCGATTGGTGCCGCCAGTAATAAAGGGCATGGCGTGGCTACGACGATAACTTCCAAGAAGCGAATAGCATGGCCGCTAACTGCCCAAACACCGAGCGCGATAGCATAAGCGACTAAAGTAAACGGCAAGCTGTAGCGATCGGCGAGCCGCACAAACGGCGCCTGGCTGCTCGCCGCGCCGCGCACCAAGCGAATAATCTGCTGGTATTGGCTATCCTCGGCGCTGGCGGTTGCCTGTCCCGTCACGGCACCATCCAGGTTAATAGCGCCGCTGAGCAGCTGTTGACCCAATGTTTTCGTCTGTGGGAGACTCTCGCCAGTCAGCGAAGATTCGTCGAAGCTGGCGCTGCCCTCTATGACCTTGGCATCGACGGGTACCAGTTCACCAGCTTTGATAATCAGTTTGTCGCCGACGCGTAGTTCGCTGACCGGCACGTCCATGGTCTTGCCTTTACGAATGACATGGGCTTGCTGTGGAGCATGTGCCAGCAGCGCGTCGAGTTCGCTCCTGGCCCGGTGTTCAGCATAGTCCTCAAGTGTTTCACCACCGGTCAACATCAATACGACAACAATTGCCGCCCAGTATTGCCCTAATATAACTGAAACTATGATTGCTGTGGCGGCCAGGATATCAATGCCGTACTTGCCGGAGCGGACGTCCTGCCACATGCTCCAAACCAGCGGTAAGACTTCGATAATTGCCACACTGCTCAGGAGCCAACGGGCAGCCGTATGCTGGTGGGTGAACTGCAGTACGAGGCCGATAATAACGGTCAAAAGTGCCGCACCGAACAGCCTGTACTCACGCGAAAACTGTAGCAGTCGTTTCATCACATCTCCGATTGTTGGTTGTTTGCTACCAGTATAACAACTTATATTTAAGCAGGTGGCGTTAGGCGGTATCCAAGATATCTTGTTGGTCTTGGGTGTCTGCCGCATGAGCGCCTTGTTCTTGTCTGCTCCTGGTTAGGCTTTCATAAGAACACACCGCACCAATCATCCCGTATACCAGCCCAAGGCAGGCTGCGGCGCTCAGTAGGTCTGTCCTCGCGGAGCTACTCCTTGTGCGCTCTGGTGTTGTTGCAATACTACGATGTGCAAACTGGCCGGCGTAACGTTGCAACACGCCGGGTACTGCTCTATCAGGATTTGGTTTGCTTGCTTCGGGAATTGTTTTCGCTAAGGTTGCGCTAGCCGCAATGAACAGCGCTGTGCTGGCGCCGATACCGATATGACCTTCCTTTAGTCGCATAGTGTCTCCTAGTAGAATCTTTGAATGAGAAGCATAATAATATGAAATAACACGCTTCGCTCGTGTCTACATAAAATCCTGGGACTTTATGGGGCGAGTGATGGGGCTCGAACCCACGGCCTTCTGGACCACAACCAGACGCTCTAACCAACTGAGCTACACCCGCCTCGTCGGAACTTACGCCGTTCCCTCGTTTTGCCTAGATGGCAAAAGCTTCGGCCTACGGCTATGTTCCTCCTCTCAAAAATTCAAAATGCAGGGCATTTTAAACTTTTGGTTTTGTGGCAAGAACAGAGGTGATTATACTTGAAAGACTACTTTTTTACAAATAGTGCTGCCAATAGTCTAGTAACCGCTGGTGCTGGTAGTAGTGCCACCGCTTTTGTGTATGAACAACAGGTAGATTAAGCCGTACACAATGATAGCGATGATCACGTAGAGAACAACCCATTGCCACACGGGGCGCTTACCGTAACCTTTCGTAGGTTTCTGTGGTGTCTGTGACCCTTGTTGTGATTCTTCCATACGCCCCTCCCCGCCTTACTTATATGATGAAGTCATTATACCTCTTCTGAAACTTCGCTTCTCACTAAATTCAAAAGAGTTACCGCTTAGAATAGCCTCCTCAGCACCAATCTAATAAGTTGAGCGTTTTATAAGGCCAGAAAAGCAAGAATAAGATATTGACAGCATCTAATTAGTAGCTATAATGGTGCATATGAGTGTACAGAATCGGATAAGCGTCACATTAAGCCCCCGCACGAAAAAGGCTTTGGAGCTAGCTGCTGGTCTTGACGGTAGTACAACGGCAACATACGCTACACAACTTCTCTCGTCGGCAATTAAAAGTGATATTAAGGAAGATCCAATTTTGTTGGAAAAGTGGATTGAAGTAGAAAAAGAAGCAATAAAAAATGAATCTTGGGATAATATTGCGCTACCCTTAACTGTTAGTCCCGAGGAGCTGCGAAGCACACGACCTGTTCAAAAAGGTTGGTTTATATCTGGTGACAACCCAGATTGTTACGAAGTCGGAACCGATAAAGCGGTAGTATATAGCAAAGCACCCAGCGGATTTATTAAATCAAAACGAAAAAACTTTAAAGGGTTTGGTACCTTAATGCAGCAAACCAATATAGAAGACTACATTGGTAAAAAGCTTGAGCTTACAGCTGTTATTAAAACTGGAGACGTAAAACAATGGGCGGGCCTTTGGGCTCGCTTGGATGATGACAATATGAAATGCCTATGGTTTGATAACATGCAAGATCGCCCCCTAAAAGGAGCAACGAATTGGAAGCAGGTTCATATTACTATGGATGTACCAATTGAAAGCTCAGTCCTTAATTTTGGCGTGTTGCTTGTGGGGCCGGGCAACGTCTGGATGAATGATTTTAACTTATATGAGTTAAGCGGTAATAAGAAAATATCCGTTACGGATTTGGATATAGATCTAAGTTTTTAGTCAGTACTTACTAGCATAACCATTATGGTACCCCGGGCAGGATTCGAACCTGCGACCTTAGGCTTAGAAGTCCTCTGCTCTATCCAGCTGAGCTACCGGGGCATACTTGATAGCGGGATGCTGGCACCTACTATACTGAACTTTATCTGTTTGCGGAAGCAATCATGCTATCGAGATGCTGTGCCTGCCTGGTCGTCGGGCCAGCAAAGCGGCTAGATCTTTGAGCAGCAGCGGTACGCCAACGGCCAGCACGATATAGATCAGCCAGTTACGGTGCCAGGCCGCAACCGGTTGGCCATGCAGTAGCAACCAGTAAGCCCTCGTTAAGCCAATTGAGGGAGCCCGCGAAAACCCCAGGTTGCCCCATAAGGATAAGTGATCAAGCCAGTGATAACGGCTGAGGTAGATGGCGGTACTGAGTACTGAGAAACTTGCCAAGCGGCCTCGTGCCGAAGCAAGAGTTAGGGCTTCGAGCATGAGCTGTTTCATACGCCTCTAGTGTTTTGCTGTCAAGACAAACCTAAGCGTCGAAGATATGATGCTCAGCACAATCATGACAACGAAGATAATGACGCTGAGACGGTGGTTTTTCTCGCGGGCTAGAAGCTCTCGTCCCCATTTGTCTTTGCGGTTGCCGGTGATGAGCAGTAGCGTATCAATGAAGGCCCAAATGCCACAGCCGCCAAACGTGACCAGCTTCAGGATACCTAGCCCAACTTGGCCAAGATAGAAGCGGTCAACACCGAACACGCCCAAGAACTGGGCCAGTAGAAACGTGGTCAAATAGTCTTTGTTGCTAGGCTGCCCGGCAAACGGATTGGCTGGACCTGGCATTTGGGGCGGGGCGTAACCAGCAGCTGGAGCTGGTTGTGGCTGTGGTTGTGGCGGCTGCCCTCCGACGACCGCGCCGGCCGGTGGTCCAGCTGGGGAAAATGATGCCTGGCTCGGTGGTGCCATCGGAGCTGGTGCTGGTGGCCCAAGAGGGGCTGTTGGAGGAGAGGGCCGCAGCACATTCCCGCAATTTCCGCAAAACTGTGCCCCGGCTATAACATCTTGACCGCACTTAGGGCATTTCATGCCATAATCTTAAATACTGGACACCAAAAAGTCAATAGAGCTTATGCTTATGTCCTCTTCCCGCACTGCACGCAAAACATGAAGTGCTTGGGATTTGGCCAACCACAACTTCGGCAGTACAGGTTATTACCAATTGTCCCCAGGCCGCGCGTGGCGTCAGCCCGCCGGGCTTTGGCGAAGAGCACAAAAACGCTGCCATTAATAACAATAGTAAGAATCATAGAGCTTAGCAGCCCCCAACCCGTAGCAGTGAATAGGCCGAAGTCATAGAGCCCATGCAGGCCAATAGCCGCCGCTAGCCCGATGATGATAATCCAGAATGATCTCTTCCTCTGGAGTTTGTAGTGAGCTACGCTATAACCGATCAAGACACTCAGGCTAGCATGGGTAAATGGACCAGTAATAATCTTAGCTATTCCA
>Ga0210386_10003287_pt1 | contig 13582 bp, 10 predicted proteins | sample IncBWH32OmetaG_FD_160091 | JGI IMG/M metagenome (GOLD analysis project Ga0210386, IMG submission 160091) | Forest soil microbial communities from Barre Woods Harvard Forest LTER site, Petersham, Massachusetts, United States - Inc-BW-H-32-O ... | reverse complement strand
CTCATCCAGCGCGCGGGTCATATCGGTGTCTATGTAGCCCGGGGCCACCACATTGGCGGTCACCCCGGCCTTTGTCAGCTCCCGGGCGATCGAGCGGGCCATGCCGATCACACCGGCCTTGGAGGCTGCGTAGTTGGCCTGGTTGCCGATACCCCAGGAGCCGGAGACCGAACCGATGAAGATCATCCGGCCGAACCGCTTCTTGGTCATGCTGCGCGATGCCCGCTGAGCCACCCGAAACGCCCCGGTGAGGTTGGCGTCGATGACCTTCTCGAACTTCTCCTCGGTCATTCGCATGAGGAACGCGTCCGCGGCCAGGCCGGCGTTGGACACCAGTACCTCGACCGGACCCTGGTGCTCCTCGACCTCTTTGAAGGCGCGATCGACGGCGGCGTTGTCGGTGACGTCACACTCGACGCCGAACAGCCCGTGGGGCGCCCCGGATCCGCGGTGTGTGACGGCCACCTTGTGGCCGTCGGCGGCCAGCCGCTGCGCGATCGCCAGACCGATCCCCCGGTTTCCGCCCGTCACCAGCACCGAACGGGACACGAATGCGGGTTTACCGCTGTCGGCGGCGGGCTCGGTGGCTACCTCAGTCACCTGGCCAACTTATCGCCTCGGTGCAGCAGGACTGCAATCTGCCCCTCGCATGTTGGCCCGGGCCCGGCCGAACGTCAGGTCGGCAGCCGCCGGTTGATCAGGAGGGCCGCCAGCCCGGCCAGCGCCAGTACCAGCGAGCCCAGCCGCAGCCAACCGACGCTGGCGTCACCGCGGATCGTCTCGTAGCCGATCTGCTGCTGCAGCGACGCGTAGACCTCCTTGAGCTCCTGCAAGTTAGAGGCGCCGTAATGGTTTCCGCCGGACAGCTCGGCGACTTTCTTCATCGTGCTGTCGTCGACGGGGACCGGCTGACGCTGCCCATTGATCTCGACGAAACCATATGGGGTGCCGAACGAGATCGTCGAGATCGGCACGCCCTGGTCCTTGGCGGTGCGCGCCGCGGTGAAGGCTCCCTTGGGGTTGTCCGGGTTGGTCGGCATCGTTTCCTTGCCGTCGGAGAACAACACGATCCGCGCCGGTGGCGGCGTGTCGCCGCCGCCAATCACCGCGCCCACGGTGGCAATGGCCTGCAGCGCGGTGAAGATGCCCTCCCCGGTGGCGGTGCGGTCGGCGAACTGCAACTTGTCCAACGCGACTTTGGTCGCGTCCCGGTTGGTCGTCGGTTGCACCAGCACCGTCGCGGTCCCGGCATAGGCGATGAGCCCGAGGTTGATACCGGGGGTCAGCTCGCCGGCGAATTCCTTGGCGGCTGCTTCGGCCGCGGCCATCCGGTTGGGTTCGACGTCGGTGGCCCGCATCGATTGCGAGACGTCGATGACCAGCATGACGACCGCGCGGTTGCGTGGGATTCGCACATCGTGGGTCGGTCCGGCCATCGCGATCGTCAGCAGCACCATCGCGGATACCAGCAGGATCGCCGACAGGTGACGCCACCGGGTGGGCTGCTTGGGGGCAACACTTTCCAGCAGTTCCATGTTCGCGAAGCGCAGCATCCGCCGATGGCGGGCCACCTGCACGATGATGTAGAGCGCCACCAGTCCGAGAACGACCAGCAGGAACAGGAAAAACCAGGCGTGGGCGAAACCGGACAGCGTCATCGGCCCGAGCAACGGCAATGTCATAGCGAACCCGTCTTGAGGTGTACGCCCTTGCCGGGAAAGACGCGCGTCACTGGCGCCCCGCCAGTGACCCGCGGCGGCGGGATTCGACAAAACGGACGATGTCGGCGATCCAGTCCCGGTCGGTGCGCAGCGACAACAGCGGCGCTCCGCAGCTGCGCATGGTGCGGGCCACGTCGGCACGATGGGCCACGACCGCCTTGGCGAAGTCATCGCGCAGCTGCTCGTCGATGGTGAACTCGCGGGTGACACCGGATTCGGCGTCTTGCAAGATGACGTCGCCGATGTCGGGCAATTCGACATCGCGCGGATCGAGCACCTCGATGCCGAGCACCTCGTGGCGAGCCGCGATGGCCCGCAACGGACGCATCCAGTTGATCGGGCCGAGGAAATCGCTGATGATGACGGCCATCCCGCGCCGGCGTTCCGGCCTGCGCAGCGCGTCGATGGCCACCGCCAAATCCCCCCGCACCCCCACCGGTGCTTTCGGCATCGTGGCGATGGTGCGCAGCAGGGTCTGCTCATGCTGGCGTCCGGAGCGCGCCGGCACCCGAGTAGTCTTCTCTCCGTTGGCAATCAGCGCGCCGAGCCGGTTTCCGCCACCGCTATTGAGGAACGTGATAGCGGCCGCGGCGGCCACCGCCAGGTCGCGTTTCTCGCAGACCGCCGTGCCGAAGTCCAGGCTGGCCGACATATCGACCACCAGCCAGGTCTCCAGCTCGCGATCGGCGATCATCTGCCGGACATGCGGGTGGTTGGTGCGCGCGGTGACCGCCCAGTCCATCCGCCGGACGTCGTCACCCGGCTGATACTCGCGCGACTCCCCCGGCTCGGAACCCGGACCCGGGATCAGGCCGAGGTGGTCGCCGTGCAAGACACCGTCGAGCTTGCGTTTAACCGTGAGTTCGAGGGTGCGCAGCGCCGCCGACAGCTTCGGGTCGTCGATCTGCCCGCGCTGCATCGACGGCGGGTGGACCACCGCCGGCTCTTTGGGATCGGTCACCGACCGCTAGCCGCGCCCGCGGCCTGCATCGCTGGCGGTACCGAATGGCCTTGTTGCGGAACAGCATTCACCTGCGGCATACCGACGGTCTGCAGAATCCGGTTGATGACGATTTCCGCTGAGATTTCGTCGGCGAGCGCGTCATAGGTGAGCACCAACCGATGCCGCAGCACGTCGGGAATGACCTCAACGATGTCTTGCGGGATCACGTAGTCGCGACCGCGCACCAACGCCAGCGACCGCGCGCCGGCGATGATGCCCAGCGAGGCCCGTGGCGAAGCACCGAACGAGATCCAGCTCTTGACGTCGTTCATGCCGAGCTGCTCGGGATAGCGGGTGGCCATGACGACGCGCACCACGTAGTCAACCAGCGCGTGGTGAACGAAGTTGTTCGCGGCAATCCCCTGCAACCGCAGCAGGTCGCCGGTGTTCAGGATCTGCTTGGGCTGCGGCGGCGTCACGCCCATCCGGTAGATGATCTCCCGCTCCTCTTCCGGCGAGGGATACCCGACGTTGATCTTGAAAAGGAAGCGGTCCCGCTGCGCCTCGGGCAGCGGATAGACGCCCTCGTGCTCGATCGGGTTCTGCGTCGCCATCACCAGGAACGGGTTAGGCAGCGGGAACCTCTTGCCACCGATCGACACCTGGCGTTCCTGCATGACCTCCAGCAGTGCCGACTGCACCTTGGCCGGAGCACGGTTGATCTCGTCGGCGAGCAGGAAGTTGACCACCACCGGGCCGAGTTCGGTGTCGAACTCTTCCTTGCCTTGCCGGTAGATGCGAGTACCGATGATGTCGGTGGGCACCAGGTCAGGGGTGAACTGGATGCGGGCGAACGTCCCGCCGACCACCTTCGCGAAGGTCTCCACCGCCAGCGTCTTGGCGACGCCGGGCACACCCTCGAGCAGCACGTGGCCCTTGGACAGCAGCCCGACCAGCATTCGCTCCACGAGCTGGTCTTGGCCCACGATGATCCGCTTGACTTCGAAGATGGCGCGTTCCAGGGTGTGCACCTCGGCAGCCAGTCCATTGCCGCCACCGGATGGCGCCGCGTGCGCAGGGGCCGTCGCGTGTGCGCCCGGACCCGAGTAATCGCCGGCGCCCGGGGGCGGCCCGCCTGCTGATGTCATCGATTACCCTCCACGACTTAACCTCCAAAACGTGATCAGACACGACTGCTCGCACGACGAACGTCGCGGGGCAGGTGCGTGCCCCCGCTCAACTATTCCAGGCCACCCGGATTCCGTCGACGTGACCTGTCCGGCGACGATGCAGACCGTGGAACGGTCTGCTGAGGAACCGGACCATCTCATCCTGCCCGAACGGCGAGCGCAAAGTCCCCCTGAAGCACACCACAACCGGTTCAGTACTCGATGATCCGGGTCAAGAACGGCGTCATCCCGGCTTTTCGCACCGGGCTGACGGTAACCTTGCCGGCGCTGCCCGACGCCTCCAACATCTGGCCATTGCCCAGGTAGATGGTGACATGCTGGCCGCCGCCCGGGCCGTAGAAGATGAGGTCACCACGCTTGGCCTGAGACGGCGGGATATGGCGACCGGCGTTGTATTGGTCACCCGAGAACCTCGGCAGAAGCACGCCCACCCCGGCGAAGCTGTACCGAACCAGTCCCGAGCAGTCGAAGCCGACGATGTTCGCGCCGGAGTCCACGCCCTTGCTCGGGCCATTCGGCGTGCCGCCGCCCCACGAATACGGCAATCCCATCTGCGAGGATCCGCGGCGAATCACGTACTCGACCGCCTGTCGCCCGTACACCCGCGGTATCCCGTTGGGGCTGGTGCTGCCGCTGCCGCCCAGGTTGAGTCCGAGCCCGCCGAGAAACTGCCGCCCTAGGTCGAGCGTGGTCTGGGTGGCGTTGGCAGTGGCCTGCAGGGATTGGTTGGCGATCGCCACCGGGTCGCCCGGCGCGCCCGCGCTGATGGTCGGCGGCAGAGTCGGATCCCACTGGCCGTCCTCGGCACGGGCCGGATCGGCCAGACCGATCAGCAGACCGAGTGCAACCACTATCGACCAGACCAGCCCGGCCCGGTGCAACCCGTTGGCGTTCCTCGACCAGCGGCGCATAAATCCTTTCACCGCTCAGTACTCGATGTAGCGGACCACGTAGGGCGTCATACCGCTGGTGCGAACCGGTGCGACCCGGACCTTCAACCCGACGTCGGGCGCCTCGAGCATCTGGCCCTGGCCGAGATAGATCGTCACGTGCTGACTGCCGCCGGGGCCGTAGAAGATCACGTCGCCACGGCGCATCTGCGAAGAGGGGATCTTGCGGCCCAGGTTGTACTGCGAACCCGAGTAGTGCGGCAGCTTGATGCCCACCCCGGCGAACGAGTACAGCACCAGGCCGGAGCAGTCGAAGCCGACAGTGCCGGAGCCTGAGTCGATGCCCCTGCCAGGCCCGGCGGCAGTGCCGCCACCCCACGAATAGGGCACGCCTAACTGCGAGAGCCCGCGGCGAATCACGTACTCGGAGGCCTGCCGTCCGTACACCCGCGGAATGCGGCCGTTGGTGAAGCCGGTGGGTGTGGGAGCCAGCCCCAGCTGCTGCAGGAAGCTGCGGCCCATATTGGAGGTGACCTCAGACGAGGTCGCCGAAATCCCCAGGACCTTGTTGAGGATCGCGATCGGGTCGCCCGGGACGTTCGCGCTGGGAACCATCGGCAGCGTGGGATCCCAGTCGCCGGCCCACTGGCCGCCGTTGCCCTGGGGGCGCGCAGGCGACCCCGGAGCCGCCGGATCCCACCGGTCACCTGAGGACCCTGATGCTGGGGCCGCCTGGCCCCTGGCACCCGGTCCGCCCGCGGATGCCGACCAAGTGCGGGCGGCGTCGAGTCTGGCTTGGGCCGCGTTACGCTCGTCGGCCAGGCGGTTGATCTCTTGCTGCTGCTCGCCGAACCTGCGGTGGACGTCGGTCAACGCGGCCACCGCGGTGTTCTGGCTGGATTGGGCGTCGGCAAGAGCCTTGTCCGCGTTCTGTTTTGCCAGCCGGGCGGCCGAGTCCTTGTTCACTTGCTCGGTGCGAGCGCGTTGCAAGCTGTCCATCACCTGTCGGGAACTGGCGGCCAGGGTCTGGCCGGCGGCCGCGGTGGCGATGATGTCGTCGGGACTGGACGCCTTGAGGTAGCTGTCGGACGGACCGTTGACGTAACTGGCTACCGCGAAACGGTCGAATCGATTCTGGGCGGCCGCGATTGCGACGTTGGCGTCCGTGACCGCCTGCTGGCTGGCCTCGACGTCATGTTGTGCGACCGCGGCATTGTCGCGTGCGGTTTCGACGTCGACCAGAGCCTTGTTGACGCTCTCCTGCTCGGTCTGAATCTGCGCGCCGAGGTCCTGTAGACGCTGGTTGGCCTGCGCGACATCGGCGATCAGCTTGGCCATGGTGTCCGGTTGAGTACCCGGGTCGGCATGTGCCAGCCCGGGTATGGACAGCAGCACGGCCACGCTGAGCACTACCGGAGCGACGCGGCGAGTGAGCCCGGTGGCCAGTCGGATAGACGAGCCGCGGCAGTTGCGTCTCATTCGACTCGGGTCTCCTATGGCTCAACGCGGGCGGACGGCGTCGACCCCAGTAATCACTGGAAGCGCGATTAAATCAAAAGCATCCTTTGCACCGTATGTCACATCTGACCCAATGGAAACTTTAGTAACAAATTACAAGTGTGTTCTTCCGACAACTGTGACCGTACGGTGACATCACTGTTTTGCCCGCAATGGCGGCACAGGTGCCGCCGCTATGCGACACAAGCCGAATACGGGGAGTTAGACGCTCTGGCCAGCTTCTTCTGTGGGCGCTTCGGCCTCATCTGGCGATGTTGCTGACCGCCTGGTGCGCAGTTGCATGATCCGGGTGCCGATCACTGCCGCCAGCACTCCGATAAGAAGCACGATGGTGAACGCGGTCCAGGGAAACTGTGGCGTGTTGAGCTGGTGCAAGAAATTCTGCGCCGAGACCACCGGGTTGCCGGTCTTGGCGTTGTCTTCGCCGATCTCGAGCGTGGCTCGTGCGAAGTGTGTGCTGTAAGTGCCGACGAAGTTTGGGCTGAGCACCAGCACGGTGGCATCGGTGTGTTGGGCGCCCACCCTGGTGGCGATGTCTCGAAGCGCTGTGTCGGTCGGGGGGTTGTGGTCGAGGACGACGATTTTGAGATCGACGCCGTCGTGCTGTGCTTGGTCGATCACCTGAAGTAATGCCGGTGTGACGGCGGCTGGCGCACTGATGTTGTGGGCAGTGACCTGTGCTTGCACGATCGCCAGGCACTGGTCGGGCGGTGTTGCCGGATCGGCACCGACGGTGCCGCAAATCTCGCCCGGGATGTACAGCGGCACGTGCGGGGTGGTCACGGTCCAAGACCGTACCGTCCCCACGAGCGGATGACAGCAGTTGGCCGGCCAGACAAACTTCCAGGCCGCAGTACCGTGGAATACAGGACAAGCGTACTGTTAGACTGGCCTTGTCGACATGGCCCGTCGGCGAGCAGAACTAAATCCCGGGAGTTGATGTGACCAGCAAAGATTCGGTGAATTCATTCGAAGCGCGCAGCACCCTGACGGTCGGCGATAGCAGTTACCAGATATATCGCCTGGACGCGGTGCCCGGCACGGAGAAACTCCCCTACAGCCTCAAAGTGCTCGCGGAAAACCTGTTGCGCAACGAGGACGGCAGCAACATCGCCAAGGATCACATCCAGGCGATTGCGAATTGGGACCCGTCGGCCGAGCCCAGCATCGAGATCCAATACACGCCCGCCCGCGTGGTCATGCAGGACTTCACCGGTGTGCCGTGCATCGTCGACCTGGCCACGATGCGTGAGGCGATCGGGGATCTGGGCGGCGACGCGGAGAAGGTCAATCCGCTGGCGCCGGCCGACCTGGTGATCGATCACTCGGTTATCGCGGACCTTTTCGGCCGAGCCGACGCTTTCGAGCGCAACGTCGAGCTCGAATACCAGCGCAACGGCGAGCGCTACCAGTTTCTGCGGTGGGGGCAGGGCGCCTTCCAGGATTTCAAGGTGGTGCCGCCGGGCACCGGCATCGTGCACCAGGTCAACATCGAATACCTGGCCCATGTCGTGATGGAGCGCGACGGTGTGGCCTATCCGGACACCTGTGTCGGTACCGACTCGCACACCACGATGGTCAACGGCCTGGGCGTATTGGGCTGGGGTGTCGGCGGAATCGAAGCGGAAGCGGCCATGCTCGGTCAGCCCGTGTCGATGCTCATCCCGCGGGTTGTGGGCTTCAAGCTCACCGGTGAGATCCAGCCCGGTGTCACCGCCACCGACGTGGTGCTGACCGTCACCGAGATGCTGCGCAAGCACGGTGTGGTCGGCAAGTTCGTCGAGTTCTACGGCGAGGGCGTGGCCGAGGTGCCGCTGGCGAACCGCGCGACACTGGGCAACATGAGCCCCGAGTTCGGGTCTACTGCAGCGATTTTCCCGATCGACCAGGAGACAATCGACTACCTGCGGTTCACCGGGCGCAAAGAAGAGCAACTCGCCCTGGTGGAGGCGTACGCGAAAGAGCAGGGCCTGTGGCACGACGCCAAGCGCGAGCCGAAGTTCTCCGAGTACCTCGAGCTCAACCTGGCCGACGTGGTGCCGTCGATCGCGGGGCCGAAGCGGCCGCAGGATCGAATCGCGTTGTCCAAAGCCAAATCCGCGTTCCGCGAGCAGATCCCCGACTACGTCGGCGACGACCCGGACAAGAAGGACTACTCGAGGCTCGACGAGTCGGTCGACGAGACGTTCCCGGCCAGCGACCCCGGGGCACTGAGCAACGGCCACGCTGACGACCACCAGCCGGTGGAGTCGGCCGCAAAGCATGCCAACGGCCGGGTGAGCAACCCGGTGACGGTGAAGTCCGACGAACTCGGCGAATTCGTGCTTGACCACGGCGCGGTGGTGATCGCCGCGATCACCTCGTGCACCAACACGTCCAACCCCTCGGTGATGCTGGGCGCGGCACTGCTGGCGCGCAATGCCGTCGAGAAGGGCCTCAGCACCAAGCCCTGGGTGAAGACCACGATGGCGCCGGGCTCGCAGGTCGTCAGCGACTACTACGAAAAGGCTGGGCTATGGCCGTATTTGGAGAAGCTGGGCTTCTACCTTGTCGGCTACGGCTGTACCACCTGCATCGGCAACTCCGGGCCGCTGCCCGAGGAGATCTCGAAAGCGGTCAACGACAACGACCTTTCAGTCGCCGCGGTGCTGTCCGGCAACCGGAACTTCGAGGGCCGCATCAACCCGGACGTAAAGATGAACTATCTGGCCTCACCGCCGCTGGTGGTCGCCTACGCGCTGGCCGGCTCAATGGACTTCGATTTCGAATCGGAGCCGCTGGGCGCAGACAGCGACGGCAACGACGTTTTCCTCAAAGACATCTGGCCGTCGCAGAAGGACGTCTCCGACACCATCGCGTCGGCGATCAATCAGGAGATGTTCACCACAAACTATGCCGACGTGTTCAAGGGCGACGAGCGGTGGCGCAACCTGCCCACTCCCAGCGGCAACACCTTTGCGTGGGATGCCGAATCGACCTATGTGCGCAAGCCGCCGTACTTCGACGGGATGCCCGCCGACCCGGAACCGGTCGGTGACATCAGCGGCGCGCGGGTGCTGGCGCTGCTCGGCGACTCGGTGACCACCGACCACATTTCGCCCGCGAGCAGTATCAAGCCCGGCACCCCGGCCGCGCAGTATCTCGACGAGCATGGCGTCGAGCGCAAGGACTACAACTCCTTCGGATCTCGGCGCGGCAACCACGAGGTGATGATCCGCGGCACGTTCGCCAACATCCGACTGCGCAACCAGCTGCTCGACGATGTCTCCGGTGGGTACACGCGCGACTTCACCCAGCAGGGTGGGCCGCAGGCGTTTATCTACGACGCTGCGCAAAACTATGCGGCAAAAGACATTCCGCTGGTGGTGCTCGGCGGCAAGGAATACGGTTCGGGCTCGTCGCGGGACTGGGCAGCCAAGGGCACGCGACTGCTGGGCGTGCGTGCGGTGATTGCCGAGTCATTCGAGCGCATCCACCGGTCCAACCTGATCGGCATGGGGGTGATCCCGCTGCAATTCCCCGAGGGCAAGACCGCGGAGTCGTTGGGTCTAGACGGCACCGAGGTATTCGACATCACCGGCATCGAGGCGCTCAACGACGGCGAGACGCCAAAGACGGTGCACGTCAAGGCCGGCAAGGAGGGTGCGGACGCTGTCGAGTTCGACGCTGTGGTGCGGATCGACACCCCGGGTGAAGCCGACTACTACCGCAACGGCGGCATCTTGCAGTACGTGCTGCGAAACATGCTCAGGTCGAACTAGCCCGGAACGCTTGTGCCCAAGGTCAGCCAGGACCATCTGGCGGCCCGTCGCCGTCAGATCCTCGACGGCGCCCGTCGCTGCTTTGCCGAATATGGCTACGAGAAGGCGACGGTGCGCCGGCTGGAACAGGCCATCGGCTTGTCGCGGGGAGCGATCTTCCACCATTTCCGCGACAAGGACACGTTGTTCTTCGAGCTGGCCCGCGAGGACGCCGAGCGGATGGCTGCGGTCGCGTCGCGGGAGGGTCTCATCCAGGTGATGCGCGACATGCTCAACGCGCCCGACCAGTTCGACTGGCTCGCCACGCGATTGGAGATCGCGCGGAAGCTGCGCCACGACCCCGCGTTCAGTCGGGGGTGGGCCGAGCGCTCGGCGGAGCTGACGGCGGCAACGATCGATCGGCTACGCCGGCAGAAACAGGCCGGACGGGTGCGCAACGACATCCCCAGCGACGTATTGGTGTGCTACCTGGACCTGGTTCTCGATGGCTTGGTCGCCCGAGTGGCCTCCGGTGAAGACCCACAGCGGCTTACCGCCGTCCTCGATCTGGTCGAAAATTCAGTACGCCAGCGATAAGTTAATCGTGTTATCGAGGTCGCGTGCGGTGGTTGGGACCACCGCGGCTGCGCATCGTGGTGCCCGACTCGCGCAGCAAGCTGTGGATCGAGCCGTACGACCTGCCGGTGGACGCGACCAGAGTTCGAATGCTGGCGCCGCCCTCGTAGGCGCTGCGCAATTCGACCAGCAACTGATCGCGTGTCTTTTTCGCTTTCCTCATCGGCGCCTCCCCGCTTCAAAAGGATCCCCAAAGCACACAGCGTAGGAAGCAGACCTCGGCGGCGGGCCACTTTGACGAAATCGCCTGCGGCACCGTCGAGCCGAGCCTAGCCGGTCAGGCCAGCTCGATCAGATCCCGATACTCCTCGGACCAATGGTCTTCGGTGCCGTCGGGCAGTAGCACGACCCGTTGCGGATCGAGCGCTTCGGCCGCGCCGGGGTCGTGTGTCACCAACACCACCGCTCCAGCGTAGCTCCGCAGCGCGTCCAGCACCTGCTCGCGGGAGGCCGGATCGAGATTGTTCGTCGGCTCATCAAGCAGCAACACATTCGCCGTCGAGGCCACCAAACCAGCGAGCGCCAGCCGAGTCTTCTCGCCGCCGGACAGCGTGCCGGCCAACTGCTCGAGCTGACTACCGCTGAACATGAACGCCCCGAGCAACCCCCGCAGGTCTTGCTCGCCGGAATCGGGTGCGGCGTGCCGGATGTTCTGCCAGACCGTCGCGATGTCGTCGAGGGTGTCGTGCTCCTGCGCGAAATATCCGACTTTCAAACCGTGTCCGGGCTCCAGCGCCCCGGCGTCGGGTTGCTCGACACCGGCCAACAGCCGCAGCAGTGTCGTCTTGCCCGCGCCGTTGAGTCCCAGTACCACTACCCGGGAGCCGCGGTCGATCGCGAGGTCGACGCCGGTGAAAACTTCCAGCGATCCGTAGGTCTTGGTCAGCCCGGTGGCCACCAGCGGGGTCCGCCCGCAGGCCGCCGGGCTGGGGAACTTGATTCGGGCCACCTTGTCGGCCACCCGCTCCTCGTCGAGAGCGGCCATCATTCGGTCGGCCCGTCGCAGCATGTTCTGGGCCGCAACAGCTTTGGTCGCCTTGGCGCCCAGCTTGGCGGCTTGGGCACGCAACGCGGTGGCCTTGCGTTCGGCATTGGTACGCTCCCGGCGACGGCGCTGCTCGTCGGTGGCGCGAGCGTCGAGATACTTCTGCCAACCCATGTTGTAGACGTCGACTTCACCGCGCACCGCGTCGAGGAACCAGACCCGGTTGACGACGTCGGCCAACAAGTCGACATTGTGGCTGATCACCACCAGGCCGCCGGTGTGCCCGCGCAGGAATTCCCGTAGCCAGCCCAGTGAATCGGCGTCGAGGTGGTTGGTCGGCTCGTCGAGCAGCAAGGTGGCGGCCGAGCCGGCGCCCGTGTCCGACGCGGCGAACAGAATGCGCGCCAGCTCCACCCGACGGCGCTGCCCGCCGGACAACGTGTGCAGCTGCTGGCTCAACACCCGCTCGGGCAACCCGAGGCTCGCGCAAATCCGGCCCGCCTCGCTTTCCGCGCCGTAACCGCCCAGCGCGGCGAAGCGTTCCTCGAGTTGACCGTAGCGACGGATCGCACGGTCGCGGGCGGCGTCGTCGGCGACTTCGGCCATCAGCGCCTGCTGCTTTTCCAGATCGGTGAGCAGGGTGTCTAATCCGCGTGCCGACAGCACCCGGTCACGGGCCAAGATGTCGAGGTCACCCTCTTTGGGATCCTGCGGCAGATAACCGATCTCGCCGGTGCGGGTCACCGTACCGGCGTACGGCTGCCCCTCCCCCGCGAGGATTCGCAAGGTAGTGGTCTTCCCGGCGCCGTTGCGCCCAACCAGCCCGATGCGGTCACCCGGCTGTATCCGCAGTGCCGGGCCGTCCGCGGAGAGCAGCGTGCGCGCGCCAGCGCGGACCTCGAGGTCCGTTGCCGTGATCACGGTCACTCTCCTTGCTTCTTGTCCGGCTCCTCAACAGGCCATCCTGGCCCGCATCGTCGCCGAACGGCTTCTTGTCCGGCTCCTCAACAGGCCATCCTGGCCCGCATCGTCGCCGAACGGCTTCTTGTCCGGCTCCTCAACAGGCCATCCTGGCCCGCATCGTCGCCGAACGGCTTCTTGTCCGGCTGCCGAACTGTTTTGCTCTATTACTTATCGTCGGTGAACACCGGCGGCCGTTTCTCGGCACGCGCGGCAACCGCCTCTTCGAAGTTTGTGGTGAGCAGACGAACGAAGAGCTGCCCGAGGCCCTCGGCCTGCATGTGCCCCTCCAGGCTAGCGGCGTCCAGTCCACTCCACAGTGTGCGCTTGGTCAACTCGATTCCCGGCCGCGAGAACCCCGCGATGCGTTCGGCCATCGCATAGCACGTCTCCAATAACTGGTCATCGGGCACCTGGCGCGACACCAGCCCGATACGCTCGGCTTCCTCGGCGTCGATGTCGCGACCGGTCAGCATGATCTCGAATGCTCGCGACGAGCCGATCGCCCGGGGCAACAGATAGCTGAGCCCCAGCTCGCTGGCGGTCAGCCCATTGTTAATACCTGCGGCCCGGAAATAAGCTCCGCTCGCCGCGATGCGAATATCGGCGGCCAGCGCCAGGCACAGCCCGCCACCGATCGCTGCACCGTTGACCGCGGCGATCACCGGTTGGTGCAGCCGTCGTAGCGCCAGAATGACGTCGTCCAGAATCTGCATCGAACGCAGCGCATAGGTGGGCCGGGTCAGCCCTTGGACATGCGGCACCTCCCCGGCCGACTTGTGGTCGGCGCCCGAGGAGAAACCCCGGCCTGCCCCGGTCAGGACTACCACCCGCACCGAGTTGTCGTAGGCGATGCTCTCCAGAGCCGCCTTGAGCGGCACCATGACGTCGAACGCCATGGAATTCATCCGCTCCGGCCGGTTCAGGGTGATTAGGGCGATCTGCGGCCGCGGGTGTTCAACGAGGACCATGCTCACCGTTGAACGGTAACCCGCCGCC
>Ga0210386_10003286_pt1 | contig 13584 bp, 9 predicted proteins | sample IncBWH32OmetaG_FD_160091 | JGI IMG/M metagenome (GOLD analysis project Ga0210386, IMG submission 160091) | Forest soil microbial communities from Barre Woods Harvard Forest LTER site, Petersham, Massachusetts, United States - Inc-BW-H-32-O ... | reverse complement strand
ACTTATGTCCGAGAACAATCACACACCAGCGCCCTTTCAGGTATCCATCGAAGTCGGGGGACGTCCCCTCATCCTCGAAACCGGGAAAATCGCCAAGCAAGCCAACGGCGCCGTGACCGCCCGTTATGGCGACACCGTCCTGCTCGTCAGCGCTTGCATGGCCAACAAGCCGAACGACCGCGACTTTCTGCCTTTGACCGTGGACTACCGCGAAAACACCTACTCCGCGGGCAAAATCCCGGGTGGATTTTTCAAGCGCGAAGGCCGGCCCACGGAAAAAGAGATTCTTGTCTCCCGCCTGATTGACCGCCCCATGCGCCCGCTCTTCCCCGATTCCTGGCGCAACGAAACCCAGATCATCGCCATGGTGCTCTCCGCGGATAGCGACAACGATCCCGATGTCATCGCCGTAACTGCGGCGTCAGCTGCTGCCTTCATTTCCGACCTGCCCTTCACCGATCCCATCGCGGCCGTTCGCGTGGGCCTCCTCGACGGCCAACTGGTCGCCAACCCGACCGTTGCCGAGCAGAAGACCAGCAAGCTCAATATCGTGGTCGCCGGCACCGCCGACGGCATTGTGATGGTGGAGTCCGGCGCGTTCGAAGTGTCCGAAGAGAAAGTTGTCGAGGCGCTGGAATTTGGCCACGCCCAGGTCAAGAAAATCGTAGCCGGAATCAAGCAGCTTCACGACCAGATCAAGCCGAAGAAGGTTGTTGTGGCTCCGCTGCCGTTTGATCAGGCGATCTATGACAGCATGAAAAAGACCCACGGCGCCAAGCTGCAGGATGCCCTGAACACCGAAAAGCATCCCAAGAAGGAAAGCTACCACCTCGTCGACGAACTCCAGGCGGAGATTCTGAAGGCCGTTCCTGAAGAAGACGAAGAGAAGCTTGCATTGACCAAGCGTGCTTTTGAGCGCATGCGCGAAGACATCTTCCGCCAGGAAGTGCTGAAGGCCAAGCGGCGCCCCGATGGCCGCGCGTTCGACCAGATTCGCAAGATTACCTGCGAAGCCGGTTTGCTGCCTCGCGTGCACGGTTCGGCGCTCTTCACCCGTGGCGAAACGCAGGCTCTCGCTACGCTGACGCTTGGAACCAAGGAAGACATGCAGCGCCTGGACCTGCTTTTCGAACAGGATTCCTTCAAGCGGTTCATGTTGCACTACAATTTCCCGCCGTTCAGCGTTGGTGAAGTGAAGCCGTTGCGTGGCGCAGGCCGCCGCGAAATCGGCCACGGCGCTCTCGCCGAGCGCGCGCTTGCCAACTTGCTGCCCCAGGAAGTGGAATTCCCCTACGCCATGCGCGTGGTGAGCGACATTCTTGAGTCCAACGGCTCGTCCTCAATGGCCACGGTTTGCGGCGCTTCGCTTGCCATGATGGACGCCGGTGTGCCGATGAAGGCGCCGTGCGCGGGTATCGCCATGGGCCTCGTCGTCGAGGGCAGCAATTACTCGATCCTCACCGACATCGCCGGGGCCGAAGATCACTACGGCGACATGGACTTCAAAGTTGCCGGAACGCGCGAAGGCATCACCGCGCTGCAGATGGACATCAAGGTGACCAGCATCAGCATCGGCATGATGCGTGAGGCTCTTGCCCAGGCGAAGAAGGCCCGGCTGGAAATTCTGGACATCATGGAAAAGACGCTGAGCGCGCACCGCGAAAACATTTCGCTCTACGCGCCGCGCCTGTACAAGCTGAGCATCCCCACGGACAAGATCCGCGACCTCATCGGTCCGGGCGGCAAGAAAATCCGGTCCATCATCGAGCAGACTGGCGTCAAGATCGACGTCCTCGAAGACGGCACCGTGCACATCTTCTCGACCAGCGGCGCCGGAGGAGATCAGGCGCTGCAAATGGTTCGCGACGTCACCGCAAGCGCCGAAATCGGCAAGACCTATCTCGGCAAAGTCGTACGCCTGGCGGAATTCGGCGCTTTCGTCGAACTCTTTCCCGGCACCGACGGCTTGCTGCACATCAGCGAAATTTCCGAACACCGCATCCGCGACGTTCGCGACGAGTTGAAGTTGGGCGACCAGGTTCTGGTCAAGGTTCTGGCGATCGAAGGAAACAAGATCCGCCTGTCGCGCAAAGCCCTCATCAAGGAAGCCCGCGAAAAGCAGGCTAAGAAAGATGGCGGCAGCACGCCAGCCCCAGCCGCAGCAGCCGGCGCCGGCGGCGAAGGCAACTAACCCAACCTAACTTAAAAATCAAAAGGCCCCCGGCGATTGCCGGGGGCCTTTTTCTCGTAGCGGCCACCTTCAGGTGGCCTCGCCTATCTTTGTAGCGGCCGCCTTCTGAGGCGGGCGTCATCGCCTCAATGTGCCGGCGCACAATGGACGGCGTCTAATGCGCCCCAAAGCGCATCCAGCGCGTCGTTCGTCGTCGCCAGAATCTCTTCTTCGCTGCCTTCCGCATGCTCCGCCAGCCAACCGCGCCAGGCCTCCCGGTGCGCCTTGTCGGCTTCCTCATGCACTTCGAAATACGCCAGCGCCTCGGGCGACTTCACGCCATAAAACTTCTTCAAACCGTCGATTTTCGTGGTGGCGATCTCAGGAACCTGCGCTTCGTAAGCGTAGAGCGCCGCTACCGCCTCCGCCACCGGCCGGTCGCCGACAATCTCGCGGAACGTTTCCACTACCGCCTGTGTTCCCGGCAGGGCAGGGCAGCAGGTGATGTCGTCTTCGCTTACGCCCAGAGCACCGGCAAACTCGCGCCACAGTTTCGGATGTGGCCGCGCAGGATTCTCTTCCTCCGCCAGATTTTCCAGGATGATGTCGCGGATTGGGCCTTCCGTACGCGCCGCCAGCACCCGCAGATGCTTCGGGAAAGCCTCGACATGGCGGTAATATTGAGTGGCATAAAGCTGCAGCGCTTCCCGGCTCAGCTTGCCGGCCTGCCAGTCCTGATAAAAGGGATGTTTCAGCAAATTCTTCTCGGCAATCGCGGCGTCAATTTTGTCTAAAAGTTCGGCATTACGCATGATGGTCCCTCCGGTGATGGATCTTCGGCGAAGCTGCGTTCGCGCATGCTAAGCCAACCAAAAGCACTGCGGGATTGTAGCAGAGTTCGCGAAGTTTTGCCGTGCGCGCTCCTCCGGCAGCTAGCATCCTCCTCCTCCGCCTTTATAAACCAATTTCCATTCTGCATTCTGCTCCCGGTATATGGCGTAATCCCATGATTCGTAATATCCGGAGATGGTAACGATCTCATCCGTCCCGTCGCCATCCAGGTCCAGTTGATCAACGAATTTCTCTTGTTGACGGTCCACTCCGTCCTGCGGGTCCCTCGATTGGTGATAAGAAGCAAGGAGGGTCTGGGACTGCCCCGGCTGAAACTGAATCACGAGGAAAAGGTCGTGGACCTTGGTCTTTTCTTTGAGGGATGCGCTGCCAATCAGGACTTCCGGGCCTCCTTTTCGCAGCCGAGTGGCCCTCAGACTCGGAATCTTTAGATTTTCGAGAGAGAAAGCTTTTGCTCCATGGGCCTTCAAATTATCGCTGGCCAATCTTCCAAACTCCGCTCTTTGCTCTTCGGTGGCGACATGGCGCCAATTGTCGTGAGTCCGAATTCCTTCGAGATTGGTGACCGCCAGCGCATCAAGCCCAAGTGGAGTTGGTTTTGATGCTCTTGCGGTCGCTGTCTGGCCTTCGCAGCCGACTGCCTCTGCCTTCTCGACGGTGATGGAACCAAGTTCACTCCCGCCGAAAAGGAGGGGATAAGTTCTGCCCGGGGCAAAATAGATTCTCTCGAAATTGTCTGAAGCCGCTTCGGCGTCTTTCCCCTCGGGAAGCGGATCCGTCAATGTAGCACCCTTGATCCGAGCGATGGGATCAAGCACCAAAGCCCTTGGCGGATTAATTCCCCGTGGGCCCCACACGGCGAAGAGAACGGGATCATCTTTCGGAACCTCCGATTTCCGGGGAAAAGAGATAATTACAAACAAGGGAGCTATCAAGAGCGCCACTAATTTTCCGAGTAGACTTTTCAAGTCACTGTCCTCCCTAGGGTTGAGTTGAATTTAGGAAACGGGAAAGTAGAGACGCTCGATGTCGGCGTCCAGGGTGTGAAGCTTTTCGACGATGCCTTCGTAGCCGCGATCGATGTGGTAAACGCGATCGATGAGGGTTTCGCCCTCGGCCACCAGCGCAGCGAGGACTAACCCCGCACTGGCTCGAAGGTCGGAAGCTTGCACGGTTGTGCCGGAAAGTTTTGCCGGCCCACGAACCACGGCGCGGCGGCCGTCAACGGAAATGTTGGCGCCCATGCGGATCATTTCGCTGGCGTGCAGGAAACGATTTTCGAAAATAGTTTCGGTGATGACGGAAGTGCCTTCGGCCTGCGTGGCCAAGGCCATATATTGCGCCTGCATGTCTGTGGCGAAGCCGGGATACTCTTCCGTGGTCACGTCGGAGCCGACCAGTCGCTTGGCCGCGTGGACTCGTAAGGTTGACTGGTCGGGCCGCTCCACAATCACCCCGGCAGCCTCCAGTTTTGCAAACACGGCGCCGAGATGCCCGGGGTTGCAATCGGCGATGGTGAGTTCACCGCCCGTAATTGCCCCGGCAATCAGAAAAGTTCCCGCCTCAATGCGATCGGGAATCACGGAATGGGAGGCGCCGTGAAGTTTCGGCACGCCGCGAACCCGCAGCGTGGAGGTTTCATCGCCGTGAATTTCCGCGCCCATCTTGCGCAAAAGATGAATCAGGTCGGTGATTTCTGGCTCGCGCGCGGCGTTTTCGAGAATCGTCTCGCCCTCCGCCAGCGTCGCCGCCATCAGAATATTCTCCGTGCCGGTCACCGTGATTTTTTCAAATACGATGTGCGCGCCCTTCAGCCGGCCGCCATTTGGCACGCTGGCCTGGATGTAGCCGTGTTCGGTGGCAATTCGCGCACCCATCTTCTCCAGTGCGGCCAGATGCAGGTCCACGGGCCGCGCGCCGATGGCACAGCCTCCAGGTAGCGAAACATGCGCCACGCCGGAACGCGCAATCGCGGGCCCCAGCGTCAGTATCGAAGCCCGCATGGTCTTCACCAGTTCGTAGGGCGCAACCGCGTCGTTCATCGATTTGGCTTCGATGGTGTAGCTTTCGGCGGGGATCTCGTGCGCGGAAACATTCGCCGACATGAACGCCAGCAGCTTGCTCATGGTGATGATGTCGCGCACTTTGGGAATGTTGTGCAGAGTTACCGGTTCGGAGGTCAGCAGCGCCGCCGCCATTGCGGGCAGCGCGGAGTTCTTCGCCCCGCTGATGCTCACCGTTCCGTGCAGCGGCTTTCCGCCGCGTATCCTGAATTTATCCATTTCGAAATTTGCCGAAACCCGCGGTTCGGCTACTCTCCCAACGCTTTCCGCAAATTCCCGCGTGATTGCAGCAGAATGGTGCGGGCCTGTTTTGCGGATACTTTTCGTTTCAACATGATCAACGCCAAACGAAGGTCGTGTCCGCTTTGCCGCAATGCCCGTGTAACGGCGGACACGTCTCTGTCGCTGGCCGCTTTCAGTATCCATTTGGCGCGCTCTCTAAGTTTCTCATTTGCCTCGCCGACGTCGATCATCAGGTTATCGTACGCATGACCGAGGCGAACCATCACGCCTGTAGAGAGCATGTTCAGAACCATTTTTTGCGACGTGCCGGCCTTCAGCCGGGTGGACCCCGCGAGGATTTCCGGCCCGACTTCCGGGGTGATCGCAATCTTGGCGGCTTTTGTCAGCGGCGACCGCGGGTTCGCGGCCACACCGATCGTCAACGCGCCGCGGCGCTTTGCGTAGGCAATCGCACCCAGTACATACGGCGTCGTCCCGCTCGCCGCAATCCCCACGACCGAATCCAGTTTCGAAAGGCGAATTTGCCGCAGGTCGCGCGCCCCGTCTTGAGGCCGGTCTTCCGCTCCTTCCACCGATTGCGTCACGGCTCTTTTCCCGCCAGCGATCACCGCGCGCACCAGATTCGCGGAGACACCAAACGTGGGCGGACATTCGGAAGCGTCCAGCACGCCAATCCTGCCGCTCGAGCCCGCTCCAACATAAATCAATCGTCCGCCTACCGTCATCCTCGCCACAATGTCATCCACCGCGCGCGCAATCGCTGGAACAGCGCGGGCGACAGCGGGTGCAACTTTCTGATCCTCGAGGTTCATCAGCCGGATAATCTCAAGCGACGTCATCCGGTCGAGGTCTTTCGACGCCGCATTTCGTTCTTCCGTAATCCGTCTTGGCCGAGGACTCCGCACCGCCTTCGTCGAGGGCATTTCTAAAGTATAGCGGGGCAATCGGCCTCTGGGTAAGGAGACGAGCGCAAGTTTCGCTTTTCCTAACGCCCGGCACAGCAACTCCTTCACAATTGAACGGGTGTCGCGGCGAACAGCTATGATAGAAAAGAATCAGCTTTATAACTTTCGTTAAATTCACCGAGCTGGAACCTACTTCATGGACGTATTGAACAAACTGTTTGAAAAGCATTTCCGCGCCCCCGCGGAGCGCATCCAGCCGCTCCAGGGAGAGCTTGGCGGCTCGGGACGCCAGATCATCCGGCTTTCCCGGGGCGATCATTCCGCGATTGGCGTGCTGTACGGGGTGCGCGAAGAGAATGCCGCGTTCCTTTCCTTCTCGCGCCATTTTCGCCGCCACGGCCTGCCCGTGCCCGAAATCTACGCCGAAGATCTGGACCGGGGCGCGTACGTTGAGGAAGATCTTGGAGACACCACGCTCTTTGATTTTCTCACCCTGAACCGGTCGGGGGATTCCATCGCTCCGCCGGTAGTGGAGTTTTACCGGAAGGTGGTCGCGGAGTTACCTCGTTTTCAAGTAGAAGCCGGGCGCGATCTCGATTATTCCGTGTGCTATCCTCGCGGCAGTTTCGACCGCCAGTCCATCAACTGGGACCTGAACTATTTCAAATACTATTTTCTGCGGCTTGCGGCGATTCCCTTCAATGAGCAGGCGCTTGAAGACGATTTTGACCGCCTCACGAATCTGCTGCTGGAGGCCCCCGGCGATTATTTCCTGTATCGCGATTTTCAATCGCGGAACGTCATGCTGCGGGGCGCGCAGCCATACTTTGTCGACTATCAAGGAGGCCGCAAAGGCGCGCTGCAATACGACATTGCCTCGCTGTTGTTCGATGCCAAGGCGGACCTGCCGCCGGAGCTCCGCCAGCAGCTTCTGGACGCATATCTCGCGGCTCTCGGTCAGCACATCAAATTCGATCGCGAAGCTTTCCTCCGGTACTACTACGCCTTCGTCTATGTTCGGATTATGCAGGCACTCGGCGCCTACGGATTCCGCGGCTTCTACGAGCGCAAGGCGCATTTTCTGCAGAGCGTCCCCTACGCGCTGAAAAATATCCGCTGGTTGTTGCACAATGCGAAGCTGCCCGTGGAGCTGCCAACCTTGATGAGCGCGTTCCAGAACATGCTGGCATCCCAAAAACTGCAACGCCTCGCGCCGGCCGCGCAATCGCAAGCGCAAAATCTGGCCGTGCGCATTTTCAGTTTTTCGTTTCATCATGAATTGCCGAAGGACGACTCCGGCAACGGGGGCGGATTTATTTTCGACGTCCGCTGCTTGCCGAATCCGGGAAGGGAAGAGCGCTACAAGCAATTGACGGGCAAGGACGCGCCGGTGATTGACTACTTGAACCAGCAGGAAGGAGTGCACCAGTATCTGGCCAACGTGATTTCGCTTGTCGAGGCGAGCGTGGCCAGTTACCAGCAGAGGGGTTTCAAGAATTTGATGGTCTCGTTTGGCTGTACCGGCGGGCAGCATCGCTCGGTTTTTCTCGCGGAACACCTGGCGAAGCGCCTGCGCGGGCAGAGCGGTGTAGAGGTTGCGGTTCGGCACCTGGAGTTGGAGAAGATGGGCCGATGAGGGCCATGGTTCTGGCCGCCGGCCTGGGCACGCGATTGCGCCCACTGACGAACGACCGCCCCAAAGCGCTGGTGGAGCTTGGCGGGCGGACACTGTTGGAGATTGCGCTTACGCGCCTGGCTTCGTTCGGTGTGCGCGACGTGATTATCAACGTGCACCATTTCGCCGAGCAGGTGATCCAGTATCTGAAAGCTCAAGATAATTTCGGTTTGCGCGTGGAAATTTCGCGCGAGGAATTATTGCTGGACACCGGCGGCGGCTTGAAAAAAGCCAGCTGGTTCTTTCTCCAGGATCCCGCGCGTCTCGACGAGCCGTTCCTCCTTCACAACGTGGACGTGATCAGCACGATCGATCTGCGTCGTCTGCTGAAGTCCCAAAGCGAGAACCATGCGCTGGCCGCCCTGGCGGTCCAGCAGCGGGAAAGCTCGAGACAATTGCTCTTCAATGCGGAAGGCGAACTTTGCGGGCGTTGGATCAGTGGCCGAGACCCGGAATTCGTGCGCCCGACTCCGAATACGAAGGCACTTGCGTTCTCCGGAATCCATGCAATTTCCCCACGTTTATTGCCCCAAATCACAGAGCAGGGTGTGTTTTCGATCATTGAGAGTTATTTGCGATTGGCCGGGGAAGGCCAGCGGATTGTGGCGTTTGGGGCGGATGAGTACCGATGGCGAGATCTGGGGAGGATGGAAGATTTGGGGGCGGCGGAACAGGAGTTTGCGTGAATCGAAAAAGTGCTGTGCACTAGAGTGGCTATCTCGCCGGGGCGGCATCGGTGGCGAGGCCCAACGCCTTCATCACCGCGTCGTGAACTGCCGGGCGAACCTCGGCGATTTTGTGGTTTTCGCGCGTCGGATGGACACGATTTGTCAGCAGCACCACGAAGAGCTGCCGGTCCGGGTCGATCCAGATCGTTGTTCCCGTGAAGCCCGTATGGCCGTAGCTGTGCGATGAAAAATAGTGGCCGCTGGAGCTGCCTTCGGTCGGCACAACCCAGCCCAGAGTGCGCGTATTTTGGGCCAGCGGTTGCGGCGCTGTAAATTCCGCAATCGTTGCGCGTTTCAGAATCCGCTGGTGCGCGTACAGTCCGCCGTTCAGCAGCATCTGGCAGAAGATCGCCAGGTCTCCGGCGGTGCTGAAAACGCCGGCGTGCCCGGAAACGCCGCCGATCGCGAACGCGTTCTCGTCGTGGACTTCCCCTTGCAGCATCCGGAGGCGCAACTGGCTGTCGAATTCGGTCGGGGCGATCTCCGGCCAGATCGACTTCGGAGGGTTGTACATCGAATGCTTCATATTGAGCGGGCCAAAAATATTCTCGTTTGCCAGCTTGTCCAGCGGTTTTCCGGTCAGCCGTTGAATGATTTCCGCCATCAAAATAATTCCAAGGTCAGAGTAAACGACTTTCGTTCCCGGTTCGTACTCCAGCGGCTCGGCGAAGATTCTTCGCAGCGTCTCCTGCTTGCTGGTGGACGTGCGCCAGTACTCCTTGAACGGCGGAAGCCCCGAAGTGTGCGTCATCAGGTTGCGCACGGTCACTTTGTGGCGCCATTCCGGCTGCGGCCCTTTTGGCCACTCCGGCAAATAGCGTTCGATGGGTGCGTCCAGATTTAGAGGAGAAGGGAAGTCGCCCTCCACGAGCTTTTCCACGAGCGTTGTGGTCACCACCACTTTCGTAAGCGAGGCGATGTCGTACAGCGTGTTCGCATTCACGGCAGGCGATTTCGCGTCGTACTTCTGTTGGCCGAACGCGTGCACGCTTAATTTGCCTCGAAAGCCGACGGCCAGCGTTGCGCCCGGAAACGCCCGGTCGGCGACGGCCTTTTCAACCACGTCAAACGCCGGCTTCAGCAGCGCTTCGCCGCGCACATCCATCGGCTGCAACGTCATGGGACTCGCAGCCACCTGCATCCCATAGCCGGCCTTCAGATCAACGCCAGGGATCGTGACCGGCAGGCGGCCATGGATCGGAATCTCTCCGAACAAAGCGCGCGCCACGGAAATCTGCGCCACGTCGGCAATCCCGAATACCGAGAGCCACGTTTCCGCCTGAGGGAATCGCTCGATCAGGTAAGGGCTTCCCATCCCAACGGAAATTACCGGCTTGCCCGTTTTGTAAATCTGCTGAATCAAGGGGAACTGGTCGGCCGGGACGTCCACATCTCCCTTGCGGTCGCTGACGCGCACAAACAGCGCCAGAATCGCGACGTCGTAGGACTCCGGTGGCGGCAGCTTCAGATTCTCCGCCTTCGCGAATTTCGTATCGGCGCGAAGAGTAATTAAGGAATCGAAACGCTTGCGCAGTTCGCGCTCCAGATCTTCGCCCGGATACGGCTCGGGATCGGCGTACAGGCAAACGAGCAGCGCTCGCCCGGGTTTCGTCCCGTCCAGAGGCAGGCGACGCGGCGTATCCCGAAGCAGCGTAATTCCCCGATCGGAGATCTCCTGCGATTCGGCCTGCCACGCCACGCGGCCGAACTTTTCGTTCAGCGCGGCGACGTCGACCATGCGGTTCTTCTGCAAACCGAGTTGCGCCTTTGCTTGCAGAATCCTGCGCACGGAAGCGTCCAATCGTTCCTGCGAAATTTGACCGGACTGCACGGCGGCCAGGAGAGCCTCGTACGCGGCGTCGGGCACCGGAGGCATCAACAGCGCGTCCGCGCCCGCGAGAAAGGCGCGGACGGCCGCGTCGCCCGGCGCATAACGCACCGTGATCCCGCCCATGTCCATTGCGTCGGTGACCACCAGCCCTTGAAATCCAAGTTGCTTTCGCAGCACGTCCGTCAGCACGCGCGAAGAAAGCGTCGCCGGCGTGTTCGGGTCCGGCTCCAAGGCGGGGACATTCAAGTGCCCGGTCATGATGCTGCCCACGCCCGTGGCGATTGCCGCTCGAAACGGCACAAGCTCCAGCTTTTCCAGGCGCGCGCGATCGGCCGTCACAACAGGCAAATCTATGTGCGAGTCCGCCGTGGTGTCGCCGTGTCCGGGGAAGTGCTTCGCGGTGGCCAGCCCGCCATTCTCCTGAACGCCGCGGATGAACTCGGTGACGAATTCCGAAACTTTTTCAGGATTTTCGCCAAACGAGCGGGTGTTGATGATCGGATTTCCGGCATTGCTGTTCACGTCCGCGTCCGGCGCGTAGATCCACTGAATTCCCGCCGCGCGCGCTTCCAGCGCCGTGATCTTTCCCATGGTGTACGCGTCTTTGGGATTTCCCGCCGCTGCCACCGCCATCGCTGTTGGAAACGAAGTTCCCTCGTCCAGCCGCATCGCCGTGCCGCGTTCGAAATCCGCCCCGATCAGCAGCGGCAACTTGGACTTTGCCTGCAGTTTGTTGCTCAGCACCGCCGAGGGGTAAGCCTGGCTCTTCAGAAAGCCAAGCGGCGAGCCTTGCGTGACATTGATGAAGCCGCCGACGTGCAAATCTTCCACGTCGTGCATCATCTGCGCGTAAGCCGCGGAGTCCGTCGCGGTGAAGCTGCCGTGATATGTGGTGAAAAGGAGCTGCCCGACTTTTTCCTCGACGCTCATTTCCTTCAGCGTCGAATCCACCCAGGCGCCGGCATTTTCCGCGGAAGATTTGGAATTCTGCGCGGTCTGTGAAGCGTTTTGCTTTGCCGCGGACTTCGAAGCCGCGGTTTTCGGAGACTTTCCACTGCGCGATTGGCTGCGAACTTTCGGTGTCATAAGGGATAGAAGGGCCAGCGGCAACAGCATCATCCGGGCGGTTCGCCTGCTCATATTGGAGAAATCCCTGCCGTGCCCCATGCCTTGACTGTATATAGCACGCGCACTACCCGCTCACAATGAAGGTGCGTAACTCGCGTTCCAGAATATCATTGGGAGATATGAAACTTCGCTCTCGAGTTTCTGGAAACCCGCGCTACGTCCTATTTACCCTGTCTGTCTGCTTTTCCGTTTTGTTGCTTTCCACCAGTTGTCCGATCGCCGCCCAGACCCATGCCAAGCCAGGCAAGAGCCGCAGCCGCGCCGGCCGCGTTCAAACCGGCCTCGACGTTCTGGAGGCGGAAAAATTCGCGCCGCTTCGCGGCAAGCACATCGGGCTGATCACCAATCACACCGGGCTCGACTATCAGGAGCGCACCACGATCAATGTCCTTGCGCATGCTCCCGGCGTGCAAGTCGTGGCCCTCTTCAGCCCGGAGCACGGAATCGCCGGACACTCCGACGAAAAGCTTCCTTCGTCCAAAGACGCCTCGACCGGCCTGCCCATCTTCAGCCTGTACGGCGACCACCTGCGCCCGACCGACGAAATGTTGCAGGGGATCGATGCGCTCGTCTTCGACGTGCAGGACGCCGGCGTTCGCTTCTATACCTATACCACCACGATGGCTTACTGCATGGAAGAAGCTGCGAAGCGCAAGATTGCCTTCTTTGTCCTCGATCGGCCGAACCCGCTGAATGGCGATATCGTCGAGGGCCCCATGCTCGACGCCGAAAAAACGTCCTTTGTCGCCTACTACCCGCTGCCGGTGCGCTATGGACTCACCATCGGCGAGCTTGCGCAGTTCTTCAACACGGAAAACCACATCAACGCGGATCTGCAGGTGATTCCGATGAAGAACTGGCACCGCAACTATTTTTTTGAAACCACCGGGCTGAAATGGATTCCGCCTTCGCCCAATTTGCGCACGCTGAAAGGCGCGCTGCTCTATCCCGGCCTCGAGATTCTCCAGAACGCCGGCGTATCCGTCGGGCGCGGCACCGAAGCGCCCTTTGAAGAGTTCGGCGCGCCCTGGATTAACGGCGAAGAAATCGCTGCGGCGCTCAACGCGAAGAGCCTTCCCGGCGTCCACTTCGTGAATCAGCCGTTCATCCCAGTCAGCGGCCTCTATGCCGGGCAGCATTGTGGCGGCGTCGGTGTCCGCGTCACGGACCGCGCCGCGCTACGCTCGATGCGCGTCGGCCTCGAAATCGCCGCCGAGCTGCACAGAAAATATCCCGATCAGTTCGACTTCGCCAAAATCCTGCTGCTGCTCGGCAACGATTCCACCATCCAGCAACTCCAGGCGGGCACTCCCGTCGGCGAAATCATCGCCAGTTGGGCCAAGGACCTGGCTGTATACGAGCAAGCCCGCCGCCGCTACTTCGTCTACAAATAAACAGACCCCACCCGTCTCTTGAAACGATTGACTTTCCAGTCGCTCAACTAATAGAGCAAAATCTGCGCTCAGACTGTTAGAATGCTGCCGGTGACGGAAACTACAGTGGCGAACGCAGACAAGATGTCGCTAGGCAGCGGCAAAATATGGATTCCGTTTCGTTGGTGTTTACCAGCTTTAGTGGGATTCTCATTATTCCTTCTCGCGTTTCCAATTGACCGCCGAATCCCGCACTGGTTCCCGCTAAATTTCGCCGAGATATTTACCCTATGGTTTCTTTTTGTTACGCCCGTCACCACGGTAATTGCTATTGTCACGTTTTTGAAAGCCAAACGAGCTACCCCAATGGCCCTCTTCTTTACGTTACTCACCTGGACGGCCATAGGAGTCAGCTTGGTCGCGAATGTGTTCGTCCTGCTTGGGATGTGGGCGTCAACGTTTTAATTCTTCAATTTTTCCCGCCCATATTGATGAAGACCCAAATCGAAAATGACACTTTTCTGGCGATTCTGAGAATTCCCAGCTGCTGCGCAGTGTGCTACAGTCCGCTATATGCGTATCGTTTCCTTACTGCCGTCTGCCACGGAGATTTTGT
>Ga0210386_10003285_pt1 | contig 13585 bp, 13 predicted proteins | sample IncBWH32OmetaG_FD_160091 | JGI IMG/M metagenome (GOLD analysis project Ga0210386, IMG submission 160091) | Forest soil microbial communities from Barre Woods Harvard Forest LTER site, Petersham, Massachusetts, United States - Inc-BW-H-32-O ... | reverse complement strand
TTAACCGGCACTTCCACATTTTCTTTCGCCACTCCAGGCATAGAGCAGCCCAATCCACAAAATGTTTCCCGACCGAACCTGACAAAGAACTTCTTTAAATATCCCTCGCGTATTCGCCCCCCCCCCAACTCACCATTCAGCCGCGTTTCGCGTCATTCCCGACAAACAGCAAAAACCAAAAGTTCTCTTTATAAGTTAAAATCCCATCCAAATTTGCAATTTATTCCCAAATCACAATTTCCGAAAAATGCCGCTTCCCACGAATACACTTCAAAATCCCAGGAAATTAGCGAAAAGAGCGCAATCAACAAGACGTAATTAGAAAAATGAGCCCGCAATCAACTCCAGAAAAGCCCCTCTAACACGAAAAACAATTCCCCCACACTCCCCATTAACCGAATGCATCCAGAACAAATTGATCCGATTAATAAAGACAACCCCTCCCGTATCATCCAACGCAATCGAAAATCTCCCCCAATTTCACGTCAACATAAAACCCGAATCCAGCCCCCAGACCATCCACCCACCCTGCAAACCTCCGAACAACCTTCCCTCCATCAAAAACCTCAGCCCTCCCCTTCCCCAAATCCTAATACCCCCGCAAGCCCCCAGTTACTTAGTCCTATATGATAGTGATATACATTATAGCATATGTCATATATAAATGATGAGTAATATTAGCGCAATATAAAAGTGCTCGTAGCTTACTGTTTTTAGGGGGGTGGCTGTGAGTGATTTAAGTAGGAATTGGGCGAAAGGGTGCGAGAAAGTTTAGGGTGGTTGATAGGATGGGCATTTATTGCTATTTCCGTGATTTGTTTTGGGGAGTGAGACTCGCATCTGGTGGTGCGGCGTAATTCTACATTGGCGTTGGGGAAAACTGCCGGTCATTTCATTGGGCTACTCGAACAGGAAATATACGTGGAGGGTGGCAAGTTATTGCAATCGCATTAATTAAATCTTATGGAACAGATGAATGCCTACTAGATTATTGGATTTGTTACCTATACTGTAGGCGGTCTCAATGGGTCAGTGCAACACTTGCTTGCAGTTTATCTGCCGGAGTTTGAAATCCCAAAGTTTTTCTTGGGCGCTGATTTAATTTGAGTGCCACCTCGTCGAGTTCCTCTTGTGAATAGACTGACAAGTCAGTTCGTTTAGGGAAGTACTGACGCAGCAGGCCGTTTGTGTTTTCGTTCGAACCGCGCGCCATGGGCTCTGCGGATCGCAGAAGTAGATTTTCACTTCCGTGTCCACCGTGAAGGTTTTGTGCTGCGCCATTTCCAGGCCGCGATCCCAAGTCAACGAGCGCCGCAACGTTGCAGGCAGCTTACCAACGTGTTGGGTCAGCGCGGCGACCACCGTAGCCGTATCTTTGCTTGGCACTCTGACGAGCATGACAAAACGCGAAGGGCGTTCCACGAGCGCGGCGATGTGACTGTTCTTCGTGCCGCCGATGAGGTCACCTTCCCAATGGCCGGGGACGGCGCGATCTTCGACGCTGCTGCTCAGAAAGCTTGAACCGTCGCTTAAATCGCATAAACACCACCTTATAGAAAAATGATTTATATCAGATGGTGTTGCGTCGACCGGTTGAGCTGGCATAGCTTTTGGGAATCAGGACTTTATCGTTCGCTTATTACTATTTATTTGTACACTTTAAAGCCATGAAGCGAACCAATTCTTAGGTAAGCGAAAGCGTTGTTGAGGATCGGAACAAGAAATCAACTGCAATGTTGATTTGTGAAACAAATCAGTTAAGTAGTTGCGGCGCTTTTTTCAAGGAGTTTTTCTTTTCGATAGATCATGGTGTTGATGTTAGAGGTGGCCAGTTCAAATCCGTGTCCATGCGTAATCGCATCGGTGGGACACGCTTCCACGCAGTAGCCGCAAAAAATGCACCGTGAGTAGTCGATATTATAAACACTCGCGTAGCGTTCTCCCGCCGAAATTCTCTGCGCTTCCGTATTTTCCGCGGCTTCGATGTAAATACATCGCGCGGGGCAGGCAGCGGCACAGAGAAAGCAACCGACGCACTTTTCGAATCCGTTTTCATCCCGATGGAGGACATGTATCCCGCGGTAACGGGGTTGGAAATGAACGGGCTCTTCAGGATAATTTTCCGTGACAGTTTTCCGCAACATATTGCGGAAGGTCACGCTGAAACCCTTGACCAGAGTCAGAAATGTTTCGCCAGCTTCTTGGATGATCGATGACATCGCACTTGAGTTTAGCAAACTCAATGGCACAGGGCAAATCGTGATGGGAGAGCCCGATATTCAATTCATTACGAGAACCGCTGGATCGTAAGGGTAGATAGTGTATTTGATGCAAAACAATTGGAGATTTCTCTCTCCGCACGGAATGGAAGAATTTGGAGTTCGTCCATAAAATTCAGGGAGCGAGAGCACAACTACAAATTATTCGTCGCGTTCCGACGGATCAATCTATTGCTATTGCGAAAAAGGAAACATCAGCCATCCGATTCCGATCGCCACAAGGAGGAATGCGAGAAATGCGAAGAACGTGTATTTGAGACGCTCGATATTTGTGCGCTTGGAGAGGAATGCAAATGTAATGGAGACGACCGCAGCAAAAAACACGAGCGCTTCAAAATGAGTGAAATATCCGAATAGGCCGTTCATTTTGATTCTCCACCGTGGCCGATATCGTAGGCTTCCAGGACAGTCAACAAGTTCAGCATGCCTGCAGCAGCGAACAGACGCGTACCGTAATCCCCTGTTGCGTGTGCAACGTCAGGACCAGCCGGCTGAAATTGATGCGCCAGGAAATAGAAAATTCCAGAACCGAGATCGGCAAAAAATCCCAAGCGGTCGAACAAATCCTCAGCCCCGGAGCCAAAAACTCCACCACGCATAGCGAGACCTGCGCAAGCTAACGCGCCCACGCATAAAAAATAAACAGCGGCCTTCGTCCACCGGCGAAGGATCAAGTGACCAAGTCCAGGAATAAGCCAACCAGCGATCGCGGCAGCGATGCCCATCGTTGGGCTGCCTTTCGCGGTTTCCGTTCTAACTGTATCATCCACGCCAGTTCCCTCGCTTTTAAGACAATAGTCTCAAAATTTCAGTCTGCACGGTGCCAGTGACTTCCGCGCAACCGTTATCGACATAGACATTCACTTCACTGCGCACTCCGAATTCCGGCAAATAAATTCCCGGTTCGATTGAAAAACAAGTATGCGGGATTATGCGTCGAATGTCTCTCGTTTCCAAGCCATCCATGTTTGCTCCCGCTCCGTGAACTTCCTGGCCGATGTTGTGGCCTGTGCGATGAACAAAATATTTTGCATATCCTGCTTTGCGAATAACGTCGCGCGCCGCCCCGTCAACCTGCCAGCCTTCGATTACGCGACCAGCAGATACATTCCTCTCCACGTAGTGCACGGCGGAATCGCGCGCATCGCGAACAATGGAGAAAATTTTCGCGTAATTGCCGGGAACTTTGCTGCCCAAGAAGCCTACCCATGTAATGTCGTAGTAGACGCTATTGGGCGCCAGAGTTTTCGCCCAAATATCCAAAAGCAAGAAATCATTTCTCCGAATCAAGCCCGAACCTTGAGGCATCGGTTCGTAATGAGGGTCGCCGGAATGAGCGCCGACGGCGACAATCGGAGGAGAATCGGAGGCGATGCCGTGCTCTCGAAATTCCGCGACGATCCACTGTTGCAGGTCGTATTCAGTAAACTTTTCACCGCCGGAAACCCTCTTTGCGGCTTCCGCAAATGCCGCCTGCGTGATCGCATCAATGGCGCGGCCAGCGGCACGATGGGTCTCGAGTTGTTCCGGGGTCCACGCTGCTTCAAATTGCTGAACCAGGTCCGCAGAACTTACAACCTTGCACCCTTGAGCGCGAATTAGTTCCACGGTGCCCGCATCAACCAGAGAAATATAGGGAATTGAATTTTTGGGCGAGTATTGCATGGCTACTTTTTTCGCACGTCCAACGAGTTTCTTTAAATTCTTTTCCAATTCGTCGGCCCCGGCATAAAGCATTTTTTCGCCGGGCAACGAATCGAGCGTTGCGGCTTCGATGCGGTGCACGAGTTTACGCGGCGCGCCATTTGCCGGGATCATGTAAAACCAGCGGCGCTTGGCTAAGGCATGATCCAGGCCCAGAACTCGATAGGCAATCGGGTCGCGGTGAAGAATATCGTAGAAAAGCCATCCGTCGATTCCCTGTTCGCGGAGCGCGGATTGGATAGCTTCGATATTTGGCATAGAAATTTAGTTTGGAAAATTCATTATCGAGGGTGACGATTCCTTTTCAAACCGCGAGGCCTCGAATCTTTGCCGGGGAAACTGCGTTAATTTCAACGCGCTTTGTGCGGCTATGCTCGCCTGACACGATTCTAACAGCCGCCATGGGCACATTCAAACGCGATGCCGGAAATTTTCGTAGCGCTTCATTCGCGCGATCATCGACCGGCGGCGCAGTGAGACGGATTTTCAAGGCGCTCTGATATTCGCCGGCAAACTCATCACAACTTGCGCGCGGTTGCACACGAACGAGGAAACTGACTGATCCGTTTTTCTCAGAAACCTCCAGGCTCATTCCGTGTAATCCCTTTGTCCGAATAGGGTTGTGCCAACACGCACTTCCGTTGCGCCCTCTTCTATGGCGATCTCAAAATCATGTGACATGCCCATGGACAGGACTGGCAGAGCTCGCGCGCCCAATCCCTTGCGGAGGTTATCGCGCAGTTCGCGCAAATGGCGAAAGTAGGGCCGCGCGTCTTCCGGATTATCAAAATACGGAGGCACTCCCATCAGGCCCTGCAAATTTAAATGGGACATTCGCAAGATCGCTTCGACAAGGCGCGGCAGGTCTCCGTCCGACGCGCCGGATTTTGCGGGTTCAGGGTCCAGTTTCACTTCGATCAAAACTCGGAGGCGAGTATCTCCAGAGTGCGGATTCAGGTCGCCGTTCTCATTCTTACTCTTCAAACTTTCGCCCGCGGCACGATCAAGTTTTTCGGCAAGTGCGATGCTATCGACAGAATCTACTGAAGTGAATATGCGCGGCACGCGTGCGACTTTATTTTTCTGCAAGTGACCGATCATGTGCCAGGTTGCGGCAAGGTTTGCAGTGTCACCAAGCTTCGATTCGCGTTCTTGGACGCGATTTTCTCCAAAATGACGAGCACCGGCGTCGTACAGACTCACAATTTTAGAGGCGGGATGAGTTTTGGTGACGGCGATCAAGGTTATTTCTTCCGCGCGACGGCCGGCACGCGAAGCCGCCCGGTCAATCCGTTGACGCACGTCTTCAAAATTTTTCACAAGATCGCTTGCTGCGGAACTCATGCAAAGAATTCTAGCACGCTCATTTTTTATCGGACTGGCATCTGGTTGGGGCTGCAGTTCCGACCCCTAAAGAATCTTTCCAGTCGAATTCAAATCCAATCAAAGAGATGCCCTCGCGCCAGCTTCCTTGCGAGGATTCCGTGCTCACGCTAGACTGGCACATCCCATATGGCGACCCGCGGAAAAATAATTGCGCTCGAGGGAATCGACGGATCGGGCAAACGAACGCAACTGGATCTACTGGCAAGCGCTCTTAATGCACGCAAATTACCCACTTTTCGCATCAGCTTTCCGCGTTATGAATCCTTTTATGGAAAACTCGTGGCGCGTTACCTTAATGGAGATTTTGGAACGCTTGGTGCCGTGGACCCGCATTTGTCCGCACTCCTCTATGCCGGCGATCGCCTGGAATCCAAACCTGAAATTGAATCGGCGCTCGCGGCGGGTAAAATCGTTCTCGCGGACCGGTATATTGGCTCCAACATGGCTCATCAAACCGCGCGGGTTGCGCCCGAAAAACGCGAAGACTTTATTGCCTGGCTTAAACATCTCGAATATGCGCTTTATGGCTTGCCTGCGGAAGACCTGGTGATCTATTTGCGCGTTCCGTTTGAGGAAGCTCACCGACTGGTAGGGCTAAAGGCGGCGCGGGATTACACCAAGCTGAAACGTGATATTCAAGAAGCCGACACCAAGCATTTGGAACAAACAGGAATAATTTATGACCGTCTGGCAACCGAAGCGAACTGGGTGCGCATCGACTGTATGGACGAAAGTTCCAGATCGCTTCGCTTGCCGGAAGAAATTCATCGCTCCGTGCTTCAAACCGTCGAAGCGCGAATTTTGTCACGTGAGTAGGATGATCTTCGGAAGGAAGACAGCTTAGTGGGCTTTTCGGAATTCATTGGCAATACACGGGTCGTCACTGCCCTGCGCGGCATGTTGGCAACAGATCGTGTTGCGCATGCGATGCTTTTCTCAGGTCCTAGAGGCATAGGAAAATTCACGCTAGCGCGCATGTTCGCCCAGGCATCCAACTGCGAACGGCTGCAGGATGATTTTTGCGGCGAATGTGAACACTGCCGGCAAATCGCGCTTCTGGCGGATACGTCTGGCCTGATCAGTAAGGGCCTTGCGCAACGCGGCGAACGCCCGGACTCCGCCACCGTTGAGCGCGTGCCGCTTCTGCTGGAAACTCATCCCGATGTTTGGGCGATTGTGCCGGATCCGATACGCTCAAAAGATCCCGTGGCGCGTCCGGTGATCCATATGGGGCAGCTTCGTGCTGTTCAACGCGCAGCTTACTTCAAGCCGCGCGGCAGACGGCGCGTATTTATCATCGACGGCGCTGAAACCATGCGCTGGGACGTCTCCAATATTTTTCTAAAAATACTGGAAGAACCTCCGGAATCCTCAACTTTAATTTTGATCGCCCCAAGTCCTTATCAACTTTTGGGCACGATCCGGTCGCGCTGCCTGCAATTTTCCTTATCTCCACTCGCAACTCCTGATGTTGAAAATATACTCTCCGTCCACACGAAGATGACGCCGGAAGAGCGTAAAATTGCCGCGCAATATGCCGAAGGTTCCCCAGGAATCGCCATCGACATGAACATTGAAGCCGTCGCCAAACTCCACCGCGATGCGCTTACGATTCTCGAGCGCTCCGTTGAATTACGCGGCGTGTCCGAATTATTTGCGAGCACTGCGGCATTGGCAAAAAGTCAGGAGATCGCATTTGAAAATGTATTGGAAGTGTTCTATAGTCTGCTCACGGACCTGCTACACCTGTCCAGTACTTCCACGATGAAGGTGTTACGAAATCCAGCATTACGCCGGGAACTCGAAACACTCAGCAAGAAGATAGACGTGGCGTGGATTAATAAAGCAGTTGATGGAATTGATGTGCTTCACGCCCGGACACGAAGGAATGTAAACCGGTCATTGGGATTGGATGCGGTAGCCCTATCTCTGACCCGCCCAACGCCGGACATAAAAAATTCATTTCCTAGATAACGGAAACGTACCCTCATCCGGTCGTGCCGCATCTTAGGTGGTGAGAAGCCTCACCTTATTAATTTAATGCATTTATATAATTCAAGGAGTTATTAACGTGAATCGCAAGCTTTTTCGTCCTACACTTACGGAAATGAAAGAACCGCACCCTAGTCCTGCCCGCACTCATAATTCGACCAACGGCCCGCAGCCGCATAAGAAACCGGCTCCGCCAGAACAAACGCATGCTGAAAACTTCTATTGGATCAAGCAGATGCAAGCGCGTACGCCTGTGGTGATCGTTCTGACGGACGGTGAAAATCTGCAGGGTGTGGTGGAATGGTATGACAAAGATTGCATTAAGCTCACGCGGACGGGGAGCCCAAATCTGCTGATTTATAAGCAATTCATAAAGTATATCTACAAAGACGGCCCGGAAGCAGCTCTCGGCGGCACGAACGGATAGTAAACCATTAGGACAGCCCGTCAGGCTGTCCTCTGACTTTATTTCGTCACATTTTGGGATCTTGGTCTGTTGGGAAAATATTTTCCACTACATTCACAGATTGTTCGAAGTTTCATCTGAAATTAATTGAGAATCCAGGACGGAGAAATGCCGGAGTAGTTTCTCTTATTTCTTCGGCATGGATACTGAGAACGTCATCAGGGCTTTACTTACGAGACGCCCGTCGTCGTCGGTCACATCGCAATCGACCACGCTGGTGGTTCTTCCCTGCCGCAGAACGCGGGCGTCAGCTTTAATCTCACCGTGTTCCACAGCCTCAAGAAAATTAATTTTCATTTCAATCGTAACCACCCGTGAGCCTGGCGGAGACGCGAGGAATGCCGCGAAGCCGCCTGCGGTATCTGCCAGCATGGCCAGCACGCCGCCATGAACCACCCGGTGGATTTGCTTGTGACGGTCAAGGACCGGCATTTTGAATACGGCTCGCCCCCGCTCAGCCTTGGCCAGTTGAAAGCCGAAATGGTTGATCGGGGCGCTGTGACGCAGGCGCTCATCCGCCCTCGCCAGTTCAGCCTTGGATAATTTCCCTCGCGGCTTCATCGGATTTCGCACCCCTCGGTCGTATTTATTTCCATCCACACTATTTCGGTCTTCTTGCAAAATAAAAACCTGACACCTTAAAGCCTTCCAGCGCGTCCAATACCCGAGGCGGACAGGGTATGTTAGTTTCGTCCAAGGTCCGGGAATCTAACATTGCGCTTGCTCAGGAGCAAATAGATTGTCCCGTGTTCTAGAAGCTGGGTTTGCTAAACTGCCCCCGGAAACTGGTACCGCGCTAATTGGGATTGGGTGAAGCGGCGCGCTTCCGTGAAATCTGGGTAGCGTGAGAGAAAAGCCCCGGGTCTGAAGACCCGGGCTACAGTGAGCCGGCCGCAGGGTTGCTGTAGCCCGCCACTCTTGCCCTGAAAGAACGTGAAGGGTCAGAGGTGGGGGCTTAGATGAAACATGTTCCACAATTTCCAATAAGACCTTCGCGCGCGCCATAAGCATTCATAAAACTCAGGGAGCAACCGGGCTCTTTGCCCGAATCAAATGAAGATCGGAATCACGTGCTACCCAACGTACGGAGGCTCAGGAGTTGTCGCGACGGAATTGGGCATGGAACTCGCCGCGCGCGGCCACGAAATCCACTTCATCAGTTACGCGCCCCCCATCCGCCTGACCGACACGAACGACCGGATTCAGTTTCACGAAGTGGAAATTTCCAGCTATCCCCTGTTTGATCATGCCCCTTACGCGCTCTCCCTGGCCGTAAAAATGATGCAGGTGGCGGAGGCCGAAAGCCTCGATTTGCTGCACGTTCACTATGCAATTCCCCATTCCGTCAGCGCATTGCTCGCGCGCATGATGGCCGCGCCCAAACGATTGCCTTTCATCACCACTCTGCACGGCACAGATATCACGCTGGTGGGAAATGATCGCAGCTTCTTGCCCATCACTAAATTTTCCATCGAGCAGTCCGACGGCGTCACCGCCATCTCTCAGTATCTGAAACAACGCACCATCGAGGAATTTGACATCAAGCGTCCGATTGAAGTGATCCCCAACTTTGTAAACTGCGATTTGTATTGCCGCAAGCCCAATGAGGCTTTACGCGCGGAATGGGCACCGGATGGCGAACCGATTCTGATGCACTTGTCGAATTTCCGTCCCGTGAAGCGCATTACGGATGTCGTGGAGATGTTTGCCATCGTGCGCCAAAAAATGACAGCCAAGCTGGTGATGATAGGCGACGGCCCCGACCGCGGCGCCGCCGAACATCTGATCCGCAAAAAGAAGCTTACGCGCGACGTTCATTTCCTTGGCAAGCAGGACAACGTCTATCAGTTTCTCAGTCAGGCTGATTTATTTCTGCTGCCATCTGACATGGAATCGTTCGGTCTCGCCGCGCTCGAAGCCATGGCCTGCGAGGTTCCGGTCATAGCCACGAATGTGGGTGGCCTGCCGGAAGTCGTCGAGCATGGCATTGACGGCTACCTTTTCACACCCCGTGAAGTGGAAATCGGAGCGCGCTACGCGCTGGAAATTTTGTCGCAACCCGACCGGGGCCGCGCCATGGGAAAAACCGCCCGCGTGAATGCCAAGAAAAAGTATTGTGCCAATGACGTGATTCCGTTATATGAATCTTACTATCGGCAGGTCATCGAAGCCGTGACCGCAACGCATGCATAAGTGGGGTTGGGACCAGGGAATTCGCTCTTTTCGGGGGGATTGCGTTTATGGGGTGCAGAAAGTTTGGTTTCCGCAGGGGTTTTTGTGTCTGCATTCTCGGCTGGGGACTTATATGCCTGGCTGTTTTCCCCGTGGCAGGACACGCTCAAGTTACAGGTTCGATCCTTGGAACCGTCACTGATCAGACGGGCGGCGTTATTTCAGACGCCAAAATCAGCGTAAAAAACCTCGAAACCGGGGCGACTCGAGAAGTGGCCTCCGATGATACGGGAAATTATCGAATCCTTTCGCTCCCTTTGGGACAACAAGAATTAAGGGTCGAACAAAAAGGGTTCAAACCATTTTTGCGAACCGGGATCGATCTCCACATTGGGGAGCAAGCCGTAATAAATGTAACTCTGGCCTTGAGCCCGGCAGACACAGTGACCGTAGTCAGTGAAGCTCCTGTCGTGAACGTCACAACGGCCTCGGTATCGGGCTTCGTCGACGACCGCCAGATTAAAGATTTACCGCTGAACGGCCGCAGCTTTGACGACCTGATCGCACTCAATCCCGGCACCATCAACTACAGCGCGCTGAAAAGTCCCAACACCAGCACCAGCAACGGGAATACTTTTTCCGTTGCTGGACGACGCACCAGCGAAAATTTATTTCTGCTGAACGGCGTTGAATACATGGGCTCGAGCCAACTGGCTGTAACTCCCGGCGGCACGAGCGGCTATTTGCTGGGTGTGGACGGCATCCGCGAATTCAACGTGCTCACGGATACTTACTCCGCTGAATACGGCAAGCGCGCCGGCGCTCAGGTGAGCGCGGTCACGCAGTCCGGAACCAACGAATTTCACGGCACCGTTTTTGAATTTGTGCGCAACAGCGCGTTTGATTCGCCCGGCCCTTTCGATCAGGGAAACGTTGCCCCTTTCCACCGGAATCAATTTGGGGGCGCAGCCGGCGGCCCGCTGAAAAAAGATCGCCTGTTCGTGTTTGGAAATTACGAAGGCTTCCGGCAGTCGCAGAATGTTACGAGCGTGAGCGTCGTTCCGGATACATCGGCAAGGACTGGCCAGATTCCGGACCCATGCACAGGAATTCCCGCAACTGTTCCCAAGTTTAACAGCTTCATGCTGGGCTACATGGCGTTTTGGCCCGTGGCGAATGGCCCTGAGCTTACCGTCCCAACAGCGGCTAAAAATTCCCTTGGCGGCCCGTGCGCGAATACTTCGCCCGTGGTGGCGAGCGGAACGGCGAAGGCTTTTTACAATCCGAATGCCCACATTCGCGAAGATTTCGGTACGTCCCGCGTTGATTATCACGTGGGAAGCAACGACAACCTTTCCGCAGCCTACACGGTGGATGATGGAAACAGCCTCATCCCCCTCGCCGATCCCCTGTTCGCCTCCTACACACCGTTGCGCATGCAGGTGCTAAGCTTGACCGAAACTCGCATTATTTCAAATTCGGTGCTGAACATTGCAATGTTCGGGTTTTCGCGCGCAAGTTTTGCGCTGGCCTCACAACCGCTGGTCACGCTGCCTTCAAACTTGTCCTTCGTTTCAGGGATGGGCCCTGGCGGAATTGTGGTTGGCGGCGGCGCGACAACCACGGCGAACGGCTCGATTACATCCGCAGGACCGAACAACGCGGCAGGCGTAAACAATCATCGCAATCTTTTTACATTCCAGGATGACATGCGCATCACCCACGGAATGCACCAGTTGGATTTCGGCGTTTGGTTCCAGCGCTTGCAAGACAACGAAGACTCAGCCTCGCGTCAACTGGGGCAGGCCACTTTTTTGAGTTTGACGACTTTGCTGCAAGGGACCGTCACCAACTTCCAGGTGGTTCCCATGCACACAGAACTGGGCTGGCGGTCACTAATGGGCGCGTGGTATGTGGACGATACCATTCGCGTGCGCCGCAACCTGACGATTGAGGCCGGACTCCGCCAGGAATTTACCACGGGCTGGAATGAGGCTTACGGAAGAGCTTCCAATTACGTCGAAAGTCCGCAAGGCGTGCTCGTGACGAATCCCATCGTAGGCAACTCGGTTTATACGCAAAACAACGCCATCCGTTTATTCAGCCCGCGCTTCAGCGTCGCCTGGGATGTTTTCGGTACTGGAAAAACAGCCGTGCGCGCCGGATACGGCATGTATTATTCGCTCATTGACGACCTCGCGTTCCTGCAAAATTCCCTGCCGCCATTCAACGGAGCGGAAACCCTGACAGGACCAATTTTCCCGACGGTGCCCCCAAACCCTCCAAATAAAACTCTTCCCATTAATCCTGGCCCGCCGCCGAAGGGCACAATCTATGCTCCGCAAGGAATTCAATCGAACGCAAAAACGCCGGCGGTCCAGGAATGGAATCTTTCCATCGAGCAGCAGTTGAGCCATGACACTTCCTTGCGCGTCGCCTACGTTGGATCGTTCGGCGTGCATGGATTGCTGAGCGTCGATCCCAACACAATCTCCGCTCAAATTTGCGCGACGCCCACTTGCGCTGCAGGCGGTACAGCTACAGTGGCAAGCACAGTGCCAATGGGAACGGTGTACATTCCAGGCCCAAATACAAAGAGGCCAAACCCAGCGCTCTCCGCCGGCTTTTTCTGGCTTACCGAAGGCAACAGCAGTTACAACGCGCTGGAAGCGGACGTGACGCATCGCGTCGGCAAAGGGCTTGAATTCCGCGGAAACTATACGTGGGCAAAAAATCTGGATATCAATTCCGGATTGACCGGAGCACAGGCCAATAACCAGGCGCAGATGGTCTTGAATCGCAATAATCTTCGCGAAGATTGGGGTCCATCCGCTTTAACACCAACCAGCCAGGCCAGCATCTCCGCCGATTACGAACTTCCTTTCGGCCACAACCAGCGTTGGATGAGCGATGTCTCGCGACTGAGAAGCAGATTTGTTTCCGGCTGGCAGGTGAACGGAATCGGAACTTTCCTATCCGGCTTCCCTTTCACTCCGTTGATTGGATCGAATCGCTCGGGCGATGGCGATACGCGCAATCCCGATCGTCCATCCATCAATCCGTCTTTCACCGGACCGGTTGTGACCGGGAATCCGAATCAATGGTTTAATCCCGCAGCCTTTATATTGCCGACTGCCGGAACGTATGGGAATCTGGGCAGAGGTACGCTGAGCGGGCCGGGACTGGCCGACGTGGACTTTTCACTTTTCAAAAATACGGCCGTGACGGAAAGAACGAACCTGCAATTTCGCGCCGAGTTCTTCAATATTTTCAACCGTTCCAATTACGGCCCGCTGAATACAACCGTTTTCTCCAGTGGCAACGCCAGCCCTTCCGCAGGCCTGATCACGACCACGGCGACGTACCCGCGCCAAATCCAGCTTGGCCTGAAGCTGTTGTTTTAGTTTTTAAGTGGCGCGGGCTTCAGCCTTCGGGTTTTGGTTCATGCAAGGACTAACCCCCGCAGGCTGAAGCCCGCGCCACTAAAACCGCATTCTGAAAAATTAAATTTTCGTGGCTGGGAAAATTACGGAAGAATCGGAAACCGTCGGCACAAGCACAGGGATTTCGATGCGAATACGCGTCC
>Ga0210386_10003279_pt1 | contig 13594 bp, 10 predicted proteins | sample IncBWH32OmetaG_FD_160091 | JGI IMG/M metagenome (GOLD analysis project Ga0210386, IMG submission 160091) | Forest soil microbial communities from Barre Woods Harvard Forest LTER site, Petersham, Massachusetts, United States - Inc-BW-H-32-O ... | reverse complement strand
CATTCCCACTTGTCATTTGGGCATCCAGCAAACGCCGACCGGCAGCTGCGGCCGTCCGTCACCAATTCGTAAGCACTGCACGGGAATGCGCTGCCAGCCAAGAAAACATGTTGGCGAGAGCATACACCGGCGAGCCGAGACCGGGTGCGCGGACACTGGGTGCGACCGCAGGATGGCGGGTGCCGAAGCCGGGCATGGGTCGAGGTCCACCCACAATCACGCAGCTGCGGGTGTTGACACGCCGCAGCGGAGCGGAGTACACGTTGTGTGGGTTTGGACACGGTGTCCAACCACGTGCGGGAGGGTTATGGGGAGGCGCACATGCACGCGCGGGGTACTTGATGCTCACCGGGACATGTTCTTCACCGTGGACCCGGACTGGAGCATCGCCGCCAAGGCCTTAAGCCAATTATCTTGTGCACCCTACTTTTAAGGTCGTGACGTATGCGGGCTCAGACAATCCGGGCGACGTGATGCTTTCGCGGGCAAACCTGATGACAAGCAGGCGAGGCTGTGCTTAACTGTCCCAGGCTTTATAGAAACTTTAGGCGGCCTACATTATCTAGGGGTTGGGCACCCATGCCGGAATCGTGTGCAGTGGGCGCGGCCTTCGCCTCGCAAACCGTGGCGGCGGCAGTGGGGCGATCATTCGCTTGGCGGGAATTGCCGCTGCTGCCACCGATAGCGGTCACCCTGTTGGCCTTTACGGTCGACCACCTCGTTCGGGTGAACGGATGACGGCGTCGCCCCGGGTCCCCAGTTTCGTTTCCATACCGGCACTGGGCGCCATCGGCGGGTTCGCGCGCATGTGCGTGCTCACCGCCAAGGCGCTGCTGCGTCCCTTCCAGTGGCGTGAATTTATCTCGCAGAGCTGGTTTTTGGTAACGGTCTCATTCCTGCCGACTATTGCGGTAGCCATTCCTATGACCGTGCTGGTCATCTTCACGCTCAACCTTCTGCTTCGCGAATTCGGCGCCGCTGACATCTCCGGCGCCGGCGCGGCGCTCGGTGCCGTCACGCAGCTCGGACCGCTGGTCACCGTGCTGGTGGTCGCCGGCGCGGGTTCGACGGCAATCTGCGCCGATCTTGGCGCCCGGACTATCCGCGAAGAGATCGATGCGCTGGAGGTGCTCGGTATTGATCCGATCCACCGCCTGGTGGTGCCGCGGGTGGTCGCCTCAACATTCGTCGGGTTTCTGCTCAACGGCTCGGTCATCACCATCGGACTGGTGGGTGGATACATCTTCAGCGTTTACATCCAGAACGTCTCCGGCGGCGCATATCTGGCTACTCTCACGCTGGTCACCGGCCTCCCGGAGGTCGTGATTTCGATTGTCAAATCGACCGCTTTTGGGCTAATCGCAGGTCTGGTCGGCTGTTACCGGGGCCTGACCGTAGGCGGCGGCGCCAAGGGCGTCGGTACCGCGGTCAATGAGACCCTGGTGTTGTGCGTCATCGCGCTGTTTGCCATCAACGTGGTACTCACCACGATCGGCGTCCGATTCGGTACGGGCCGTTGACATGTCGACGGTAACCGTTCTCCGCTCCCTCTACCCCCGCACATACGCTCGGACCGGCCAGGTCGCCGCGGCGCCGGTTCGGCTGGTTCGCAGCGTCGGGGCAGTCGACTGGTTCGCTCTTACAGCCATCCGCCAGATCGCCTATGCGCTGGGCAATTACCGCAAAGAAACATTACGACTGATCGCCGAGATAGGCCTTGGTACCGGAGCGATGGCGGTGGTCGGTGGTAGCGCCGCGATTGTCGGCTTCGTCACCCTGTCTGCCGGATCGCTGATCGCCATCCAGGGTTTCGCTTCGCTCGGCAATATCGGGGTAGAGGCGTTCACCGGATTCTTCGCGGCGTTGGCCAACGTGCGTGTGGTCGCACCCCTTGTCGCCGGCATCGCGCTGGCGGCGACAGTCGGCGCCGGGGCAACGGCGCAGCTGGGCGCCATGCGGATCAGCGAGGAGATCGACGCGCTGGAAGTTATGGGTATCAAATCGATTTCGTATCTGGTCTCCACCCGGATCATGGCTGGATTCCTGGTGGCCGTGCCGCTTTTCGCACTGTCGATCGTCATGTCGTTTCTTGCCGGGCAAGCCGTCACCACGTTGTTCTACGGGCAGTCGATCGGTACCTATATGCACTATTTCCGCACCTTCCTGCGGCCCAATGACGTGATGTTCTCCTTCATTCAGACCGACATCATCTCGGTTATCGTGATGATCAACCATTGCTACTTCGGCTATAACGCGAGCGGCGGCCCGGTCGGGGTGGGCGAGGCAGTCGGGAAGTCGATGAGGGCGTCGCTGATAGCCGTCGTCGTCGTGGTCCTGTTGGCGTCGTTGGCGATCTATGGCGTTAACCCGAACTTCAACCTCACGGTGTAGTTGCTATGGGGACGCCAGTCAAGGAAAACAAGCCGCCGACTCCACCGCTTTTCACGGTGGGGTTGCTGTCGCTGGTGGTCCTTGCCGCGTCGTTAGCGTTGGTGTGGTTACAGTTTCGAGGGGATTTGCTGCCGAGTACCCGATTGACGATGATCGCCACACGTGCTGGATTGTCAATGGATCCGGGGTCTAGGGTCACATACAACGGAGTGCAGATCGGCCGAGTTGCCAAGGTCGAGGAGATCACCCGAAACGGGGAGCCGAAAGCCAAGTTCACCCTTGATGTGGATTCGAAGTACGTGCAATTGATCCCGGCCAACGTGCGCGCTCAGATCGACGCGAGTACAGCTTTCGGCAACAAATATGTGGTGTTGTCTGCCCCGAAAAGTCCCGTGGCCAAACGGATCACCAGCTCCGATGTGATCGACGTGTCGCACGTCACCACCGAGTTCAACACGTTGTTTGAGACGGTCGTCGACATTGCTGAGAAAGTCGACCCGGTCAAGCTCAACGCGACGTTAACGGCGACCGCCCAGGCGCTCGACGGACTGGGAGACAAGTTCGGGCAGTCGATTACCAATGGCAACACCATCCTCGGCGAGCTGAATCCACGGATGCCGCAGATCCGTCACGATATCGAGCGACTGGCGGATTTGGCCGACGTGTATGCCGACGCGTCACCGGATTTGTGGGACTTCCTCCAGAACGCGGTGACTACCGCGCGCACCGTCAACGAGCACGAGGGCGACCTGGATGCGGCATTGCTGGCATCGGTCGGGTTCGGCAATACCGCTGGCGAGGTTTTCGAACGCGGGGCGCCGTATCTACGGCGCGCCCTGCAGGACTTAGTCCCGACCTCGGAGCTGCTCGATGAATACAGCCCGGAGCTGTTCTGCGTGATCCACAAACTCGCCAACGTCGCCCCCAAATCCGCGGAGATCTTTGGCGGTAACGGCTATTCGTTCAGGGCCCGCGCCGAAATCATGGGCGTTGTAAACCCGTGGGTCTATCCCGACAACCTGCCGCGGGTGAACGCCCACGGGGGTCCGGAGGGTCGGCCGGGCTGCTGGCAGGAAATCACTCGGGATCTGTGGCCGGCGCCGTATTTGGTGATGGATACCGGCGGCAGCGTGGCACCCTACAACCACTTCGAAATCGGCACACCGTGGGCAGTCGACTACGTGTGGGGCCGCCAAATGGGGGAGAACTCGATCAACCCGTGAAAAACACCGCAACCACGATTAAGCTCAGCGCCTTCTCCCTAGTGGTGCTGCTCTTCACCGCAGCGATCATCGTCGTGTTCGGCCAGTTGCGGTTCGACCACACCAATACGTACTCGGCAATCTTCAGCAATGCCAGCGAGCTGCGCGCCGGCCAGTTCGTCCGCGCTTCCGGTGTCGAGGTCGGCAAGGTCGCCAGGGTAGAACTCATCGACGGTGGGACGCGGGCCCGCGTCGAATTCGGTGTTGATAAGGACCTGCCGCTGTATCAGGAAACGACCGCGGCTATCCGCTACCTGAACCTGATCGGTGACCGTTACCTGGAGATCACGCGCGGCGGCGGCAACGCGAAGCTGCCCGCCGGGTCGACCATTCCGATCGAACGCACCGAGCCGGCGCTCGATCTGGACGCGTTGATAGGCGGGTTCCGGCCGCTGTTCCATGCCCTCGATCCGCAGAAAGTCAACGCCATCGCCCAATCACTGCTGACCGTGTTGCAAGGCCAAGGCGGCACCATCAGCGACATCCTGGATCAAACCGCGCAGCTCACTTCGACGCTGTCCAACCGCGACCAGGCGATCGGCGAGGTGATCAACAACCTCAACACCGTGCTGGCGACCACCGTCAAACACCAGAAGGCCTTCGACGAGACCATCAACAACTTCGAGAAGCTGATCACTGCGTTGAAGGGCCGATCCGATCCGTTGGCAGACTCCGTCGCCAACATCAGCAATGCCGCGGGCACGATCGGTGACTTGCTCGCTGACAACCGGCCGCTGCTGCATAAAACGGTCCGCTACGTCGAGACCGTCCTGCAGCCGCTGGCCGACCACAGCAGCGAGCTCAACGACACAATCAGGAAAGCGCCGGATGCGTTTCAACGCATCGGGCGTAGCGGCGGTATCTACGGTGATTTCTTCAACTTCTACCTCTGCGACGTCTCGTTCATGTTGAACGGGCTGCAGCCCGGCGGCCCGGTGCGCACGGTCAAATTCTGGCAGCAGCCCACGGGTAGGTGCACGCCGCAATGAGGACGCTGGAAGGTTCGAACCGGGTTCGCAACGGGTTGATGGCCGTCATCATCCTGCTGCTTGTGATTGGTGTTGGGCAAAGCTTCACCAGCGTGCCCGTGCTGTTCGCGACACCGACCTACTATGCGCAGTTCAAAGACGCCGCCGGCATCAAAGCCGGCGACAAGATCAACATGGCTGGCATCACCGTCGGGCTGGTGCGCTCGCTGCACATTGACGGCAACAAAATCCTGGTCGAATTCACCCTGGGCGGCAACCAGATTGGCAAGAACAGCCGAGCCGCGATCCGCACCGACACCATCCTGGGCCGCAGAAACATCGAGATCGAAAACCGCGGCTCTGAGACCCTCCGCTCGGGCGGGGTGCTGCCGTTGGGTCAGACCAGCACGCCGTATCAGATCTACGACGCGTTCTTCGACGTCACCAAAGCCGCTTCGGGCTGGAACATCGACACCGTCAAGCAGTCGCTGAACTTGTTGTCGGAGACCATCGACCACACCTACCCGCACCTAAGTGCCGCTCTGGACGGAGTGAAGCAGCTCTCCGACACGATCGGCAAACGCGACGAGCAGTTCAAGGGGTTGCTGGTCAACGCGCGCAAGATCGCGACGATTTTCGGCGACCGCAGCGGGCAGATCAACCGGCTGCTGGTCAATGCCCAGTCACTGCTGGCTGCGATCAACGACCGCGGCCAGGCGATCACGTACCTGCTGGAGCGCGTGGACGCCTTCCAGACGCACCTGCGTGGCCTTATCAACGACAACCCGAACGTGCACCGGACGTTGGAAGAGCTGCGCGTGGTCAGCGATATGCTCAACCAGCGAAAGTCCGACCTGGCCCAGAGTCTCGTACTAATCAGTCGGTTCGCGGCCTCACTGGGGGAGGCTCTCGCATCGGGGCCGTATTTCAAGGCGATGATAGTCAATCTGCTGCCGTACTGGGTCTTGCAGCCGTGGGTCGACGCGGCGTTCAAGAAACGCGGCCTCGACCCCGAGCAGTTTTGGCGCACCGCTGGGCTGCCGGCGTTCCGCTTCCCCGACCCGAACGGCACCCGCTTCCCCAACGGTGCCCCGCCGCCGGCGCCCCCAGCGCTGGAAGGCACCCCGGATCATCCAGGCCCCGCGGTGCCGCCGGGCTCACCATGTTCCTACACCCCACCGGCCAACGGCCTGCCCCGGCCGTGGAGCCCGCTGCCGTGCGCAAGCTCGAGTGTTGGCCCATTCGGTGACAACCCAAACGGCCCCAATTATCCGGCGCCCCTTGATATCCAGGCCTCGCCCGCAAATCCGAACGGTCTGCCGCCGACACCGGGTATCCCGATCGCAGGGCGACCAGGCGAGCCGGCGCCGCCGGTTCCGGGCGCGCCGCTGCCACTGCCGCCGAACGCGCCGCCGGGCGCGCGCACCGAAAACCTACAACCCGCCGGTCCGACACCGCCACCGTCGACATTCGCCCCGGGGCTGCCGCCGGGGCCCCCGGCGCTACCGGGTCCGGGTCTGCAATTGTCGCCAGCCGGGACGCCGCCGCTTCCGGGCAACCCGCCATACCTTCCGCCGGGATCGCAAATGGGAAGGGAATAACCGATGTCGACCGTGTTCAACATCCGCGACCTGCGGCTGCCGGGCGTCTCCCGCACCGCACTTATCGTCGGATCGCTGGTTGTAGTGCTCGGCATCATGGTTGGCGCCGTGGGCTGGCGGCTCTACGAGAAGCTAACCAACACAACCGTGATCGCTTACTTTTCGGATGCACTCGCGGTCTACCCGGGCGACAAGGTTCAGATCATGGGCGTGCAGGTCGGCTCGATCGACAAAGTCGAGCCGACCGACGACAAGACGAAGATCACCTTCCACTACGCCAGCAAGTACAAGGTGCCCGCCGACGCCACCGCGTCGATCCTCAACCCCAGCCTGGTGGCGTCGCGGACGATCCAGTTGTCGCCGCCCTACACCGAGGGCCCGGTGATCAAGAATGGGGCAGTCATACCGATCGAGCGCACCCAGGTCCCGGTCGAATGGGATGAGCTGCGTAACTCGGTCAGCCGCATCCTGCAGGGTTTAGGGCCCACGTCCAAACAGCCCCGGGGGCCATTCGGCGACCTGATCGAGTCGGCCGCTAACGGATTCGCCGGCAAGGGCAAGCAGCTGAATGAAACCCTGACCAGCCTCTCCGAGGCAGCGGCCACGCTGAACGACGGCCGCGGCGATTTCTTCACGATCGTTCGCAGCCTGGCGTCCTTCGTCAACGCGCTGTACCAGAACGATCAACAGTTCGTCGCACTCAACAGTGACCTGGCCGGCTTCACCGACAAGTTCACCAACACCGACAGGGAAGTGGCCAATGGGGTACGGGATCTCGATGCTCTGCTGGCGACTACCCGAAAGTTCGTCGACCAGAACGGCGAGGTGCTGGCTCATGACATCGACAACGTCGCCGAGGTGACCAACACGCTGCTACAGCCGGGGCCGCGCGACGGTTTGGAGACCGGCCTTCACGTGCTCCCGCATTTCGCAGCCGCAGTTGTCAACTTTTACGCGCCAGTGACAGGCGGCGTCACCGGCGCGGTGGCCTTACCCAACTTCGCCAACCCAATGCAGTTCATCTGCAGCACGATTCAGGCCGCGAGCCGGCTCGGCTATCAGGAATCTTCCGAGCTATGCGCGCAATACTTGGCGCCAATCCTGGATGCGATCAAGTTCAACTATCCACCATTCGGGTTCAACCCGGTCACCACCGCCAGCACACTGCCGAAGGATGTCGCCTACTCCGAGCCGAAGTTGCAGCCGCCACCGGGCTACAAGGACACCACCGTGCCCGGGATCTGGTCACGCGACACGCCGTTGTCGCATGGCAACCATGAGCCGGGCTGGATCGTCGCCCCGGGAATGCAAGGTGTGCAAGTGCAGCCGCTCACCGCGAATATGCTGACTCCTGAATCGTTAGCGGAGCTGCTGGGTGGCCCGAACAACGCGCCCCCACCCGCAGGCACCAACATGGTGGGTCCACCGAACGCGTACGACCAGACCAACCCGTTGCCGCCGCCGTGGTATCCGCAGCCAGGGCCACCGCCGGCTCCGGCACCGGGCGTGATCCCCGGTGATCCGGGGGGAGCTGTGGTGGGCGTTCCCGCGCCATCTCCGCCATCGGGCTTACTGCCGGCTGAGGCTGCCGCACCGTCGGGACCCGGCCAATGACGCGTTTGAGCAAGGTCGCGGTCATCCGCGCCGCCCGGCGCGGTCTGGCTCTGCTGGTAACCGCGGTGGTGCTGACGTCGTGCGGATGGCATGGTATCGCCAACGTGCCGGTGCCCGGTGGACCGGGCACCGGCCCGGGTCACATGACGATCTACGTACAGATGCCAAACACGCTGGCCCTCAACGTCAACAGCCGGGTCAGGGTCGCCGACGTCTGGGTCGGCACCGTGCGCGAGATCACTATGAAGGACTGGGTCGCGACCCTGACGCTCCATGTTGACAAGGCCGTGAAACTACCGGCAAACGCCAGAGCCAGGATTGGCCAGACCAGCTTGCTGGGCACGCAGCACGTCGAGCTGGCCGCTCCAGCGGATCCGGCACTGGACATGCTGAAGAGCGGTGACACAATTCCTTTGAAGAATTCCTCGGCCTACCCCACCATCGAACGGACGTTGGCCAGTATCGCGACGATCCTGCTGGGCGGCGGCATCCCGAATCTCGAAGTGATCCAAAACGAGATCTATAACATCCTCAACGGACGCGCTGACCAGATCCGCGAATTCCTCAACCGGCTCGACACGTTCACCGACCAATTGAACCGCCAGCGCAACGATCTCAACCGCGCCATCGATTCCAGTAACCAGCTGCTGGCCATTGTGGCTGAGCGCAATGACACCCTGGATCAGGTGCTCACCGAATTCCCTCCGCTGATCGAGCATTTCGCCAAAAAGCGCAATCTGTTCGCCGATGCCGTGGAGGCGCTGGGCCGAGCCAGTAAGGCGGCCGACGACGCTCTGGGCCCATCGCATGACCAATTCCACACCAACCTGCAATTGCTAGACCGGCCGCTGTGTGAACTCAGCAAAGCAGCCCCATACTTGTTCGGCGCGGTGAAGCTGCTGGCGGCCTTCCCATTCAACGTTGACAACGTGCCGAAGCTGTTTCGCGGTGACTACATCAACGCGGCGGGCGTAATAGACCTGACGCTTAGCGCGATCGACAACGTGGTGTTGTCGGGGACCGGTTTCTCTGGAGCACTGCGCGCGCTCGAGCAATCGTGGGGCCGCGACCCGAAAACTATGATCCCCGATGTGCGGTTCACCCCCAACCCGCACGACGCACCGAACGGACCGTTGGTGGAACGCGGCAGCGGGATATGCTGACACGCTTCATCAAAGTCCAGCTGGTGCTGCTGACGATCCTGACTACGAGTGTTCTGGTCGTACTCGGTTGGTACTACCTACAACTACCGGCTGTAGTGGGAATCGGTCAGTACACGCTCTACGTTCAGCTGCCCCGGTCAGGCAACCTGTACGCGACGGCAAACGTGACCTGTCGCGGCATCCAGGTCGGCAAGGTCACCGCCGTGGCTCCGACCGAGCGTGGTGTGCGGGCAACATTGAGCATCGACGACCGCTACAAGATCCCGATCGATGCCTCGGCGAATGTGCGCTCGGTGTCGGCGATCGGTGAGCAATATTTGGACTTGGTATCGACCGGTAACGCTGGCCAACACTTCACGAACGGCCAAACCATCACCAAAAGCACGGTGCCCGCCGAGATCGGCCCGGCGCTAGATGCCGTTAACCGGGGTTTAGAGGCGCTGCCGCGCGAAAAGATATCGGCGGTGCTCGACGAAACCTCGCAAGCGGTCGGCGGATTGGGGTTCGCCCTTCAGCGGTTGGTCGACTCCACGCAGGTGATCGTGCACGACTTCAGGGACAACCTCAACCCGGTAAACGACATCATTGCGCACAGCGAACCGATTCTGGACAGCCAGGTGACTTCCCGCGATCCGATCAAACGTTGGGCGGCCAACCTGAATACCATTGGCGCCCAACTCGCCCGGCAGGACCAAGCGCTGAGAAGCAGCCTCCAACAAGCCGCTCCTACAGCCGACTCGGTTACCGCGGTATTCAGCGATGTTCGCGATGCGCTACCGCAGACGCTGGCCAACCTCGAGGTCGTCATAGATATGCTCAAGCGTTACCACAACAACGTCGAGCAGCTGGTAGTGGCATTACCGGAAGTTGCGTCGATAGGAGAGACCGCGACAACGCTCTACCCCGGCCTGATCTCGCTGGACTTCCGGTTGTCGATAAACGAGCCGCCGGCATGCTTGACCGGATTCCTGCCCCCATCGCAGTGGCGTTCTCCCGCCGACACATCGATGGCACCGCTGCCGGCGGGCACGTACTGCAAGATCCCGAAGGATACCCCGGCCAACGTCGTTCGCGGCGCGCGCAACTACCCGTGCGCCGATGTACCCGGAAAGCGGGCGGCCACGCCGCGCGAGTGCCATAGCAACGAGCCGTACGTGCCGATGGGCACCGACCCTTGGTATGGCGACCCCAACCAGATCCGCAACTGCCCAGCACCGGGCGCGCGGTGCGACCAGCCCGTCGACCCGGGCAGTGTCATCCCGGCACCGTCGATCAACAACGGGATGAATCCTGCGCCCGCCGATCAGGTTCCGGGCACACCACCGCCGGTCAGCGACCCGCTGACGCGACCAGGCTTGGGCGCTGTGCAGTGCAGCGGCCAACAACCCAACCCGTGCATCTACACCCCGGCGCCGAACCCGACCGCCATCTACAGTCCGCAAAGCGGCGAGGTGACGACGCCCGACGGTACCAAGTACACGGTCGAAAACGGCAGCAACAACGGAGAAGGCGGATGGAAGGACATGCTGTCGCCAGCTGGCTGAACCGCTCCCGCGGTTCAAAAGGTCACCTATCTCCCCACGGGACATTGCCCAATCCCTTGCCGAAGCGAGGTCTAACCTGATCGCGCCACATACTGGGCGTCATATCAAGTTATTATCAACCGCGCTGCCATTCAACCTTGGCATCCACGGCCACACATTGGCGTGCACGAAGGAAGCCGGTGACAAGCACATTGGAGCAGCGCTTTCCGTCTCGGCTGGCGGATATGACGCCTCGGATGCCTGAGGGCCGAAGCCGGGCGTGTTCACGCCGAGGCTCGGCGCGACGTGCGGCGCTGCGGCGATGGATTGTCTTGTGTCGGAAAGCCTGAGCGGTGCTGGGGGCTATTGAGAATCCGCTCACCCAGTCCGGCGACGGCCGCCTGGAATTTCGCGGTGTCGGCCACGAGTGTGTCGTCGTCGGACAGCCAAGCGCGGGCGCTGATCTCCAACAGGGAGGTTAGCGCGGCGGCGATCACCGACGCCGCCGCCATGCCGCAATCACGTCGCGTCCTGCGCACTGCGCTGACCAATGCCTCCATCATTTCCGCGTAGGTTTCGCGGCGTAGGGCCTCGACGTTCATGCTGAGGCCATTGCTGTGTACGAACCAGACCGCGGCTGCGACTCGGTCACCATCGATCCACTTCAGCAAGTGCAGCGGCAGTTGACCCGGGGCGCGTTTCAGTGATGGGCTCAGATACCCAAATACCTGCTCCAGCAAGGCATCAGAAAAGGACGAGAGGCCCTCCAAGAGGATGTCTTCCTTGCTTGCATAGTGGTAGTAAACAGCCGCCGCGGTCATGCCGGCCTCAGCGGCGATGTCGCTGACCGTGACCTGCGCTGACGAACGGCTCTGCAAGCGGACGGCCGCGTCGACCACGGCGTTTCGGCGTGACGGCCGATGTGCGGGCCGTTTCTTTACCACGTCTCTATAATAGAGGGACTAGTGTCACTTGGGCGGTTGCGCCCCAAGGGCAAAGGAGCAGCGGGCCGCCGATGAGCACTCTGCCGAATGGGTCCCTACCGCCGCGGCCGGCGCACCGACCCTCGCGCCGCCACAAGATCGTCGGCGCGGCGATCGACGTGTTCGGCCGGCAGGGCTATGCCGAAACGAATATCACCGAAATCGCAGCCGCAGCAAATGTGGCATCCTCTAGTGTCTACTATCATTTCGCGGCCAAGAACGAGTTATTCGAAGAGGCGATCAAGTCTGTCTACGAAAGCCTGGACAGCGCAGTGGAAGTCGCCCGGGGCGAGCACGAAGCCGGTTCTCGTGACGCGCTTACCGCTGTCATCGCCGCGGCTAACCGCTGGGTGGACGAGCATCCACTTGCTGCCAGGATGCTCTACAGCCAATTGCCAGGCATGACAACCGAATCGCAGCAGCTGCGTGAAGAGCACGAAGGCCGGCACATCACGGCTGCCTACGATTATCTGCGCCGTGGCTCACGAAAGAAAAGTAAATCCTCGGTGGCCCAGGATGATCCGGCGGCCACGCTAGCGGCCCGCACACTAGTTCACCTAATGATTTCCGTAATGCCGCTCCGACTGGAGGGCGGCCCGCTGAGCAAGCGATCCCGGACGGCGCTGCGCGAGTCCATGCTGGATGTCGGTTCGGCAATCATTTTCGGTCTGTAGTCGAACCCGGCGTACGCGGCGGCGCGGTGGCGGGGGTGCGCTACCCGATCACTACCGGGATGTAGCACGGTTGTCGATGCTGCCGAGGAGCAGGTTCTTCAGGTGAACGTCCGCACTGCGGCGTCCATGGAGTGATGAATCGCGAAGCTGCTTGTCCTGTGGCTCGGATAATCGGCGGGTTGTCGATGAAGACCTAATAACAGCAGGTTGGCGAATCGGGTCGTCGGCATCGTCTTCGACGGGGTGCGGGCGGGGTAGAGGGCCTAGCCGTTCTTGCACTCGGAATAGGCGAGTGCTAAAAATGACATTGGCACTCGCGACCGGTGAGTGCTAGGTCGGGACGGTGAGAGCGCAGTCCGTACACAACTGTGGTCGTCCGTCGCGGGCACTGCGCCCGGCCCAAGAACGTGTCACCCCCTAATCGGAGGAATCACTTCGCAATGTCCAAGATAATTGCGTACGACGAAGAGGCTCGTCGCGGCCTCGAGCGGGGCCTGAACGCCCTCGCCGACGCGGTAAAGGTGACGTTGGGTCCCAAGGGCCGCAACGTCGTCCTGGAGAAGAAGTGGGGCGCCCCCACGATCACCAACGATGGTGTGTCCATCGCCAAGGAGATCGAGTTGGAGGACCCATACGAGAAGATCGGCGCTGAGCTGGTCAAAGAGGTCGCCAAGAAGACCGACGACGTCGCCGGTGACGGCACCACGACGGCCACCGTGCTGGCCCAGGCGCTGGTGAAAGAAGGCCTGCGCAACGTCGCGGCCGGGGCCAACCCGCTGGGTCTCAAGCGCGGCATAGAGAAGGCCGTCGAGAAGATCACCGAGACCCTGCTCAAGTCGGCCAAGGACGTCGAGACCAAGGAGCAGATCGCTGCCACCGCGGCCATCTCGGCCGGCGACCAGTCGATCGGCGACCTGATCGCCGAGGCGATGGACAAGGTCGGCAACGAGGGCGTCATCACCGTCGAGGAGTCCAACACCTTCGGCCTGCAGCTCGAGCTCACCGAGGGCATGCGGTTCGACAAGGGCTACATCTCGGGCTACTTCGTCACCGACGCCGAGCGTCAGGAAGCCGTCCTTGAGGACCCCTACATCCTGCTGGTCAGCTCCAAGGTGTCGACGGTCAAGGACCTGCTGCCGCTGCTGGAGAAGGTCATCCAGGGTGGTAAGCCGCTGCTGATCATCGCCGAGGACGTCGAGGGCGAGGCGCTGTCTACCCTGGTCGTCAACAAGATCCGCGGCACCTTCAAGTCGGTGGCAGTCAAGGCCCCCGGCTTCGGTGACCGCCGGAAGGCGATGCTGCAGGACATGGCCATCCTCACCGGTGGTCAGGTCGTCAGCGAAGAGGTCGGCCTCTCGCTCGAGACCGCTGACATCTCGCTGCTGGGCAAGGCCCGCAAGGTGGTCATCACCAAG
>Ga0210386_10003278_pt1 | contig 13594 bp, 12 predicted proteins | sample IncBWH32OmetaG_FD_160091 | JGI IMG/M metagenome (GOLD analysis project Ga0210386, IMG submission 160091) | Forest soil microbial communities from Barre Woods Harvard Forest LTER site, Petersham, Massachusetts, United States - Inc-BW-H-32-O ... | reverse complement strand
GTTCGCACGAGACTCCCCGCTGGAGGGAGATGGATTCGAACTCTTGCTAAAAATCCAACCCAAGGAAAACTGCGGCTTTCCGGGCCTCGCCATCAGGACAATAGTACCCCAAACCGGGGCGAAATAGTATCCAAAAAGAGGCCAGCGGTTGATTCCGAGCCTGGCTCGTGATACCGTACCGCTCATCTATTGGCGCACTGGGTGTCATTGCCCAACGCGGCCGGGCTCTCCGAGATCCCGATGCAGATACCCGGTGTTGGATGGAGGGGTAGGCTACTGACATAAAGATGCATAGCAGTACCGTTCCCCCGATCCGTTCCGTAACTACTGCAACGGTGCAACACCGGTTCTAAGACGCAGTGCAGCTCGATTAAGAACCCAATTCGCTCGGCATCAGCGTCAGTTTGGTTTTGGGTATGGTGCTCCAGCGGTTTCATCCGTCTTGACGGACGACTATCGGCTGCGCGGTCTGCTATCGAATGTTAAACAGGCGACATATGCTCATTCCGAGTTTTACGGGTTGTGAACCCGATACCGCCCATTACGATCGCGGCCAGCTACGCCGCCAAGGCGTTCGGCATCAAGACCGGCACGCTTGCGCGCGAGGCGCGCCAGCTGTGTCCTAACGTCATCCCCGTGCAGGCCAATCATCGGCTCTATACCGATTATCCTGAGCGCATTCTTGCGACCGTCGACAGTTGCCTGCCGATTGAGAAGATCATGCCGTTCGACGGGATGGTCTGCCGCCTGACAAGCGCAGAGCGCTAGGCTAATCAAATTCGCGCAATATCTCTCGCGCATGACAACATGCGTGGAATACAGAGCCCGGCCGTACCGCGCATTTGAATGTGCAACAAGCGGCTCAGTAATAGCGCGGTATTGGTCCGTCAGGCGGCGTCGCGCGGTCGCTCAGATCGAGCATGACCTCGTCGATATAGCACCAGCCCCAGCCCTCGGGCGGGTCGTAACCTTCGATGACCGGGTGCCGTGTCTCCCGGAAGTGCCGCGTCGCATGCCGGTTCGGCGACTCGTCGCAGCACCCGACATGGCCACAGGTCCGACACAGGCGCAGATGCACCCAAGGCGAGCCGATCTTGAGGCACTCCTCGCACCCGAGCGCGCTCGGCGTTACGTCACGAATGGCCGCCTCATGAGAGCATCCGTCGATCATCAGGTCCTCCGATCCGGGCTGGCACGGCCCCGCCGTCGGTCTTCGCCAGAAACGCATGCAACGCCGCGACGACCTGCGCACCTTCACCCACCGCGGCGGCGACCCTCTTGACCGAGCCGCAGCGTACGTCGCCAATCGCGAAGACGCCGGGCAGATTGGTTTCGAGTGAGCCTTGGAAATTAACGCCGGTGCGAATGAAGCCCTTGTCGTCGAGTGCGATGCCGGAGCCGACCAGCCAGTCAGTATTGGGATCCGCGCCGATGAACAAGAACAGGTGCCGGATCGCGCAGGTACGCTCATCGCCGGAGAGATGGGAACGGCAGCGAACCGCTTGCAGCATTCCGTCACTGCCGTCGAGGGCGCTCACCGACGTGTTGTACATGATTTCGATGTTCGGGCTCGCGGCGATGCGCTCGATCAGATAGCGCGACATGCTCGCATTGAGGTTGCGGCTGCGGACGATCATCCAGACCTTCGCAACCCTGTCAGCCAGATACACGGCGGCCTGACCGGCGGAATTTCCGGCGCCGACCAACGCCACCTCCTGGCCGCCGCACAGCTGGGCCTCCAGCGGCGATGCCCAGTAGTGCACTGACGAACCCTCAAACGACGCCAGATTTTGAACGCCCAGCCGACGGTAGCGGGCTCCGCTGGCGATGACTACGGACCGAGACCGAACCTGTTCAGCATTGGCCAGCGTCAGTCGGAAACAGCCGGCATTGGTCTGCACATCTAGCCGGCCGACCTCGTCGGGGATCGCCATCTCCGCACCGAATTTTTGCGCCTGGTTGTAGGCACGCGCCATCAGGGCCGCGCCAGTGATGCCGGTCGGAAAGCCAAGATAGTTTTCGATGCGCGCCGATGCACCCGCCTGTCCGCCAAAGGCCCGACAGTCCAGGACAAGCGTCGACAGCCCCTCGGACGCGGCATAGACCGCCGCTGCCAGGCCCGCGGGCCCGGCGCCGACGATTGCCACATCATAGATCCGATCCGGATCGAGCGACGCCACCATCCCGATACAGCGCGCCAGCTCCACTTCGGTCGGATTACGCAGCATGGCCCCATTGGGGCAGAGGACAAGCGGCAATTCCCGCGACGTGACCTGAAAGCGCTCGATCAGGGCCCGCGCGCACGGGTCGCTATTCGGATCCAACCGCTGGTGCGGGTGCCCATTGCGCTCGAGAAAGCCCTCCAGCCGCAGCACATCTGTGTTGTCCGCGCCGCCGACGATTACGGGACCGCCGGCTCCGCTGCGCAGCAGACGCACGCGGCGCAGAATCAGGGCGCGCATGATCCGTTCGCCGAGTTCCGCCTCCTCGACAAGAAGATCGCGCAGCCGTGACGGCGGAATAACCAGCGCTTCAACCGGCTCCCTTGCCACGCCGTCGACCAGGCTCGGCCTCCCGGACAGCTGCGCCAGCTCTCCCATGAAGGAGCCGGGACCGTGGGTTACGATCAATTCGGGTTCAGTGTAGCGGTTGCGCTGCGTTATATCGACCCGACCCGAAAGCAGGACAAAGGCGCCTACAGCGACTTCGCCTGTGGTAAAGATATCAGAGCCTGCCGCGTAGGTTCTGCGCTCCCCAAGCCGAGCGATGCGGCCGATCTCGGATGCTTCCAACACGGGAAACATCTGATGGTGGCGGGTTGCGACCAGCACATCGGGAGACGACGGCATCGCGCCGGACGTATGGTTGTGCACGGCTATCGAGACGCTCCTACAAGGACCAGCAACAGCTCACGCCGGCGAAGTTTAATCGCATCATCCGGCCACGAATACGAAAGACCCGTCAGCGGAGCATGAATGCAATAGGCCATGATTCGCTGCCCATAGTCAGCACCCACGACTGCTAGCATTGTTGCTGACGACCGCTTTCCTGCCTGCGGAATCGTCAAGAACCTTCGAGGTACCGCAGCCAGCTCCGCCGGCGCTCGCCGCCGTGACAGGTGGCCGGCGGCAGGCAACGTCACGATCCCCCGCCCCACGGATGCGGGTCGCTAACCCACGGTGTAGCACACCCTCGTTTTCAACGAGGTCGGCTTCGCCAGCGAGCACCACGGCCGGGACATTATGCGAGGCGGTCGGGCAGATGGTGCTGAGGATCAGCGCCATCCCACCGATCCTGATCGAAGCTTCCGACTCGTTCTGCTCTCCTGGTGCCGAGGTTGCGGATGAAAGTGTAGAAGGCCGGCGTGAACAGCAGACCGAAGGCGGTGACACCGAGCATCCCGAAGAACACAGCGGTTCCGATGGACTGCCGCATCTCCGAGCCTGCTCCGGTCGCCACGGCGAGCGGGAAAACGCCGAGGATGAAGGCGAAGGACGTCATCAGAATGGGGCGGAGCCGGGTCCGGGCAGCAGCTATCGCGGCTTCTTCGGGCTCATCGCCGTCATGGTCCTGCCGTTGCCTTGCGAACTCCACGATGAGAATCGCGTTTTTCGCGGCCAGGCCAACCAGCACCACGAAGCCGATCTGGGCAAGGATGTCGATCGGCATGCCCCTGAAGGCCAGGCCGGTGGCCGATGCCAAGAGGCACATCGGCACGATCAGCACGATCGCCAGCGGCAGCTTCCAGCTCTCGTACTGCGCCACCAGCACGAGGAAGACGAAGAGGGCGGAGGCTGCGAAGATCGTGATGGTCGGGATGCCCTGCTGTTCCTGCTGATGGGACAACTCGGTCCATTCGATGGTGAAGCCGACGGGTAGCACCTGCTTGGCAAGGACCTCCATGCGCGCCATGGCCGTGCCCGAGGCGACCCCGGGTGCTGCGGAGCCTAATACGTCGGCCGCGGGGTAGAGGTTGTAGCGCGGGATGCGGTAGGGAGCGGTCTCGTCGTGGAAGCTCGCGACCGAACCGATCGGCACCATCTCGCCGCTGGCGTTACGGACCTTGAGACGCGCGATCTGGTCCGGGGTCTGCCGGTAGGCTTCATCGCCCTCGGCAAGAACCTGGAAAGTGCGGCCCAGATAGTTGAAATCGTTTACATACTGCGAGCCGAGATAAAGCTGGAGGGTGGAGAACACGTCCGTCGGCGTCAGCCCGAGCTTCTCGGCCTTCTCGCGGTCGATGTCGGCGTAAAGCGACGGCGAGCCGGCACTGTAGAGAGTAAAGACGCCCGCCAGGGCCGGATCCTTGTTCGCCGCGGTAACCAGCGCATTCGTTGCATTGGCGAGGGCTTGGGGACCAAGATTGTTACGGTCCTCGACCATCAGCTTGAAGCCGCCGGCGGAACCCAAACCCTGGACCGGGGGCGGGTTGATCACGAGGATGAAGGCATCCTTAATGCCGGCCAGGCGCTGACGCACGGCGGCCAGCATGGTCGCGGCATTCACCCCGGGAATGTGCTTGCCGTACAACGAGGGCAAGCCTAGGAAAATCGTGGCCGCATTGGGTGCAACCGTGCTGGTCGTCACATCGAACCCAGTCACCGGGGAGGTGTGCTCGATGCCCGGGGTCTTTAGGATAATGTCGTTCACTTCCCGCACCACGGCATCGGTCCGAGCGAGGCTTGAGCCCGGCGGCAGCTGGATGACCGTAACCAGGTAGCCGATGTCCTGATCCGGGATGAAGCCGGCCGGCATCCGCGCGAACTGGATGCCCGTGAGCGAGATCAGGCCGACATAGAAGACCAGGACGATGGCGCTCGCCCGGACGACGCGGCCGGTCAGCTTGCCGTAGCTCGAGGACATCCACTCAAAACCGGCATTGAAGCGGCCGAAGGCGCCCCGCAGGATTCGGCCGATGCCCCGCGGTTCGGCATGGGCGTGGTGCGCCATCAGGAAGACCGCGCTGAGCGCCGGGCTCAATGTCAGCGAGACGAAACAGGAGATCACCGTCGAGGCGGCGATGGTGGCCGCGAACTGCGTGAAGAACAGGCCCGAAATGCCGGAGATGAAGGCCGTCGGGACGAAGACGGCGCACAGCGTCAGCGCGATGGCGATCAGCGCGCCGGACACTTCATCCATCGTGTGATGCGCCGCCTCGCGAGGCGACATGCCGAGCGCCATGTTGCGCTCGACGTTCTCGACCACGACGATCGCGTCGTCGACCACGATGCCTACGGCCAGCACGAGACCGAACAGCGAGAGGTTGTTGATCGAGATGCCGAGCGCGGCGAGGATCGAAAAGGCGCCGACCAGAGATACCGGGATGGCGACCACCGGGATGATCGTTGCCCGCCAGCTTTGCAGGAACAGGTAGACGACGCCGACCACGAGGAGGATCGCGATGCCGATCGTCACGATCACTTCGTGGATGGACTGGCTCACGAAGGTGGTCGGGTCGTAGATGTTGATGTAATCGAGACCGGGCGGGAAGCTCTTCTTGAGCTCCGCCATCTTGTCCCACACCTCGTGCTCCACCTTAACGACATCCGCGCCCGGCGTCGCGATGACCCAGAAAGGGGCGGACGCATAACGATCCGCGTAGGCGATAGAGCCGTAGTCCACCGAGCCCAACTCGACGCGGCCGATGTCGCGAATACGGGTGACCCGTCCCTGCGGGTCCGACTTCACGATGATGTCGCCGAACTGCTCGGGCGTGGTGAGGCGCCCAAGCGCGCGAACATTGATCTGGTAGGCCCCGCCCGTGTCGTTGAAGACCGGCGGCTGGTTGAGAGCGCCGGCCGAGACCTGGGCGTTTTGGGCGCGCAGGACATCCAGGATATCGCCAGCGCTGATTTTGCTCGCGGCAGCCTTATCCGGGTCGATCCAGATTCGCATGGCGTATTGCCGCTCGCCCAGGATCCAGAAATCGGACATGCCGGGCAGGCGCGCGATCTCGTCTCTGACGTGAAGAATGAAATAGTTGGAGATGTACTCGGCGCTGCGGGATCCGTCCGGCGAATACGGATGGACGCCCAGGAGCAGGGCTGGGATCGTCTTCTTGACCTGCACCCCTTGGAGTTGGACTTCCTGCGGCAGCCGGGACAGCGTGTCCTGCACGCGGTTGTGCGTCAGCATAAGCGCCGTGTTGATGTCGGTGCCGATCTTGAAGATCACCGTGATGTTGAGCTGGCCATTACCCGTCGATTGGCTGCTGATGTAATCCATGTTCTCGACGCCATTGATGGCTTGTTCGAGCGGCGTCGCGACGGTGCGGGCTACCGTGTCGGCCGAAGCGCCGGGGTAAGAGGCCGTGATCTGGACGGTTGGCGGGACGATGTTCGGGTATTGGGCGACCGGCAGGAACGACGCCGCGGCCAAACCGAACACCATAATGAAGATATTGACCACCGCGGCGAACCGCGGGTGGTCAATGAAAAAGTGAGAGAGTTTCATGGCTCGCCTCAGTTCCGGCTTTGATCGGCCGCGAAGTGGATCGCCCCGGTTTCTGGCGAGACTTTCGAACCCGGGCGGGCCGCCGGAAGGCCGCCGATGATCACTTGGTCCGAGGGCGTCAGGCCCGCGCGGATGAGCCGGAGACCGTCGCGGAGATCGCCGACCTGGACCCGCTTCGGCGTCACCACATTGTCCGCCCCGACCGTCAGCACGATGTGCTCCGACTGATCGGGTAGCACGGACGCATCCGGCACGAGCAGCGCCGGCACCGGCGGCGCAACCGCGAGACGGACACGGGCGAAGCCGCCCGGCGTCAGAAGCAGATCGCTGTTGGGGATGGTGGCGCGGGCATGGATCGTGCCGCTCGACCGATCGAGCCTGTTGTCGACGAAGTCGAGCGTGCCTTGGCGACTGAAGCCGGTCTCGTCGATAAGCGCCACCTTCACCTTGTCGGCAAGCGGGCCGGTCTGTGACTGCCGCTCCCGCTGGAACTTCATGTAGTCGGCCTCGCTCATATCGAAGTTAAGATAGATCGGGTCGATCGAGACGAGCGTGGCGAGCAAGGTGGTCGGGCTGCTGGCGGCCCGGCTGCCGGCGATCAGATTGCCTACCGAGACGAGATGGGTGCCGATGCGGCCGGTAAAGGGCGCGGTGATGCGGGTGTGATCCAGATCGAACTGCGCGTCGCGAACGAGTGCCTCGGCGTTGTCGCCCGCCGCTTGGGCGGCGCGCCGATCGGCCGCTCGCTGGTCGGCGATTTCGACGCTGCCGTAGCCTGTTTGCTTCATCGTATCGGCTCGGAAAGCCTCGCGGTTCGCGAAGTCAAGCCGCGCACGGGCGCTTTCGAGCTGCGCCGTAGCCTCGCTCAATTTGATCTGATAGGGCGTCGGGTCGATCGTGAACAGCAGGTCGCCTTTATGGACGACGTCACCGTCCTTGAAGCCGATCTGTGTCAGGGTGCCGCCGACCTGTGCTCGCAACTCGACCTGATCGACGGCTGAGAACTGACCCAGAAATTGGAGCCTGGTATCGACGTCTTGTTGAATCGGCGCGCTGACGGTCACGACCGGTGGAGCTACGATTGCGGCTTGGTCGGCGGATGGTGCCAGGAGGCGTGGGCCCGCGATGACGCCGGCCGCGATGAGACCCAACGCGACAAGCGAACCGGCCCACGCCTTGACGCCGGGCTTGCTCGGCCGCGGGGCGGAGAGCTTCCGGACCTCGACTTCGGTGAAGATATTGTCCATTTTGCCCTTGCTTGTTCATCGATCAGATCGAGGTGGACAGACTATCTATCGATAGGTTGATAACCGATACATAGATTTTCGGCTGATAGCCTGTCAAGCCCTATCTATCGATAGGGTGGCACTTTCGTGGATCGAAATGAGAAAGAATCCGGCTGCAGCCACGCCTGGCGGAGCGCGTCGAGACGGTTAATGCGTATTGCGCGACTCGCTGCGAGTACGCCAGTCCGCAGCGCAGCATCGATCCTTTCAGGTGCAAAGCGGGCCTGCCGAACTGCCGCCGCGCCCCTGAAATCACACGCCTTGCCCTTCCCTCACGGTCCAGGCAGGTCTCTGATAGCTCACATGCTGTCCGCCGTACCCGTACATCGGACGGAGTCGCTCTATGTCGCGAGCAGGTGGTCGCGCAGCAGTTGGTTGAAGGCCTCCGCCCGCTCCTCGGGGAAGAAAATCCGCGCACCCGCCAACTCGACCGACGGCTTCGCTCCGGGGATCGTCTCAGCGAGCCAATGCGCCCACTTCACCGGGAAGTAGACGTCATCCGTACCCCAGACGATGAGGGTTGGAGCCTGCAACTTGCGGAGCTGAGGTTCGATCAGTCGCGTGTGCTTGTTGTCGAAAGCCACGACGAAACGTTGCAGGTCGCGTGTACGCTGTTCGCTCCGCACCAGGGGGCGGAGATAAGTCTCGATGTCTTCGTCTGTGACAGTCTCGGGCTGCTCATAAGCCGGCCCAAGCGCGCCGGGTGAACGAAAGATCGTCTTGTCGGCGAGCATCGCGTCCAACGTGTCGCGCAGGCCCCCGGCTTTGACCATATCCACGAATGGTTGGAATGCCTCCGGCGGCCAGTTGTCATGGGTGTCGCAGTTGGTGAGGGTCAACGTCCGCACCCGCTCGGGATTGAGCGCCGCGAAGATCTGAGCAATGCCTCCGCCGCTGTCGTTACCGACCAGGTCGATCTGATCGATCTGCAGAGCGTCGAGCACCTCTGTTAGCATGTTAGCGTTGGCCGTCACCGAGACGTCTTGATTTCGCTCGATCTCTGTATCCCCATGCGCCAACAGATCGACGGCAATGCAGCGACGAATGTCGGACAGTCCGGCCAGTTGGTGACGCCAGAGATGCTTGTTCAGCAACACCCCATGGACGAACAGCGCCACTGGCCCGGCCCCCGTCTCGGCATAGCTGATACGGCCCGAGGCGGTCTCGATGCTTCGGAACATGTCCAATCTCCACTACAGGACTATTTCGGTTGGGGCTAGGAAAGCCCAACAGCGATCAGCGGCTCTACCAGAATCTTTAGCGACTTGTGCCGATCGCCGGGCCGCTTCAACGGACCTGGGCGGAGCGCTGAAACTCGAATGGTGTCTGGCCGTAGGCTCCTTTGAACGCGGTGCTGAAGTGGCTGTAGCTGGAAAACCCGAGGTCGAGCGCCAGACCAGTCAAATCAGAATCATCGCCAAGCAAGTCGAGCGCTCGAGCCAGCCGCAGTTGCAGCTGGTAGCGGTAAAGCGGTAGACCCTCAACCCGTTGAAAAACTTGGGTGAGATAAACCGGCGAGACGCCCACGTCGCCGGCGATGTCCGCCAGGGTCCGGCGACGTCCCAGATCGGACGAGAGCACAAGTTTGGCGCGATCCACCAGTTTCTGGCGCCCGACACTGCCGGCCGCGGCGTGCGAGGTGCGCTCGCCCAAGGCGCGCCGCACCAGTATAAGGGCCAGGGTCTCGGCTTCGAGGGTCTCGATGACATCGCGATCTAGACTGTGACGCAGCAGCGCCATGAGCGCCTGGGTGCGCGCATCAATTCGCAAGCGCGGCCGATTGAACATCGCTCGACCCTGCGCGAGGAGATAATCGTCAGGCACCAACTCCAACAGCGCCGCCGCGCCGATCCCGATCGACAAGCTGGAATCACCGCCTTCGAGAGGATGGCTAATCCGGTAGGGTTCATCTTCATTGAAGAAGACGACCTGGTTGGCCTCCGCCACGGTCTCTGCGCGGCCTACATGGTGCACGTAGACCCCGCGATAGGGGAACACCAGGTGCGTCGCGGTAACGCGTTCCTCGGCGCTCTTGTGCCTGCATGTGCCCGCGCATGCGACATCCCATACTGCCACCGTGTCGGTTGTCAGGAGCGGGTGGGCGTCGAAGTCAGCCATGGTGAAGCGCCTAGCCATTGCGGTCTGATGGCCGGCGCCACGAATCTTCGCCGGCCAATGCCTGGATCCATGGATCTACGATCGAATTTCCGGACTGGGCTTCAGAGCTGCTCCGAAGGCGGCACGTTTGTTTGCGTCAAGTGCGGCGTTGAGGACAGAACCTCCCTCGCTTCCTGTTGGAGCCCACTCATTGCGCGGATGTAAGGAAGCGGGCCGTAGCTGATGCGTGACACACCGAGCTCGGTCAGGCGATCATTGGATGGTACGCCGTCCATGACCATGACGTTGACGGGCAGCGCCGCGCCATCACAGATTCGACCGATCAACGCAGCGTCTCGCAAGCCGGGAATGAAGAAGCCCGATGCGCCCGCGGCTGCGTATGCCTCGGCCCTGTCCAGAGCTTCGCCGACCGAGTGTGCTGCATCCCTGCCCTGGCCCAGGAACAGGTCCGTCCGCGCGTTGATGAAAAATCCGATGGCCTTATTCTCCGCGACACTGCGGATGGCTGCAATCCGGCGGGCCTGCCGGTCGATGTCGTAAAGCCCCGCCCCCTTGACGACCCGGTCCTCGAAATTGATGCCGATCACGCCCAGTCCGAGAAGACGGGCGATATTATACGCCAATTCGCCGTCGTCCTCGCTATATCCCCCTTCGAAATCGACAGTGACGGGGATATCGATGGTCGCTGAGATCCGCCCGATGATCTGCTCGGCGAGTTCGAGCGGGATGGCCTCGCCGTCTCTATACCCTTGTGCCTCCGCGACAGACCAGCTGCTTGTCGCGATCGCTGGCGCGCCTGCTTCGAGAATGGATTTCGCGCTACCTGCATCCCATGCATTGTAGAGTAGCAGCGGCGCGCCTTTCACGTGCAGCTCGGCGAAGCGCTTGGCCTTCTCGTTCTGGTTCATTGCATCCTCCTGAAACGATGGCTTCTCGAATGGGGCAGGTTCGATCCGTTCCCCGATGCCGGAGTTGCAGGCCTTAGGTCGCGCGATGGTTATGGCTAACCTTGCACAGCGACCACACTGCATTGCCTATCTATCGGTAGGTCTGCCAGCTGCCAGCTAACACATAGATTTGAAAATCGGCATGTCAATCTCTATCTATCGATAGAAAAAGTGTCCTCGAAGCGCTCGTTTCAGGAGTGGCCCATGCGCGACGTTAAAACTGCGATCTTGGATGCTGCCGAACGGCGCATGCAGATCGGCGGTTTTGGCGGCTTCAGCTTTCGAGAGATCGCCGCTGATGTCGGCATAAAGAGTTCGAGCGTCCACTACCACTTCCCGACGAAGGAGAACCTCGCAGCGGCCGTCATTCGCCGCTGGGCCGAAGAGACCTCTGAATTTATCGACAAGGAACTGGAGAGAGACCCAGACCCCATCCGAGCGTGGACGAACGCCTTCCGAGGCACTGCGTTGTCCGAAGGACGTATGTGCCCTTGCACGGCGCTCGGCGCCGCCTCGCAGGATTTGCCAGCAGAAGTTGCGAGGGAAGTGAAGGGCTTTTTCAAGATGTGCTCGGACAAGCTAGTTGCGGAAGGGCTCTCGCCAAGCAACGCGGCCGAAGTGTTGTCGACCATCACGGGCGCCCTGGTCGTTGCCAATGCCCTCGGCGATACGGCCGCATATGACCGTGCCACCAGCGACTTGTTGCGTCGGCGCGAGGCAGCACCACGACTGGGACAGCGAGGCCGCGCACCCATCAGGCATCGATCCAGTTGACTGGGCCGAGGAAGTCCATCTTGCCGATATCGACTCCATTGTGGCGGAGGACGGCATAGGCCATCGCGACGTGAAAGAAGGTATTGGGGATGGTCATCTGCAGAAGATAGTCTTCCCCGCCAAGGACCTTGCCGGCAGGCGCCCATGACATGCTGACCTTGCGCTCGCTGGCTCCCGCGTACTGGACCTCTTTCACGCTCTCCGCGAAATCGACGGTCTTCCGGATGCGGGCGCGCACCTCGTCAATTGTATGCTCGTTGTCCTCGTGCTTGGGCGGCGTTTGTCCCGAAAGCCAGGCCGCCCCGGCTTTGACATAGTCGCAAGCGCTCTGGACCTGGTAGATGAAAGGCTTCATGTCGGGCGCGAGGCGGCCGGCCATGAGGACGCCGACGTCAAACTTCTTGGCGGCCGCATGCTCCTCAGCCTTATCAAGCCAACTCTCCAGATTTTTCAGCATGTGCACGCACTGCGAGATCACTTGGTGATACATGGAGTCCTTCCTTTTGTTTGGTCTGTTCGTGAAGTATTAGAGCTCCGGACGAAGATCCCGCCCGCCGAACAACAACCTAAGCAGAACCTCCTTACGGCCGTTCAGGCGAGGGGCATGGTTTATTGCTGATGCTGTGACTGTGGTGATTACTGCCGACCGGCCATGACGCCGCCGTCAACCGGCAGCACGACGCCGGTGATGAAGCTCGCCTGATCGGATGCGAGGAAAAGAAGCGCTTCCGCCGCGTCCGCCGGCTGACCGTTACGTCCGAGCGGATGCATCGCGTTGAAGGTTGGCAACACGGCCGCCACCTGCTCGGGCGTCAGGAACGTGTTGAACACTGGCGTCTCTATCACACCGGGTGCGATCGCGTTCACGCGGATTTTGTAGGGAGCCAGCTCGATCGCCAGGTTCTTGGTCAGCGCATGCACGCCCGCTTTCGCGGCCGAATAGGCAGCCGAGGGAGTCGCGCCGATCGCCTGCAGGGCCCACATGGAACCGGTCTGCACGATCGCGCCGCCACGGCCCGAGTCCTTCATGGCTTTCGCGGCGGCCTGCGCGGCGAAGAACTTGCCCTTAAGGATGATGCCGAGGAAGCGGTCATACTCGGCCTCCTCGACCTCGAGAAACGGCTTCGGCGTGAAGATACCAGCGTTGTTGAACAACACGTCGAGACGACCGAATCGGTTGATCGCCGTTTTCACGACGGCTTCGCCGGTCGCCGGCAGAGCAATATCGCCAGCATGCACGACGACACGCTTGCCCGTCGGGTCGATCTCGCGCGCGACTGCCTCGGCCTTGGCACCATCGCGGCCGTTGATGACAACCGACCCGCCTTCGGTGACGAACCGGGTCGCGACCTCTTTGCCAATCCCCGAAGCGCCCCCGGTGATGAGGGCAACCTTATTCTGGAAACGCATAGCCATTTTTCCTGCGACTATCTACCGATAGGTTGGTACACTATAGATAGCCCCGGTGATTTGGGTCGTCAATACCTATCTATCAATAGAGAGGAGTCAAAACCGTGAGTGAGACCGCCGAACGATTGATGGACCTGGCCGAGGCACATATCCGCACGCCGGATACGGGGGCTTCAGCTTCCGCGACCTTGCGGCCGAGATCAGCATCAAGAGCGCGAGCGTGCATCATCATTTCCCCACCAAGCGCCACGATGACTGCTGCTGTCGCCCGGCGTTACGGAGACCGTTTCCTTGCCGAGTCGCTCGGCGCCCGAATGAGAGCGCCGGAGGTGCCATCTCCGTTTACCGATTGGCCTTCAGGAAGACTCTCAGTCGCCCGAGGCTGACGTCCGGAATTGGCACAAACCCGAATCTGCCGAGACGTCTGCGATCCGGTCGCTACCGGGTGATAACCGGACCTTCAGCACCACCAGGTCAACACTGCAACAGTGCAACACCCGGCAACCCAACCAATTCGCTCTGCTCTGCAGCAGCTTCATGACATCAGCTTCGGACAGCCGAGCACGACGCGTGCCGGCCGCCCCTTTGATCCGTGCATCCGGCGCC
>Ga0210386_10003276_pt1 | contig 13598 bp, 8 predicted proteins | sample IncBWH32OmetaG_FD_160091 | JGI IMG/M metagenome (GOLD analysis project Ga0210386, IMG submission 160091) | Forest soil microbial communities from Barre Woods Harvard Forest LTER site, Petersham, Massachusetts, United States - Inc-BW-H-32-O ... | reverse complement strand
ACGTCCGTCTCGACGCCAGTGGCAACGTCATCCTCCCGCCGGGTCTGAAGGCAGGTGCCAATGTCCGTCCGATGATGGGAGAGGACTTTGCCGCAGGCGTAACGGCTCTGCCGGCAGGCCGGCGGATGCGACCGCAGGATGTTGTGCTTGCCGCTGCGTTGGGACTGACGCAAATCGAAGTGCGTCGCCGTATTCGCGTCGCGGTCTTCTCGACCGGCGACGAAATCGTCTCGCCGGGGGGCTTCCGCGGCGCCACCCAATTGTTCGACTCCAACCATTTCATGCTGATCGCGATGGCGGCGCGGTTCGCTTGCGAAGTGAGCGATCTCGGCATTTTGCGCGATGATCGCGCCTCATTGGCCGGCGCCCTGCGGCAGGCAACAGGTTCGCACGACCTCATCTTTACGACCGGCGGCGTGTCGACTGGCGAAGAAGACCATGTCAAAGTCGCGGTCGAGACTGTCGGATCACTTGTGCTATTGCGTATGGCCATTAAGCCGGGACGTCCAGTTGCGATGGGCATCATCGAGGGAACGCCGTTCATCGGCCTGCCTGGAAATCCCGTAGCTAGCTTTGTGACTTTTGCACACGTCGTTCGGCCAACGATCCTTGCGCTCGCCGGCGCCATTCAGCAAAAACTGATGCCGATGCCGGTGCGTGCGGCCTTCGGCTACAAAAAGAAGATCGGAAGGCGCAAATATGTCCGGGTCAGCCTGCGCTGGGGGTCGACGGGGGTTCTGGAGGCGGAAAGGTTCCCACGCGAGGGCGCGGGCCTTCTTTCTTCACTGGTGGAGACCGATGGGCTGGTCGAACTCGGCGAGGAGATCACTCTGGTCGAACCCGGCCAGACAGTGGGCTTTTTATCTTATGCAATCTTGAGTTGAAATGACAACTGTTGATTGACGTCTAAACTCGCGACAATTCTCGCTTATCACGGCTACCGAGCCTGAAAAAGTACGCTTCTCAACCCACGCCGCCGTTTAAAACATCTTCCACGTCCAAGCACGTTGCGCGAGGTCGTTGTGGCCGCTTGAAGCTCCGCACACCAATCCCGTTTCGTGTCGTCGTTTCCAGGACGTGACAACGCCATTCAGAGGCCTTTGGCCAGCCCATACGTGAGCGCTTGCACGAGCTGCGTCACGCGTCGGTGATTGGACTCCTCGAACATCGCCTGATCTATCGCCGCCAATATCTTGCTCTCGGGCAGCCTCAAAGTTACGCTGGATTCCGCATCGCAAGGTGGGAGATGAGGGCCGCTGCGATTGCTGATTTGTCAGCATTCGGCGTAGCCGCGAGCGAAAACAGCAGTTCTTCGCGGTGGGCCGCTGATCCCACGAGGCGCCGAGGCAGCGCTGGCTCGTTCGGAAAGGGCAAATTGGGAGGAAGCATGCAGACCATTTTCGACAGCAAGGCGCTGCCTGCGGCCAAACGTCGCCAAGCTTGGCAGGACGCCATCTGCGAAATCTATCTGCAGGTCGATTGCGCCGCGGAACAAGAAAACGACTATGAAGGGTTTGTCCGCGAATTGCGATTTGGCGCGATGACCCTTACCGACACGTTGTCTTCGCCCCAGTCGGTGTTGCGCCGAAGCCGGCATATCGCGCGCCTCGAGAAGGATTGCTACTTCATGCGGCTCGCGCAAAGCGGCAGCGTGAATATCCGCCAAGCCAATTCTTCGATGACCATGCACGCCGGCGTCGGCGCGCTATACTGCGCGAGTGAACCCTACCAGTTGCGCTGCGACATCAAATTGCGTTCGTTCTGGGCCGAACTTCCGCGCCAGGCCTTCGCGAGCCGCTTCGACTCAGAGAGTCCGCCGCTCATCGCGCGTCTCAATCTCAGCCGCGGTCTCGGCCGTATCGCAGTCGAGTTCTGCGCCGCGCTGGCCCTAGAGGGGGCCAATCTGGACCCGCAGTCCCGAGCCAAGCTCGGCGAGCAGTTCATGGATATCCTCGCTCTGGCGATTAGCGCGGATCCTGGCCGGCAGTCCGCGGCGGAAATCAGTGTGCGGTGCGCTCGCTTGCGATCGGTGAAAAGCTACATCGATGCGCATCTGAGCGACCCCGATCTGTCGTTGGGCAAAATAGCGGAGAAAAACGGGATTTCGCTGCGCTATCTTCATCAGCTGTTTCGTCCAATCCACATGTCGGTTTCCGAATGGGTGCGGATGCGACGACTGCAACGCTGTTACGATCTGCTCACTTCGCCGCTGCACCTAACTCGATCGATTACGGAAATCGCGTATTCGATGGGATTCAGCAGTTCTTCCCATTTCAGTAACCTATTTCGCGCGCATTTTGGCCTGCGGCCGTCGGATGTGAGGGGGATTGCCGGGGGGCCCAGGCTCTCGCAAAAGACGTCCCCGCTCTTCGGCGGCGACGCGTAAGGCGTCTTCCCCATTCTCGCGACCGACATTTCTGCGCTGGGGAGCAAAACGATTGCGCTGTCACGCAAGCCGATACATGGTCGGGCCGCTAAAGTGCAACAATGAAGAATGGACGCCGTTCGCGCCTTCGGGCGTCGAGCGTTCGAGAATAGTATTTCGTGAAAACGTGGCTCGGACAGTTGAGAAGCGTATCCTGGACTCAAGAGAAGATTGTGCTCTTGATCGCGATCGCTATGTTTTGCGTCTTCTCTGTATTTCTTAAGGGGTTTCTTAGCCCAGGTAATCTTCTTACGCTGGTACGTGGCGTATCAACTTTGGGCATACTCGGCGTGGGTATGGCCATCCTTGTAATCGGTCGCGGAATCGATCTTGCGATCGTCGCGATCTATGCCATGTCGGCCGCCTGGACGCTCCATCTTGCCAACAGCGGCGCGTCGATCCCAGTCGCCATGCTGCTGGGATATCTGTTCGCCCTGTCCGCCGGGGTGCTCAACGGCGTGCTGATCGCCTATTTCGAGATCCCCGCTCTGTTCGCGACTCTGGGCATGGCCTCGCTGGTTTATGGCTTCGCGCGCTTCGCCCTCGTGCCCCTCTATGTAGTGTATATGCCCGCAAGCGCCTCCAGCATCGCCTGGATGGGCAGTGGATTTGTGTTCGGGGCGCCGATGCCGATTCTATTTTTCGCGCTTGTCGCCTTGCTCGCGTTCGCCTTCTTGCGGTTCACCAAACCTGGACGATTCATCTATGCGATCGGCGACAATTTCGTGGCGGCGCGCATGTCGGGCGCGCCGGTGCGTCGGATCATCGTGCTGCAATACTCAATATCGGCGACGATTGCTTATCTCGCCGGCATGATCACCGCCACGGCGGTGGCCAGCATGGACACGAACGTGGCCAATTCGTCGATGATCTACGACGTTATCCTCGTTGTCGTTCTCGGCGGCATCGGACTTTCGGGAGGACGGGGCGGCATCCGCAACGTGATCTTCGGCACACTGTTGATCGGCATCCTGTTGAACGGGATGACCATCATGGATATCCAATATACGCTGCAAAACATAATCAGGAGTTTGATCTTGCTGATGGCGATCGTCATCGACAGCGTGATCAATCCGCGCGACGAACAAATTGCGCAGCAAGGCGACATTTAGAACGTCGCGGTCGGAAAAGGGAGGATTGGGTATGAGAAAGAGGAATATCTTCGGGGCCTTGGCGCTCGCATTGTCGCTGTCTGGAACGGCGCCACACGCCGGCGCCCAGGGCATCGACGATCCGAGACGCGCCGACTATTTCAAGGTGTTCGCAGGCAAGACGATCGCCTTCATTCCCGTCACAATGGGCATAGATCTTACCGAGGGGTGGGCATCGGTCCTGAAAAAGCAGGCCGACGAACTCGGCATGAAGTTCGAGGTTCGCGACCCCCATTTCAGCGCCGACGCCGGCGCGCAAGCCATTACCTCGCTGATCTCGGAAAAGCCGGACGTCCTTATCGTTCACAACCCCGACGTCCAGTCATACGCGCGGTTGCTGAAGCGCGCCGAGGAGGCGGGCATTCACGTCATCCAAGTCAACATGAGGTCGAACTATAATTCCGACGCGTATGTCGGAGCGGACTGGATCGGCATCGGCGAAGCGGAGACGCAAGCGGTCGTCGACAAATGCGGCGCAGGAACGAGCGGCAAGGTCGCGATATTGGAGGGGCAGCCGACCTCCGGATCAGATAGCGGCATGATGAAAGGCGCCGAGAACGTTCTGGCCAAGCATCCCGAGATCAAGGTCGTCTCCAACCAGGGCGCCGATTGGGATGCGACGAAGGCCCGCTCCATCATCTCGACCGTGATCCAGCAGAATCCGGATTTATGCGGCGTAGTCGGGTTCTGGGACGTCATGGATCTCGGAGCAGCGGCCGCGATCAAGGAATCCGGCAAATCCATCGTTCTGGTCACCTCGGGCGGCGGCGAGCAGATGGCCTGCGACAATGTCGAGAAAGGCGTGTTCCAGGAAGAAATCGCCTACCACGTCCTGAACCAAGGGCGTGACCTTACGGACGTAGTCACCGCGGTGCTTGAATCCGGGCAGCCGGCCGGCAAGGAGAAGATCGTCATCTACACTCCAGCGACCAAGATCACGACGGAAACCCTCCATCCTGGTATGTGCTGGAGCGCTAAGAATCTCAATCATTGAGGAGTCTGTCGGATCTTTGAAGCGCTGAGCCGCGAGCACGGCTCGGCGTTTTTTTGGCGCAACGGATAGGTCACGATGATCGCCGACTTGGCCGCCAGACTGCGCTCTCGTTATGTGCCAGATCATATTGTCGGCGAAGTGCTCGGCAGAAGATGGACGGACAATGCGATCCCCGTCTTCTTTCTCGTCGCCCTTACCGCCTTCATGGCGGAGGCGATTCCTAAGTTCTTCTCCGTCGGAAACCTCTCTGACACGTCGCGGCAGATCGGCGAATTCGGCTTGATGGTCATCGGCATGACGATCGTCATGCTTGCCGGCGGCATCGACCTCAGCGTTGGCTCCACCTTCGCGCTGGCCAATTTCACCGCTCTTGCGCTCATCAACGTCGCCAAATGGCCGACCGAGGCCGCCATCGTCGCGACGATGGTCCTCGGGGCGCTGGTCGGTCTCGTGAACGGCCTCCTGATCGGCTATCTGCGGCTGCGGGCGTTTCTCACGACCCTCGTCATGTTGACGCTGACGCGGGCGATCGTTGACTTTCTGCTGCAGATTTACTCGGTGCGGATCGCCTCAAGCGATGTGGAGTCCGACCTGTGGGATTTCATTGGCGCCGGATCGGTCCTGGGCGTCCCCCTCAGTTTCGCGGTTCTGATTGTGACCGCGATAGCCGCGCATATCATCCTGACCCGTTTGCGCATCGGCTGGCGCATCATGGCGGTCGGTGGGTCTCGTCGCGCCTCCTACAACGCCGGTATTCCCGTGCGAGGGACAGTGTGCCTGTCCTACGTCGTCTCCGGCCTGCTGGCCGGGCTCGCCGGCGTGCTCTATGCGGCGCGGCTTTCAGGCGCCGGCCCCGACACCGGCCTTGGCCTCGAACTCACCGTCGTGACAGCGGCGCTCCTGGGCGGCAACAGTGTCGGGGGCGGGCGCGGGTCGACCGGCAAAGCGCTGATCGGGGCGATCATCGTCTCGCTTCTGACCAACGGGCTCGTCAGGCTCGGGCTCCAGAGCGGCGCATCATCGATGGTGGTCGGCCTCGTCTTGCTGTTCGCCATCGGCATTGACGTGCGCTGGGCCAAGTGGCGGCAAAAGCTCCAGTCCAAAGTCTATGTGTCGCCCGCCTATCTGGCCTTGCCGAGCATTCCGGCGATCAACGTTGGCTCATCTTCGCCCTATGCGAGGAACGATCGCCTGCGGGGCGCCGAGATCATCGGCCTCGGCCAAGTCGACGGTCCCGAAGACGTTATTCTCGATGGGGACGGCAATCTCTATTGCAGCGTGCGGCAAGGCGACATCATCCGTTTTTTCGCTCCCGACTACACCCGCTCCGAAGTCTATTGCCATGTCGGGGGACGGCCGCTCGGCATGGCCTTTGACAGGGACGGCAGCCTTGTCGTCTGCATCGGAGGCATGGGCCTCTATCGCGTAGACAAGCTGCGCAACCCCGAGAAGCTGACCGCGGAAACCAATCGAACGCGATTGTCAGTCATCGACGATTCCCGGATGCGGCTCGCTGACGACCTCGACATCGCGTCGGACGGCAAAGTGTATTTCAGCGAGGCGACGATCCGTTACGGGTTCGAGGAATGGGTGGTCGATGCGCTCGAAGGGCGCGGCAACGGCCGGATCATTCGCTACGATCCCGCGTCAGGCGCCACGCGGACCATCGTGCGCAATCTTCTTTTCGCCAATGGCGTGTGCATCGCCCATGACAACAAATCGATGCTGTTCGCAGAAACCTGGGGGTGTCGGATAAGCCGCTACTGGCTCGAAGGCGCCAAAGCGGGAACAATCGAAGCCGTGATCCCCAACCTTCCCGGATATCCCGACAACATCAATCGCGGATCGCGTGGAACCTATTGGGTGGCGCTCGCCGGCACGCGGACGCCGACCTACGATCTGGCGATGACGATGCCAGCTTTCAGACGGCGCATGGCGCGCCGGGTGGCCAGCGACGAATGGCTGTTTCCCAACGTCAATGCCGGCTGCGTTGTTCGTTTCGACGAGACGGGACGAGTGCTGGAGACCCTCTGGGACCTCGAGGGCAAGAACCATCCGGCGATCACTTCGATGCGTGAGCACCGCGGCTGTCTCTATCTGGGCGGCGTCACCAACAACCGCATAGGGCGCATCAGGCTTTCAGACGCCGATCCGGAATGGACCGGGCCCGCCTCGTATTGGGGAGCCCGCGCATGAACCCGTTGCGGAGAGCAATGGACAACTGGTTTGGGCGCGGCGAAGCCTCGATCACCGTGCCCCCGATGGACGGCGCTTTCCGGCCCAACGACCTCCTCGACTCTGCCGCCACGGTCCTCGAGACGCCGGAGCCTGACTGTCTGGCGGAGACGTCGCGGGGCTTGGTCGTCTCGTCGGGGCGCTCGCTGTTCAGCGTCGATAGACCGGACGGCGCGCCCCTTGCGTCTTTCGACACTGAGATCAGCGCATTGGCCGGGTTGCCGGACGGCGGCGCGGCGGTCGGCATGATCGACGGCAGAATCGCGTTTGTCGGGGGCCAGAATGACGGAGGGACGATCGCGAGCAGTCCAGAGATGAGATGCATTACCGCGCTCGCTGCTGCTCGCGGGGGGGCCTTGCTCGTCGCCAACGGCTCGGCCTCGAATGGGCCGTTGGCTTACAAGCGCGACTTGATCGAAAAGAACGCTTCGGGCTCGGTATGGCGGATCGAGCCCGACGCCGTCGCGCGCAGGCAACTGGCCGGCAACCTCGCTTATCCATATGGCCTTCTAGAGGAGGCCGATTCGTTAGTCGTTTCGGAAAGCTGGCGCTGCGCGCTGACACGCATTTCACCCGCCGCCGGCGGCCGCAATGAACCAGTGCTGGAAAGCCTTCCGGCCTATCCAAGCCGCCTGTCGCGGGACGCCGACAACGCGATCTGGCTCGCATTGTTTGCGCCGCGAAGCCAACTTGTCGAATTCGTGTTGAGCGAGAGACGCTATCGTTGCCGCATGCTGAGCGAAATCGACCCCGACTACTGGATCGCCCCCTGCTTGCGCGCGGGCCAGGCGCCTCAGGAGCCAACTCAGCAGGGCGGCGTCCGGCAGCTCGGGGTGCTGAAGCCGTGGGCTCCGACGCGATCATATGGGCTGGCGGCGCGCCTCGATGCCGCCTATCGTCCCATCACCAGCCTCCACAGTCGCGCGAACGGGCGCCGCCACGGCGTCACCAGTTGCCTAGCCATCAAGGGACGGCTTTTCTTCTGCGCCAAAGGCGACGGGGCGGTGGCCTCGTGCGCCTCCGAGGAACTAACGTGATGACGCCGCCCGCGCAGTCGCAAACGCTGCTCCTCGAGATGAAGAACATCGTTAAGGAGTATCGGGGCGTCGCCGCGCTGAAAGACATCGACTTCGATTTGCGGCGCGGCGAGGTGCACGCCATCTTGGGCGAGAACGGCGCCGGCAAATCGACGCTGGTCAAAATCCTGTCCGGCGCTGTCGCGCCTTCTGCAGGCGAAATCTTTCTTGACGGCCAGAAAATACAAATTTCCGGTCCGGCCAGCGCGCGGCGACACGGGATCGCAATGGTCTACCAGGAGACGAGTCTCGTTCCCACGTTGACGGTCGCGCAAAACCTCTATCTGGGTGACGAGAAGTTCTTCAACCGCCTGCGGGGAACCTATATCGAGGCGCAGCAGCTGCTTCAGTCGCTGAACTTTCCGGTCGATCCGACGGTGATCGTCCAGTCGCTCGGCACCGCGAAGCGGCAGATGGTCGAAATCGCGCGCGCGGTTCGTCTCGAGGCGAAGGTCATCATCTTCGACGAGCCGACCGCCACTTTGACCCCCGAGGAAAAGCACCATCTGTTCGCCCTGATCGATCGGCTGCGCAAGGAGCGGGTTTCGATCATCTTCATCAGCCACGCGCTGGAGGAAGCGCTCGAAATCTCCGATCGGATTACCATTCTTAGGGACGGCGCCCACATTATAACCGCCGAAGCCAAAACCTTTTCGCGCGAAACGATCATCCGCCATATGGTCGGCCGATCTCTGACCGACGGACTCTATCGTCCCGCGGCCGAGACTCGCCCGCCGCGGCTCCCCGGCGAGAAGGTCCTCAGCGTGCAGAACCTGTCCATGCAAAACCTCGTCAGGAATACGTCCTTCTCGATCTTCGCGGGGCAAATCACCGGTATTTTCGGGCTAGTCGGCTCGGGCCGCACGGAAACGGCCAAGATCGTCGCCGGCGCCGCCAAGCGCGACCTTTTTCATGGTGGGGACATCCGTTTCGATGGAAGGTCCGTGCGCTACCGCACGCCGCGGCAGGCGGTCGGCGACGGCGTCGTATACGTTACCGAAGACCGCAAGGCTGAGGGCTTCTTCGAGACGATGTCGGTAGCGGAAAATATTTACATTGGACGCATTTCAAGCCGCGAGTCACGAGGAATTGCGATCAGTATGAGCGAGATGCGCAACCTCGCCGCCAGTTGGGCCAAGACCCTTAAACTCAAGGCGCTGAACAACGACGCGCAGGTCATTGAACTCTCGGGCGGCAATCAGCAGAAGGTGGTCATCGCGAAGGCGTTGGTCCAGAAGCCCAAGCTGATCATATTCGATGAGCCCACTCGCGGCGTGGACGTCGGCGCGATTGCCGAAATCCACCATCTGATCTCGGCGCTCGCCGACGAAGGACTCGCCGTCATTCTCATTTCTTCTTATTTGCCGGAAATTTTGAGCTTGTCCGACCGTATCCTTGTTTCGAGACAGGGCCGAGTCGTCGAAGAGCTCTCGCCCAGAGAAGCAACGTCCGAAGCGGTAATGTTTGCGGCGGTGTATTAAATTCGGCCCCTCGCTCGTGTGGGCAGAGCCGTGGCTGTCAGGCTAGTTGCCGTTCCCTTATCGCCGAGCGAATCCACGCAAATAATGACGGGCTCTGCGTGCGCGGATGCCAGCCGGATTGCCGCAAGCAAGGAATCGTGTGCGGTAGCGTGTTAGAAATTCGCTTCTGACCCCGCGCATTGTTGGCGGCGCCAGTCAGAAGTGAGCATGATGGTGCCCAAAGTCCCTATCTCCCGGCCGACCCCGCCGCGGGCCGAAGACTATGCTGTCGTGCCCGCCTCACAGGGCCCACGACGCGATTTTCGCATCAGCGTCGGCCCGCGCGAGGGCTGGGACGCTGAGGGCCGAGTGTTCGACGTTTACGGGGCGGTGCGCACAGCTCGCGCCTGGACGAAGCGTCCCAGGAAGGGCAAGCAGCGGCTGCGGCCTCGACCGGCGGCGCCCCGGGCAGAGGGCGGCGCGGCGGCGAAATTGGGGAGAAGAATGCGCCGCGTGTGTCAACAACGCAGCTATGCGCAAATCCAACTAATCACCCGGACAAAACGTGATTTTGTTGGTCACTCCGGCGACGCCTGGCGTCATCAGGGCGTCGGCTTCGGCGCGTGACATCTCATATGCGCGAACCAACTGACCGGTTAGGGTGACCCACCCGCGGTCGACGCTCACCTGCACTCGGTCCCGGGGAACGGCCAGATCCCAGTGGAGCGTGGTCATGACCGCCAATTTAATCCGCTCGTCGCTACGCCCTTGCCTGTGCTTGTCCTCTGGTCCGAGCTCGAATTGCGAGGGGGTATAGGCTGGACGATCAACCGGAGCATTGCTCGCGCTCACATGTTCGTAAAGATCCTCCCCAGTAATTCGCTCCATCGAGGTCTCCTTGATCGTCCTGAGTTTGAGAGCATTTTGCGGCGCACAAAAACGCAACAGTGAGCGTTTGGTTCCATAGGAGCCGCTTTGGCGAAGGAAGAGACTGTCGGTTAGGCTGAAAGCAAAGGAACCGGATGTCGGCCCGGAGGTTGTCGACTTGGCGCATGGAGAAATCGGCGGCCCACGGACGCCGCCAGGGGGACAGGATGCAAGTCAGCGAAGGCAAGCCGTACCCGCTTGGCGCCACGGCGGACGAAAAAGGCGCGAACTTTGCCGTCTTCTCAGCCAATGCGACGCGGGTCGAGGTTTGCTTTTTCGACACTGAGGGCCGCCGCGAAGTGGGCCGCCTCGAACTTCCCGAGCGAACCGATGAGGTGTTCCACGGGCACGTGACGGATGTCGGGCCGGCGACGCTTTATGGCTTTCGCGTCCACGGCCCCTATGAGCCCGAGGCTGGCCATCGCTTCAATCCCAACAAGCTGCTGCTTGACCCCTACGCACGAGCCCATGCGGGAAAGTTGACGTGGAACCCTGCGGTCTTCGGCTACACGATCGGCGCAAAGGGAGACGACCTAAGCTTCGACAAACGTGACAGCGCGCCGTTCGTACCGAAATCCGTCATCGTGGACCCGAATTTCGATTGGCACGGCGAATATCGGCGGCGAAACGTCCCGTGGGAAGGAACGATCGTTTACGAGACGCATGTCAAAGGCTTCACCAAATTGCACCCGGAGGTCGATAAGAAGCTGCGAGGCTTCTACGCAGGCCTCGGCTCGAAGCCCGTTGTCGACTACATCAAGTCGCTCGGCGTCACGACCGTCGAGCTGATGCCGATCCACACGTTCATCGACGATGATTACCTGCTAGAGAAGAAACTCAGGAATTATTGGGGCTATAGCTCGATCGGCTTTTTTGCGCCGGATCCTCGCTACGCTTCTGACGTGCCCAACTCATTGCGCGAATTCAAGGAGATGATCGCGCGGCTCCACGACGGCGGACTTGAGGTGATCCTTGATGTCGTCTACAATCACACCGCGGAAGGAAACGAGCGCGGCCCGACGCTTTCCTTCAAAGGAATCGATAATAAGTCTTACTACCGGCTGGCGCCGGATCAGTCGCGATTTTACATTAACGATACTGGCACCGGCAACACGCTCAACCTCAGCCACCCGCGCGTCATCCAGATGGTCGCGGACAGTTTGCGCTATTGGGTGACCGAAACGCGGGTCGACGGATTCCGCTTCGATCTGGGGACAATCCTTGCGCGCGAGCCTGACGGTTTCAATACCGAGAGCGGATTCTTGAAGGTCGTAGGTCAAGATCCCGTACTCGCCGACGTCAAACTGATCGCCGAGCCGTGGGACCTTGGTCCGGGCGGATATCAGGTGGGAGGTTTCCCCCCTGGCTGGGCGGAATGGAACGACCGGTTTCGCGATGACGTGCGGGACTTCTGGCGGGGCCACGCGACTGCGAAGGCCTTAGCCCCCCGTCTTTGCGCTTCACCGGACAAGTTCAACTTTCGCGGCCGAAAACCCTGGGCGAGCGTCAACTTCATCGTCGCCCACGATGGTTTCACGCTCAACGACCTCGTTTCCTACAACGACAAGCACAACGAGGCGAACGGCGAGGACAATCGCGACGGGCACTCCGACAACCGGTCATGGAACTGCGGCGCGGAGGGGCCGACCAAGGATAAGGCAATTCAAACGTTGCGATGGCGCCAGCTTCGCAACCTCTTGGCGACGCTGATTTTATCGCAGGGCACTCCGATGATCTGCGCCGGCGACGAGTTCGGCCGCACGCAAAACGGAAATAACAACGCGTACTGCCAGGACAACGAGACGAGCTGGATCCATTGGGACATGGATGAGGAGCGTCTGTCGCTGGTGAACTTCTTCCGTCGCCTGACGGCCGCCTTTCATCTCTACCCGGTCTTACGGCGCTTACGCTTTCTGACTGGCGAAATGAATCCTGATCTTGAAGTGAAGGACGTTTCCTGGATCGACGCCAATGGATCGGAGATGACATCTGAAGCTTGGGACAACGGCACGCGCTGTTTCGGCATGCTCTTGGACGGTCGCGGGCAGGCGACCGGCATCAAGCGGCGAGGGGCTGATGCAACTCTGCTGATCGTATTCAACGCCCACCATGAGACAGTCGAATTCACTTTGCCGCCATGCTACGAAGCGGAGGGGTGGAAACGACTCTTCGACACAACGGACCCACAATCGGACGCAAGCCAACTTGAAATTGGCGCTGTTTACAAAGTGACCGCACGCTCTATGCTCCTATTCGAGCGAATTCCTGAGAAGACGGATCGCGAGTCGGCCAGGTGAGTGTGTTGGGCCTCTCCTATTGGGACAGCAGCACCGCGAACGGCAGCGGATGCAGCCACTCATGAAGAGGGTCGCCGACGGTCGCATGGCGGCCGCGAAACAGGTCGAACCAGCGACCCTCCGGCAAGCGCGCAACCGCGTTCCACATCGGCTCTGCCTCGACGTGAGCGGGATAGCGCGCGATCAGGACAGCCAGCCGTCGCTTTCCTAAGGCGCGAACATATCCAAAGGCCCAATCCGATTGATTTCCCTCGATGACAATCGGTTGATAATCGCCAGTGCTGAAAAGTTCCGGCTCCTGACGGCGGAAAGCGAGCAGCAGGCCAATTGCCGCCAGCTTCACTCGGCCATCTCGCCATTCGTTGATCAGCGTCTCGAACAGCGCTGGACGCTGTTCAGGGACCTCGAGACGAGAGGCGAGACCCGCCATGTCGGCCTCACGAAGCGCGAAATCGACCGGCCGTCGATTGTCTGGGTCAACAAGATTGAGGTCCCACAGCTCGCAGCCCTGATAAATGTCAGGCACGCCCGGCGCGGTGAGCTTGCAAACCGTCTGAGCGAGACTGTTCTGGACCCCAAGGCGCGCGATACGCCGCGTGAAGGGGAGGAAATTGGAAAGGAACGCGTCGGAGCGCAACGCCTCGCGCGCGAATGCCTGCATCGCCCCTTCATACTCGGAGTCGGGCGCGGCCCAACTTGAATGTCGTTTCGCCTCACGCAGAGATTTTTCCAGAGTGGCACGGATGCGGGCGCCATAAGCCTCCAACTGCTCGCCGTTAGGGCCTTCAAGCATATCGATAGGCCAGGAGCCCACGAGAGTCTGGTAGAGCATGTACTCGTCATCGCGATCGGGCGCGGCCGCGCCCTCCACATCGCCGCGCCTTGCCCGCAGGATGCGGCTCCAGGCCTCCACGTGCCCGCGCCATTGGTCCGGCATTTCGGAGAGAACAGCGAGCCTCGCTCGATTGTCTTCGCCGCGCTTGGTGTCGTGCGTCGCCGTGGCCAACATGGCGTGCGGCCACTCCCGGGCGCG
>Ga0210386_10003274_pt1 | contig 13599 bp, 16 predicted proteins | sample IncBWH32OmetaG_FD_160091 | JGI IMG/M metagenome (GOLD analysis project Ga0210386, IMG submission 160091) | Forest soil microbial communities from Barre Woods Harvard Forest LTER site, Petersham, Massachusetts, United States - Inc-BW-H-32-O ... | reverse complement strand
CTTGGCTTCGTAGGCCTCGATGAGGTGATCGGCGCGGTAACGCTTGTGCGTGATCAGCGACTCCACCAACGGATCGTGAAAGACCTCGACGTGCCCGGAGGCGACCCATACCTCACGCGGCAAAATGATCGACGAGTCCAGGCCGACGACGTCGTCGCGGCCGGTGACCACCGCGCGCCACCACTGCCGTTTGATGTTCTCTTTGAGCTCCACCCCCAGCGGCCCGTAGTCCCATGCCGATTTGGTGCCGCCGTAGATTTCGCCGGAGGGGTAGACCAGGCCGCGCCGCTTGGCGAGGTTGACGACGGTGTCGATGACGGACGCCACGAGGTGATTACTCCTGACTTTCGATGCGGGAACGATTCGGCCGGCACTGAACCGGTGCGCACCGGTGCGCGCCGGCGAGCACCCGTCATCGTAACGATCGACCCCGAGCTCTTTGACATGCGTGATCATGCATGTGACAGTGGAACTAGCCGGCAGTGTTTTCCAGGTTTCGCCGCGATCCCCAGCAGCCGGCTCGAAAGTGATGGTCATGTCCCCCGCAGCGTCGACTGAGAGCCACGGCGACCTCGGCTCCGGTTTGGATGAAGGCCATCAGCACGGCGTTTCTGACTTCACCGAGCTGCCGGCGCCACCCCCGCGGGAAATTCTGGAAGCCGCGGGCGAGTTGCTGCGCGCGCTGGCTGCGCCGGTGCGGATCGCCATTGTGCTGCAGTTGCGCGAGTCTCAGCGCTGCGTGCACGAGCTGGTCGATGCGCTAAATGTGCCGCAGCCGCTGGTCAGCCAGCACCTCAAAATTCTCAAGGCGGCAAGTGTGGTCACCGGGGAACGGTCGGGTCGCGAGGTGCTCTACCGACTGGCCGATCACCACTTGGCGCATATCGTGATCGACGCCGTCGCACACGCCGGCGAGGACAAGCCATGAGCACCTCTAGCGTCCGCTCCACCCGGCAACGGGCGGCGATCTCGTCGCTGCTGGACACCCTCGACGACTTCCGGTCCGCCCAAGAGCTACACGACGAGCTGCGGCGCCGCGGTGAGAACATCGGCCTGACCACCGTCTACCGGACGCTGCAGTCGATGTCGGCCGCGGGCATGCTCGACACGCTGCGCAACGACACCGGTGAGTCGGTCTACCGGCGTTGCTCGGAAGACCATCACCACCACCTGGTGTGCCGCAACTGCGGGTCGACCGTGGAGGTGGGCGACCACGAGGTCGAGGTGTGGGCGGCCGAGGTGGCGACCAAACATGGATTCTCCGATGTCGGCCACACCATCGAGATCTTCGGCACTTGCGCGGACTGTCGCGATCAGACTTAGCCCGTTAGCGTGTGCCGGATCTCGGCGCCCTTGTCGAGCACCATCAGGATCAGCGTGCGTAGCGCGTCGTCGCTCAGGCCACCGCCCGGAAAGTTGTAGCGCAGCATCACGTCTGCCGTTTTGCTTGAGTTGCGTTTGCCGGTCGCCTCGCCGGCCTTCTCTATCAGCGCCACCGATCCCAGCAGAGTGCTCTGCGCGTGCTCGGCCACGCTGTCACGAATCTTCTTGGTCAGCACCAGATCCCACGCCAGAACCTGGGTCAGGGACACCAGGTCGAGCTCGTCGGTGATGGTCACGACCCGTAACGACGCGATCGTGCCGTCGTGGCGCACGGTCAGCGCGCCGTCGGATTCCTCGTCGAGGGGTAATACCTCTGACAGCACCGCTAACAACCGCTCCTGCAACGAAGGCATCTAGGCCGTCCCGAATCGTCGATGACGCAGTGCGTACTCTTCGCAGGCCGCCCACAGATCGCGGCGGTCGTAATCGGGCCAGAGTTTATCCTGGAAGATGTACTCGGCGTAGGCCGCTTGCCACAGCATGAAATTGCTGGTCCGCTGCTCGCCCGAGGTCCGCAGCAACAGATCCACGTCGGGAATGTCGGGGCGGTGCAGGTGGCGAGCGACAGTCGCCTCGGTGACCCGCTCCGGGTCCAGCCTGCCCGCGGCGGCTTCGCGCGCGATGTCCCTTGCGGCCTCGGCGATTTCGGTACGGCCACCATAGTTGACGCAGTAATTCACCGTGATGACGTCGTTGTGCATCGTCATCTGCTCTGCGATCGCCAACTCGTTGATGACACTTCGCCACAGGCGCGGCCGCGAGCCCACCCAGCGAATCTTCACGCCCATCTCGTTGAGGTTTACCCGCCGCCGTCGCACCACGTCGCGGTTGAACCCCATCAGGAAGCGAACTTCCTCGGCTGACCGCTTCCAGTTCTCCGTGGAAAAGGCGTAGAGGCTGAGCCATTTGATGCCGATTTCGATTGCACCACAAACGATATCGATAACGACGGCCTCACCCATCTTGTGGCCTTCGACGCGGGTCAGTCCGCGCTGGGTGGCCCAGCGGCCGTTACCGTCCATCACGATCGCAACGTGGTTGGGCAGCTGGTCCGCGGGGATCCGCGGTGCGGCCGCCTTGGAAACGTGTTGTGGGGGCCGGCGGGGGCCGCCGTCGGGTGCCGGCGGGAGCGCCGGAAACACCACCGGCCAGGTGGATTTGTCGGGAAAGGTCGGGTAGTCGTCGGGGGCAGGCGGCAGCTGTGGGAAGTGGGCGACCTTCCTCGTGCGCTCAGCCCTCCGCTCTGAGCGGCTCACCCGACTCATCCCCATGGGCCACATCCTGCCTGACCAGAGCTACGCGACGGTCGGCCAGGCTCGGGTAGACGCTGAAAGCCGAGTCGACTCGGCCTGGCCGCTCGACCAGCGGCAACGTTCGCAGCTGCCGCTCCAGATGCCATTGCAGGTGGGCGGCCACCAATCCGCTGACGTGGCTGCGGGCCGAGTGCGGTGCGGTCTCCGCGGTCTCCCAATCACCGTCATGCAGCGCCGACATCAGATCCAGCACACCCAGCGGCGGCGTCGTCGCACCAGCGGGGCGGCAGTAGCCGCAGACGCTGCCGCCTGCGGCGATGTGAAATGCCCGATGCGGGCCCGGGGTGCCGCAGCGGGCGCATTCGGTCAGCGCGGGGGCCCAACCGGCGATGCTCATGGCCCGCAGCAGATACGCGTCCAGCACCAGCTCGCGGGGTCGGCGACCGTCGGCCACCGCACGCAGCGCACCGACCGTGAGTCGGTGCAATGTCGGGGCCGGTGCTCGTTCTTCACCGGCGAGGCGCTCGGCGGTTTCCAGCATCGCGCACGCGCAGGTGTATCGGCCGTAGTCGCTGACGATGTCGGTGGCGAACGCGTCAAGCGAGACGACCTGGGTGACGATGTCCAGGTTGCGGCCCGGGTGCAACTGCACGTCGATATGCGCGAACGGCTCCAGTCGCGCGCCGAACTTGCTACGGGTGCGGCGCACACCCTTGGCCACTGCACGGACCAGTCCATGGTCGCGGGTGAGCAGGGTGACGATCCGGTCGGCTTCGCCGAGCTTGTGCTGGCGCAGCACCACCGCCCGGTCTCGGTACAGCCGCATCACACCAGTGTGGCATTGAGTGGCCACATCCCCTCATACCCGCGCCGATACGCTCATAGGCGATGACTCACTCGCCCGCATCACGCTTCCCCACCCTGACCGACCAGCTCTACCAGCTGGCCAACCGTGAGGTGACTTCCGACAAGCTGGTCCGTCGCTCGCTGCACGCCATCGACCTGAGCCAATCGACACTGAATGCTTTCCGCGTGGTGCTCACCGAGACGGCGCTGGCCGATGCTGCCGCGGCCGACCTGCGGCGCGCCAACGGTGATGAAGCGCCGCTGCTGGGTATCCCAATCGCGGTCAAAGACGACGTCGACATCGCCGGAATACCAACCGCCTTCGGCACATCAGGGTCCGTTCGGCTCGCCACGCAGGACGCCGAAGTGGTGCGCCGGCTCAAGGCGGCCGGCGCAGTGATCGTCGGCAAGACCAATACCTGCGAACTGGGCCAATGGCCGTTCACCAGCGGACCCGGGTTCGGCCACACCCACAATCCGTGGTCGCGCAAACACACTCCGGGCGGGTCATCCGGCGGCAGCGCGGCCGCGGTCGCCGCCGGCCTGGTCACCGCCGCGATCGGCTCGGACGGGGCCGGCAGTGTCCGGATCCCGGCGGCCTGGACGCATTTGGTGGGCATCAAACCGCAACGTGGCCGCATCTCGACGTGGCCGTTACCGGAGGCGTTCAACGGCATCACGGTCAACGGCGTGCTGGCCCGCACCATCGCCGATGCGGCGCTGGTGCTCGATGCGGCGTCCGGCAACGCCGAGGGCGATCTGCACAAGCCGCGGCCGGTGACGGTGACCGACCACGTGGGCATCGCTCCCGGGCCGTTGCGGATCGCGCTGTCAACAGGGTTTCCCTTCACCGGGTTTCCGGCTCGCTTGCATCCGGAGATCAGGGCGGCGCTGGAGTCGGTCGGCGATCAACTTCGACTGCTCGGCCACAGGGTGATGTCGGGCAACCCCGATTACGGACTGCGGCTGTCGTGGAACTTTCTGTCACGTTCCACTTCCGGACTGATCGACTGGGCCGAGCGCTTGGGTGACGGCGTGGAGCTCGATCCACGCACGATGTCGAATATGCGGATGGGGCGGGTGCTCTCGCAGTCGATACTGCGTGCCGCGCGTAGGCACGAAGCCGCCGATCAGCGACGGGTGGGCTCGATTTTCCGCATCGTGGACGTCGTGGTGGCGCCGACAACCGCGCAGCCGCCTCCGCTGGTGCACACGTTCGACAAGTTGGGCGGCCTGGGCACCGACCGCGTGATGATCGCTGCCTGCCCGGTGACCTGGCCGTGGAATGTGTTGGGGTGGCCGTCGATCAACGTCCCGGCAGGCTTTACCTCCGAAGGCTTGCCGATCGGCGTGCAGCTGATGGGACCGGCCAACAGCGAGCCACTGCTGATCTCTCTGGCCGCCGAATTGGAGGGGCTCAGCGGCTGGGCGGCCAAGCAACCGGAGGTTTGGTGGAACACCGGCACGGACAAGCCACCGATCTCCACCGGACCGCAACTGCGCTGAGGGCCCAACCTTAGCTCAAAAGCCAAGCCGACCAAGTTGTTTGGGGTCGCGCTGCCAATTCTTGGCGACCTTGACGCGCATGTCGAGGTAGACCTTGGTACCCAGCAGCTTCTCGATCTGGCCGCGCGCCGCGGTGCCCACCTCGCGCAATCGGGCGCCACCTTTGCCGATCACGATGCCCTTCTGACTGTCGCGCTCGACGTAGAGAACGGCGTGCACATCGATCAGGTCGTCACGCCCCTCGCGCGGATTGACCTCGTCGATAACCACCGCCAGCGAATGCGGCAACTCCTCGCGCACGCCCTCCAGGGCGGCCTCCCGAATGAACTCGGCCATCAGAATCTCTTCGGGTTCATCGGTCAGCTCACCGTCGGGGTAGTACGCCGGCCCAGCCGGCAACGCGGCAGCCAGCACGTCGATCAGCACGTCCATCTGCTCACCGGTGACCGCCGAGACCGGGACGATCTCGGCTCGACGACCGTTGGCGATTCCGACCAACTCGCCGACCGCGGCCAGCTGCGCGGCCAACTTGTCCTTGGTCACCCTGTCGATTTTGGTGACGACGACGACCAACGTCGTTGTGGGCGCGACGGAGTCGATCTGCTCAACGATCCACCGGTCTCCCGCGCCGATCGCCTCGTCGGCGGGTATGCACAAACCGATGGCGTCGACTTCTGCGTAGGTATCGCGGACCAAATCGTTGAGCCGCTTGCCCAGCAGGGTCCGCGGCCGATGGAGTCCAGGAGTGTCGACCAGGACGATCTGGAAGTCCTCTCGGTGCACGATGCCGCGAATCGTGTGCCGGGTAGTCTGCGGGCGACTCGAGGTGATCGCCACCTTCGAGCCGACCAGCGCATTGGTCAGCGTCGACTTCCCGGTATTCGGCCGCCCGACGAGACAGACGAAGCCGGAATGGAATTCAGTCATGGTTTGGCGGTGAGCCCGCGACGGGCATGGTCATGGCAGGACGTTGCCTGCGCCGTCGGTGATGATGACCGCCGCCGTCCCCGATATTTCACGGACAGCGGCGATGCCGGCGTCATCGGCGGAACCGGCCACCAGCACGGCGGCCTCCAGCCCGACCGCTCCGCTGGATACCGCCCCGGCCACCGCCGTTTGCAGCGCGGTCAGCTGCAACGTCGACAGATCCACCGGCGCTGCGGCGTAGGTCCGGCCATCGACGTCACGCACCGCTGCGCCGCTGCCGGCCTCGGCGCGTGCCATGGCCGAGCGGGCCAGCACGACGAGCTTTGCGTCCTCGGCATCGAGCGGCTCAGCCGTCATGGTTTACCTCCTGGCCGTCGTCGCCGGCGGGACTGAGCAACACGGTGCCGATCCGGACCCGGCCGCGATGGTCCGGGCCGCCCTCGGCGTGCAGCCGCAGCCCATGTGATACCACCTCGGCGCCGGGCAGTGGGACCCGACCCAGCTCCAGAGCCAGCAGCCCGCCGACCGTGTCGACGTCAAGGTGCTCGTCGAACTCGACGCCGTACAGTTCGCCGACATCTTCGATCGGCAGTCTTGCCGAAACCCGGAACCGGTTGTCGCCCAAGTCTTCTACCGGCGCGACCTCGGCCGCGTCGTACTCGTCGGCAATCTCGCCGACGATCTCTTCCAACACATCCTCGATCGTCACCAGCCCGGCTATCGCGCCGTACTCGTCGACCAGCAGCGCCATGTGGTTGCGGTCTCGCTGCATTTCGCGCAGCAGCGCGTCCAGGGGCTTGGAGTCCGGCACGAACACCGCTGGTCGCATGACCTGCGCAACAGGGGTGTCCCGTCCGCCATTGCTCGAGTGATGTGTTTGCTGCACAGCGTCTTTCAGATACACAACACCGACGACATCGTCGACGTTCTCACCGATCACCGGAATGCGGGAATGCCCGCTGCGCACCGCCAGCGATATCGCGTGGTCGGCCGATTTGTCACTTTCGATCCAGATCATCTCGGTGCGCGGCACCATCACCTCGCGGGCCGGTGTATCGCCAAGTTCGAAGACAGACTGGATCATCCGGCGCTCGTCGGCGGCGACCACGCCGCGCTGCTGAGCCAGATCGACGACTTCGCGCAATTCGATCTCGGACGCGAACGGACCGTTGCGGAAGCCCCGACCCGGGGTCAGCATGTTCCCCAGCACCACCAGCAGTCGGGTAATCGGGGCGAGCAAGACCGAAATCACTTGTAGCGGTAGCGCTCCCACCAGCGAAATCGAGTAGGCGTTCTGACGGCCGAGCGTGCGCGGGCCGACACCGATGACGACGAAACTGATCACCACCATTGTCGCGGCAGCGGCGAGCAGCCCCCAACCGTGGCTGATGTGCCGGTGAAAGTAGACCGCCAGCAGCACGGTCGCGCTGATCTCACAGATGATCCGCAGCAACACCACCAAGTTGATGTAGCGCGGCCGATCGGCCATCACCTTGGCCAGCCGCACCGCGCCCGGCCGGTCGTCACGTACCAGTTCGTGCACCCGCGCCACCGACACCGTGCTGATCGCGGCATCGACCGCGGCGAACAAACCGCCCAAACCGATCAGCACAATCGCGCCGAGCAGCGGACCGGGCCCATTCAATTGTCGAAAAATCTTGATTTATCCAGCAACCGCTGGTCCCTGTCGCTCTGGCGTTCATGGTGGTAGGCCTCGACCTGGTCGGCGACCCACTCTCCGAGCAGACGACGCTGCAGGCCGAACATCTCTTTTTCTTCGTCCGGCTCGGCGTGGTCGTAGCCGAGGAGGTGCAGTACGCCGTGGATTGTCAGCAGCGCCAACTCATGCCCCAGCGAATGACCGGCAGCCGCGGCCTGCTCAGCCGCGAATTCGGGGCACAGCACAATGTCGCCGAGCATCGCCGGTCCCGGCTCCGGAGCGTCGGGGCGGCCGCCCGGCTCGAGCTCGTCCATCGGAAAGCTCATCACGTCGGTCGGTCCGGGCAAATCCATCCAGCGCATGTGCAGATCAGCCATCGCCGCGGTGTCTAGCAGCACCATCGACAGCTCGGCGGCCGGGTTGACGTCCATTCGGGCAATGACGAACCTTGCGACGCTGACTAATTCAGATTCGGAGACGTCGATTCCCGATTCGTTGGCGACCTCGATACTCACGGCGCGGTCACCGGCGGCTGCGGGCACTCGACGCCCGCCGCGCTGCCCGGTTCATGTTCAGACCGGGTTCCTCGTAGCGTGCGTAGGCATCCACGATTTCGGCGACCAACCGATGGCGGACGACGTCGGCGCTGGTCAATTCGGCGATGTGAATATCGTCGATGCCTTCGAGGATGTCGACCGCGGCCCGTAGTCCCGACCTGTTGCCGCCCGGCAGGTCGATCTGCGTAACATCGCCGGTAACAACGACTTTGGAGCCGAATCCCAGTCGGGTGAGGAACATCTTCATCTGCTCGCCGGTGGTGTTCTGCGCCTCGTCCAGGATGATGAACGCGTCATTAAGGCTGCGACCGCGCATGTATGCCAGCGGCGCGACCTCGATGACCCCGGACGCCATCAGCTTGGGGATCAGCTCGGGATCCATCATGTCGTGCAGCGCGTCGTAGAGCGGACGCAGATAGGGGTCGATCTTCTCGCTCAGTGTGCCTGGCAGAAAGCCAAGCCGCTCACCGGCTTCCACTGCCGGTCGGGTCAGGATGATGCGGGTGACCTGTTTGCGCTGCAGCGCGTTGACCGCCTTGGCCATCGCCAGGTAGGTCTTGCCCGTCCCCGCCGGGCCGATCCCGAAGACGATGGTGTGAGCATCGATCGCGTCGACGTAGCGCTTCTGATTCAGGGTCTTGGGCCGAATCGTCTTGCCGCGACGCGACAAGATGTCAAGGGTCAGCACCTCGGCCGGAGACTCGTTGCCGGTGCCGATCAACATGGCCACACTGTGGCGCACCACCTCGGGCGTCAACGGCTGGCCACCGGCGACGATCGCGACGAGTTCGGAGATCACCCGTTCGGCGAGCGCGACGTCGGCGGGCTCACCGGAAAGCGTCACCGCGTTGCCACGTACATGCAGATCAGCGGCCAGAATGCGTTCGAGAGCACGCAGGTTTTCGTCAGCGGAACCCAGCAGGCCCACGACGAGGTCGGGCGGAACGTCGATGCTGCTGCGAACCTGGGGTGTCAGCGAACCAGCAGCGTTGGTTTCGCGGGGCGTCACGTGGTCTCTAATGCCTGCTTTCTGCGGTGTGCTCAGCGGGATGCTCGGACGGTTAAGTCTACCGCCGGCAGGTTTGCGAACCCAATGGTTGGCCGCGGTGCGGCTACCAGTTCGGCGGCGTGTTCACCAGTCCCCGGCGTCGTCGGGTTGGCTCCACCGCGGGGTCAGCACACCCAGCGCGCCCAATGCGACCGCCGCCGCGGTCGACGTGCGTAGCACGGTCGGGCCCAGCCGTACTGCCACGGCACCGGCGTGGGTCAACGTAGTGAGCTCGTCGGGAGCGATGCCGCCCTCGGGGCCCACCACCAACATCACCGACTTCGCTTGCACCAGGTCGAGATCCGTCAGCTGACCGGTGGCTGACTCATGCAGAGCCAACACCGTGCCTCCGGCCGCCACCAGGTCGCCGATCCGCTGGGTCAGCGACGCGGTGGAGAGCACGCCGTCGACCGACGGGATATGCGCTCGACGGGATTGCTGTGCGGCGGCGCGAGCGGCCGCGCGCCAGCGCCGCAGGCCCTTATCGGCGCGGGCGCCGTCCCAGCGGGCCACGCACCGCGCGGCCTGCCACGCCAGCAGGACATCAGCTCCGGCTTCGGTGGCCAACTCGATCGCCAGCTCGGAGCGCTCGGCCTTGGGCAACGCCTGGATGACGGTGACCGGCGGCCGGACTGACGGTACCTGCCAGCGCTCCAGCACCCTGGCCTGCAGCCCGTCGCGGCCTGCGTGTTCGACCACGCAACGGGCCAGGCCCCCGTCGCCGTCGCCGAGAATCAGCTCTTCGCCGCGCCGGATGCGCCGCACGGTAGCGGCGTGAAAGCCTTCGTCACCCTCGACGGCGGCCAGCTCACCGGTCGCGGGCAGCGCGTCGATGTAGAAAAGGCCGGGCAATTAGCGCCCGGTAAAGGTCTCACGCAGCCGGCTGAACAATCCGCCGGTGGCGGCATGCGTGGAACGGACTTCGGCCACGTCACGACCTCGGTGGCTCTTGAGCTCGCGCAGCAGTTCGGTGTCGCGATGATCGAGCCGATCCGGCACGACCACCTCGACATGCACGTGCAGATCACCGCGCGCGCCGGAACGCAGATGGGGCATCCCGTGGCCCCGACGGGTCGTCACCGAACCGGGCTGAGTCCCCGCGGGAATGGTGATCTCGGTCAGGCCGTCGAGGATCGCGTCCAGGGTCACCGTGGCGCCCAGGGCCGCGTCGACCATCGGCACCGAGATCGTGCAGTGCAAATCGTCGCCATCGCGCACGAAGATGTCGTGCGGCTGTTCGTGGACCTCGACGTAGAGGTCCCCGGCCGGCCCTCCCCCGGGCCCGACCTCGCCTTGCGCGGCCAGCCGGACCCGCATGCCGTTGCCGACGCCGGCGGGGATCTTCACGGTGATCTCCCGGCGAGACCGCACCCGTCCGTCGCCACCGCACTGGTAGCACGGGTCGAGAATGACTTCACCGACGCCGCGGCAGGTCGGGCACGGTCGCGATGTCATCACCTGCCCGAGCAGGGAGCGCTGGACCGTCTGCACCTCCCCGCGACCGCCGCAGGTGTCGCAGGCCACCGGTGCCGAATTGCCGTTGGTGCCGCGGCCCTGGCACCGGTCGCACAGCACCGCGGTATCCACCGTGACCTGTTTACTGACGCCCGTCGCGCATTCGGTGAGGTCGAGCCGCATCCGCAGCAACGAGTCCGAACCTGGCCGGACCCGTCCAGTCGGTCCGCGCGAGGTCGCGCCCCCACCGAAGAACGCCTCGAACACATCGCCCAGACCACCGAAACCACCGAATCCGTTCGCAGCCGACGCCGCGTTCGCCAGCGGGTCGCCGCCCATGTCGACGATGCGTCGCTTCTCGGGGTCCGATAACACCTCGTAGGCGACGCTGATCTCCTTGAATTTCGCCTGGGCGACCTCGTCGGGGTTGATGTCGGGATGCAGCTCACGCGCCAGCTTGCGATAGGCGCGTTTGATCTCCGCATCGCTCGCGTTCTGGCTGACGCCGAGCAGACCGTAGTAGTCGCGTGCCACGCCTGACCTTTCTTAGGCCCTTAGGCCTTTTCAGACCGCACTACCGCGGCCTTCCACAGATTGTGCAATGAGTGGGCGCTCATCGCCCACCCAGCACTTCGCCGATATAGAGAGCAACCGCTGCGACGCTGGCGATAGTTCCCGGATAGTCCATTCGGGTGGGCCCGAGCACACCCATGCCGCCGTAGACGGTGTCGGTGGTGCCGTAGGTGGTGGACACCACCGATGTGCCCATCATCTGCTCGGCCTCGGTTTCGTGCCCGATGCGCACCGTCACTTTACCGGCTTCTTGCTGGGCAGCCAGCAGCCGCAGCACCACGACCTGTTCCTCGAGTGCTTCCAGAATCGACCGCAGCGAACCGCCGAAGTCGGCGGTATTGCGGGTCAGGTTGGCGGTGCCGCCGAGCAGCAGCCGCTCCTCGGTGTGCTCGACCAGGGACTCCAGCAGCACAGTCGCCGAGCGTCCGACCGCGTCGCTGAGGCTGGTGCGCTGCCCGCCGCGGCCGTCGAGCTGGGCGGCCAGATCCGCGACCGCGATCGATGCCGCCGAAAGCCTTTTGCCTTCCAGCGCTTGGCCGAGCATCTCGCGCAGCTGGGACAGCTGGTGGTCGTCGATGACATCACCGAGCTCGACGATGCGTTGGTCGACCCGGCCGGAGTCGGTGATAACGACCATCAGCAACCGGGCCGGGGTCAGCGCAATCACTTCCAGGTGCCGCACGGTCGACGTCGACAACGTCGGATACTGCACGATCGCCACCTGGCGGGTCAGCTGCGCCAGCAGCCGCACGGCGCGTCGCAGCACGTCGTCGAGGTCGACACCCGATTCCAGAAAGCCTTGGATGGCTCGCCGCTCAGCCACCGACAGCGGCTTGACGTCGTCGAGCCGGTCGACGAATTCGCGGTAGCCCTTTTCGGTCGGCACCCGTCCGGAGCTGGTGTGCGGCTGGGTGATGTAACCCTCCGCCTCCAGCACGGCCATATCGTTGCGGACCGTGGCGGACGAGACGCCCAGGTTGTGGCGCTCGACCAGCGACTTCGACCCGATCGGCTCCTTGGTGGAGACGAAGTCGGCGACGATCGCCCGCAGCACCTCAAAGCGACGGTCGTCCGCACTAGCCATCTGGATCCACCTTTCCAACCTGACCCATTTTACGGTGATCACCAGCCGCTACGGTTCCGCTAGCCTTTCCTGCATGGCCACGTCGAGCCGCGGCGACGCGCCGGAGACGATCTGCGGATGATCTTCAAGGGTGTGCGTGAGGGCAAGCCGTATCCCGAGCATGGGCTGTCCTACCGGGATTGGTCGCAAATTCCGCCGCAGCAGATCCGACTCGACGAGATAGTCACCACCACGACAGTGCTGGCGCTTGATCGCCTGCTGTCCGAAGACTCCACGTTCTACGGCGACCTTTTCCCGCACGCGGTGAAGTGGAAGGGCATCGTTTACCTCGAGGACGGTTTGCATCGCGCAGTGCGTGCGGCGCTGCGGAATCGCATCGTGCTACATGCCCGGCTACTCGATCTGGATGCGGTCGCTCCCCAGGCTTAGCGCTCGGTCACGTTCTCGCGCCGGCCGGTGTCGAGGTAGGTAGGAACGCCCGACGCCCGGCGACGATGCGGGCCGTGCAACGGCCCGAGAAGGAGCCGGGCATTCAGAAAGGCTTTGAGGAGGACCACCATGCCACGAATCACCGGAGTTTCCGACCGCGACGCCGGCCTCGGCGCCAAGATCGCTTATTTCTTCACCAAGCGGCGCTTCAAGCAGATGACCGGACTCGAAACCGCAACGATGCTCGAGCCGCTGCGGATGTATGCGTATATCCCCAAGCTGCTCAACGCCTATGGCCGCTTGGAACTGGCCGAGTCGAAAATGGATATCCTCAGCCCCCGGCATCGCGCGCTGGCCGAGCTCAAATCGGCGGCGACGGTGCGCTGCGAGTACTGCATCGACCTCGGTTCGGCGATCGCGCGCGGCTGGGGGCTTACCGACGAGGAACTGCTGGCCTTATCCGACTACCAGAACGCCACCTGCTTCTCCGACCTCGACAAGCTCATCCTCGAATACGCCACGGCGGTCAGCCGCACACCGGTCGAGGTGAGTGACGCGCTATTCGACGGCTTGCGCGCGCATTTCGACAACGCCCAACTGGTCGGGCTGACCCACATCATCACGCTCGGCAATCTTCGGGGGCGCTTCAATCTCGCGTTGGGCATCGGGGCATCGGGTTTCAGCGACGGCAGGGTGTGCGCCCTGCCCGACGCTGGTGGACGGTGACCGCAAACACCGACCTGGCAGCTCGTTTCCAGGCGGCCCGGCCGCATCTGGGCGCGCTGGCCTACCGCATGCTGGGTTCGGTCGACGACGCAGAAGACGCAGTACAGGAGGCCTGGCTACGGCTGACCGGCGGCGACCACCGGGATGCCCGG
>Ga0210386_10003272_pt1 | contig 13601 bp, 10 predicted proteins | sample IncBWH32OmetaG_FD_160091 | JGI IMG/M metagenome (GOLD analysis project Ga0210386, IMG submission 160091) | Forest soil microbial communities from Barre Woods Harvard Forest LTER site, Petersham, Massachusetts, United States - Inc-BW-H-32-O ... | reverse complement strand
CCCATCCCGGCGCTCCGCGTCCGCAGGAGGTCTCACCACGGACGCAGGCTGAGGAAGCGCTGACCCCGCAGATCGCGCTGAACGGACAGCCGACCGGCCAGGACAGCCCTGGCCAGGACGCTTTGGTGCAGTCAGCCGGGCCGGCGGCGCCGGCCAATATTCGCGCCCAGGTCAACAACGCGGCTGCGGCCGAAGCGGCACAGAGCAGCAGCTTCGTCGACACGCTGCTGTTCTGGCGTACCCCGGCGTCGCCCGGCGTGGTGGTCGACCCGCAGAAGGAAGCGCAGCGCATTCGCGAGAATGCGGCGCTGGGCCGCAGCCAGGAGATTGGCGACACGCCGATCATCCAGCCACGGCAGAAGGGCTGGCTGGAGCATTTGTTCTGAGCCCGGCGTATTCCGGCTGAGGCGCAATCAGCCATGTCCTCTCGCGTCGCTGAGACGGTCTCGTCGCATTTCGTGCAGATCGGCGACATGCCGGTTTTCATCGGCACCGGCACCGATGACCTCGTCTGTGCCTGTGGTGCTTCCGTCCTGGTGCGTGGCCATCGCACAGCGACGCTGCTGGCGATCGATATTGAGTGCGCCAGTTGTGGTGTCGTGACCAGCACGCCCGATCTTGCGGATGACGATCCACCGCCGACCAATGTGCGCCTGGTCAGCCGCGACAAGATGCCGGTGCCGACCTCCATCATGCTCACCGACGATGTCATCCTTGGCGATCACGAGCGCCTGGTTCATCGCGACACCCTCGCCCGGCCGCGGCCGGTGCCGACCGCACCGATGGTGTTGTCCGAAGCGACCTTGGCGACGCTTGCGGCCGACTATGACCGGATGAGCGGCGGGCGCCTGACGGTGGATCGCGAGGCGATGCGGCCCGACCGGATCGATCTGATGACCCGATTGCCGCCCCTGCCGTTGGCCTGGGCCTTCGAACAGGTCGCGCCCAGCCTGGACAGTCCGGGGTGGTGGTGCCTGGCGCAGGAACCCGACACCGTCGCCGCCATCCAGCTTGCCGCGTTCCAGCAGTTCTCAGCGGTGTGGTCGCAGCATCCGATGTTCGAGGCGATGGCTGCCAGTGTCCTCGCCAGTGGCTTTTCCACCCATGCGCTGGCGGTGTTTGCGGCGGCGCAAAGCCTTGCCGTCTCTGGCAACCGCGTTGTGTTCACCCGACCGGCGCCGGGCCAGACCATTATCGACACCTTCCACCTGGAAAACGGACCGACCGAGCCTTTGCCGGTCGTGGTGCGCCGTTTCGACCGGTTCGATTGGCCAAACCGCCTGACCCCCGATCGGGCTGACGTGCGCGCCACCGCGGTTGACGCGCTGATCGCCTCGCAGACGCGCATCAATGCCAAGCATCCCGGGATCCTGGTGCTTTCGGTGGGCTCGGTGCTGCGCCAGATGGATCCCCTGATCATCACCGGCCTTGCACAGACCCTGGCGGACCGCTGGCGGAAGCATAAGGGGCTGGTCGGGGTGGCGCTGATCCTGCCGAAGGTGTTCCCCACCACGCGCTCCGATCAGGTGACGTTCGGCTGGACGTTCCTGCCGGATGCCAACCCGCGCTACGCGGGGACGTTCGTGCAGACGCAGAAGGGGCCGACCGCGCCACACCATTGAGGGGTATGGCTGGACGTGACATCGGTCTTGTCGCAGGCTTTCGCGTCCACGCGCTCGGAGGCCCTCATGTCCCATCGTCCCACCGTCTGCGGCACCCGCCATGCCGTCTCCGCCGGCCATTACCTCGCCGCTGCCGCGGGGTTCGCGATGCTGGAGGCCGGTGGCAACGCGATCGACGCCGGCTGTGCCGCCGGTATCGCCCTGGGCGTGTTACAACCCGACCTGGTGAACGTCGCAGGCGTGGCCCCGATCATGATCCGGTTGGCCGACGGAACGGTGGAGAGCATCGCCGGCCTCGGCTGGTGGCCGAAGTCATTCCCCGCCGATCTGTTCATGCGCGAGCATGGCGGCAAGATTCCCGATGGTGTGTTGCGCACCGTGGTGCCCGCGGCGCCCGATGCCTGGATCACCGCGCTGCGGCGTCATGGCACGATGCGCTTCGCAGATGTTGCGGCACCGGCGATCCGTTTCGCTGCCGAAGGGTTCCAGGTCTATCCGCTGCTGTCGGTCTCGATCGCCTCGCACGCGGATGAATACCGCCGCTGGCAATCCAACACGGCGATCTTCCTGCCGAACGGGCGCGTGCCGAAAGAGGGAGACAAGTTCGTCCAATCCGATCTCGCGCGCACTTTGCAGTTCATGGCCGACCAGGATCGCGCCGCGGGCGCTGACCGGATGGCGGGCCTCGCGGCAGCGCACCATGCTTTCTATCGCGGCGATATCGCGCGTGAGATCGTCAAGTTCCACAACAGCGAGGGCGGCTATCTGTCGATGGACGACCTCGCGTCCTATCGGTCGCCCATCGAACCGGTGGTGCGCCGACACTGGCGCGGACATGAGCTGATCACCTGCGGTCCGTGGTGCCAGGGGCCGGCGTTGCAGCAGGCGCTGGCGCTGGTGGAGCAGGTCGGAATCGACGGGCTGGCGCACAATTCGGCCGATTACCTGCATCGGATCGTTGCCTGTCTGAACCTGGCGATGGCCGACCGAGAGTATTTCTTTGGCGATCCGAAGTTCGTTGACGTGCCGATCGATCATCTGCTCGATCCCGCGACGATCGCGCGCCGCGCGGCCGCGGTGTGCGATGATCAGGCGTTCGATGCGATGCCGGCGCCGCTGGACCGGCCGAACTCGCCGTTCGCGGCGTCGGAGCGCGAGCTGCCGAAGGTGGAGGCCGATACGTCCTATTGCTGCGCGGTGGATCGTTGGGGCAACGCGTTCAGCGCGACGCCGTCGGATGGTTCCGGCAACGTGCCGGTGGTGCCGGGCCTTGGTATCACGCCGTCAGGCCGCGGCTCGCAAAGCCGACCCGACCCACGCCATCCGGCCGGCGTGGCGCCCGGCAAGCGTCCGCGTCTGACGCCCAACCCCGCCATGGTGCTCACCCGCGATGGCGGGGTGATGCCGTTCGGCACGCCGGGCGGCGACGTGCAGACCCAGGCGATGCTGCAGGTGATGCTCAACGTCCTGCATTTCGACATGCAGGTGCAGGACGCGATCGAAGCGCCGCGTGTGGCGAGCTACAACTTCCCGTCGTCGTTCGCGCCGTTCGAGTATTTCCCGGCCCGGCTGGCGGTGGAGGGACGGATCGACGCGGCGACACGGGCCGAGCTGGCAGCGCGTGGGCATGAGGTGAAGGACTGGCCGGAATGGACCTGGCTGGCTGGCTCAGTCGAGGCGATCCTGACCGATCCGAAGCGCGGGATGATGGCGGCGGGGGCCGATCCGCGCCGGCCAGCTTACGCCATCGCGATCTGAGTCGATCGATGCGGCGGTGTGGGGCAGGATGCTGCCCCAGACCGCGCGAGGCGCCATTGGGTCTTCCCTGTGGACCTGTGTGTCCTCTGTGCCCTCGGTGCCAAGTTCTTGCTATGGCGCAACAGGTACATAGCATCGCGCTGCGCACCCCTATGGCGTGCGGCGCCCCTGGCGCCGCAACCAAGATTGTAACCCAAAGGGCGCGGAGGCCCCACAGAGCTCCACAAAGTAGACGCTATGGCACTTCGCGCGGCTGCGTCGGCAGCCTGCCCGACGTTTGACCGAATCGGGTGCTTATCGCGCGCGGCTGTCGTATATCTTCCACATGGCCCCGACTCGCCACGCTGCCTTTGCTCGCCTCTCGGCCGTCGCCGCCAGGCAGGATGGCCAGCGCATCACACAGTCGTATGAAACCGCTTTCCAGCAAACGCAGTGTTTCGCCGCTGCGGTGATCGTCCGCTGCCATGCGTTGCGGCCTTGAGATGATAGCTATCCGCATCCTGCCCGAACGCATCGTCAACCGCATCGCCGCTGGCGAGGTGATCGAACGCCCCGCTGCCGCGGTGAAGGAGTTGGTGGAGAACGCGCTGGATGCCGACGCCACCCGGATCAGCGTCGCGCTCGACGGCGGTGGCATCGACCGCATCGAAGTTACCGACGATGGCGGCGGCATGGACGCCGCGGGTCTGGCGCTGGCCGTGCAGCGTCACGCCACGTCGAAGCTGCGCGACGACGACCTGGTGCACATCACAACACTAGGCTTCCGCGGCGAGGCCTTGCCGTCGATCGGCGCGGCAGCGCGGCTTTCCATCACCTCGAGGCCGCCGGGCGTGGACAGCGCGCATGCGATCAGTGTTGAGGGGGGTGTGGTCTCGCCGGTGGCGCCGGCGGCTGGGGCGCCGGGCACGCGCGTCGCGGTGCGCGATCTGTTCTTCGCCACGCCGGCGCGGCGCAAGTTTCTCAAGAACCCACGAACCGAGGCGGAGCATGCCGAGGCCGCCATCCGCCGCCTAGCCCTGGCCGCGCCGGACGTGGCGTTCCGGCTGGAATCCGATGGGCGCAAGCTGTTCGACCTGCCGCGCCAGGACCGTGCCGCACGCGTGGCGGCGCTGTTGGGCCCCGACGCCGCTGCGGCCTTGCTGCTGGTCTCCGCCGAACGGGGGCCGCTGCGCCTGGAGGGCTTCGCCGCCTCGCCGGCCATCACGCGAGCCACCGGCGCGGCGCAGGGTCTGACCGTGAACGGAAGGCCCGTTGCCGATCCGGTGCTGAAGACCGCGGTGCGTGTCGCCTATCGCGACGTGATCGCCGCGGGACGGTTCCCCGTGGTGGCGCTGTATCTCGATCTTCCGGCCGATGAACTCGACGTCAACGTGCACCCGACCAAGGCCGAGCTGCGCTTCCGTGATGCTGGCGCGGTGCGCGCCCTGGTGATTGGCGCACTGACCCGCGCATTGGGTGGCGGCGCTGGAACCGAGGTGCCGGCACCGCGTCCCGCGTTGCATCTGGTGCGTGCGCGTGCGTCCGCGCCGTTGCCCCGCCCCGCGCCTTTGCCGGGCTTCGCCGACGCGCGACTGCCATTCGCCGCCGCGCCCGCGGCGCGCTTCTGGCCGGCACCTGCGACCTTGCCGGACCATCCGCTTGGCGCGCCGGTGGCGCAGGTGCTGGACACCTATGTCATCGCTGTTGCCGCCGATGGATCCCTGGTGCTGGTCGACCAACACGCCGCGCATGAACGCCTGACGCACGAGGCGCTGCGGGAGCAGATGCTCGACGGCGGCGTGCGTGCGCAGCCGCTATTGCTGCCAGCGGTGGTCGAACTGCCACCCGCTGACGCTGCGCGGTTGCTGGCGCGTGCGACTGACCTCGCGCGGCTGGGGCTGGAGATCGAAAGCTTCGGCCGTGGCGCCGTGCTGGTGCGCGCGTTGCCCGCCGCGCTGGGCGCACCGGAACCAGCACCGCTGCTGCGCGACCTCGCCGATCAGTTGGCGGACTCCGACGAAGCCACGGCGTTGGATGATCGGTTGGATGCGGTGATCGCGCGCCTTGCGTGCCACGGCTCGATCCGCGCGGGGCGGCGCCTGACCCCGGCCGAGATGGATGCGCTGCTGCGCCAGATGGAAGCCACGCCGCGCGCGGCGACCTGCAGCCACGGCCGGCCGACCTTCCTGAAGTTGACGCAGGCCGACATTGAGAAACTGTTCGGCCGCCGCTGAACCGCCCAGTCCGACGACGTAAATGCCATGTGCTGCCCAGGCAGGGGGCCCTGCTCTGTATACGGACGAATTCCTTCTCGATTTCGTCACGGCTTTTTCCTGTGGCCGTTTGCTTGCATACTTTGCCGCATGGCAGTGCGCGCCCTCCCGGCCTCAGCCCAGCTGTGCAGCCCGTATTGGCTGCTGCTGCCGGTCGGGCTGCTGTACGGCGCGCTGGCCCTGCTGCCGATCGCCGTGATCCTGCGCCTTGGGTTGCGTGACGGCGGCAGTCCGCTGCGCGCCGTGCTACGCAGCCCGCTGCTGTTGCGCGCCATCGAGAACACCGTGGTGATCAGCCTGCTCACCACCGTCATCGCCGTTCTGCTGGGCCTGCTGCTTGCCGCCGCGGTGTGGCGTGCCGGGCCGCGGCTGCGCGCGGTGCTGTGGGCCTGCATCCTGCTGCCGTTCTGGACCGGTGTGTTGATCAAGAACTTCGCCTGGGCGTCGCTGCTGCAGGACAACGGCGTGGTCAACACGCTGTTGCAGACGCTCGGTCTCGCCGATGCACCAGTCACCCTGCTGCACAACCGCTTCGCGGTGATCGTTGGCATGGTGCACTACGTGCTGCCTTACGCGGTGTTCCCGATCTACACCACGTTGCGCGCGATCGATCCGGCTCTGGAACGCGCCGCACGCAGTCTGGGCGCCGGGCGGCGCGGCGTGATCTGGTGGGTGGTCCTGCCACTCGCGCGGTCCGGATTGAGCAATGCGGCCTTGCTGGTGTTCATCATCTCCTGCGGCTTCTTCATCACCCCGGTCATCCTGGGTGCGCCGTCCGATCTGATGATCGCCAATCTGGTCGATTATTACGTGCACGACCTGGTTGATTTCGACCGCGCCGCCGCGCTGTCGTTGCTGATCCTGGCGGCGATCGCCGCGCTGATCGGCCTGCAACAGGCACTGCCGAAGGAAGGCCAACATGGCACGGCGTGACGGCATTGCGCGTGGCGCGCTGATCGCGTCATGCACGCCGGTGCTGGCGTTTCTGCTGCTGCCGTCACTGGTGATCGTGCCGATGGCCCTGACCAAGGGGCAGATGTTGCAGTTCCCGCCGATCTGGATCTCCACTCACGCCTTCACCGACTATCTCGGCGATCCGGATTGGTTCGCCTCGACCGTGCTGTCGTTCAAGATCGCGGCACTCGCGGTGGCGATCGGCGGCCTCACCGGCGCCGCGGCAGCCTTGGCGCTGCACGGCAAGCGATTCCCCGGCAAGGGGCTGGTGGTCGGCGCCATCATGGCACCGATCGTAGTGCCGCTGGTGGTGCTGGCCCTCGGCGGCTATCTCGTGTTTGCGTGGCTGCACATGGTGGGCGGCTGGATCGCGATCGGTCTGCTGCACGGCACGCTGGTGACGCCGTATGTGTTCATTTCGGTGCAGACCAGCCTGGTGGCGGCCCTCAACCCGCTGCTGGTGCGCTCCGCGCGCAGCCTGGGCGCCGGGCGTCTGGCGGTGCTGCGGCATGTGATCTGGCCGGCCATTCTGCCAGGCGTGGCGGCGGGTGCCGTCCTGGGCTTCGCCGTGTCGTTCGATGAGGTCGTCATCGCGCTCTTCCTGCAAGGACCGCAAACGGTCACCTTGCCCGTGCGCATGTTCACCGCCATCCAGTTCGAACTGACACCGAAAGTCGCGGCCAGCGCCTCGCTGTTTCTGGCACTGTCGGTGGTGGTGTTGCTGACCCAGGCAGCCGCGATGCGACGGCGGTCGGCATGAACATCACCGCGATCGTGGCGCGAGACCCGGCGCAGGCGACGCAGCGTCGCGGCCATCGTGTCGAGGTGGATCAGGTCTGGAAATCCTACACGCCGGGCACGCACGTGGTGCGCGATGTCAGCTTCAGCCTGGCGCCGGGCGAGTTCCTGACCCTGCTGGGCCCCAGCGGGTCGGGCAAGACCAGCACCCTGATGATGGTGGCGGGGTTCGAAGATCCTGACCGCGGTGCGATCCGTGTCGATGGCCGCGACGTCGCCGGCTTGCCGCCGGAGCGGCGCAATTTCGGTGTGGTGTTCCAGGGTTATGCACTGTTTCCGCATATGAGCGTGCTGGACAATGTCGCATTTCCGTTGCGGATGAAACGGATCGGCGCCGCGACACGGCGGCGCGCGGCGTTGGAGATGCTGGAGAAGGTTGGTCTGGCCGACTTCGCCGCCCGCCGCCCGCGCGCATTGTCCGGCGGACAGCAGCAGCGCGTCGCGCTGGCCCGCGCGCTGGTGTTCGAACCTGACGCACTGCTGCTGGACGAGCCACTGGGCGCACTCGATCGCCAGTTGCGCGAGGCATTGCAGATCGAGATCAAGCAGATCCAGCGTCGCGTTGGCGTTTCGATCCTGTTCGTCACGCATGACCAGGATGAGGCGATGATGATGTCGGACCGTATCGCCGTGATGGACCAGGGGCAGATCGCGCAGCTCGGCACCCCGGATCAGGTCTATCTGCATCCGGAGACACCGTTCGTCGCGAGCTTCCTGGGGGAAACCAATTTGTTGCGCGGCGTCTGCGTCGCACCAGAGGAGGGTTACGCGACGGTGCGCTTCGCGGGCGCACACGGGTGGGCGCGGATCAGCCGTGGCCGCGCGCGGCCGAACGATGGCGATGCGGTGCGGGTCTCGCTGCGGCCGGAGCGCATTGCCTTGCTCGGGGCCAACGACCACGCCGATTGCGCGGTGACCGGTGTGCTGACCGATCGCGTGTTCCTTGGCCGGCATACGCGGCTGGTGGTGCAGGCGCTGGGCCAGAGCGTGGTTGTGAGCACAGCGGCGCTGCTGGCGGGCTCGCTCGACGTCGGCGCCTCGGTGCGGCTCGGGTGGTCGCGCGAGGACGCGCAAATTCTTCATGAAACATGAAACATGAAACATGAAACATAAAAGGGGCAGATCCATGCGACAGGACGGGATGATCGGACTACGGCGGCGCGGGTTGTTGACGGGAGCAGCGGCGGGCGCACTGGGACTGGCGCTGCCGGCACACGCGGCCGGGCAGCTCAACGTCGCGGCCTATGGCGGGGTGATCAACGACTTCCTCACCAGGGATTTCGGTGCGCCATTCGAACAGAAGACCGGCATCAAGGTGAACTTCGGCACTGGTGCGGCCCTCGCGCTGGCCAAGTTGCAGGTCGCGGCGGGATCGCCGTCGCAATGGGATATTACCGAGCTGACCGGCTCGGAGTATGTCGAGGGGATCAAGCAGAACCTGATCCTTCCGCTGGATTATTCCATTATCGATGCGACGAAACTGGTGCCGGGCTATAAGGAATCGCACGGCATCAAATTCTCCAGCTACATGTTCGTGATGGCCTGGGATCGCCGCAAGATCCCCGACGATCAGGCCCCGAAGACCTGGGCAGAGTTCTGGGACACCAAGAAATACCCCGGCAAGCGCTCGCTGGACGCCAACCTGAGCGATGGCTCCACCCTGGAAGTCGCGTTGCTGGCCGACGGCGTGCCGGTCGATAAGCTCTACCCGCTGGATGTCGAGCGCGGGCTGAAAAGCCTGGAGAAGCTCGGACGCAGCAACATCATCTGGTACAACGCCAATCAGGAACCAATCCAGCAGCTCACATCGGGCGCCGTGCCGCTGGCGACCGTGTTCCATGGCCGCGTGCTGATCGCCAACAAGGGCGGCGCACAATTGGGCTTCACACCGGCCTATTCCGCGGTCAGCGGCAACTACCTTACGGTGATCCGCACCACCGGTCAGGCGAAAGCGGCGATGGAGCTGATTGCCTTCATCGTCAACGACGCGCAGGCGAGCGCTAACTATATGCAGGACACCAACTACGCCGTGCCGGACGCCGCCTCGTTTCCCTTGCTCCCAAAATCGGTGCAGGACATCCTGCCGACCAGCCCAGCGATGCGCGACAAGGTATTCTTCAAGGACGACGCCTGGTGGGCGGCGAACCTAGAAAAAGCCGTCCAACGCTTCAAGGAATGGCAACTGGCCGGCTGACCGAAAGGACCACGCCCATGCCCGGTGACCGCCGCACCGATCGGATGAAACTCGGCACGCTGATCCATCCGACCGGCAACCACGTCGCGTCCTGGCTGCACCCCGACGCGCAGATCGATGCCGGTCAGAACTTCCGCCACTACGTCCAGCTCGCGCAGACTGCCGAGCGCGGCATGTTCGACGCCATGTTCCTTGCCGACGCGCTGGCGGTGCGCGACGGCAAGGCCGAGGCGCTGAGCCGCTGGCCGCAATACATGGCATATTTCGAGCCGATCACGCTGCTGTCGGCGATCGCACCGCTGACGAAGCATATCGGGTTGGTGGCGACCACGACCACCAGCTATTTCGAGCCGTACAACGTGGCACGGAAATATGCGTCGTTGGATCATATCAGCGGCGGGCGTGCGGGTTGGAACGTGGTGACCTCGGCCAACATCGCCGAGGCATGGAATTTCGGCCGGGAGCAACACTACCAGCATGGTGAACGTTACGACCGCGCGGTGGAGTTCGTCGAGGTGGTGCAGGGGCTGTGGGACAGTTGGGAGGATGACGCGTTCGTCCGTGATCGTGCCAGCGGGCGGTATTGGGTTCCCGAAAAACTGCACACGCTGAACCATAAGGGCGAGCATTTCTCGGTGCGCGGCCCGTTGAATGTGGCGCGTCCCCCGCAGGGTCATCCGGTGATCTTCCAGGCGGGGTCGTCCGACGTCGGCAAGGAGTTGGCGGCGCGTTTTGCCGAGGCCGTATTTACGCCACAGCACACGCTGGAAGGCGCGCAGGCCTTCTACACCGACCTGAAAGGGCGGATGGCGAAATATGGTCGCTCCCCGGAGCACCTGAAGGTGATGCCGGGACTGAACCCAGTCGTCGGCCGCACCGAGGCGGAGGCGAAGGAGAAGCATGAATTCCTGCAATCACTTATTCATCCCGCGGTGGGTCTGGAGCTGCTGTCGAACGCGTTGGGGAATTTCGACCTGTCCGGTTACGACCTGGACGGACCGTTGCCCAAGGCGGTGTATTCCTGGACGGCGCCAGGCGGCACGACCTCGTTTCGCAACGTGCTGAACTGGGCGACGACCGAGAACATGACGATCCGGCAACTGTATCAGCGCTATGCGGGTGCGCGTGGCCAGCGCACGCTGATCGGCACGCCGAGGCAGATCGTTGATCACATGCAGGATTGGTTCCTCAATCGTGGTGTGGACGGATTTCTGATCCAGGCGCCGTATCTGCCGGGCGGATTGAATGACTTCGTCGACATGGTGGTACCGGAGCTGCAGGAGCGCGGGTTGCTCCGGACCGAGTACGAAGGCACGACGCTGCGCGACAATCTCGGACTGCCGCGGCCCAAGAACCGCTACGCGGCCTGACACAAGGCTGTTGCAGGAGGAACGCCCATGCGCACCGACAAGATGAAACTTGGCACGCTGTTCCATCCGACCGGCAACCACGTCGCCTCCTGGCTGCATCCGGATTCGCAGGTCGATGCCGGCACGAACTTCCTGCATTATGTGCAGCTCGCGCAGACCGCCGAGCGTGGCAAGTTCGACGTGATGTTCCTGGCGGATGCAATTGCCACGCGCGACGGGCGGCGCGAGGCGCTCAGTCGTTGGCCGCAATACATGGCGTATTTCGAGCCGCTAACGCTGCTGTCGGCAATCGCGCCAATGACCACGCATCTTGGCTTGGCCGCCACCGCGACCACCAGTTACAACGAGCCGTACAATATCGCGCGCAAGTTTGCCTCGCTGGATCACATCAGCGGTGGGCGGGCCGCATGGAATGTGGTGACCTCATCGAACTACTCCGAAGCGTATAATTTCGGTCGCGAGGCGCATTTCGAACATGGTGAACGCTACGATCGCGCCGCTGAGTTTGTCGAAGTAGTGCAGGGCCTGTGGGATAGTTGGGAGGATGATGCATTTGTCCGCGACCGCGCGAGCGGCCGCTATTGGAGTCCTGACAAGCTGCACACCCTAAATCACAAGGGTGAGCATTTCTCCGTGCGCGGACCGTTGAACGTCGCACGTCCGCCGCAGGGTCATCCGGTAATTCTGCAGGCTGGTTCTTCGGAGACCGGCAAGGAGCTCGCGGCTCGCCACGCCGAGGCGGTGTTCACACCGCAGCACACGCTGCAAGGCGCTCAGGCCTTCTACCAGGATCTGAAAGGGCGGATGCCGAAGTATGGCCGGTCGCCCGCACATCTGAAGGTATTGCCGGGACTCAATGCGATCGTCGGGCGGACCGAGGCCGAGGCGAAGGAGAAATACGCTGAACTTCAGGCGCTGATCCATCCATCTGTTGGGTTGGAGGTGCTGTCGAACGCGATCGGCAATTTTGACCTGTCGGGCTATGACCTCGATGGACCGTTACCGGACGCGGCGTTCCATAGCAAGCCGAACAGCGGCAGCACGACGTCGTTTTCCAACGTACTGAGCTGGGCACGGAACGAAAATATGACGATCCGGCAGTTATATCAGCGCTTCGCCGGCGCACGCGGCCAGCGCACGCTGATCGGTTCGCCGTCGCAGATCGTCGATGACATGGAGGCGTGGTTCCAGGGCTATGGCGTGGACGGCTTCCTGTTCCACGCCGCCACACTCCCGGGTGGGCTGGAGGATTTCGTCAACCTGGTGGTGCCGGAGCTGCAGGAGCGTGGTCTGTTCCGTACGGAATACGAAGGCACGACGCTACGCGAGAATCTGGGCCTGCCGCGTCCCGTCAGCCGCTACGCGGCGTAATCTTGCGGCCCAGGTCGCGCGGTGGGTTAATGCGGCGCATTTCGGCGAGGGGAGAGAGACATGGGTCGGTTCACCTATGAGCACATTCATCTGCGCAGCCCGGATCCCGAGGCAACCGCGCAGTACTATGCCAACATGTTCGACGCCGAGATCATCCGCTCCACGCAGGCGGATGGCGCACCGCGCATCGACCTGAACCTGGGCGGGCAGAAGGTGTTCATCGCGCGGGCGCAGGCAGACAAGACCAATGCCGCGCCGAAGGCCCCATATTTCGGCCTGGAACATATCGGTCTGACGGTGACCGACATCGATGGCATCACCGCCGAACTGAAAGGCAAGGGTGCCGACTTCACCATGGAGCCCAACACCGTGCGCCCGGGCGTGCGCATCGCGTTTCTGCGCGGGCCAGAAGGCGTGCTGGTGGAGCTGATCCAGCGCGGCTGAGACACCCGGAACAGCATCTGGCACTTCGCGTGAAGCGTCGGATGCTCGCCGTCATGTAACGTGCCTGCCCTGCCGTGCCTGCTGTCGCATCCTGACGATGGCTGTGGCGCGATCGTCCGCGGCCCGGCTCGACGCCAACAACGCAGCTGCCATGGCGACGCATCGGCGCATGAGTGGAACTCCCCCGTCTGAACCGATCAGGCGATCGGTGGCTTGCGTTTATGCCATTCGGTGCTGCGTTCATAAGCGGCGGCGGCGCGCAGCACAGTCGCGTCCTCGAAATAACGTCCGATGAACTGCACCGATAGCGGCAGGCCGCCATCCGACAATCCGCTCATCATTGCGATCGCGGGATGGCCGGTCACGTTGAACGGGGTGCGCGCCTGGCGTGGATACGTGCGTGCGGTCTCCACCGCATCGTCGAGGCGGCTGGCCGGGTCCAGCGAACTGGCGCAGACCAGGATGTCGAAATCACGCAACGCCTCGTTCGTCGCCGCGATCATCTGCGCGCGGCGACGTTGCGCACCGACATAGTCGCCGGCCGAAAAGAACGCGCCGGCCAGCAGACGCCGCCGCGACAACTGGCCGTAATCACCGGGACGCGTGCGCAGCCAGGGCGCGTGGATCGAGAAGGCTTCCGCACCCAGGATCACGCGATTGACCGCGCTGAATTCGTTCAGCGTCGGCAGCGTCACGTCGCGCAGCTGCGCCCCCTCGGCCTGAAGCACGCGCGCGGCGTCTTCCAGCGCGGCGGTCACCTCGGGATTCGCCGGCATGTCGACCTCGTGGAAATGCCGCACGAAGCCAACGCGCAGGTCGCGGATGCCACGTGTCAGAT
>Ga0210386_10003267_pt1 | contig 13609 bp, 12 predicted proteins | sample IncBWH32OmetaG_FD_160091 | JGI IMG/M metagenome (GOLD analysis project Ga0210386, IMG submission 160091) | Forest soil microbial communities from Barre Woods Harvard Forest LTER site, Petersham, Massachusetts, United States - Inc-BW-H-32-O ... | reverse complement strand
TAACCGGCTTTGTCTTCTCGGTTTTTTCGCGGAACATCTCCATGTTTGTGATCAGGCGATCCCAGCTTCCGCCGAGACGAATCTTCTCGTAGGTTTCTTTGGACGATCCATCGATCGAAAACCGGAATTCATAGACGATGTCGGCGTAATCGATGATCATGTCGAGGTGTTTGTGCAGAATCAGTGCATTCGTCGATAGATGGATTTTCACGCCATGCTTGCGCAGGAGTTCAAAGTACTGGGGAAGCTTGTTGTTCATGAGGGGCTCGCCTATGGTGTGGAGAGCTGTATGCCCACCCCACTGGCCCTTGGTGTACTGCACCGCATGCTCAAAGAGTTCCATATCCATGTTGAACTGGGGCCGCTGCGACAGGGAGGTGTTACACATCACGCAATTGATGTTGCAGTTGCGGTTGATCTCGATCTCGGCTATGTGCACGTCCTCGACCTTCTGCATGAGTTGAGGATCGTACACCTCGCTCACAATCTGATCGTACCGCTCAAGGAATTTCTTGCGCTCGTACCAAGGCTTGATAACGGGCAAGCTCTTGACGGTGGTCTTCACGCTGATCGGGACGATCTGATTCAAGACACTCACGTTGGCCTCCTGATGTGCTTCTCCCGCGGGGCGACTGCAACCTGGTTTACAGCTTGATTGGGATACTACACGTGAATCTCGAGACTGGATAGCGTGACATCGGTCACCAGGGCCGATGACTTCTGTGGGAGCATCAGCGAAATACTCAAGCCCCAGGCCAGATCGCCTCTGGCTCTATGTGTATGCACAATAAAGGACTGGCACTCCTCCCGATCGCGCCCCGTTACAAATTGTTGCCGAGCAGATTTTTGCACTCTCCTCGTCAGACCATTAAGGTTGTTGTACGGTATCCGCTACTCCCCGATTCGCCAGGAGCCCGATGTACACACCTCGATTCAATCAGGTCTCCGATCGCTCCATCCTCATCGAAGCCATGCAGGCCTATTCCTTCGCTATCCTCTTCGGTCCACTGGATACGGCCGGCGTCACCGGCCAGCATCACGCCACGCATCTCCCCCTTGTCGTCAAGTACGAAGGCCCGCATGGCCTCATTGAAGGCCACTTCGCGAAAACCAACACCCATTGGCAATCCCTCGCCAATCGCGAAACCCTCGTCGTCTTCTCCGGTCCGCACAGCTACGTGAGCCCCTCGCTCTACGCCGAAGAACTCTCCGTCCCCACATGGAACTACATCGCAATCCACGCTTATGGCACACTGGAACTGATCGAAGGCGACGCGGGCAAGGATGCGCTCCTCGCCGGTCTCATCCAGGCCAATGAGCCCGCCTACGCCGAACAGTGGCGCAATCTGCCCGATGGATTTCGCCGCTCCATGCTCTACGGCATTGTCGGCTTCCGCCTCTCCATCACCCGTATCGAAGGCAAATTCAAAATCAGCCAGAATCGTCCTGAAGCCGACCGCCGCGCCGTCCACGCTGCTCATTCCGCAGGCTCATCCGATCAGCAGGAGCTAGCCGCATGGATGCAGCGACTCGTTGCAAATTGAGACTCAATTCTGCAACCGCCTCCTCAGTCCCGCTGATGATGCTGGAGTAGAGTGATCGTGTCGATCAGTTTCATTTCCGGGAGATTCCAATGCGCAAGTACTCTCTTGTCCTGGCTGCGCTCTTTCTTGCATCCGTTTTCCATCCAATTCCGGCCGACGCTCAAACAGACTGGAAAGCCAAAGTCACCGCAAACCTGCCCCTGCTCGGCCATCGCAACTGGATCCTCATCGTCGACTCCGCCTATCCGCTCCAGTCTTCTCCAGGCGTCGAAACCATAGAAACCAACGCATCGCACCTCGATGTCCTCCGCTATGTTCTCGGCGCGGTCAACAACTCCATCCACGTCCGTCCGCTCATCTACATGGATGCCGAACTGCCTTTCGTTCCCGAGGAGGACGCGCCCGGCGCCTCTGCCTATCGCACCCAGATCTCCCAGGTGCTCAGCGACTACAAGATCGAATCCATCCCGCATGATCGCGTCATCTCCCAGATCGACGAGACCAGCAAGCAGTTCCACATCCTCGTCCTCAAAACCACCATGACAATTCCCTACTCCTCCGTCTTCATCCGCCTCGACTGTAAATACTGGTCTGCCGATGCCGAAAAACGCATGCGCGCCAGAATGCACTAGTTCCGCTCGACAGGAGCAACATGCCGGGATCAGATCACATCACACAGCTGAGAATCTTTTTGTTTCGGCAAACGCCGGACTGAAGCAGTATCTTCAATCCAAGGAGACGAAACTCATGCCAACAGACTTTCTGGGAAAACAGGCAACGGTCGAAGATCTTATTCGTGAGGTCTCCCGGATCAGAAGCGTCGTCACCGATGCCGTCGAGGAAGGCGTCCAGTCCGCCATCAAAGCAATGAAACAAGGCCGCCATGCCGCCGAAGACGCAATCGACGATGCGAGACATACCATCAAGAAAAAGCCCTTCCAGGCAATGGGCGTTGTCTTCGGCGCCGGAGTTCTGGCCGGAGGCATCATTGCCTGGCTGGGAACTCGTCGCCGTTAATCTGACCAGCACGCATCGCACCGCGGCTCCATGCCTTGCCGCCCCAAGCCAGCCATGCAAAATGCGCGCCGCGTCTCCAACCCGAGCGATGGCGTAGCTGGGATCAGACACAACCGTTCTTCGCCATGCCCCGCTTCCGGCATTCTGACGGTGGCGCCTCTGCGCAACGCCTCATTTTGGTATACTTGGAGGGTTCACCTCATGCGGAGGTGGCGAAATTGGCAGACGCACTAGCTTGAGGTGCTAGCGCCCACAAGGCATAGGGGTTCAAGTCCCCTCCTCCGCACCATTTCTGGACCCCATCTCATTGAAAATGCAAATGTTGAGAAGTAACCAAATCGTACTTCTTAGCACTCTTCCTGGCATTTCTCTGAAAAGCCTACTGAAGTTTTCTCCGAGTTCGCGGTATTCGAATCCAACAAAATAATCACGGCTCACGCCGTACTCGACTTCGGATCGAACCGGTCGCCAAAGGCGGGCGGCCAGGACGCAGAAGCCATCCATGCAAAGCGTACCTGTCGAAATGAGTTTGCCCGCTCCTGCAAGGTCAAGCTGCTCGCTGCCGTTACGCGGCAACACGCCTCCAATACATCAATGCATACCTGCAGAAGATGGGAACAGCGATCGAACGCGTTACAACAAGTTCGGTAGGCGGAGGGAGTTTTTGACGCGCGAGCGTTTAGACCTGCTGACAGATGGGAACAAGCCCAAGTACAGCCGCGATGCCCCCCTGGTGTTGGAGCAGGATGAACTGGAGCAGTTTTGTGTGCCCCAATCACAAGAAACTGATGTTCATGGTGTTCCTTTGCTGTGGGCTGCGCATGGGCGAACTTCAAACCTTGCGCTGGGTCGACATCGACTTTGCCAAAGGCAAGATCAAGATTCAAGAACGCCCGGAACACAGCTTCAAACCGAGCATCACTGCCGTTCTGTACCCATCAACGACGAATTGTTAGAACAGCTGCACGTGCGGAAATTGACGGCGAAGCTTCCAATCGTATTTCACACCCGGTCGAGCAAGCCTCTCACACACTTGTGGGAAGACACACAGAACATTTTCAAGAAGACCGATGTCCCGCTTGAGAAGCGGTCACCCACATTGTTTGCGGGCGACTTTCTGCACCACCCTCTTTCGGGAAGGATGGGGGCTCCCCGATGTTATGCATGTGATGGGACACAAGGATAGACACAGCTCGCCCCTGGGACACGCAGAGAACGCTCGGAGACCCGATTTCGCACTCTTCCAAGATTGAACATTGATGTTGTAATGAGGAGTTCCGGCGAGTTTTGGTACACGCCACGAACCATACGCGCACACCCGCTGGCGCCAGCTACTTCTTGCTGTTTATCAAAATCGCTCTCTCTTTGTGAACAAAGTAAAAGTACGCGCCAACGCTCACGGAATTGACCATTATGGCGATCACGTTCCAGATGATCACCGGTCTTGAAATGATCAACAAACCGTAGTAAACCCAGAGGACTTGAAAAAGGCACATGATCGCGGCCATTCTTGGATTCATGCCCGCGCTTGATCGGCGCCTGAACATCGCGATCAAGTCCGGTAAGGCGGCAAAGGTCGTTCCAAAGCCCGCCACAATGCCGACGATCTCCGATCGCTTAAAACCGGTGAATAGGATGCTCTGTGTATCACCCGGTACTAGGTCCTTGCAGGCAGATAGGGAAATTGTGCTACAGAGAATACCCCAAAGCACTATTCTGTTGAATCGATACATACAATCGACCCTCGCAAAGAGAGCGCAGCTTGCACCAAGCTCACTTGGGCGCGCCCGGCGCTAAGCTAGCAACCGCGCGAGCGAGATTGAGAGCAGCCAGCAGAGCCATTGCGTAGATGACATCCCCAATAACGGGGCCGCTTACAACCTCACACACACAGAGCCAGATAAAAACGCCAGTCCTAGACCGAAACAACTTGATACTTGTGTTCATCAGGCGTCAGTGAGGAGCACGAGATGTTACAAGAACCCAACTTAGCGGGCGCTGATTCAGAGAAGACCTCGGAGGCTCCTCAGGGACAATATGTGTTACATCGGAATGGACGAGCCGGTGCGGGAATCGTCCGGGAAGCAACTTGTGTGATTCGTCTCCCTAGTTTGAGGTCTTGGAGTTAGATTCTTCCTTTCCCATGGCCACGCTCCAGCCATCTCCAGGATTGTATTCTGCTATCGCAGATCCAAGATCGGTCGTCTTTTCCCCCAGATCTTTTTGATAGACGACACCGTCTTTGCCGATCACGAAGGTCATGATTCCTGAATTCCGGTACTCCACCGGATAAGCCAGAACAGCGAAGCCGCCTGTCATCTTTCCGTTCGCGATATAGTCCTTCGCGCCCCCCTGCGCTTTTTCTCCTTGCTTGGTAAGGATCCTGAAGTAGTAGCCATTGAACGGCTGCGGCTTTTCACCGGCATTGGAGTATCCAATGGCCTTCGCGAAGTCGCCGAGACCGCCGAGAGGGCTCGGATTCTGCCCCTGCTCAGCGTTCCAATAGAGCCCGTTTTGCTTACCTGCGTCGCTCACAAACTTCTGGGCGTATTGATTTACGTTGTCGCCGTCGTGTGTACGGCTAAAATATTGCTGCTGAGCGTTGGCGGTCGCAAGACACGCTGCAATCGCAGTCAACTCGCCTTTGCCAATTCGACGCGCAAGGATCTCATCCTTCCCGGCTGCAGTGTCGAAGGACCACTGCTTCGAGGAATTCTGAACCAGGGGAACCGGAAATGGATAGTTGTCCGCGCCCACATACAGGATCTCGCCGCCGGCTTTGATTTCTCGCCACCGATTCATCTGGGCGTAGGCAGCAACAAAATCCTGAAGCCCATTCTTGTCCTTCACGGGATCTCCGGAAAAAAGTACGTCGTTACCATCGGGGCCGAAGATCGCGAGCAAAGCTTGCTGATCACCAGATTTGGCGGCGTCCAGAAAGGCGGCGCCCGCTTCCGCGGGGGTGGCGAAAGTTCGTTGCGCTGGTTTGGAATCTGCTGCGTTCTTGCAGGTTGCCACGAAGATGACCAGTGCGAGCAGCCCCAGAAACTCAGCGGAAGGCACAACTACGTTTTTAGGTATCCAAGTCCGATGAAACATCTCGGTTCCTCCATGCCTGATGGTTGTGTCTATCAGTTCTCTCTCGCTGCGGAACGGCGTGATCACCGCCGAAAACCACCGCCGCCGAAGCCGCCGCCCCCACCGCCAAATCGACCGCCGCTGAAGCCGCTGGAACGCATGCTTCCCCAGCCTCGACCACTATCTGCTCTCGAAGACCACCCGCCGGAGCCGCCAAATCCATCCGAGTGTCCACTCATGCCGCTGAAGGCTGTCGATTTTCCGCTGCTCGAATCGTGCTGCGCCCAGGAGTTCGAACCTGAAGAGCGATCGGAGTTGAAGTTCTGTGCGCTCTGGTGATTCATGTTGACCGTGGTCTTGTTGTAGGTATTGCCGCCGTGGTAGTTGCTGTAGTTATTCGCTGAGTGGTTATAGGCGTTGTTGTACCCATAGCCATTGTGGTAGCCCCCGTTGTAATAGCCGCCATGCCAGGCTGAATTACCGTAGTATCCTCCGCCGTGATAGATGACCGCCGTGCCGTGCCAGCCGCAGTTCCAACTGCTGTACCCCCAGCCGCAACACCCGCCGCTCATCATTGCTCCGACCGCGATCCCCGCCCCGAACGAAAGCATGCTCGCTGCAACCATGTCGCCGGTGGAATATACGGGAGCCACATAGCTGGGAACCACGTAGGGATAGCCGTAAATCAACGCGGGGTTGTACTGCGGAACGTAGACAACCTGGGGATTGGCCGATTGAATCACGATCGTTTGCGGCGACTGCTGCACAACCGTGATCTGCGGCGTCGATTTGAGATTACCCTTCGCTTGGGCTTGCGAGCGCAGCGTTTGGATAGCGGTCATCACGTCCGCCGACTGGTCGTGATAAGCCTCCCCGAGCGACGATGTCCAGCTGAGATTCGTCGACAGGTTGTTGAGAACCGAGGGGAACTGCGTGAGCGCCTTCACACTCGGATCCCACGATTGCTTGTCAACGGCCTGCATCAGAGCGGTGCCCGTTAAGCTCTTGTTTTGCTGCAGCCAATAATTCGCAATCGCAACCTGGTCCGGAAATGTCGCAGCCGCAAGAATTTGGGCCACCAGCGCGTCTGGGTAAAGCGCGATTGGCGCGACCAATGCCTGCAACTGGCTCGCACTCTGGGGAGTCGAGTCGGTTGCACTCCCGGCAGCATCTGAACTCGGAGCCTGGTATCCGAATGATGCTTGAGATGATGCCGTAGCGAGCAGGAAGCTTAGTGTCACCGACAAGACCTTGTGGGCATTCTTTGTTTGCATAGAGTCACTCCGGGCTTTTCTCCGCTTCAAGGATGCCGGTGCCAAAGATGTCAGCGACTTCATCGCCTCTGGTGGAAGCAAAGCTGATCTCGTTCACCGGATCGGCAAGGATTGGGTCCGCGAGACAGAACACCTCATCTCGACGACTACTACGATGGACCGCCGGGCACCGTCTAAGAGCAGAAGTCCTCTCTGCACATTCTGCACTTACGGAAATGAGGGCCTGGCTGCTATCAGGCAGGGCATGACCTTTAGCCACGGCCCGTCTAAGGCGGTCGGCTATTCGAACTCCGTTGTCCTAGATGTCCTCACCCAGCCCCTTGTTAACGAGCACCTTCACACTGACACGCCGGTTGATGTCGCGTCCCAGCGGATCGCTATTGGGCGCTGCCGCATGGCTCGCGCCATAGCCGGCAGGTGCAAGAATGCGCCGCATAGGCACGTTGTCGGCGTCGCGCAGGTATTCCGCGACCACCGTTGCCCGTTCATCGCTCAGCTTCTGATCCAACGCCTTGGTCCCGGTACTGGAAGCGTACCCTGCGATTTCGATCATGTAGTTCTCGGTCGATTTCGCATCGGTGGCAAGCTTATCCAGGACTGCCTTTGCGTCCGCCGACAACGTCGACTGGTCCTGCTCGAAGAAAAGGTCGGCAGCGACTGCAGTTTTATAGCTGCCAAGGTCCGAAACTCGCTGGTTCACCAGAGAAACAGCGTCGGCATCCGCAACAGCTATACCGCCGGCGACGTCAGCCGTGCTTTGAGCTTGGCCTGCAGCCGCGTTGGCTTGATTTGCCGAGGACTGCGCTGCTCCAGCGGCAGCCACACCCTGATTGGCGGTGGTCTGTGCTTCGTTGGCACTAGCCTTATTAGCTTCAATCTGCTGCTCTTCGGCTGTTTCGATCGAAAACACATCGGGACTGAAGGTGATCTTCGCGGCATCCAGCTCTCCCCTGCCGTTGCCAACTCCCTCCGCCGTGATGGTCAACCCAGGTAACATTGCCGTGACATCCATGTCAGCGTGGCGAAGTCGTAAATCCTTATTGCGCTCGAACTTGGTTGTGTCGGTGAGGCAAACCTTAACGACGGTAGCCTTATCCTTTAACCGAATGTTGATTACGTCGCCATCGCGGGAAACAATCATCCCGGTGAGCTTGGCTTTCTTGCCTTCATCCATCTTTTGTATTTGGGTCGTTGCGTGCGCAAGACCCGCAAGCAGAACCAGACAGACTGCCTGGCAAGCCATTTGCTTGGCGTTTCTGAATGCACATCTCATTGAAATTCTCCTTTGAAGCTCGGCTTGAATAGATCCAACTCTTCATGGCGGTGACGCCACTGTCTGTTGTGCCTTAATTTCTTGTGCGCTTGTTGCTTTGACGAACTCCGACAGGTTTCTCCCAGTGAAGGCAACTCCGGAGACAATCCGTAATTCCGTCTGCGCGGAGCAGCTCGTTCGATGATTCTTGAACCAAACAGCACGAACACGAACTGCACGTAAACCTACAAGGAACGATGCAACTTTGGAACTGGCAAATGTGCCAGTCCATCCCAATAAAATTATGTGGGCGAGGGCTCTGCTCTGGCGGATCGCCGATTATTCCGTCGATATATCCCGGAACTTCCGCCTGGAATCTGGCACATCTGTCATAAATAACAGTCGGAAAAAATCATCTTCTTATGTATCTGGACAGTGCGCTAGGAAGCCTCCGCACGAACTACTGAATGGACTCCCCTTGTTCAACCACCAGTTTGTATGCGACGTAGTATTTGTAGATATTGCTGACGTACTGGACGGTCACTTGCCCCACACTCTGAGCGACAAGTAGTTCAACGTTACCAAACCACTTGTTGGGATCCAGTCCATGCGCCGGCGCATCCTTACGGAGTGCAGCGATGCGATTGGGGCCGGCATTGTAGGAGGCAAAGGTAAGGAGCAGACGGTTCTCCGGATCAATCTTCGGATCGTCGAAATACTCGTCCGCAATGTTGCGCAGGATCTTGACTCCGGCGTGGATGTTGTTCTCCGCGGTCCCCACATCCGGAATGCTTATGGGTGCTCTCGCTGCGGTCGTCGGCTCGACCTGCATCACCCCGATCGCACCGCCGTTTCGCGCCGCCTGATTGAGCATGGACTCCTGATAGGCCTGAGCCACAATCATCAAGTAGTCAAAACCATATTGAGATGCGTACTTCTTGAAGAATGCAGCCATTTCGAGGAACTTCTTCACTTCAGCTTCAGAGGTTGGGTTCTTTACCCAGTGAGTGCTGTCTAAATAACGCCGTATCTCGGTATTGCCGAACGATGTCCCAGTCGCGTGAGTCTTTACGAATTCGTCCATCAGTTGCTTGAACTGCGGGTTGTTCTTCCGCATCGCAAATGCCAGATTTCCGTCATCACCTATGATCAGATTCGGCTGTGGAGTCGCATTCGAAAACACACTGGTCCACAGCTTGGCGCGCTGGGAGATAGTTACAGTCGCCGGGATGATGCCCGCATTCACCATTTCCAGCAGGTCTTCATCCATTAGATTCTGGTCGGCACGCTGAATGAGTATTGGCGGCTTGCCCTGTTTCACTATCGACTCGTTTACTCTTTCCAAATGCTCGTAGTACGTCGTGAGTGGATTAACAAAGATCCTTTTTCCGCTGAGGTCTTGCAAGGAGGAGACAGGGCCGAATTCCCTTCCAGTTACGAGGACCTGCTTGACGTCTGTCAGGATCGGAACGGAGAAAGCGACCTGCTGCTCGCGTTCGGGCGTCACTGCAACTCCGTATGCGATCAGGTCGCCCACTCCCGAAGTTAATGCGGATTCAATCTGATCGGGACGAAGTGGAATAAAGGTAACTTGAATATGATTCTTCCCAGTATGCAATCGCTCGTTGACGAACTGCTCGAATTCTCTGAGTGCCTCGTAATAGATGCCCTGAGGTCGGCCATCAACGTAGAAGAAACCGGAGCGGCTATAGAGGACGAGCGCCCGAATGCTTTGACGTTTGACCATTTGATCCAAGTCGCCTGTACGGCGCTCAAAGCTCATCGGCAATCCGGCGTCAGCGGATCGGGGGGACTTACCATCCGCTGCACCTCCATCTGCCGTCTGAGGCTGGGCCTCACATGCGATCTTGCCAAGGACTATCGAGAGCCCTAGCCCCAACATCAGGATAATGCGCATTACGGCAGGCCTACTCGGAGTGGCATCCTTGGACATCGTTATCCTATGATCGTCCTATCGCGATCTGCCCAACACTCTCACTGTGCGAGGCCCCGTCTAAGAAACGTGCACCGGAATTCGGGTAATCTCACGAGGGGAAACGATCTCATGAAACTCCTGATGATGAGCGTAGCAATTGCCTGCAAGGCCTTTACCTTTTCCGAATCGGCCACCATCCACGAGAATACTGCCGTGAGCAGAAAACAGTCATCTGTCACTTCTGCCAGTTCCCGGAAACTCGAAGTCAGAGGAGCGTCATCCCAACTTCCAGACGAGCGCTGTCGGCGAATCCACGAACGCTCTAATTCCTTTCATCGAATAAGCGTCCCGCCTGCAGCGTTTGAGAAAGATCGCAATGATCTCCAAACCAGCAGGCAGCGTGCTGGATTTTTATCCGCAATTGGCAAACATCCGGACAAGGTATTTCCCGGTCGCCTTCTCTGCGGACCGGCGCTCTTCAACGGGATCTAGATCGACAGCGGAGAACGCTAACTCACCGGTATCTCACCGGTTCTTGAGCCCGAGCGGGTAATCGCCCATCAGGAAGTAACTCCAAAACGGCAAAACGCGGGTATTTACGGTGTCGACCGCGATCCTCCCGGAACTCGGAAGGCGATACCGGATCAGAGGCGGAAACGGGCCTCGGGCTGTGACCTAATACTACGTTCGTGAGCACGACTCCGAGAGGCTAACTAAGGTGTTTCAGTATGGCAAAGAAGCACGGTTGACGCTCCACTCTCTCCTAAGCACGTATCTTTCTGTTCGAATCAGGAGGCATAACTGGCGCTATAGCTTCGATTTCGGTGCCTAGCCCCGGGGCCGAGGAGAGCTTGATCTTTCCCTCCACAAGTCGGAGACGCTCGCGCATGCTAACTAGACCGAGCCCATCGGAGATTTGCGCCGGATCGAAGCCCTTTCCGCGATCTTTAACCCGGAGTCTGATTACATCTCCCTCCCAGAGCAAAGACACCTCGGCCTGAGCTGCTCCGCTGTGCCGGGCCACGTTGTAAAGCGCCTCCTGCAGCACACGGAACATGACGAGAGGAACAGGCTCGCCGAGCGGAACCGTGGAGCCCTTTTGAGTGAATTCCACTTTGACTCCACGTTGTTGAGAAAACTCGCGGCAATAGCCCTCCAACGCGCGAGGCAGGCCGAGAATCAATTTGGAACTGTGCAATTGATGAGAAATCAACCGGACGCCCTCTGAGGCCTGCCCTATTTCCTTCTGGATATCGGCTAATTCTTCCGCTGTTCCGATTCCTGCGGGCAGGCTCCGGTGCAAGTTGTGCATTCTAATGCTGAGCAGCGCGATTCTTTGGGCAACATCGTCGTGCAGATCGCGGGCGATGCGCTTGCGTTCCTCTTCTTGTGCTGTGATCAGCTTGCCCGCTAAGTCATGAATGACATCATTACTCTGGCGCAACAACTCTTCCTGCGCCAGCCGCAGATCTGTAATGTCTTGAAAGGTAACGACGCTCGCAACGATGGCTCCTGTTTCGTCCCGGACAGGTGCTGAGTTAGTGAACAACACGCGAAATGTGCCATCCGGGCGCAGGTACCTTAATTCTTCGCCTACCACAACTTCGCCCTGCAGAATCGAGCGAGCAAGAGGCTGTTCTTGTGTGAGGTATGCTCGCCCGTCCAGCCGAAACAGCTGGTATTGAGAATATTCTTCAACATTGCGGAGTTCCCCAACAGACCGTTGCAATATCTGCTTTGCCTGATTGTTGGCAAGCACTACTTCGCCGGAGGGGGCTTTGGCGATGACGACTCCCGCGCCCATCTGGTTTAGCACTGTCTCAAGCAGCGCACGTTGCGAATCGGCTTCAGCTCTTAACGTCCGCTCACGGTCTGCCGCTTCACGCAGTTGCCGCTCGGCCAAAACTCTTTGCGTGGTTTCCTCCGTTACCAGCAGCACACCACCTATGCCTCCATCGTCGTCCGGGATGGGGCTATACGACCACGTGAAAAATGCTTCTTCCACCAATCCATAACGATCGATCATCAGTGGTTGATCGACCGACCAAGTCGCCTCTCCAGTCTTGAGTACCTTGTGCAACATCGGTCCGACCGTCTCCCACATGTCCACGAGAACTTCGCGGGCAGGTTTCCCGAGTGCATAGGGATGCATTGCGCCGATCACGTCGCGCTCGGCGTCGTTGTAAAGGAAAACCAGTTCCGGCCCCCAATAAATCGCGAGCTGAAAACGCGAGTGCAGGCAGACGTTCAAAACTGTCTTCAGGCTTTGCGGCCACAGCGCTGGAGGACCAAGAGGAGATCCTGACCAGTCGAATGACTCAATCAGTCGGGCCATCTCGCCGAAAACTATCGGATGTGCTCTATCGCTGCCAACATAGCGAGGATCCTGCTCCATTCGCGGGTTACTCTGATAAGCCGAACTCGGAAATTCGGGCGTGAAGTCATCAGAGTGTGGAGCTATCGGCTGTTTTCTCAAAATATCACCTTCAGCGCGAACTGGATCTGCCGCGCACTAGTGACGGTACTGAAAATACGGCCAGCATTGCCTGCTAGGATACCGCATCCAAGGGAGTCCGTTGCTGGATTGCAACCACTAGCCCTTCCGACGAAGATTGCGTCCCCGTTACCACCCGTACCGTTAGGCCCCTGCGTGTTGTCGGGAACAGCGAAGTTGGGGTGGTTGAAGATATTAAAGAATTCTGAGCGAAATTCCAGGCTCGCATGTTCACTTAGTTGCAGGTGCTTGATCAGGGAAAAGTCGAGCTCCTTCAGAGATGGACCGCAGAGGCTGTTCCTGCTTGAATCCCCAAAGATATTGCCGGCGGCATCCGGTGTGTTAGGCAAGACAAAGATTGTTGGATCGAACCACTGGTTGACGTTGCCGGTCACAGCATGGCAGGGATTCACTCCGGATTTGATGTCCGGGCGATCTGCAGGAAACGAAGATGCTGTTAATGAGTTATTAAAACCCAGAACGGGGGTAAAGGGGGCGCCTGACAGCAGTTGACCAATTATGCCCACGCGCCACCCCTCTGCCAACTTCCCGGTGGCACCCTGTTCACCGCGACCCCAGCGCTGTCCCGGTCCGAACGGTAAGTCATAAAGCAAGTTGCCGATGAAAATATTGCGTCGGTCAAAAGCTGAATTGCCGCGATCGGCGTTCAAATCGAAAAAATTCTGCGACACTCCAGGCTCTGAAACCCAGTCGCTGGGGAAGGGCCCGCTCGCAGTATCGATCGAGTGGGAGTACGTGTAGGATCCTTGGAATGACAGTCCTTTTACGAACCGCCTTTGTAAGCCGACTTGTAGCGAGTTGTAGCTCGAAGTCGCATCGGTGACGATTTGAGGGGTTGAGCCGAAGTTGGGATTTAAGTTGTGCCCCAGTGCTGGTTCAAAGGGATTGGCTTCGCCAGCTCGCGGCAGGTGCAAGCCATGGGAACCGACGTAAGCAATCTGGAATACCGTCTCGCGTCCCAGTTGCCGCTGGATGTTGAGGCTCCACTGCTCG
>Ga0210386_10003266_pt1 | contig 13613 bp, 12 predicted proteins | sample IncBWH32OmetaG_FD_160091 | JGI IMG/M metagenome (GOLD analysis project Ga0210386, IMG submission 160091) | Forest soil microbial communities from Barre Woods Harvard Forest LTER site, Petersham, Massachusetts, United States - Inc-BW-H-32-O ... | reverse complement strand
AGGCAAACGCTGGACCCCGGTGACCGTCTTCAACATGCTGCCGCGGCTGATCGATGTAGGCCCGCGCGTCTTCTCTACGGAAGAGTGGGACCGGCGGCGGGAACGCTTTGCCGCCAAGGTAGGTTAGCGGAGGTTACCGGCTAACAGGCTCTTGGTACACGAGTCCGAAAGGACAGGTTCGTTCGTCTAAGATGACATACGAATGATGCGGAAACGAACGCACCTGTACCTTGCCCTGTTCACAGGGCTAGTTGCTTTGCTTTTTTCGGGGGAGCGGCTTGCATGGGCCGATACTGTGGATACGAATCCCCTGAATCGCGACCCTCAGGTCCGCGAAGCGTTCACACGCTTCTACCTCATGGATTACGACGGCGCGATCTCGCGCTTTCAGACCGTCCAGAACGAGCACCCGAACGATCCTCTTGCAACCGACTACCTGCTCTATACGATTCTTTTCAAAGAGCTGTATCGGCTCGATCTGCTCGATACGACGTTCTACGCCAACGACGGATTCCTGACCGGCAAGCACACGGTCGTGGAAGATCCGCATGCGCGGGATCAGATCAAGGGATTGTCGGATAAGGCCATCGATCAGGCGAATCTTCAGCTAAAAGCCAATCCAAATGATGTGAATGCGCTCTTCGCCCGAGGATGGGCTAAAAGCCTGGAAGCAACCTACCTCGCAATGGTAGAGCGCAGCTTCAGTCCGGCTTTACATCTGGCGTTACAGGCACGCAGCGACCATGCCCGGCTGCTGCAAATAGATCCGAACTATATTGATGCGAAGCTGGTTGTCGGCACCTATGAATATGTGGTCGGCGCGCTGGCGTTTCCCTTCAAAATCCTGATCGGCTTTGCGGGGATTCATGGCTCGAAGGCTACAGGCATGGAGATGCTGCGCGATGCCGGGGCGCGCGGTGTAATCACATCGGTAGAAGCGCGCACCTGCATGATGCTCTTTCTGCGGCGCGATGCGAAGTATCAGGAAGCCGAGCAGATTGCCGAAAGTCTGGTGAAGGAATATCCGCGCGATTTCCTCTTCCGCCTGGAGGTAGCTAATCTGCAAAAAGATGCGGGACAGGGGCTGAAAGCAATCGCCACCTATCGTGAAGTGGTGGAGTCATCGAAGAAGCCGGGCTACTTTGCCTCGGCGCACCTGGAACTGGTGTACTTCGGCCTGGCGGACAGCCTGCGCGGCCAAAAATTGTATATCGATGCCGTAGAGGCCTACCGGGAAGCGGCCTATCAGCCAACCACCAGCCCGGAGCTGAAACGGCGCTCTCTGCTCGCAGCAGGCCAGGTCTACGACTTAATCCGCGATCATGACAAGGCGAAACAGCAATATCAGGAAGTGATCGATGCAGGCAGCGACACTGTGCAGGCCGATCAGGCGCGCAAGTTCATGAAATCGGCATACACCGGCAAGTAAGTCTCGAACTGCTCAAGGATTCACTCATAGCGCAACGCTGACTAGTCTCCGGCGAAAACTGAAATCCACCATTCCAAAAGACGCGTAATGCTACATTTATGGGACAATATTCGCCAACGATCATAAGGGAACCTGGCTCCTGGTTTTTGCGTAGCCATAAGAAGGGTTAGGAGTAAACCATGGCAGTTTTCTGCAGCAGTTGCGGTAAGTCTCTCGGTGATGAGGCGCGTTTTTGTTCGGCATGCGGACGCCCCGTGTACGCGACACCTCCGATTGCGTTTGTGCAGACGCGGCTGATTCGCCCGCGCGAAGGACGCATGATCGCCGGTGTGTGTCAGGGGCTGGCCAACAACTATCACTGGGATGTGGTCTGGGTGCGCGTGATTACTGTGCTGGCGACGATCTTTTCGAGCGGCGCCGGGTTGATTGCGTATATCGTCTTTTGGCTGGTCATGCCGGAAGAGCAGCTGGCGCTGCCTCCCGGGACCACGTACACGCCTACGAACGGCAGCTAGGATCGTGTTCTATACCTCGGCTGGAACCAAGCTCTTTGCAGAAACAATGGGCGAGGGGCAGGATGTTGTCCTGCTCCATCCGACGCCCATGCATCACGCTTTTTGGGTGCCGGTGGCGGAGATGCTGGCGCAGCGGTATCGCGTCGTCCTCCCTGACCTGCGTGGCCACGGACAATCTGAGACAGGTGAAGGGCCAATTACGGTAGAAAAACTGGGTGAGGACGTTGAGCGATTGCTGAACGAGCTGGGCATCGGAAAAGCTCTTTTCGCCGGATGCTCCGTTGGCGGCTATACGCTTTATGAGCTGTGGCGCCGCATGCCGGAACGGATGACCGCTTTGGCTTTTTGCTGCAGCAGACCGCAGGCCGACGCCAATGTAAATCGTGCAAAACGGCATGAGTGGATAGAGCGGATCAAACAGCGCGGCACGGGCGATTTTTTTGAGCAGATGCTCAATAGTCTGATCGGGCCAACAGCACGCCAACGCTTTCCGCAAAAGATAGGCGAGGCGCGCGAGATGATGCAGGCCATGTCTCCCGCCGCAGTGATCGCCATGCAGCAGGGACTGGCGGCTCGGCCTGATTCAGTGGCCACGGCAAAGACGATTCGGGTGCCAGCATGCGTCATTGGGGCAGCGGAAGATACTGCCAGTACGGTCGAGGACATGAAGTTGCTTGCGGAAACGATCCGCAATGGCGGCTACGGGGCTGAGTTTCATGTGTTGCACGATGCAGGGCATTTCGCACCGTGGGAACAGCCGGAGACCGTGGGACCGATTCTGCTGCGATTTTTCGATTCAGTTGTGGGCTAGATTCTCTTTAAGCTTTCGTGGAACTTCGGCCTAAAGTATTGCGTACAGCAAACTTGAGGAGTGGCAATGTCACGTCGTTGGCTCTATTTCTGTTTCGCACTGTTCCTGGCAGCCATCTGCGTGCCGCGCGCGCACGCATCGTCGGATCGCGTCTCATTCATGCATGACATTGAGGTCAACGACACGGACGAGGTCGACGACGCGGTCTGCTTCCTCTGCTCGATCCGCGTCCACGGAAAAGTAAATGGCGACGCTGTGGCATTTCTCGGCAGCATTCTCGTGAACGGTGAAATCAGCGGAGATGTCGTCTCATTTCTAGGCGGAGTGGCCATGGAAGACCAGTCCCGCATCGGTGGGGACTGCGTTGTTTTTGGAGGCCCGCTGCGCCGCAATGGCAGCACGACGATCGATGGAGACACAGTGAATTTTCCGTTCATCGTGGTCATGATGCCATTCATCATTCTGGCGCTGCTGATTTACGGGATCGTCTCGCTGTTTCGCCGCAGACGGTATGTGGCGTATCCCATGCCGCCTCCGCCGCCACCAGTGCGGTAAGATAATTGCCACTGACGGCTATTCTCTCTTAGTCGGGATCTCCGAAAGGGCATGGACCATGCAGAGAGTGGATCATCTCTTTTCCATCGCGAGCATTGTTGCGCTCGGCTTCGGGCTGATCGCAAAATACGTGATGCCGGAGCGGGGCTTTACGATAACTTCTCCTCAGCACACGTATTTCTTCTCCCCGCGGACACCCTGTTATGGCATCGCAGCCCTGTTCGCCTTATTTGCCTTCCTGTATTCCATCGGGTACATCCCATTTAGCCGGACAATGATGCAGTGGCATTTCTGGTTGAGCATGAGCGCTGTAGCTCTCTTCGCTATGGGGTTTGCGGGTCTGTGCATTTTGACGAGGGACACGAAATTGTTGTCCTCGAAGCTGGAGATACCTGGGACATTCGTCGCCCTGTCATTGCTCACCAGCATTTCGATTTTCCTATTCGCGCAAGTGTGGTTCGCGGTCGGCCTGACTCGCTCATTTCTTAGAATGCATCATCCGTAACTCATCAACATCCCATATGAGATACGGGGGCAGACGGCTCTGGTATCTTCAGAGTATTCCCTGCGCGAAAATAATCTGAGGCGCAGTTTCTGCTTGAGGCCGCTTGATTTCGACTCGTCCGTTTGCTCATCCTGATGCTCAATCTCCACTAGCCTGCGACGGCGTTAGTCTCAATACGCTGGCGAAAAAATACGGCACACCCTTGTACGTCTACTCCGCTCATCAGATTCTTCACCGCCTGCGACTCTTTACCAAAGCATTCGATTCCATATCGCATCTTGTCTGCTATTCGGTAAAGGCCAACTCCGCGCTGGCGATCCTCAAGCTGTTGGATAACAACGGCGCGGGCTTCGACATCGTTTCCGGCGGCGAACTGGAGCGCGTGCTGCGAGTGAATAAACAGGCTGCACAGCGTGTCGTATTTTCCGGAGTCGGCAAGACTGCCCCCGAGATCGATCTGGCGCTGCAGTCAGGAATTCTGATCTTCAACGTAGAGAGTGCCGGAGAAATGGAACTGCTGGCCGAGCGTTCCGGCAAGCTGCGGAAGCGTGCACGCGTGGCGCTGCGCGTGAACCCCGACGTGTTTGCCGAGACGCATCCCTATATCTCGACCGGTTTACGAGAGCACAAGTTCGGCATCGATATCCGTCAAGCGCGTGCGGTATACAAGGCCGCTGCGAAGCACAAGTTTCTCGATCCCTGCGGTGTAAGCGTGCATATCGGCTCGCAGATTCGCAGCACCGATCCTTTTGGCGCTGCGGCTGAGCGTGTCGGACAACTGGTGCGTGACCTGCGCGCCGATGGACTGCCGATCAGCTCCGTCGATGTGGGCGGCGGCCTGGGAGTGGAGTACCACTCCAACCACGCTTTCAATCCGGAAGAGAAGGTGCAACAGTATGCGGCAGCTTTGCTGAAGACGCTGCGGCCGATTGAAGGTTTGCAATTGCTGTTCGAGCCGGGGCGCTTTATCGTGGCGCAGGCAGGAGCGCTCGTGACTCGCGTTCTCTACATCAAGAAAAATGGCGAGAAGACGTTTGCCGTCACCGATGCGGCGATGAATGACCTTATTCGCCCAGCTCTCTATCAGGCGCACCATGACATTGTGCCCGTGGTTCGACGCAAAGGCGCGCGAAAGAAGACCGTGGATGTGGTCGGACCGGTCTGCGAGACGGGGGACTTTTTCGCGCGCGACAGGGAACTGCCGGAGCTGAAACCAGGCGACCTCGTCGCCATTCTCGATGCAGGCGCCTATGGCCTGTCACTCAGCTCGAATTACAATTCGCGTCCGCGACCCGCCGAAGTGCTGGTCGAAGGCAAGCGTGCGCGTCTGATCCGGCGCCGCGAAACGATGGACGATCTTCTGGCTGTCGAGCAAATGTAGCATTTGAGGGTGGAGGGCTCTGCTACTCTTCCCTCATGTCCCGGTCCTTGCGCGCCCATCTGCTCCTGACTGTGGTGGTGTTTATCTGGGGAGCGACCTTTGTTCTCATCAAGGACGCGCTGCAGGATATCTCGCCACTGCTGTTTAACTTCATCCGCATGGTCATCGCCTTTCTGTGCCTTGCCATCGTGTACCGTTCGCATTGGCAGCACATAACAAGACGCGCCCTTGTCAGCGGAGCCATAGTCGGGTTCTGTCTCGCGCTTGGCTATCAGTTCCAGACAGCGGGATTGAGGCTGACCACACCTTCGAAGTCGGCCTTTATTACGGGTCTCATCGTCGTGCTGGTGCCTCTGCTTTCGGCATTTCCTTTCCTGCGCCCGGAGTGCGTGGATGCCCCTCGCTGGAATGCTTTTCTGGGTGCAGCATTGGCCTTCGGCGGCATTGTTTTGTTGACCATGCCCGCCCATTCCGGCTTCGATTTCACCTCGATTAACCTCGGCGACATTCTTACGCTGGGCTGCGCCCTGGGATTTGCATTGCACGTGTTGGCCTTGGCGCACACGCTTCCTCGTGTGCCGTATACGCAATTGGCGCTGCTGCAGATCGGCTTCTGCGCCCTGTTTATGGGAATCAGCGGGCCTCTCTTCGAACATCCGCATATTCGCTGGACGCCGCGCGTGATCTTCGCGCTGCTGATTGCCGCATTGCTGGCCACAGCTGCGGCCTTCACCATACAGTCCTGGGCGCAGCAGTTTCTCCCCGCAACACACACCGCGCTCATTCTGGCCCTTGAACCGGTCTTCGCCTGGCTCACCTCGTTTGTCGTATTGGGTGAGCATCTCGGCCTGCGCGCCTCTATCGGAGCGCTCCTGATCCTGACCGGAATCGCCTGCACCGAATTTTTACCAAATCGCGTGCAACCCACGGCGCACGAAGCGGTTCCACTCAATTAGGCCATCGGTTTCACTGAGTTAGGCAATTGACGTGCAGGTAAAGATGTGACGGTTTTACCACTAGGCGCGTCTAAAGGAATGAGAAGAGAACGTGAAACTTGTCGGTTCGCTCGCCATCTGCTTCATTTCCTTTAGTTATACTGGAATGTTGGATAAGAGCAGGCGCTGGCAGTTCCCATTTGATCGCTCCCAACCAAGACATGAGGTTAGACCTGAATGAAATCGCTGCTTGAACGGCTACGCACACGCCGTCTCGCTTCCACTTTTACGATTCTGGCCACACTCTCCGCAGGGATCCTGATCGGTTCCGTAGTTGCGCATGGAGTGAGAGGACAGGAATCGAAAGTCGATAGTTCCGATGCCACTCCGCTGAAAGTTCCTTCGCCGAAAGATCTTTCAACTGATTTCACGAGGATTGCCAAGGATGTAGGTCCGGCAGTCGTAAATATCAACACCGAGACGTTGCCGAAAGAACAGCAGCAGTCTCGCCGCCACGGAGGCAGAAGCTTCCGCCAGGCTCCTCAGAACCCTGACAGTCCCGATGGTGATGACAATGACGATCAGGATCAGGGCGGACAAGGCGGCCAGGGTGGCCAAGGCGGCATGCAGGATTTCTTCAACCGCTTCTTCGGCGGTCCCGATCAGGGTCAGCAGGATGATCAGGCGCACGCAGCACTCGGCTCCGGCTTCATCGTCGATCCCAAGGGCTACATCGTCACCAATAACCACGTCGTCGACAAAGCAGATCGCATCTACGTAAAGCTCGCGAGCGACCCTGACGGTAACGGTCCTGGTCACCCGGCAAAGGTTGTCGGCGTCGATAAGGCTACCGATCTCGCAGTCATTAAGATTGACGCGGACCGTCCTCTGCCTACCGTAAAGCTTGGTAACTCCGATGGCTCGCAGGTTGGCGATTGGGTCATTGCCATTGGCAGCCCGTTCAGCCTGAACCAGACGGTCACTGCCGGTATCGTGTCGGCCAAGAACCGCACCATTGAGCCGGGCGCACGCGGCCAGTTCCAGCACTTTATCCAGACAGATGCCGCCATCAACCCCGGCAATTCGGGTGGTCCGCTGGTCAACATGGCGGGTGAAGTAATTGGTGTCAACACAGCCATCTTTACGCAGTCGGCTGGATACCAGGGCATCGGCTTCGCCATGCCGGCGGATACCGTTGTCGATGTTTACAATGCCATCGTTGGTCCCGAGCACAAGGTGGTTCGCGGTTCTATCGGCATCACTTTCCAGCCGGCGCTTTCAAGTGCCGTCCAGCGCGTATACGGCGTGAAGAATGGCGTCATTATCCGCGGCGTCCAGCCCGGTATGCCTGCTGATAAGGCTGGTCTCAAGCCGGGAGACGTGATCACGACCATCAATGGCCGTCCAGTCAAGGACGGGGACGATCTCGTGAACGACATCTCCGCCCGCAAGCCAGGCAGCACTGTACAACTTGGCTATATCCGTGACGGCAAGCAGTCTGCCGCCACTGTCTCTATCATCGATCGCAGCAAGATGGAAGCAGCGCTCGGCACTGGGAATGAAGAGCCGGAAAACGCGCCGGACAGCGGCGTCGATGCCTCGCAGAGCAAACTTGGCATCACCGTCGCCGATCTTCCGTCCAATGCTCCCTCGTCACTGCACGGTGTGGTGATTCAGAACGTCAAGGCAGGTTCGTTTGCTGATGAGATCGGCATCTCCGGTCTTGAAGGAGCTATTATCACCTCCGTCAACAAGCAGCCTGTGCATAACAAGTCCGAATACAACTCGATCATCTCCGGTCTCAAGTCCGGCTCGGATGTGGTCTTTAACGTCGTCGATCCGCAACATCCGAAGGACGGCGGCACACTACTTGGCGGCACATTGCCATAACCGGCGAACCAAACTGGTACTGGCGCCTCAAAAGTACTGAGGCGCCGGTTCGGTTTTGCTTGCAATCCAGAGAAATCACCTTTACCCTCACAAAAAGGTCGACTACAAGTTCCCCCAACGAGGTTTTCCTGCATGCTTTTTGTTCGAGCTTGCCAGACAGTTCTTTTGACCGCCGCGTTGGTTGCCACGCCTGCTTTTGCCGGCCGCAGCCATCGCACCCCCACCTCAGGCCACAGTAAGAAAAAAACCGTATCGCATAAGGTCCAGGGCCAGCGCGCCATTGATCCCGATCGCGCTCGCGAAATCCAGACCGCCCTCATCAAGCAAAATTATTTGAATGGTGAGCCTTCCGGACAATGGGACGATCAAACACAAGCCGCGATGCAGAAGTTTCAGTCCGATCACGGCTGGCAGACGAAACTCACTCCCGATTCCCGCGCCCTGATCAAACTTGGCTTAGGACCGGATCACACGGGTGCACTGCCAACAGCAAACAAATCACTGGATTCAACAGCGCCAACAAGTCCTGCAGTAGCAGAAGCCAATACGCTCGCAGCGGCGCACTCCATTCAGAACTGAACGGTTCTTTTCTGTCTTATGGCCGAGGCTGCGCGTAAGCGCAGCCTAAGTCGTCTCTGGAAACAAAATGCTGTCATTCTGAGCGCAGCCAAGAATCCACGAGATGGATTTACTGCACAGCTGTTTCAGAGTTTCATCCTGAAAACTCGAAGACTTTCCACGGAGCTCACTCAGTAGAGATTCTTCGCTGCGCTCAGCATGACGCTATTCAGTTGAATCAGGCACCCCATGGCTCCAGGCCTGCTCAAGAAACTCATAGCGGGGACGCTGTGTATCCGGACGAGCCTCGGGTGGAGCGTTCAGATGCATGACCTGCCATCCTCCAGCCGCGTTATATGTGGGCCACTTCGGTAGACCGCTCCCGTTGGGATCGCCGGTCCTGGCGAAGTTCGTCCAATAGCTCTGGATCAGATTGGACATCTCGCGGTCGTCAGAGCGCCACACCGCACCCAACCGTGAGTCGAGGTTGCCGAAAACGTATTCGATATCATCCGAATGAAATGTGGTGCCCGCAGAATGGAATTTATCTCCGGGCGACGGCAGCTCAAAGTGATAGCGATACACCGGCTGGCCGCTCGTCGCCACATGAGCCTCGAGCCAGCGCCAGGTGGAAAAAGCAATGAAGCGGTCGCCGGCAAGGTCTTTCGCGGCGCGAAGAGCCGCATCATCCGTTGTACCGGTATATGCCGCCAGAAATTTGTCAGTCTGCGCACCAAATTCCTTCTGCGCCATCTCGTTATATTCGGCGACGGTGAGTGTCTTTTGCGGAATGCCTCCTTCATCCGCATTCCAGCCGGCCATCAGCGGGATATGCGCCTGCTTGCCTGCCGCATAAATTGCAGGAAGGCTCTCGGGCAGGAAATATCCATCCACATCCGGCCAGAAGTGTCCCGGCGCATATCCTGGGTGGGGTGTCACAACCTTTAGAACTTCCTCCGCGCTCAGTCCCCTGAGATCGCTGAGTTTGCTCGTACCGAATGCCTGCTGCATCCTTTCGACGTCAACTTTTTCACGCTGCTCACGCGGTAAGAACGGCTCCCGCTGGCTAAAGGCTCCGCCACTCTCACCAATGGCGCGCTGGAAAAAATCCTTCGCCATCGGTGACGCCATTTGCGCGCTCACAGAAAACGATCCTGCCGACTCGCCGAAGATTGTGACTTTATCAGGGTCGCCGCCAAAATTCTGGATGTTCCGATGCACCCATTGAATCGCAGCCGCCTGGTCCATCAATCCGTAGTTACCCGAAGCGTGCTGGGGAGATTCTGCCGTCAACTCCGGATGCACAAGGAACCCGAAGACATTGAGGCGGTAGTTCATCGAGACGACGATCACGCCTCTATGCGCAAGATTCTCGCCGTCTTGTCTTGCTTCAGAGGTAGAGCCCGCCGTGAATCCTCCGCCATAGATCCACACCATCACAGGCAGCTTGGCGTGCTTGTCTTTAGCCGGACTCCAGATGTTCAGTGTCAGGCAGTCTTCACTCTGGCCCGGATCGCGAAAGATCATGTCGTCATAAAGCAAGGGCTGCATGCAATGCGAGCCGTAGCTCGTCGCAACCTTGACGTCTTTCCACTTTGCTGCCGGTTGAGGAGGCTTCCAGCGCAGCGGTCCCACCGGTGGAGCGGCATAGGGGATACCTTTAAAAATGCGCACCTGTCCGTCGGTGCTCACATAGCCTTGTACTTTGCCGTTGTCCGTCTTCACCTTGGGCGCATCTGCGGCAAACAGGGTGGCGCTGACTAGAGCCGCGCACGCGAACACTGTACTTATAAAAATGACCCGCATCCGAAAAACCTCTCGTAATGTCTGTTGGATTTACACTGACGTTCTCAAAAGCTCCATCTTGCATAGAGAGCCACCCCTGCAAAACAACTGCACACCCGTTCCGGTTCGTGTTGTTGGAGTTTTAGGCAAGGACTTGGAGTGTCTGGTCTGACCATCGGATTGTAGACGAAATGCCGCCTTTCGTCCTGGATTTGCAAACGCTTCGACTGAATTTCTTCTGACAGATCAGGCGTCCCGGAGATAATCTCGCGCATGACGACTGGAGGTGGGTCTCACGATATGAAACATGCCATCATGATTCTCGCTCTGCTGCTGCATCCGCACATCTACGCGCAAAATCAGCAGGATCAAAAACCAACGACGCTTCGGGGCGTTCTGCTGGAGCAGCTTCGCACGACCCACAATCGGGAAGACTGGTTTGTGCCTGCGAATATCGCAGTCGAAGGTCTCACCCCGGAGCAGGCCAGTTGGAAGGACAGCAGCGGAAACCACTCCGTCGGACAGCTCACCAATCATCTTGTTTTCTGGAACAGGCGCGAGCTTGCACAGTTCAAGGGAGAGCCGGTGCCGAAATTCGACGGTAACAACGATGAAACCTTCAACAACTTCGACAGTAAAAACTGGCCGGCCCTGGTGCGGCAACTTGACGAAGTGATGGCCGAATGGGAGCAGGCAGTCGAGAGTGCGGACGACAAAAAATTGGCGGAGTCGGCTTCTCTGATTGCGCACGTGGGCGCGCACAATGCTTATCACATCGGGCAGATTATTTATGTCCGCAAGGAGCAAGGCTCCTGGAATCCGGCGAAAGGCGTCAAATAAAACCGATACCGGTACGGCGAAAATCGGGGACAGCTTTCATTGCCGTTCTCGACCTCGGAACTTTCAGGGCAGGAGTCTGCCTGTCTTGACCGATTTTCGCTCGCAACGCCGTTCCCATGGACAGAATTAGCAAGCCATAACTCAGCGCGCCTTGATATTTGCCGCGTACATTGTCTCGCCATTGACCACGGTCCGAAGCACCCGGGTCTTCAGAATCTCCGGCGGAGGAACAGCCGTAATGTCGCGGTCGAGCACAACAAAGTCGGCGAAGTACCCGTTCGCTAGCTTGCCCTTGGTCTTTTCGGCAAATTCTGCATAAGCCGACCCTTGCGTATAGGCATAGATCGCCTGCCAGATGGTCAGCTTTTCTTCGGGATGATACGTCTGCGTGCCGGCTTCATTCATGCGCGTGACGGCCGAATAGACGCCGCGGAACGGAGTGATCGGCTCAACCGGATAATCGGTGCCGAAGGCCAGCGGCACGCCTGCGTTGAGAAACGACTTCCATGCATAGGCATACTTAGCGCGCTCGGGGCCAAGGCGCTGTTCCGCCCAGCTCATGTCGGTGAGCAGATGATTCGGCTGCATCGATGCGATGACGCCCAGCTGCTTATAACGCGCAAAATCCGCCGGATCGACCACCTGCGAGTGCTCGATGCGGTTGCGAGCATCAGGGTGTCCATGCGTTGATTGCGGCACGTAGGCGTTTTCAGCTGCAGCAAATGCATCGAGCGCCATGCTCACGGCGCGATCACCGATGGCGTGAAAGCCCATCTGGAAGCCGGCCTGCGCGCGTTCTATGGCCATGGCGTTCAGCTTCTGCTGGTCGTAGCGTGGAATGCCCGAATTACCCGGATCATCGCTGTAAGGAGCTTTCAGCGCCGCCGTGCGTGAGCCGAGCGAGCCATCCATAAAGCCCTTCAACATGGTCGTATGCACCATTTCGTCATCTTGCGGAAAGAAGTCTCGATGCTGCGTCAGCAGGTCCATTGGAGCATTGAACGGCAACCACTCGCTGATGCGTACCGGCAGCTTGTCCTGGCGCTTCATTTCTATGTAGACAAGAAAATCCTCCCAGTCCGAATTGTCCTGCACCGAGGTCACGCCATGCTCAACCGCATCGGCGAGAGCAAGTTCGATGCCGCGACGGCGCAGCTCCGGCGTCGGCGGAGGAATGTGCTGATCCACAATCGCCTGCGCGGTTTCACGGATAATGCCCGTCGCCTCGCCATTCGCATCGCGATCGATTTTGCCGCCCTGCGGGTCGGGCGTGTTTTTTGTGATGCCCGCCGCACTCAACGCCGCAGAGTTGGCAATGGCGATGTGCCCGTCCACACGCACCAGAAATGCCGGATGCCCTTTCGTCACTGCATCGAGATCAGCTCGGGTAGGCAGTGTCTTCGACGCCCACAGCGTATGATCCCACCCGCCTCCGGTCAGCCATGCCCCAGGAGCGGCGGTCTTCGCGGCGATCCGTACACGCTGCTGCATCTCTGCAAGTGACTTCACGCCGGTTACATCGACCGAAAGCTCGATGCGGCCCGCGTCTCCCAGGTGCGCGTGCGCGTCATTGAATCCCGGCATGACGAAGGCCCCGCCGAGATCGATCATTCTTGTAGACGGCCCCTGCCATTTTTTAACGTCCGCATCGCTCCCGGAGGCCATCACCAGCCCCGTCAATACTGCAATAGCAGAAACCCGCTGCGGATGTGCCGATTCCAGATCGACCCCGGTAAGAATATTGCCGTGGTAGTAAATCACATCGGCAGGCACCATCTGATTTTGTGCCGAAGCACAGACCAGGCCAGCCGAAATAAACAAAGCAGAAAAAAGAAGAAGAGTTCGTGTCACGAATCGGAGTCTAAGACATTTGCCGCAAATTGTGTAAGTGAAGATGCATTTCTCTGCGTTCTCCGCTGTAAAAGAACTTCTCTCGGCGATACCAGGCGTCCTCTGCGGTCAAGTTTTTTAGATCGAGCAGCAAGCCAGCAGCAGAAGCAGAATCCGTCGCAGCCCCAGTGCGCGTCCGCGCGCGTCATACCACTCATTGCGCGTATGGATACCTCCGCCATCGCCGCCGGCTCCCAGCGATAAGGCTGGCAGTCCCAGCGAGAGCGGAATATTTGCGTCCGTCGAAGCGATGCGCGGCTCAGTGCGAATGCCGAGATGCCTGTCCACAGCGCGCAGATTTTCAAAGACAGGCGAGTGCTCGGGAAGCGCACCGGCTGGCCGGTCGCCGATCTGCTCAATTGCGAACTGCAGCGCGTGGTCTTTCTTCGCTCCCTGGTTGGCTTCGATCACTGCGTCTTCCACCGCGCGGTAAATCTCTACTTCAAGCCCGATCAGCTGTTCCGCATCGGTCGATCGCGCATCGAAACGCGCCATTGCGCGCTCAGGAATCGCATTGAC
>Ga0210386_10003264_pt1 | contig 13616 bp, 10 predicted proteins | sample IncBWH32OmetaG_FD_160091 | JGI IMG/M metagenome (GOLD analysis project Ga0210386, IMG submission 160091) | Forest soil microbial communities from Barre Woods Harvard Forest LTER site, Petersham, Massachusetts, United States - Inc-BW-H-32-O ... | reverse complement strand
CCGCGTTTCCGCGCCGACGATCGCCGGGCCGCGGACCGTCGTGCGCTCCAGGCGCGCGCCGCGCGCGATCACGACGCGCCCGTCGACACGCGAGTCGATCAGCTCGCCGTCGATCCGCTCGGTCAGGTTGTCGAGGATCAGCCGGTTCGCCTCGAGCATGTCCTCGAGGCGCCCCGTGTCCTTCCACCAGCCACGCACGATATGCGGTTCGACGCGCGACCCCGTGTCGAGCAGATGCTGGATCGCGTCCGTGATCTCGAGCTCGCCGCGCGCCGACGGCTCGATCGCGCGCGCCGCCTCGTGGATCTGGGCGGTGAACATGTAAACGCCGACGAGCGCCAGGTCGGTCGCCGGCTCGGCCGGCTTCTCCGCGAGGCGCACGACGCGTCCGGTCTCGCCTGCAGGCGCCTGCGCAAGCTCGGCGACGCCGTAGTTCTCCGGGTCCGGCACCGCCGTCAGCAGGATCAGCGCATCGGGTTCGTGCTCGACGAACGCCGCCACGAGGTCGGCGATGCCGCCCTGCAGCAAGTTGTCGCCGAGGTACATCACGAACGGGCTCGCGCCGAGGAACGTCTCGGCCGTGAGCACCGCGTGCGCGAGGCCCAGCGGCTCCTCCTGCAATATGTAGGAGATCCGCACGCCGAACCGCGCGCCGTCGCCCGCGACCCGTTCGATCTCTGCGCCCGTCTCCGGCGCGATGATGATCCCGACCTCCTCGATCCCCGCGTCGGCCATCGCCTCGATCCCGTAGAACAGCACAGGCTTGTTCGCGACCGGCACGAGTTGCTTCGCGCTCGTGTGCGTGATCGGGCGCAGGCGCGTGCCCTTGCCCCCGGACAGGATCAGTCCCTTCAACGACTCCATGAGGCGAGCAGCCTAGCGTCGAGCCCCACCGCCACGCACGCCGCAGCCGGGGCGGTCCCCCCGATCAGTACACGCCGCCGAGCTTGCGATGGTCCCAGCTGACGCGCCGCAGCTCGACGAACTCCAGGCCGACGCGCTTGCCCGCCTGCGCCGCGACCGCGTCGCGCGCGTCCTGCGGCAGGTCCTCCGGCGGCGCGGCGCCGCGCGGGACCGAGTTGCGCAGCATGATCTCCGCGCCCAGCCGGACGATCTCGGTGATGTCGCGATGCACGACGACGTCGCATTCGAGCATTACGCCGCGCAGCTCCGCATACGCCTCGCCCGCCTCGACTTGCAGCGTCGCGCGCGCGTCGCGCTCGATGTTGCGCACCTTCTGCGACGAGCCGTACGTCCACGACCAGATTCGCGGTCCCGGTTCGCCGGCCGAATGGCCGCGCAGCACGTACCACAGCGGCATCAAATGAGGCCACCCGCGCGCGCCGCACGTCGCGCACGTGACCGTGCGCTCTTCGGCGAGGAACGTCGCGACCTCGGCCGCCGTCATCTTGATCTGCTCGCGCCGGTTCATTTGGGTGGAGAGCTACTACCGTTTCTACGCGGGTTGCAGCTTCGTGCGACGGTCCGTCGGTCGGCGACGCGCCGGCTTGCCGTGCGTCTCACCGAGCCGCCGCGCGGCCTCGCGCACCGCCTTGCGCGCGTCCGCCGGCTCGAGCACCGCCGCGTCGCCCGCTTCGCGCAGGATCTCGCGCACGAGCCAATCGACGCCGGCGAAGCTCAGCTCGACGACGACCGCGCCGTCGCTGCGCTCCTCGACGACACGCCGCGCCTCGCGCGCCCAGCGCGCGCGCTCGGGCGAGACCCAAACGCGCGCCGTGCGCGACGCCTCCACCTCGCCCGTGCGCAACCAACCGTCGACCTCCGCAGCCGGGTCGACCTCCGGGCGCGGCTCGAACGTCTCGCCGGTCACGAGCACGTGCTTGATTCGATCCAGTCGGTAATGGCGCACGCCGTCACGCTCAGGGTCGAACGACGCGACGTACCAGCCCTCGCGACCGTTCGTCAGCGCATACGGCTCGACCGTGCGCTTGACGAGGTCGTCCTCGTTCTCCTTGTAGTAATCGAGCTCGACCAGCCGATGCTCGACGATCGCCTCCGAGATCTGACGCGCGACGCCCGAGTCATCGCCGGCCGCGCTCGCCACCTGCAGGCCCTGCTCCATCGGGTCCTCGCCGAGCGCAACGACGATCTTCTCGCGCGCGCTCGCGAGCGAGCCCTCGGGGATGTGCTCGCCGATCAGGTCGATCGCCGCTACGAGCGCCTTCGCCTCGACCGGCAACAGGCGCGCCGGCCGGTCGAAGTTGTCGCTGTACGGCTCCGGGTCGACCTCGATCTCACCCGCCTGCTCGTCGATCTCCGCGTAGAGCACGTACGAGCCTCCCCCGAAGTTGACGACGTTGAGCACGTTGACGTCCTCCTGCAACTCCTCCTCGCTGAGCTGCAGCCGCTCGCGCACCTCCGCGATCGGCACGCGCTCGCCCGCGCGCCCGGCGCGGATCAAGATGCTCGCGAGCGTCACCAGACGCGCGAAGCGCTCGGGGCGAATCGCCGCTTCCGGCCGACCCTGCGCGTCCTCGCCATCGGCCGCCGCTCGACGCGTGCCGCCGCGCGTGCGCGGCGGCACGGCGCCTGCTGCGGCGGCGCCGTTCTTCGCCGGCGTCGCCTCCGCGTCGGCGCCCGGCAGGACGCGGCCGTGGCGCTCCTTCAGCAGCTTCAGCCGCCGCGCGACCTCGCTCGTCAGCTCCGCCGGACCCTGCAGGCGCGCGTTGACGCCGAGCCCGAACACCCATGAGATCAGCCCGCGCTGGTTCGAGTAGCCGGTGCGAAACAGCACCGCGCCGTCGTCTCCCTCGACGATCTCGCCGTAGCGGCCGAAGTGACGCTCGACCTGCCACGCGATTCGCTCCGAGATCAGGATCTCGGCGACGGCGCGCTCCTCGCCGAGCTGCCAGTCGGCGCGGTTCGCATACGCGCGCGGGTCGAACTCCGCCGGGCGGCGAAAGTCGTGCTCGGCCTTCGTCGCGTATGAGACCTTGCCGCGGATCCGCGACAGCCGGAACACACGGATCGCCTCGCGCTCATGCGAGTAGCCGAGCAGGTAGAACTGGCCGCCCTGGAACAGCAGGTGATACGGATCGACGCGACGCGCGCCCGTGGCGTCGCGCTCCATCGTGTAGTACTCGAACAGGATCGTCTTGTTGCGGAAGATCGCCGTCTCGACCTTCGCCAGCCGCGCCGACAGCTCGTGCCCGCCCGCCGACGCTGTGATCCCGAGCGCGACCGAGCGCTGCTCGGGCGCGCGCAGCGGGCTCGGCCGACCCCACGTGATCTGCTGCAGCGCCAGCCGCAGCGGCTCGGCGTACGCGAATTCGCCGTCGAGCAGGCTCAGCGCCGTCTGCAACGCCGCCAGCTCCTCCTCGCTGAACGCGATCGGCGGCAGGTGGAAGTTCTCCGGGCGCAGCGAGTAGTTCTCCTGCTCGGCCGCGCCGTCGGCCGGGCGCTCGACCGTCAGCTGGATGCGCAGCGATTCGAGCTCGGAACGGTCGGCGTAGAAGCGGCGCGCGAACGCGTCTTCGTTCATCCCGCTGTAGCCCTCGACGTCGCGCCTGATCTCCAGCGCCGTGACCGGCCGCCGCTCGGCCATCAGATAAGAGATCAGCGACAGCTGACGGATCAGCTTCTCGGTGTCCTTCGCCATGAACGGAACACCATAGAAGTTGGCGGGGAGGCGGTTATCGCGCGAGCGGCGGGCCGAGCCGCTATTTGCGAGGTTTCAGGCGGCTTCGCGAGCCGGCGCGTCGGTCAGCGCGATCTGCGCGCCGACCGCCGGCTCCGGCGCTCGCGGCTCGATCGCCGCGTCGGCCGCCGCTCGATCGGAGAAGAACGCGCCGCCGCCGAGCGCGCGGTCGAAGCTCGACCAGCGCTTGCCCGGCGCGAGCTCTTTCTCGAGGCGGTCGAAGCTGCCGAGGCGCCCGCCGAGGTTGTCGATCATGTGCACGAGCGTCGCCTCGCGCGTGCACGGCACGACTGGGCTGCCGTGCTCGAGCGTTCCGTGGTGGGAGAGGATGATGTGGCCGACCGCGAGCGCGAGCTCCGGCGGGAAGCCGTCGATCTCCTCGATCGCGCGCCTGATCCGGTAGTAGCCAAGCGCGATCTCGCCGTGCAGCTTGCCGGCATCGGTCAGGTCGATCGACCGCGGATCGTCCGTGTACGCCTCGAGCTTGCCGATGTCGTGCAGCAGCGCACCCGTGACCGCGACGTCACGATCGACGCCCCCGAACGTCGCGCTGATCGCGCTGACAGCCTGCGCGACGCCGAGGCAATGCTCGAGCAGCCCGTGTCTGTACGCCTGGTGGTAGTACTTCGCCGCCGGCGCCACTCGGTAGCCCGCCCACAACTCGGAGTCCTCGCCGAACACGCGCTCGAGCAGCGTGCGCAGGTGCTGCTCCTGGACCGTGCCGATCAGCTCACGCACCTCGCGCTCCATCTGCTCGACGCCGCGCGCCGGCCCGTCGGTCAGATCATCCAAATCAAAGCTTCCGGGCTCAGCCTGCTCCAAGCCGCGCAAATTGATCTGCGGTCCGAAGCGCGGATGCACCGTGTAGCGGCCGCGCACGCGGACCGGCGCACCCGCCTTCGCCAGCGCTTCGACCTCGGCCAGCTCCTCCCAGACCATGCACGCGAGCGCACCCGTCCGATCGCCGAGCTGCAGGCGCAGGTAGTCGCCGCCGTCGCGTCGCTGCCGGCGCTCGGCCTCGCGCACGAGCAGGACCTGGTCGATCTCGGCGCCGTCGATCAGCTCATTGACCAGCATGCTTTTGAAAGTAGTTGGGCGTGCGGACGAAACACGGCCGTCTCCTCCGAGCGAGACGGCGGATTCGCCGATCGCCGCATCGATCTGATGAAGCTGCTCGCGTCTGAGCTCGGGGTCTTGATCGACCTGCTCGCGTGAGGTCGTCCAGTCGCTCGTTATGATGCAAGGGATGGCAAAGCTGTCGACACAGATGGACCTTTCCAAGGTCGTGCGCCCCGGGACGCCGCTCTCGGAGCTGTTGCAGAAGAGCCTGCGCGAAGCGCGCAGCGAACCGCGCGAGCCCGAAGCTCGCCGCTCTCGATCCAGCGGCGGCGCATACAAGCCACGCGCTCGCGCCGACGGCAAGCGCTCGACCGCCTGACGGCGCAAGAGCAGCCCGTCACACAGCCTTCATGCGCTCGTCGATCGCTGCGCGCGGCACCTCCGTGACGCCGCCTTAGTCGCGCTCGGCCAGAAACGCCTGAACCAGCCGCGTCGGCGCGCGCGCGAGCCACGCCTCGGTGACGATCTCCTCGAGCTCGTCGAGCGCGATCCGATCGAGCCGCACGAGGATCGCCGGGTAACCGTCGAAGTGCGACGTCGTGAAGTACACGCGCGGATCGTCCGCCAGCAGCGCCTCCTTCGCGCCGAGGTGCTCGACGCGCGCGCCGAGCACCGGGCCGTCCGGCGCCGCGGCGGCGAGCTCTGCGACTTCCTTCGCCCGCAGCGGACGCTCCCAGACGAACAGCTTGTCCTTCACGCGCCATTGGCGGTTCCCGCGCGACACGCGCTCATCGGCTTCCGCCAGCGCGAGCGCAAGGCGTCGGACGTCATCCCAGTCCGCCATCTTCGCGCGCCCTACGGCTCGAGCCGATGCGGCCCGCGATACAGGAACGTGACCTCGCGCACGTTCTCTTGCCCGAGCATCTGCATCAACAGGCGCGTCAGGCCGAAGCCGAAGCCGCCGTGCGGCGGCGCGCCGAAGCGGAAGAAGTCGAGGTAGTACCCGATCGCATCGGTGTCGACCTTCTTCTCGCGCGCCTGCTCGAGCAGTCGCTCGTAGCGGTGCTCGCGCTGCGCGCCGGTCGTCAGCTCGATCCCGCGCCACAGCAGGTCGAAGCTCTTCGTCACGGTCGGCCGGTCGTCGTAGCGCATGTGGTAGAAGGGCCGCACCGACGTCGGGTAGTCGGTCACGAACGTGAACTCGTGGCCGTGGCGCTCGCGCACGATCGCCGACAGCGCGCGCTCGGCCGGCGGGTCGAGGTCGTGACCGTCGCCCGGCGGTTCGTGACCGCCCTCGCGCAGCAGCGCCTTTGCGTCCTCGAGCGTGATCCGCGGGAACGGCAGCTCCGGCACGACGAGCGCCGCGTCGAACGCATCCACGATCTGCTCACCGTGCGTCTCCTCGACGACGGCGAGCACGTGCGCGAGCCAGCGCTCCTGGAACGACATCACGTCGTCGTGCGAGTCGATCCACGAGATCTCGACGTCGACGCTCGTGAACTCGGTGTCGTGGCGTGAGGTGAACGACGGGTTCGCGCGGAACACGGGACCGACCTCGAAGACCTTGCCGAAGCCGGCGGCCATCGCCATCTGCTTGTAGAACTGCGGCGACTGCGCGAGCGTCGCCATGCGATCGAAGTACTCGAGCTTGAACAGCTCGGCGCCGGACTCGGTCGCCGCGCCGGTCAGCTTCGGCGAGTGCAGCTCGATGAAGCGCTCGCGCTCCCATACCTCGCGCATCGCGCGCTCGGTCGTCGTCTGCACCTCGAAGATCAGCCGGCGGTCGGGCCGGCGCAGGTCGAGGTAGCGCCAGTCGATCCGCTTGTCGAGCGCCGAGTCGGGTGCGATCGGGACCTCCGGAGCAGCGAGCGAGTCGATCTCGAGCTCGTCGAGCTTGACCTCGAGGCCGCCGAGGTTGACGCGCTCGTCGGCGACGACCGTGCCGATGATGCTGACCGCCGACTCGACCGTCAGCGCCGAGACACGCTCGTTCAGCTCGCTCGGCTCCTCGCCCTTGGCGAGCACGACCTGCGCCATGCCGGTTTCGTCGCGCAGCACGACGAACTGCACTCGCTTCTGGTCGCGCCGCGCGTTGACCCAGCCGCGCACGCGCACCCGCTCGCCGATCTTGCTCGGCAGCTCGGCTATCAGCGTGCGGTTCACCGGCGCCACCCTATCGAGCGGCGCCGGTGGCGCAGAGTCTCAGGCTGGGCAGGCGAACGTCCAGCTGCGCGGGACGCTCTTGCCGGGCTTCTTCGCGCCGGTGAACGTCAGCGACAGCTTGGCGTAGACCTTGACGCCGCCCTTGCATTTCTTCGAGCCCGCCGCCGTGGCGGTGATCGGGTAGCTCACGTTCTTGCCTTCGGCGCAGTTCGGTTCGCACGTGTTCGTCACGAACGTCCCCTTGCCCTTGGCCGTCGCGCCGCCGAAGCTCGACCAGCTCATGCCTTTGAGCGCTGTGTTGCCGTCGCCGCACGTCAGCGTCAGCAGCTTCGGACGCGACGCCGACTTGTTGCAGTTCACGATCTTCATCGGCGACGCGGCCGAAGCGGACAGTGCGAACGCGGTGATCACGAGCGCCGCGGCGAGCGCGAGACTCGCAACGAGTGAGACCTTCCTGAAGGTGTTGTCCATGCGCGGATATTCCACGTATTCGGCGCGCCTCCTCCGCGCGGTATGTGCCGTGCACGTGCGTTTTCCTCGGCGATAGCAGTTGTATGTACGCCGTATATACGGCTGCTATCGCGCTTCGAAAAAGAACACCCGCACTCCGCCCACCCGCGGACGGCGCGCCCACCCGCGGCCGGCCCGCTCGCGGCCAGTCCGCTCGTCAGCTGTCGTCGTCGGCGAGCTCAACGTCGACGGCGAACTGCTCGGCGTCGTCCACCTCGACGGTCGCGACGACGTCGATCGAGCCGGCGGGGCGCAGATCCTCGATCGCGAGCTCGAGCGCCGCGAGGCGCTCGGCCGTGTCGTGCACGACCGCGCGCGCGACCGGCGCGCGCATCGGACGGCGCGCCTGCGACTTCGCCTTGCGCACCTCGCGCAACACGTCTGCCGCGAGCTCGAGCGCACGCTCTTCGCGCTCGTTCGCCTGCTCGCCGGCGAGCGCGTCGGCCAGCTCGCGCGCGTCCGGCCAGCCGGCCTGGTGGATCGAGCCGGGCTGCCACCACGACCACACCTCCTCGCAGACGAACGGCAGGAACGGAGCGAACAGCCGCTGGAAGACCGACAGCGAGCGGCGCAGCGCGCGGCTGGCCGAGGCGGCGCCCGCGCGGCCGCGGTCGGTCTCGCCGGGGTCGTAGCGCCGACCCTTGACGAGCTCGACGTAGTAGTCGCAGTACCACCAGAAGCACCGCTCGACGCGTTCGAGCGCGCGCGCATAGTCGTACTCGTCGAAACTCGCCGTCGCGTCGGCCGCGACGCGCGCGACGCGCGCGATCATCGCGCGGTCGAGCGCGCTCGTCAGCGACTGTCCCTCGGCCGGCAGGTCGGCGAGCGCGAACTTCGACGCGTTCAACAGCTTCACGGCGAGGCGCCGGCCGTCCTTCATCTGCTTCGGGTCGAACGCCGTGTCCGTCCCCGGCCGCCCGCTCGCGGCCCAATACCGAACCGCGTCGGCGCCGAACTGCTCGAGCAGGTGCATCGGCGTGACGACGTTGCCCTTCGACTTCGACATCTTCTTGCGGTCCGGGTCGAGCACCCAGCCGGAGATCGCCGCGTTGGCCCACGGCAGCTCGTCGTAGTCCAGGTGCGAGCGCAGGATCGTCGAGAACAGCCACGTCCTGATGATGTCGTGCGCCTGCGGGCGCACGTCCATCGGGAAGACCTTCGCGAACAGCCCCTCGCCGGCCGGCGCTCCGGCGCGGTCGCCGCCCGCCCCGCCCGCGCCCTCGTCGGCATGACCGGCGATCTGCGGCGTCAACGACGACGTCGCCCACGTGTCCATCACGTCCGGATCGCCGACGAACCCGTTCGGCTGGCCGCGCTGCTCTGGGGCATAGCCGTCCGGGACGTCCGTCGACGGATCGACCGGCAGCTGCTCGGCGCGCGCGGCGATCGGCTCGTCGTGGCGGATCGCGCCGCTGTCGTCGAGCGGATACCAGACGGGGAACGGCACGCCGAAGAAACGCTGGCGGCTGATGCACCAGTCGCCGGTCAGCCCGTTGACCCAGTCCTCGAAGCGCGCGCGCATATACGGTGGGTGCCAGCTCAGTTCGCGCCCGCGCTCGATCAGCTCCTCGCGGCGCGACATCGTGCGGATGAACCACTGGCGGCTCGTCACGATCTCGACCGGACGCTCGCCCTTCTCGAAGAACTTGACCGCGCGCGTCAGGGGCTGCGGCTCGCCGACGAGGTCGCCGTCTTCCACGAGCAGCTCGACGATCCGTTTGCGCGCCTGATTGACGGTCCTGCCCGCGAGTTGCTCGTACTCACGCCGCGCGCGCTCGACGTCGTCCGACTCCCAGCCGGCGGCGCCCCACGGCACGTCGGTCAACCGGCCGTCCGGCCCCAACACGGAGCGCACCGGCAATCCGAGCTCACGCCACCAGACGACATCGGTGAGGTCGCCGAACGTGCAGACCATCACCAGCCCGGTCCCCTTCTCGCGATCGACGAGCGAGTGCGTCAGCACCGGCACGCGCGTTCCGAACAGCGGCGTGCGCGCATCGCGTCCGACGAGCGCGCGGAAGCGCTCGTCGTCGGGGTGCGCGAGCAGCGCGACGCACGCCGGGATCAACTCCGGGCGCGTCGTCTCGATCAGCGCCTCGCCGGCGCCGCCCGAGCCGTCATCGGCGATCGAAAATCGAACGCGGTGCATCGCGCCCGGCCGCTCGCGGTCCTCGAGCTCGGCCTGCGCGACGGCCGTCTGGAAGTCGACGTCCCACAGCGTCGGCGCCTCGAGCTGATAGGCCTCGCCGCGCGCGAGCAGGCCGAGGAACGAGCGCTGCGAGATGCGCTGCGCACGCGCGCCGATCGTCGTGTACGTCATCGACCAGTCGACCGACAGCCCGAGCCGGCGCCACAGCTCCTCGAACGCGCGCTCGTCGGTCTCGGTCAGGCGCAGGCACAGCTCGACGAAGTTCGGCCGCGAGATCGACAGCGGCTCCTTCTCCGACGGCTCCGCCGGAGGCGCGAAGTCAGGGTCGTAGGCGACCGACGGGTCGCATCGCACGCCGAAGTGGTTCTGCACGCGCCGCTCCGTCGGCAGCCCGTTGTCGTCCCAGCCCATCGGGTAGAACACCGCCTTGCCGCGCATCCGCTGATAGCGCGCGAGCGCGTCCGTGTGCGTGTACGAGAACACGTGCCCGACGTGCAGCGAGCCGCTCACCGTCGGCGGCGGCGTGTCGATCGCGAACACGCGCTCGCGCGGCGCCGAGCGGTCGAAGCGGTAGCAGCCGTCGCGCTCCCACGCCTCGCTCCACTTGCGCTCGAGCCCATCGAGCGCCGGTCGCTCGGGGACCGTCGCGTCAGCCTCTGTCGTCTCGTTCGCCGCCAAGCGGCTGATCGTATCCGGGCGCCGATCAGCGGGCGAAGGCGCGTGCGCCGTCAGGCGGCGAGCGGAAGCTCGCAGACGATCTCGCCGGCGCTCTCCGCGCGGCCGTAGATCGCTGCGTGCGAGCGCGCTGCGCGCTCGCTGCTGTGCGAAGGGCAATGGACGCCACGCACGCCGCCGCTGGCAAGTCCATATGCGAGCCACACGCCGCCTTCCCAGATGAAGTGGAAGAAGCGGTCTTCGAGCTCGCCGCTCGCGTCGAGCGCGCGCGCCCACTCACCGGCGACCACGGTCTCCGGGATGCACGCGCCGCACGTGCAGCCGTCGAGCGCGCTCCAGACGCAGCCGAGCGTGCGCTCCTCGCCGGCGCCGGCCGGTCCGAGCGCGCCCTCGCCGCGCAAGAGCTCGGAGACGATCCGCGCGAACTCGTCGCCGGGCACACCCTGCTCGATCCTTCGCACGTCCGTCAGCGCTGCGCTCATCGCTTCGCCTCCGATTCGGGTCCTGCCCCAACGGGGCGACGTCCTGTCGTCTGTTGCGTTCCAATCGGGCAGTTCATGTCGTCCTTTTCGGCCGACACCGCCGCATCGGTTCAATCCGGCGGAATTTCTGGACACCTGTTCGACGCGCTCTGCTCCAGTGATCAGTCGTCGGCGGTGACCGTCTCGAGCAGGTGCGCGAAGCGCTCGCGCGCCTGCTCGCGGCGCGTCGGCACATGCTCGCTCGGGATTTCGTCGGGCGGCGGCGAGCAGCCGTGCAGGATCCGCCGGGCGACGGTCTGGCGATGGACCTCGTCCGGGCCGTCGTAGATCCGCGCGGCGCGCGCGAAGCGGTACATCTGCTCGAGCGGCAGGTCGGTCGAGTAGCCGAGCGAGCCGTGTGTCTGAATCGCGCGGTCGACGACGTCGTGCAGAACCTTCGCGCCGTAGAACTTGATCAGCGCGATGTCGACGCGCGCGGCGCTCGCGCCCTGCGTGTCCATCACCCACGCGGCGTGCAACGTCATCAGCCGCGCGGCCTGCATCTCGGCGGCGCTGTCGGCGATCCAGTTCTGAACCGTCTGCTTCTCAGCGAGCAGCGAGCCGTGCGCGTGTCGGTAGGTCGCGCGCTCGCACATCATCTCGAACGCGCGCCGCGCGACTCCGAGCCAGCGCATGCAGTGATGGATTCGCCCCGGCCCAAGCCGCTGCTGGGCGAGCAGGAAGCCGTCGCCGACGCCGCCGAGCAGCGCGTCTGCTCCGACGCGCACGTTCTCGTAGACGATTTCCGAGTGCCCGCCGTAAGCGCCGAACTGCTCCCACGGATGCTCCATCGTCGGCACGTCGCGCACGATCTCGACGCCGGGCGTGTCGGTCGGGACGATGAACATCGAGGCGCGCTGAGGACCACGCGCGTCAGGGTCGGTCACGGCCATGACGATCAGGAAGTCGGCGATTGAGCCGTTCGAGGAGAACCACTTCTTGCCGTCGATCACCCATCCGTCGCGATCGCCCGTCGCGTCGCGCACTGCGCGCGTGCGCAGCTGCGTGGGGTCCGAGCCAGGCGTGTGCGGCTCGGTCATGCTGAACGCGCTGCGCAAGTCGCCGGCGAGCAGTGGGTGCAGCCAGCGGTCCTTCTGCTCGGGCGTGCCGGCCATCGCGAGGATCTCCGAGTTGCCCGAGTCCGGCGCGGCGTTGCCGAACGCGAGCGGCGCGATCGGCGAGCTGCCGAGGATCTCGTGCATCAGGCCGAGCTTCACCTGACCCATGCCCTGCCCGCCGAGCTCGGGCGGCAGGTGCGCGGCCCACAACCCGCGCGCCTTGACGCGCTCCTGCAACGGCGCGATCGCCTCGAGCAGACCGTCGATGCCGAGCTCGTGCGAGATCGTCTCGAGCGGCCAGAGCTCGGCGCGGACGAGCTCGTCCATCCAGTCGAGCTGCTCTTGGAAGTCGGCGTCGGTGGAGAAGTCCCAGCTCATCGTGCGGCGTCCTTTCTCGTGCGGTCGAGGCACGCCCGAGGGCGACACGGCGAAGGCTACGCGGATCCGCGAGAAGGGGCCGTTGGACGTCGCGACCAGAGCCGGGCCACGACGCCCCCCGGCGACAACGCCCGTGCCAGGGAGGGAGCGGCGTCGGGCGTCACTCAAGGTGACCGGACGAGGGAGGTCACACTCGAAAGCCCAACATCGCACAGCAAATAGTGCCTGTCAAGGGCCAAAGTAGGCTATTGTTTTACATATCAGTTGATCGATTTGCGACGCTCGCGCGCCCGGCCGATCGCTGTGGCGGGGGATGTGAAGCCGGTGCGCTCGGAGTAGAACGATCGGCTGCAGGGTCTATTAGAAAGCTCTCATGCGGATGTCGGCAAAGGCCAAAGCAGCGTCGCAGAAAGGCGCGTCTCGGCGTGAGGCCGAAGGCCATGTCGACGGCGACGGCCGCGCTCGCTCGCGCAAGCCGGCCGGCGCGCTGGCGCGCGAGCAGGCTCAGCTCCGCCACAAGGTTCGGTTGGCGCTCGCGATGATCGACGCGGTCGGCGCGGGTGGCTATCGCGCGACGCGCGTCGCCGACGTGATCTCGCGAGCGGGCGTCTCGCGCAAGACGTTCTACGAGAACTTCGACAACAAGCAGGACTGCCTGCTGTGGACGTTCGACATGATCGCCGCCGAGCTTGCGCGGCGCCTCGACGAGGCGTTCCATGAGAGCGACGGCTGGCGCGAGCGGATCGAAGCAGCGATCAGCGCGCTGTTCAGCTCGGCGATCGAGAATCCGGGCGCGCTGCGCCTCAGCCTGGTCGAGATCCCGGCGCTCGGCGCGGCGGGGATCGAGCGGCGCGAGGGCTCGCTGCGGCGCTACGAGCGCTCGCTGCGCGACGCGCTGACGCTCGCGCGTGGCGACGGGACGATCCCGGACACGGTGATCAAGGCGATCATCGGCGGCTTCTACCGCGTGCTGTACCGGCGCGTGGAGGGCGGCGACGCGGACGAGCTGCTCGAGCTGATCCCGGACCTGACGCGATGGGCCGAGTCCTACCACCCCTCGCCCGCGCCGATCCTCGCCGAGCCGAAACGGCTCACGCAAGCGCAGCGCGCGACGATCGCGCTCGAGGCGGGGCGCGCGCCGGGCACGCTCGCGCCGCACTCGCTGCTCGGCGGCCGTCGCGGGCTTCCGCGCGGCGATCAGAACATCTCGCGCAGCTTCGTCGTCGAGAGCCAGCGCGCGCGGATTCTCGATGCGGTGACGAACCTCGTCGCGAGCGACGGGTACGCGGCGTTGAAGGTCGAAGCGATCGCCGAACGTGCGGCGGTCTCGCTCGTCGCGTTCTACGAGCACTACACCGACAAGGAGGACGCGTTCTTGGTCGCATACGAGATCGGGCAGGGCAGGGCCTTGGCGGCGGTCGAACGCGCGTACGCGTCGCGGACGA
>Ga0210386_10003263_pt1 | contig 13620 bp, 17 predicted proteins | sample IncBWH32OmetaG_FD_160091 | JGI IMG/M metagenome (GOLD analysis project Ga0210386, IMG submission 160091) | Forest soil microbial communities from Barre Woods Harvard Forest LTER site, Petersham, Massachusetts, United States - Inc-BW-H-32-O ... | reverse complement strand
CGCTCGTCGGTCGACGTCAGCGTTGCAATCAGAAGGATCGCCGTCTCTTTCTTCTGGACGGTGACGCCTTGTTTTTGGACGGCGTCTGGCAGCTGGGCCAGAGCGCTTGCCACCCGGTTCTGCACCTGCACCTGTGCGGTATCGAGATCGGTGCCGATGTTAAACGTCACGGTCAGCGTATAGCTGCCGTCGCTGGCGCTGGTCGATTGCATGTAGATCATGTTCTCGACGCCATTGACCTGCTGCTCGATCGGCAGCGCAACGGTGTCCATCAGCACGCGCGCGCTGGCGCCCGGATAGAGGGTCGTCACCTGTACGGTCGGCGGCACGACGTTGGGATATTGCGAGACCGGCAAGGCGTAGAGCGCGACGCCGCCGATCAAAATCATCAAGATGGCGATGACGTTCGCCAGGACCGGACGCTCGATGAAGAATTTTGAGATCATCGCTGCGTTCCGCCGCTGAAACGAGTTGCGATCATTTCATCACAACTTGGCGGTGACCGGATGCAATTCTGGTTCGACTTTCTGGCCAGGAATGGCGCGCATGATGCCACCGATCACGACGCGGTCATCCTTGGTCAGGCCCTTTTCAATAACGCGCAGCTCGCCGATCAACTGCCCCGGATCGACCTTGCGCTGCTCGACCACATTGTCCTTGTTGACAACGAGCACGTAGCGCCCGCCCTGATCGCTGCCGATCGCCACGTCCGGCACCAGCAAAGCCGGCTCGGGGTCCGACGGTATGCGCACGCGCACGAAATAGCCGGGCAACAGGCCGCGATCGGCATTGTCCAAAATAGCCCGCGCGGCAAGCGTCCCGGTGGAACGATCGACCGTTGGAGCTACATAGTCGAGCTTGCCTTTGTGCGGATAGCCGGCTTCGGTTTGCAGACCGATCTCGACCGGGATGCCCATCAGATCCGCAGTGGAGCGGCCGGAATGCGCCAGCGCGGCACGCACTTGCAGGACGTCGCGCTCGCTCGCCGTGAAATTCACATAGATCGGATTGAGCTGAACGATCGTGGATAGAACGGTGGCGGAATTCGCTCCGACCAATTGGCCGATCGAGACTTGCCGCGCCGACACGACGCCGTCGAACGGCGCCTTTACGTCCGTATAACCGAGATTGATCTCGGCTTGCCTCTCGTTGGCGATCGCCGACTGCAGGTCGGCCTGCGAAGTGTCTCGCGCCGCAAGCGCCTTATCGTAAGTCGTTTGAGCCGAGACTTGCCTGGTCAGAAGATCGGCCTGGCGCTGGTATTCGGCCTCATTCTGCTTCAGCGTCGCCTGGGCGCTGACAACGGAAGCCTTCGCCGATTCGAGCTTAAGCTTGTACGGCTCCGGTTCAATGGTGAACAGCGACGTGCCCTTTTTGACGTAATCGCCGTCGGCATAGCCGATCGCCTGTACGAAGCCCTGCACGCGGGCCACCAGATCGACACTGTTGATGGCGGCCATGTTGCCGGTCGATTCGAAATAGACCGAGACCTTCTCCTGGACCGGGGTCGCGACCGCGACCTTCGGCGGCGGCGGAGCGGCGTAGCGATTGTCCTGTCCGCAAGCGACAAGCACCAATGCCACCGGCAGAAGAACGGTTGCCCAAACTGACCCGGCTTTGGCCATCGGCGAAGCCTTGCTTTTCAAAATTATATACGCGACGAAATCGACGAATCTGGCGATACAAACTCGCAATACGATCCGATTTCGATGGCGGTTTGGCAAGACGAAACACCATCCGCACGAAACGACCATGACAACCAAACGCCAATCGGCGCCGCTAAGGCGCCGATCAGCCGACAGCTCGATGAGAAAGTACTTGCGCGGTCGTCGGCAACGCCCGGCCGCTACGAGCTCTGATTGAGCACGGTCACGGCGCGGCGATTCTGCGACCAGCAGGAAATATCGTTACACACCGCGACCGGCCGCTCCTTGCCGTAGGAGATGGTGTGCATGCGCTGCGCCATCACCCCGCGGGAGACGAGATACGCCTGCACGGTCTGCGCGCGGCGAGCGCCGAGCGCGATATTGTATTCGCGCGTGCCGCGTTCGTCGGCGTGGCCTTCGATGGTGAAGGCGTAGCGGTTGTACTGATTGAGCCACTGCGCCTGCTTGTCGAGGGTGTCGCGCGCCTGCGGCGTCAGCTCCGACGAGTCGCTCTCGAAGAATATCCGATCGCCGACATTGACGATGAAATCCTGCTGACTGCCGGGGGTGGCGGCGCCGGCGATGGCGGCGGTCTGATCGGGCTGCTTGGCGCAGCCGGCGACGGCGAGAGCGCCGAGGACGAAAACCGCGAATTTGGCGCTACGGATGATGGTCATAACCTGCATTCCGGTGCCTCCAATGTTCCGTTGTCGTCGGACATGGTTGGTCCCTGGAGCGATCTAGCAGCGCCTTCGTTAAGCGAACGTTCCGTCAACCTTGATGGAGCCTTGCAGAGAAGCTTCGAACCCACCGATCACCCCTAAAGCTTCCGTAGTGGTTAATAGGCCCTGAATACGGCAACGATGTGGGAACCGCTTGGTATTTCCGGAACTTGCGGACGCATCCCGAAACCCTAAGACAGCAGCGGCGACCACGCCGGATCAGAGGCAAAGGCCGGCGTCGGTTCCCGCAGCTCGTTACGGCCGGCGATATCGATGGTGTAGAGCGACGGCCCGGCGCTGCCGCCCGGATCGCGGAAAAACATGATCACCCGCCCGTTGGGCGCGAAGGTCGGCCCCTCATTGTGGAAGCCCTCGGTAAGGACGCGCTCGCCGCTGCCGTCGGGCTTCATCACACCGATGGCGAACTTTCCGCCGGCCTGTCGGGTAAAGGCGATGTAATCGCCGCGCGGCGACCATACCGGCGTCGAATACGAACCGTCGCCGAAGCTGATGCGTTGCGCCTGCCCGCCGGATGCACCCATGACGTAGATCTGCGGACGACCGCCACGGTCGGACTCAAAACAAAGTCTCGTGCCATCGGGTGAGTAGGACGGCGCGGTATCGATCGCCGGCGTGTCGGTCAGACGCGTCATCGCCTTGGAGCGCAAATCCATCACGAAGATGTTGGCGTTGCTGCCCTCCTGCAGACTCATCACCACGCGCTGGCCGTCCGGCGAGAAGCGCGGCGCAAAGCTCATTCCCGGAAAGTTGCCGACGATCTCGCGCTGCCCGGTTTCGATATTGAGCAAATAGACGCGCGGGTCGCCGGCGCCGTAGGCCATGTAGGTGATTTCCTGCGTCGACGGCGAAAACCGCGGCGTCAGCACCAGTTCGTCACCACGGGTGAGGTAGCGCACATTGGCGCCGTCCTGATCCATGATCGCAAGCCGCTTGATGCGGCGCTCCGCCGGCCCGGTCTCATCGACGAACACGACGCGGCTATCGAAATAGCCCTTTTCGCCGGTCAGCTTTTCGTAGATCGCATCGGAAATAATGTGGGCGATGCGCCGCCAATTTTCCGGCGTGGTGAAATATTGCTTGCCATCCAGCTGGGCGCCGGCTTGCACGTCCCATAGCCGGAATTCGGCCTTGAGCCGCCCGTCCGGCTGACGCGTCACCCGGCCGGTAACGAGCGCTTGGGCGTTGATGGTGCGCCAATCGGGGAAGCGCGGCACCGCGTCGACGCTGACGATCTTCTCCAGGAATGCGGCCGGATCGATCGGCGCGAACAGACCGCTGCGCCTGAGATTGGCGGCGATGATCTGCGAGACCCCCTGCGCGCTTTCGCTGTCGCCGGCCGCTCCGCCGAGAAAGTCGGCGATCGCAATCGGCATCGGCTGAACGTTGCCTTGGGTGATATCGACGGTGACGGCCGCCGCGGGCCATGGCGCGATTGCCAGACCGGCGAGCGCGGCGCCGCCGACCGCAAGCGCGTCGCGCCGGCTCACGCGGGCAAGTTGCGTCAGGCTGCGCACCCGCAGTTTCGGGAACTCAAGGTCATTACGATCACCCACCGAAGACGTCCTTTGGATCGAAGTTGATGTCGATTTCCTTCCACACATCGTACGTGGTCAGCGAAAGCATGTCGTAGGGCTGGGCCGAGATGACAGCGCGTATCGCGCTGTCGCGCGTGGCTTCGAACAATGGGCCGTCGCCGCTGGTCAGCACTTCCGGCTGGCCGATCAGCCGGTGATCGCGGCCAAGCCTGATGCGAATGGCGACAATATACAGATCCGGATGTGTACTCACCGCCGGCGGCGGATTCCACAACGAGATCAGTTTTGCCCGCAGCGCATCGAGCTCGCTCTGCGACAGATGCGCGGCGTGACCGGTCGGCGCACCGAGCGCGGCGACGCCGTTGACGGTTTCGGCGGCTGCGAGTTGGCGTTGCGGCTCGCGATGATCGAGCAGAGCGGCCACCTGGTTGGCGTCGAATTTGGACGGCGGCCTCTTGTTGTCGTCCTTCCGCAATTGCTCGGCGATCTGATCCGGCTTGAATTCCGGGGTCTTCTTCTCGGGTTTAGGCGGTTTCTTCGTGTCGTCCTTTTTCAGTTCGTCGGCGATCTGATCGGGCTTGGTTTTGTCTTTTTGCTTTTCCGCCTTCTCCGCCGGCTTTGCGTCAGCCTTCGGCTCCGGCTTCGGTTCGGATTTCTCCGCCGGTTTTGGCGGCGCCTTTGGTTCCGGCTTTGGCTCTGCCGCCGCGGCGGCATCGGTCCTGATTTCCGGCTTGTCGACGACCTTCGGCGCGAGCTCCTTGGCGGGCTTGGGCTCGCCAATCTTGTCGGCGAGCGGCTTTGGATTCTCAATCGCCTTCGGCGCGTTCTTCACGCCCGTGGTCGCGTTAGAAATATTGTCCGGCGTGGCGATCTCGACCGGCATGAAGTCCGACAGGTTGACGTTCGGCGTCGAGCTGGCGAACGTTATCAGCCCGAAGACCAGGACGGCCGCGTGGCCGGATGCCGATATGATCCAGTTGCGACGCAACTTTATTCCCCCCGCTCGGGGACAATATTGAGGGCCGCGCCAAAGCCGGCGGTGCGAAGCCTGCCTAATGTTCGCATGATCTCATTGTAGCAGACATCCTTGTCGGCGCTGACCAGGACGTTCGGCTGGGCGCGGCCGCTATCTTTGATCGCCCGTAATTTGGCTTCGACCTCCGCCGACGCGATCGGGCTTTGTCCGAGATACACATCGGCCTGGCTGGTGCAGCCGCCGCCGCTCTTCTTGAGTGTCAGGATCAGCGGCTCTTTGTCCGAAGTGTTTGCCGTGCCGCCGCTGGCGTTGGGGAGATCGACGGTGATCGAAAGGGTCATCAGCGGCGCCGAGACCATGAAGACGATGAGCAGCACCAACATGACGTCGACGAACGGCGTCACGTTGATCTCGCTCATCACCGCGCGGCGGCCACGCTTGCCCCGGCCGCCGGACGACCGACTGACGACGTTCGCCGCCATGTTGGCCCCTCAACCCCGCTCGTCGATCTGCCGCGACAGGATCGCCGAGAATTCGTCGGCAAACCCCTCAAGGCGCTGCGCCTGCCGGTTAACCTCGGAAATGAACTTATTGTAGAAAATCGTCGCCGGAATGGCGGCAATAAGACCGATCGCGGTCGCAAACAGCGCCTCGGCGATGCCCGGGGCGACCACGGCTAGCGAGGTGTTTTTTGACGCCGCGATCGACTGGAAGCTGGTCATGATGCCCCAAATCGTGCCGAACAGGCCGATGAAGGGGCCGGCCGAACCGACCGTCGCCAGGACCAGAAGCCGACGCTCCATGTGCTCAATTTCACGCGCAATGGCGACGTCCATGACTTTTTCGATGCGCATCTGCAGCCCGGCAAACGAGCGGGCATGGCCCTCGAAGCTGCGTTTCCATTCGCGCATCGCGGCGACGAACAGCGCGCCGGTCGAATGGCCGGGCTTGGCGGCAAGCGAGGTGTAAAGCTCCTCGAGCGACTGGCCGGACCAGAACGCCTGTTCGAACCCGTCGGCCGATTTGCGGATCCGGCGGAACAGCACCGTTTTGTCGATGGCGATCGCCCAGACCCACACCGAGCAGACGATCAGGCCGATCATCACCGTCTTGACCAGCCAATGGGACTGCCAGAACAGGTGGAAGAGCGACAGATCAGATGAGGTCAACGGCAGCGCCGACGCTGTGATGTCGGCAGGATTCATGCGCGCGTCCTTTCGGCGATCCAGCCGGGGCCAATGGCCGGAGCGGTGCACCGGGACCAAAGGCAGGGCAGCCGCTTTTGTCGCGCGCCGACCACGACCTTAGAATTTCACGAGGACCCAAGCCGGACCCGCCACCGGCAGGACCGAAATCATCGCGAAACTTGTCCAAACTAGGGCGCTACCCCCGGTCGTCCGGGCCTACCGAAGCGCGGTTATGCTTAATGTGCGGTTAATAATCCAACTCGCTTGCCTGGCTGCCAACATATTGAAGGGCCGCCCATCTTTGACGAGATGGACGGCCCTGTCACGTGAGAGGCGAAGCGACGATTTAGGCCTGCGGTTGCGGCGGAGGCTGGGGGACCTCGCTCTGCGGGCGGTTGCGCCGTTCGGCCATGAATTGATCGAATTCCGAACGGTCCTTGGCAAAGCGAAGCCGTTCCAGGAATTCCTTGAACTCGCGCTGCTCGTCTTCAAGCCGCTTGAGCGTTTCGGTGCGGTAATCGTCGAAGGCACGATTGCCGCTCGACGGCGTACCGCCCCACCCAGCGCCTTCCATCTTGGACCGCATGCGATCCATTTTATCCTGCATGCGCTGCATCTTCGATTGCCAATGGCCTTGCCAATTGCCGTTGTGACGATATCCGCATCCCATTCTTCCGCTCCCTAGAAAAAAGGCGAGGACAAGCAGGCCCACCGGCCACCAAGCCATAAAGCCGAGCACGATCAACGCGATCCAGGCCGGCTTGCCGAGTTCATCAAGCTTTTCAACGAGGACCATTAGGGACCTCCCAGGTGTGAATGTAAATAACATTTACATCGCCCATTTCGGCTGTCAAGGGGTTCTCGATTTCGTGAAACGAAGTTTGCATGTCGCGGTGCAAGTGGTGCGCAAGCGAGCCCGAGCAAGCGTGGATATTGGGTCGCGTTGTCGCAGCGCCGCTCGCAACGACGCTTATTATTTCGCTTCGGACACGCCGAGACCGCGCAGGTAAATCAGCACGTCAGCTTCAAGCAACTCTTCGGCCGACATCGGCAGCGTGCGGCGCGCAGCATCACCGCGCCCGAACAGCGAGGCGATGCCGTGCGCTATGGCCCAGATGTGGAGCGCCACCATCAGCGCCGGCGGCCGCTTGTTCGCCGGCACCTGCGCGCAGAGCTTTTCGGCGGCCCCACGCAAAACCGTGAAGGCGCGTTCGCCCGCCTCGCGAAGTTCGGGATTGCTGGCAGGCGGGATGCCGGCTTCAAACATGGCCGAATAATAAGCCGGCTCGGTCCGAGCAAAATCGAGATAGGCCCTGCCCAGCCGGTCGAGCGCAAAGAAGACGTCGGGGCGGCCATCGTCCCAGGCCTGCGATAGGACTGCCTCGAACCTATGAAAGCCGCGCAGCGCGACGCTCGCCAACAGTTCGTCCCGGTCGCGGAAATGCCGGTACGGCGCCGCCGGACTGACGCCTGCCCAGCGCGCCGCCTCGGCGAACGTAAAGCCCCCCGGCCCTTTCTGCGCGATCAGCTCCAAAGCCGCCCGCAGCAGCGCTTCTTTCAGATTGCCGTGGTGATAACCGCGGGGGCTTTCTTTATCTTCCTTCGACCAAACCATCTGCCTCGAACCAAGCCATGTAAATAGTATTTACATGAGTCCAGGCAGTTCGTCGATGCCGAGGGCTTATCGGCGCCTGACGGGTCGCGCGGCGAGCGGCAAATCAGCGAAGAGCGTCGGACTGCCCCCCAGTTGCGCCCGTTCGATCGACAACAGGCGAAGTTTAGTGCGCACACCGCCGGGCGCCGAAAACCCGCCGGTTTTGCCGCCGGCAGCCATGACGCGGTGACACGGCACAAGGATCGGGAACGGATTCTGTCCAAGCGCCTGGGCGACGTCGCGCGCCAGATTGCGGTCGCCGAGGCATTCCGCGACCTCGCCGTAGGACAGCGTGTTGCCGGCCGGAATGGCGCGGGCAATGTCGTAAACGCGCCGATTGAAATCTGGCACCGCGTCACGGTCGAGGACGGCCCCGCCCAAGTCTCTGCGCTCACCGCCGAGCAGCGCGATGATGTCAACAATCGTGCGCTGTACATCTGCGGGCGGCGCGGCCTCGCCGGCAGAAGGAAAACGGCGCAGCAGACGGCTTCGGGTCGCCCGCGCGCTGGCTTCGGGCAGCTGCACGCCAACGATGCCGCGCTCGCTCCAGGCGATGCCGCAGGAGCCGATGGCCGTTTCGAACAACGCAAATCCGCAAGCGCTCATAGTGTGAATATAAGATGCGCGTGGTCGGTTGCCGACCCGATTACCGGGTCCGCTCGAGGTCGGCCGTCATCGCCATGCGCAGCGGCTTTGGAATCGGCCGCGCGCGGCCGCCGCTGATAAAAGCAACGCGCACGCTGGCGCCGACCAGAAGCTCCTCACCGCGCATCACCCGCTGACGCACGGTGATGGAAGCGCCCTTCACTTCTTCCGGCTCGGTCACGACCGCAAGGATATTGTCCATGCGGGCGGGGCGCAGGTAATCCAGCGTCATCGAGCGCACCACAAAGGCAAAGCCCGGCACCTCCTTTTCGGTCGCCTCGAACAGCCCGCGGTGATCGGCGCCGATCAAGCGGAGATAATTTGTCCGGCCGCGCTCCATGTAGCGCAGATAGTTGGCGTGATAGACGATGCCGGTGAAGTCGGTGTCCTCATAATAAACGCGCACCGTCAGGACATGGCGGCCATCGCGGATTTCGCCGTCGAGCGGGATAGTGTGCCCTACCGCCAAGGCACCCGCCCCGCCATCGACTGTTCCCAGTGCTGCCCGTCGAACGGCTGCGGCGTGATTGCCGCGATATCCACACCTTCGAGGCAACGGGCATTAACGTCGATCTTGTCCGGATCCGAGCGCGGCACGTAGAAGGCATGGATGCCGCAGGTCGAGCAGAAGGTGTGCTTGGCGGTGCCGGTATTGAAGCGATAGGTGGTCAGCGCATCGGCCCCGCTTAAAAGCTCGAACTGCTCGGGCGCGACGATCAGATGCAGAAAGCCCTTCTTGCGGCAGATCGAGCAGTTGCATTCGGTGACGCGCGACAGGTCCGCGGTGACGCGAAAGCGCACCCGCCCGCAATGGCAGCCGCCGGTCATCGTCTGCGGCATTTTTGTTTCTGGCATGCGTACTCCAGCGAATAAGGCCGCGGCGGGCGTTATTCTTCGTTCGAGCCAAACAGCCCGAACTGGGTCGGATCGCGCGTCGGCTCCGGCAGGCCGAGATGCCGAAAGGCATGGACGGTGATCAGCCGGCCGCGCGGCGTGCGTTGCAGCAGCCCGCACTGGATCAGATAAGGCTCGATAATGTCCTCGATGGCGTCGCGCGGCTCCGACAACGCCGCGGCGAGCGTTTCGACGCCGACCGGACCGCCGCCATAGTTCGTCGCAATCGTCGTCAGATAGCGCCGGTCCATAGCATCGAGGCCGGCTTTATCCACTTCCAGCGCCGCCAGCGCCTTGTCGGCGACGGCGCGGTCGATCGCGGGCGCGCCGGCGACCGCGGCGAAATCTCGGACGCGGCGAAGGAGCCTTCCGGCGATCCGCGGCGTGCCACGGGCGCGCCGCGCGATCTCGTTGGCGCCGTCGGCGGTGACGCCGATGCCGAGCACCCGCGCACCGCGATTGACGATCTGCTCGAGCTCGGCCTCGGAATAGAAATTCAGCCGCACCGGAATGCCGAAACGGTCGCGCAACGGATTGGTGAGGAGCCCGGCACGGGTGGTGGCGCCGACCAGCGTGAACTTGGCGAGATCGATCTTCACCGATCGCGCCGCCGGGCCGGTGCCGATGATCAAGTCGAGCTGAAAATCCTCCATCGCCGGATAGAGGATTTCCTCGACCGCCGGATTGAGCCGGTGGATTTCGTCGATGAATAAGACGTCGCGCTCTTCGAGATTGGTGAGGAGCGCGGCGAGGTCGCCGGCTTTGGCGATCACCGGGCCCGACGTGGCGCGGAAATTGACGCCAAGCTCGCGGGCGACGATTTGCGCCAGCGTGGTCTTGCCGAGCCCGGGCGGGCCGACGAACAACACGTGGTCGAGCGCTTCTTTGCGCCCGCGCGCCGCTTCGATGAACACCGCGAGATTCTTGCGCGCCTGTTCCTGGCCGACGAACTCCGCAAGCTTCTGCGGACGCAGCGAGGCTTCAGCGGCGTCTTCCTCACCGCTCTCAGCACTTACCAGCTTGTGTCCAGCGCTGCCGCTCACCGTCCCGGCCCCCGGCTATATTTGTTCGGCAACAGATCGCCGATCGCCACCACGCCCGGCAATTTGCCGTTCGGCACGATCACCCGCGCCTTTGGATCATAGTCGAAAATGAGCTCGCGGCAGGCGCCGCACGGCGATACCACGGCGATGGCCCGATCCTTCTCGTCCGGCGGCGGATGGCGTACGGCGACGATGGTCTCGATCCCGTCGTCGCCGAGATCGACGAAGGCGCGTCCGAGGGCGACAGCTTCGGCGCACACCGCCATGCGGCCGAGATAGGCATCGAGATTGACGCCGGTGAAGATTTTTCCCGAGCGCGTGCGCAAGGCCGCGCCGACTTCCTGCCAGTCGTCGCGATACCGCAGCCTGATCGCCGCGGTCGCCGCCGCGATCAGCTCGCGGTCAGCTTTGCCAAGTTTCGCCGGCCGTTTCACTTCGCCAGTTCCTTGAGCCCTAGCCGGATCAGCGTCTTGACCTCTGCGGCATCACCGGCGCTTCGCGCAGCGGCGGCGATGGCAGCCGCCGCCTGCGGCTGGCCGTAGCCGAGATTAACCAGCGCCGAGACCGCGTCGCTGACCGGCTGCGGCGCGCGTTTGTCCTCAAGCGCGCCGGAAAGGCGCACGAGCGCCGGATCGATATCGGCGTAAGCGGGCGCCTTATCCTTGAGCTCGGTGACGATCCGCTCGGCAACTTTCGGCCCAACGCCCGGCGTGCGCGCCACCATCGCCTTGTCGCGCATGGCGATCGCCGCGGCGAGGTCGGCGGGCTTGAGCGTGCCGAGCACAGCGAGCGCTACTTTGGCGCCGACGCCCTGAACGGTCTGCAGCAGCCGGAACCATTCGCGTTCGATGTCGGTCATAAAACCGAACAAACGAATCTGGTCTTCACGCACATAGGTTTCGATCGATAGCGTCGCCGCCTCACCGGCGCGCGGCAATTCCTGCAAGGTTCGCGTCGAGCAATGAACCAGATAGCCGACGCCGTTGACATCGAGGATGACGGAGTCCGCCCCGTAGGAATCGATCACGCCTTTGAGCTTGCCGATCATCGCGCCGCTACCTTGAGCAGCACGCTCTGCCGATGGTGGGCGTGCGTCACGGCAATGGCGAGTGCATCGGCGGCGTCGTCGGATGACGGGTCGGCTTTGGGCAATAGCACGCCGATCATCATGCGCACCTGTGTCTTGTCGCCGTGACCAGCGCCGACGATGCTTTTCTTCACCAGGTTCGGCGCGTACTCGGCAACGGACAGGCCGGCTTTGGCCGGCACCACCATAGCGATGCCGCGCGCTTGCCCGAGCTTGAGCGTATCCTTGGCATCCTTGTTGACAAAGGTCGCTTCGACCGCTGCCTCGTCGGGGCGAAATTCCTCAAGAATGCGCATCAGGCCGTCGTAAATAGCGAGAAGCCGCGCGGCGAGCGCATCGTCGTGGCGCGTCGTCACCGAGCCGCAGGCCAGAAATCCAAGCCGGTTGCCGGCGACCTCGACGACGCCCCAACCGGTGCGGCGGAGCCCGGGATCGATGCCAATGATGCGAATCGGGCGGGTCATGCCGCGAGCTTCATACCACGCCCGGTGCGCAAGCGGCCTCCCGTTACGCGCTCATCCGCTGCACCAACGCGTCCGAGACTTCGAAATTGGCATAGACATTCTGCACGTCGTCGTGCTCGTTCAAGTTCTCGATGAGCTTGAGGAGCTTCTCGCCCTGCTCGTCGCCGACTGCGACGGTGTTCTGCGGCCGCCACACCAGGCCAGCTTTGCGCGGCTCGCCAAATTTCGCCTCCAACGCTTTGGCAACCGAGCCGTATTGGTTCGCCGCGGCGTAAATCTCGTGGCCGCTTTCGCTCGAGACCACGTCGTCGGCGCCGGCCTCCAACGCCGCTTCGAACATCGCGTCGGAGCTTGCGGCTTTGGCGTCGTATTCGATCACGCCGACGCGGTCGAACATGAAGGAGACCGCACCGGTCTCCGCGAGATTGCCGCCGCTCTTGGTGAAGGCGGCACGCACCTCGCCGGCGGTGCGGTTGCGATTGTCGGTCAACACCTCGACGATGACGGCAACGCCGCCCGGCCCATAGCCCTCGTAACGGATTTCCTCGTAGCTCTCCGCATCGCCGCCCAACGCCTTCTTGATGGCGCGGTCGATATTGTCTTTCGGCATGTTCTCCGCCCGCGCGGCGATGATGGCGGCGCGCAGCCGCGGATTCATGTCCGGATCGGGCAGACCGATTTTGGCCGAAACGGTTATTTCGCGCGCCAGCTTGCCGAACAGCTTGGACTTCACCGCGTCCTGCCGCCCCTTACGGTGCATGATGTTCTTGAATTGCGAATGTCCGGCCATAGCTCGCTCGCGCGCCCTCGCGCGCCCAAAGGATTTGAATGGATTGATGTCGACGGATTTATAAGGCGGCGCAACGAGGAAATAAAGATGGCCTGGAACCTCAGCTCCAGAACGCCGGCACCGCTGGCTCCAGGCAGCCGCCGACACGTACGGCGCCCGCGCGTGTCGCCAGGCTCGTCGCGGGATCGGTCTCGACCGCGATGCCGCACAGCGTCCCCGGTCCGGAAGCCGGCTCGAAGCGCGAGGAGGCAACGCGGCGCAGGAAGCGCTGCAGCGGCTCTTCTTTGTTCATGCCAATCACCGAATCGTAGTCGCCGGTCATGCCGACATCGCTCATGAAAGCAGTCCCGCCCGGCAGGATACGCAGGTCCGCCGTCGGCGCGTGGGTGTGGGTGCCGACCACCATGGTGGCGCGGCCGTCGCAGAAATAGCCCATCGCCTGTTTCTCGCTGGTCGTCTCGGCGTGCATGTCGACGATGATGGCGTCGGCGCCGGAACGCAGCGCACAGGCGCCGAGTTCGCGGTCGACCGCGGTGAAAGGATCGTCGAGCGGATCCATGAAGATGCGGCCCATGGCATTGACGACCAGCACGCGCGCGCCGCTCTTGGCTTCGACCAAAGCCGCGCCGCGGCCGGGCGTTCCGGCCGGATAGTTGAGAGGCCTGATCAGGCGCGGCGCGCGCTCGATGAAGACCAAGGCTTCCTTCTGGTCCCAGGCATGATTGCCGAGCGTGACCGCGTCGGCGCCGGCTTCGAGCAGCTCGTTATAGATCGTTTCGGTGATGCCGAAGCCGCCGGCGGCGTTCTCACCATTGATCGCCACGAAATCGAGCTGCCAATCGCGGATCAAACCGGGCAAGCGCTCGATGACGGCGGTGCGCCCGCTGCGACCGACCACGTCCCCGACGAACAGAATCCGCATGCCTTAACCGCCTCGCAGATCGATGATCTCGCGC
>Ga0210386_10003261_pt1 | contig 13630 bp, 11 predicted proteins | sample IncBWH32OmetaG_FD_160091 | JGI IMG/M metagenome (GOLD analysis project Ga0210386, IMG submission 160091) | Forest soil microbial communities from Barre Woods Harvard Forest LTER site, Petersham, Massachusetts, United States - Inc-BW-H-32-O ... | reverse complement strand
TGGGCGCGCTGTGCGACGGTTTCCTGGCGCGGCGGATGGCCCTGGAGCGTGGTTTCGTTTTTGTGTCGCGCGTACTGGCCACATGGCACGTGCAGGCCGCGAGCCTGTCCCGCAGCACCTCGCTAGACGTCGACCAGATCGCCGCGCTGACCGTGGCCGCGGCCCAGCGCATCCGCCGCGACGAGGGGCGCATATTTCCCCCTGGCTACGCGGAGCTGTTCTCCCGCCGCGCGCGCTTCGCCTCGGCCCGACTGGCGGTGATCGAGCGGCAGTTCGATCCAAGGCTAATCGCGGCCCTCGCTCAGGCCGGGGATCCCGTGCACGGCTTCCTGGCCACAATCACCGGCTGGCCGGCCTTGCCGCGTCGGGTTGCGGCGTTGATCTGGCTGACCGTGCGGCTGCGGCCCATGATGTCCATGCCGCGATTGTTGATGAGCGCTGCCCTTCGCCTGATGCGCGGGGTGGCGTATCGGCGGGGCAGCGCCATCGGCTGAATGTGCTGCGTGGCCTCTTTGCCACAGCGTGGTGATTGGTCATGCGATCCGGCGACACTTCTTGTTTGAAGCGCAGGTGCTGATGTCCGAGGCCGACAAGACCGTCGAGCCGCAATGCGAGGTGGGGCTGCGTGGCCGCGACAAACACGGCATCAGCGAATTTGGCCTGATGGCGAACGAATCCTGGAACGAAGATCCGACGCGCACGCTGTTCACTCTCGCGCGTCACAAGTTTGTCGCGAAGATGTTGGAAGGCCGTGCCAGGGTGTTGGAAGTCGGCTGCGCCGATGCCTTCGTCACGCGCTTGGTATAGCAGGCGGTAGGCGCCGTCACCGCTGGCGATTTCGGCTCGCTGTTCATCGCCGACGTCGCGCGCCGGCAGAACCCTCACTGGCCGCTGACCAGCGTCGTGCATGACATGCTGAACGGCCCGGTGCCCGGCACTTCGACGCGGTCTACGCCCTTGACGTGCTGGAACACATCAGGCCGGCGTCTGCGGACCGCTTCGTCAGCAATGCCATCGCCAGCCTGGCGCAGGGCGGCGTGACGATCTTTGGAATGCCATCGCTGGGGTCATAGAGCTCCACGTCGCCACAAAGCAAGGTGGGCCACGTCAACTGCAAGTCGGGCAAGCGCCTCAAGGCGTTTATGTAGCGCTACTTCCACACCGTGTTCGTCGTCCCGATGAACGATGAGGTGGTGCACACGGGCTTCTATCCAATGGCGCAGTACCTTCTGGCCGGCGGGTGCGTCCACGAAGCATGCGAAGTGGTTCCGGCCATTCTGCGAGGCTGCGCACGGTGCGGCCGAAATGCAGCGGTCGAGGTTGCGAGAGCGCGATGGCACAGGCGCCTGCGCCGTCGCGGTTGATCACCGCGGGTCTGGCGTCGACGGCGCGGGTCGCCGCCTGAGTGGTGGTCTCGAAGTTCGCCTGGCACATGCCGCTCAACCGGCAGACGCAAATGCTGGCCGGCCGGGGGGTCGCGCTCGACCGCTCGACGGTGGCGCACTGGGTCGACCGCGCCGCTTGGTGGCTCGGAGGGCTTTATGACCTGCAATTGCGCACCATTCATGGCTTCCCGCGCATGTTCTGCGACGAGACGCCATTGCCGGTGATCGAGAAGGGCCGGCGCCGCACCCGCAAGTGCCAGCTTTGGGCGCACGCGCTGACGACAGGCCATGGCAGGGGCCGGCGGTGGCTTACGTGTTCACCACCGGCCTCGACACTGAGGCGATCGTCGCGCAACTCGGCGACCGCTGCGCCGGCGTGACGCAGGTCGACGGCTATGGCGCCTACAAGGCGCTGGCCTGGCGCGCCAACCCGGGCCGGATCCGGCTGGCGTTCTGTCTTGCGCAGGCCCGCCGCAAGTTCGTTGCCGTGCACAAGACTGAGAAAGGCCGGTTCGGTCCGGCGCCGATCGACGGGGTAACCCTGTCGTCAAACCGGTCGATTCCGCCCGATTTCAGCCGATTGGGAGCCCTATGCTGCAGGTGACCCGGGGTTGATGTCACAATACCCGGCGTAGAGGAGTTGGCCGCCAGGGTGCCCCTTGCTCGCTGCTTCATGCCAGTCCGCTTCATTGATCCCAAGATGCGACTCGTTCGTTGCGTACTAGGTATGTGGCTGGCCAAGGTCTGGCCGCTGCGGTAGAGACGGGACCGACCACGTTATCGCATTGGGAGCATGACAAGCAGATAGTCGCGGCTGGGCAGGCAACGCTCTTCGCATGGTAGCGACTTTGAGGCCGCCGGCGCCGGCTCCAGCGTTTGACCTGCGGCGTGCAGATCCTCATACCTTGGCCAAGCGATCTGGCCCAATGGCGACTGTCCCGCAAGGACCAGCAGAACCGTCAGGTCTGCCGTTCGCTGAGCGGAAGCAAGCCCGGCGGGATCAGTACGTATCGCAGGCTGTAACTTGAACCGCAGACCCCCGCCGCATAACGTTCCAACTCGATGATGCCAGATCGACATACCCAGAGAGACAATGCCCACAGCTCTTATCACCGGGATTACCGGCCAGGACGGCGCCTATTTGTCAGAACTGCTGCTTGCGCAGGGCTACGAGGTGGTCGGCATGATGCGCCGCTCAGCCTCCTCCGACCTGATGGGGGAGCGGCTGCGTTGGCTTGGCATTCTGGACCAGGTGCGACTGGTTGAAGGTAACCTGATCGATCTGTCGAGCATCATCCGTATTATGCGGGAGATCCAGCCGGTTGAAGTCTACAACTTGGCGGCACAGAGCTTCGTCGCCTCTTCCTGGCAGCAGCCGTTGCTGACTGGCAGTGTCACCGGGATGGGTGCGGCCAACGTGCTGGAAGCACTGCGGCTGACGTGCCCCGAGGCTCGGTTCTACCAGGCCAGCTCTTCCGAGATGTACGGCAAGGTGCTCGAGCACCGGCAAAGCGAGCGCACGCCGTTCTATCCACGTAGTCCTTATGCCGCGGCGAAGTTGTATGCACACTGGATGACGGTGAACTACCGAGAGAGCTTCGGGCTGCACGCCTCTTCTGGGATCCTGTTTAATCACGAGAGCCCGCTCCGGGGCATAGAGTTTGTCACCCGCAAGGTGACCGACGGTGTGGCACGCTGTAAGTTGGGACTGGCGAAAGAGCTGTCCCTGGGCAACTTAGAGGCTAAGCGCGACTGGGGTCATGCGCGCGACTACGTACGGGCCATGTGGCTGATGCTACAGCAAGACATGCCAGACGACTATGTTGTAGCCACAGGTAGAACGGTCAGTGTCCGCGAGATGGCACGCATCGCTTTCACACATGCCGGGCTAGACGCCGAGGAATTCATCACCGTGCAGCGGGGCTTGCTGCGACCCACCGAGGTCGACGTGTTGCAGGGCGATCCATCGAAGGCGAAAGCAAAGTTAGGCTGGGAGCCAACCATAACCCTGGAGGACATGCTGGCGGAGATGGTGGAAGCTGATGTAGCGCGCCATCGAGTACGGATGCGTGGCTGAAATAGTGAAGCGTGATGGTGCCGCATCGCATTCTACTGACCGGCGCTGCAGGCTTCGTCGGTACGCATTTGCGCCGGGTGCTGGCCACCACCTTCCCTGACGCTGAGATCATTGGCATTTCGCAGCACCCTCAAGCGGGCCTGACCGCACTGGATATGACGGACATGGCGGCGGTGACCGCGATAGTGCGCCACGTGCGACCGGACGCCTGCATCCACCTGGCGGCTATCACAGCTGTCCCTATCGCGCGGCGCTATCCTGAAGCTGCTTGGCGAGTAAACTTGCTTGGTACCTTGGCACTGGCACGCGCTATCCTAGAGACGGTGCCAGATTGCGTCTTCCTATTCGTCTCCAGTTCCGAGGTCTATGGACGTTCCTTTCGCAGCGGGTTGGCGCTGCAGGAGACGGCGTTACTGGAGCCGATGAATACCTATGCTGCCACCAAGGCCGCGGCCGACCTTGCGGTGGGGGCAATGACCACCGAGGGCCTGCGAACGATTCGGGTTCGTCCATTCAACCACACTGGCCCTGGCCAGTCGGCGGAGCTCGTCGTGGCCGCTTTCGCACGCCAAACGGCGCGAATCGCTGGCGGGCTGCAAGCTCCTGTGCTGAAAGCAGGCGCATTGGACTCGCGGCGAGACTTTCTGGACGTACGCGACGTCTGCGCCGCCTATGTCGCCTGTCTGGCGCGAGCGGAAGCGCTGGAGCCAGGTATAATTCTGAACATTGCCTCCGGCACGCCACGACGGATAGGTGACGTGTTGGCGGAGTTGCTCAAGATCGCGAACGTCAAAGTAAGCATAGAAATGGTGGGTACCCTGTTGCGTCCCACCGAGATTGCCACGGCGACGGGCGACGCTTCGCGTGCGCAGGCCGTTTTAGGCTGGCGACCTACGATCAGCTGGGAGACGACGCTCTCCGATGTGCTGGCAGATTGGCAGGCCCGGGTGGGGGAGGCTATTGCATGCTGAATCTCTGGCTGTAGATGGCCGCATGCGGCGCGTTGTCCCCCAGCATCCGATCCGGCAAAGGCCCCATTGCGCCGGCCGAGGGCGATCGGCCGCATGGCGCGCTCGGCAGCAGATGACACCGGCTTACGTAAAGCCGTACGTGAAGCGCGGAAAGACTGACGCCGCTGATGCGGCAGCGATTTGCGAGGCGGTGACGCGGTCAACAATGCGGTTCGTGGCTGCGACGTCGCGCGAGCAGCAGGCCGCGTGTTCGATGCATCGCGCCCGCAACCTGCTGTGCAAGCAGCGCATCCAACGGGTGAATACGATACGTGGGCTGCTGGTGAAGTTCGGCTTCGACATCCCCGAAGGCCTCGAGCGTGCGTTGCTGATGGCGCGGCGAGTGGTCGACGGTGAAACTCCAGACGTGCCGGAACGGACCATCGGGATCGTCGGCATGCTGTCGCAGCAGGCGCTCGACATGCATGCGCGACTGCGAGAGATCGATCGCGCGCGTGTCGCTTCGCGGCGCACCGCCGATGCGGCGCGCCGCCTGGCCACGATTCCGGGCATCGGCCCGGTTGGTGCGACGGCGCTGGCCGCCTCCGTCAGCGATCCCGGCCAATTCCGCTCCGCCCGGCAGTTCGCGGCCTGGCTCGGGCTGATACCGTTGCAGAACTCCAGCGGTGGCAAGGAGCGGGTCGGGCGCATCACCAAGATGGGCGCAAATATCTCCGCAAGCGGCTCGTCATCGGCGCCACGTCGCTGGTTCGGCGCGCCCGGCATAGGCCTGCGTCCGTGGACCCGCGGCTCGTCGACTTGCTCGCACGAAAGCCCGTGCGGCTGGCGACCGTCGCCATGGCTAACAAGATGGCGCGGATCGTCTGGGCGGTGACGACGCGCGGTGAGGAATACCGGAAATTCCACACGCCAATGTTGGCAGCATCGAACGTCACTGGTTTAGCTGAGGAGATCAGCCTCAGGGGGTTGCGAGAGCGACGCGGTGTGATGGCGAGACCGATCAGGCCGGGAACAGGGACAACCCGCCGAATGTCAAAGGCGTTATAGCCTGACAAGCAGAATGGGACCCGGTTCGCGGGCGCCATCAGGGCCAGCAGCGCCTTGCCGACCGCATCAACAGGCCGGACGGAGACTGTACCCGACCAATACGCCAGATCAGCAAATCGCACTTGCAATGCGGGGGCCATCCACTTGCGCCGCGGGACCAGCTATCGCGCCGACGCACACCGTTCTCATCGTCATGCATCTGCGGGACGGCCATCGCGTCAGTTCCGAGCGAAACCAGCCCGGCCGATCCACCGACCATACCAGCACACATCTACCTCACGACACGCAACGCGGCGAACACGGGATCAACAAGGACGGCTCGGCTAAGCCACGGCCTTGCCTGCTGACGTTAACCCATAGCCCAGCGCGGCATCCTCGAGGATGTCGCTCTGCGACACATCGCCATTATACCCTGGAGACGTCCAAGCATCATAGGCATCATAATCGCCGGGGGTCAGCCCGACCGTGGCCGACTGCGTGATCGAGGTGTACGACGCCCAGTCGGCGATGTCGCCGCCGTAAGCGGACGCATCGTTGTAGGTGCCCAGGTTGGTCGTTCCGTTGTTAACGGACAAATAGCCCCCGTTCGAAGAGAGTTCGAGAACGCCGGGGCTGTGGAAATTGAAGAGATCCAGCGGCGTATAAGTAGCCTTGCCTTGCACAATCTCGCCTTCCATGCTGATGCGGCCCATGACCTCACTGATTTCGTGCTGGGCGACAGCCTGAAGATCAAATTGATTTAATCCAGTTCCGCTATTTGATCCATTGGCGTGGGCAGTAAAATTCCAGGAATAACCCGTGCCGCTCAAGGTGCTGAAGCCTACGTACCCGTCGAGAGCGCTCGAAGTGGCGCTAATCAAACCGAGCGTCTTTGCGTCCGCGCTGGTTACGAAGAACTGGCTATGTGTCGGTTCATTTGTGGCCGAAAAGGTGTAACCCTCCCCCTCCAGAGCGTGCGTGACGGTCGTGTAATTGGTCAGATAGCCATAGCTTTCGCTCTCACCGAGCGCATTCGACGCCAACGACGATCCGGCGATTTCGCCGTAACCGAGATTGATGTTGATCACCTCTTTGGTTGGGCTCGTAAAGAGCGTGGTGTAATACTCTGCAGCGTCGATGATCGCCTGCATGAATCCGCTAGGGGCTTTGGCAACTGAGGAATCCCAGATCAGGTCGAACTCGAGTTTGCTGCCCGTTGACGAAACCAATGTCGGTGCGGGTGGCGACGAACTTGGCGACCTCGTTGAGGTCGTGGTATGGCTCGTCGTCGTGGCCCCGTGAACGGGGGACACGTTGCCGGAATCGTTGATGAGGTATTCCTGGCCAAGCGAGGAGCCATCATGGCTATGCCCGGGCGAGGAGCCATCGTGCCAGAAGTCGAACATCATATCCCCCCTACTTTTTGACAGGCGATGTTCCAATCTCTGTTGGAACTCGCCTGACGGTCGCCCCCCAAACAATACAACAACACAACGTTACACGGCCGCTGCATCCGGCGCAACTGCCGCATCGCTGTCCTTCTGTTCCGCCACCGCGAACCGCGCTGCCCACAGCCTGGGCATCCGACAATTGCACAAAATCCTTGCAGTCCGATGACGACTTGTCTGGAAAGTCGGGAAACTAGGCGTGATCCTGGGGCCGATCTTCGCGAGCCGGTCGCGCTGAGCATGACGCGGCGGTCACGACGGACGCACAGTCCGGCATTCAAGGCGAAGGTGGCTTTGGCCGCCACCAAGGGCGAGACGATGACGGTTGGTACGACTCGGAGGCTCGGAGTGGCGTCCCGAAGGTCGGCTTTGGGTGGAGCCCTTGTGAAAACGTGGTTCGCCGACTGTGAGCACGTCTGCGATTGCCGTGGTCGCATACGGGCAGTGCAGCGTCTTGTGCAACCTGCCCACCGGCGAGATGGGAGCGTGCAAGCGTCAGGCGCCTATGCACGATTCATGTCGTGCCAGTATCACATAAAGAGCGCCCTTATGGAAGCCCATTATGCCGCACGGACAGCATCCGCACTGACCTGTCATATTGGTAGTGGCCCAGGTCTCATCGATAAAGACCAGACGACCCGGCTCGAGCCTCGTTTGCCGTTCGTGCCAATCCCCCGTCGATTCGGATTACCAGGGAATCGCTCTAAAAGTCACGACTCTTCGACTCAAGGCATCAGTACGGATTGGTACTTTCGCCGCTGCGCTCGGTCGATCGATTTGAGCCAAGGCTGACCAAGCAGCACATAACGCTCACACCAGCACTGCAACGTTGATCCCCGTTATGAGGTTCAAGCTTCAACCCCTTAACCAGTTCTCTGGGAGAGCTCCCTCAAATCCGGTCAGCGGTAAAGGCATAGATACACCCCGCCCCGTCAATGCTTCCTTCCATATGGGTTCCATGCACATTCCCGGAGATGGTGCCCTCGTTGCCCTGACCGGAGAACGATCCGTCACGCGCCATAGTCGCCTGGAAGGACGGCGTCGGATTGCCTGGGACGTTCGGATGCGGCACGGCGTAGCTAAATTGGCCATTCGCAACGGTAATGACCGGTTGACCCGGAGTTTGGCACCAAGAAGCTCCGTTCGCATCCCCAGCAGAGGGTGTCATGCGAATGGTGCCCCGATACGCGCCATCGAAAGACATTACGGGCATCGTTATCGGATCGGCATGCATGGTGCCCATTGAGCCGGCGCAGCCCGTGATCATCAGCATCCAAACCATCGTGCAGCACCTGACCTGAGGCATGGCAGTGACCCTGAACCTTTCAGCACGTTCCGAATTCACGTTCATTGTTCGGTTTCCGCTATTTTCTGCCATCGGAGCCCCTCAGTCGGTCGAGATGGGGCCTGCACTAGGTTCTTGTCAACGGCGGAAGCAAATTGTGCCAGTCTGCGGCGTGAAAGTGTACCAGTCGGGTTAGGAGAAAAGAGCCGCGAAGCCCTCGTTGACTATCATGCCACGCGCTGTGAGCCGCGCTGAGCCTGGCGAAGCGCGGCTCATAGCGCGTGGTGTCGCATCATCTATCGTTGGTGGCTCCTCCCGCTGTTTGTTTTGTTGTCGGGTTCGGCATCGGGCCTTGCCATCGGCGAGCTCGTTTGCTGGTTGCCAGCCGGAAGCTGCCCCCATTCATATCCACGATGTGGACATGATGCGTGAGCCGATCGAGCAGCGCGCCGATGAGTCGTTCCGATCCGACCATTGCCGATGCCGTCCTGGACCAGCTGGTCCACAACGCGCACCGCTTACTGCTGAACGGAGAATCGCTCCGAAAACGAGCCGCCAACGCGCTGATGCTTGACGCCAACGCGATCACCTGACCCCATATGCGACGTCGACAACGACCCCGGACGGTATCATCGGAATCACTGTCCGCCTTCAATCGGAATCAGCGTCCGGCTTCAATCGGAATCGCTGTCCGTAATCGTCGGAATCCGGACCCGGCGTGCAGCCGACCCTTCCCACGGAGCCTATTATGCTCAATGATTCTCCAACGTGACAGTGCGGGTTAGCCTGCGAGGGGGGACAATGGGCAGCGGCCGAATGACCGGCGACAGTGACCGCAAGGCTTATGTTGCAGAGAGCGCCCGGGCTTTCGCTTGTCGACGCATCGGCAAGCGTGAATTTCTGCGCCGCCTGGCCGTTGCCGGTGTCGGACTCTCGAGCTTTTCGACCGCCATGCTCGGAGGCAACCGGCGCGTTTCCACGCCGGCACGGGCCGACGACAGCGCTTCTCCGGAGATGACAAATTGGCTCCAGGATGTGGGACGCAAGCACCGGGGCACAAAGATCCGCTTCGTCTCCGAACCGACACCGCCCACCGTGGTCGCCAAACTCCTGGCCAAGGATGAGTTCACCGCCGTCACCGGCATCGATGTGGAGATCGAGATCCTGCCACTCGAGCAGGTGCTGCAGAAGGTGTCCATTGACGTCAAGGACCAAGCCGGCGCCTACGATCTTTACTACCTTGACCAATCGTGGACAGCGCTATTCATCGGCGACACCGTCGATCCTCGGGACTACTACGACCGCAACAGCGAGCTGGCACTGCCTGACTTCGATTGGAACGACTTCTCCAAGCCCCTGCTTCAGGGCATCGCAACGGATGGGGACAAGCTGATCGGAATCCCCTTCGATATCCCGATCTTCATTCTGATGTATCGCAAGGATCTGTTCGACAAGCATCGTCTGAATGTGCCTACGACCATGGCCGAGTACATGCGTGTTGTGAAGACGCTCGACGAAGCAGAGCGCGGCAACGGCATCCGTGGCACCACCGGCCAGCTTAAAGCCGGGCACTATTCCCTCAATTGCGACTGGACCGCCTGGCTATGGGCCAATGGCGGCTCGGTGTTTGGCAAGGATGGCCGCTTCTCCGGCGGAGACGAGGCTGGCATGCGCGGCCTCAATTACATGCTGGAGCTCGTCAAGCATATGCCGCCCGAGGCGATCACCTGGACCTGGGACGGTGAAGCCCAATCGATCAACCAGGGACGCGCAGCGACGGTCATTTCCTGGGGCGAGTTCTTTCCTGGCTTCGACGGCAAGGAGTCCAAAGTGGTGGGGCTGATGGAAGCCGCCCGCCCGCCGATCGAGGACCGGCTGCGTTCTCCCGAAGAGGCCGGTTTCCTAGAAATTCCCCATATCGGGCATCAGGGCGGTTCCTCCATCTGTCTCTCCAAATATTCCAGGCATCGGGAAGCTGCCTGGATCTTCATGCAGTGGGTTTGCTCCAAGGATATCGCGGCTCGTTCTGCCATCCTCGGCAGCGGCAGCGCCGCGGTGCGCAACTCGACCTATAAGGACGCCCGCGTGCTCGCCGCTGCAAAAGTTGGCCCGGGCACCACGCGGCATTTTCCGGCCGCCGAATGGACCATCCATAATGCCATGGGCTCGGAGCCCAAGCTGCCAGCTTGGGTTGAGATGTCGAACGACATCATTCCAGTGGAGCTGGGCAAGCTGCTTTCCGGTCAATACAGGGACGCAGGCCAGTGCATGGCGACCATCAAGGAACGAGTGGACCGGTCGGCCAAACCCTTCCGTAAGGCGTGAGCGGTTTGCCAGCAGCGGTCCGACCGGAGTCCACCCATTCCGGTCGTTCAATAAACCCACGACCGAACCGGCAAGTGACGCCGGTTCCGTCAAGGCTGCCGTGCCGCGAAAGTTTAACCCGTGTGCTGCCGATGAGGTTATGCCGAACATGACCGGCGACACCATACGGCTAACCCGCCGGTTCTCAGCTACATCATGCAACAACTCTTGCGCGTGGGCATACCCCGGAGCGCGCGGATTGAGAGCGTACCGACGGTCTGCGGGTGACACGGGAATCGCGTCGTCCGGATCAGCCGAGAGCGGAACGACTCGTCGCTTGGTATGGCGTTTTGCCTAGCATGCCCTCAAGACGCTTCCAGTTTCGCGCAATGGCGTTTGCACTTGCGCGCAATGCGGTATGTTCCTGCTGCGCTAGGCACAGTCTGGCGGGCCGTCGTGAAGCCACCCGCACGTCGCCCAGCGGCTCCTCGGATTGGCCCGCGGCCAGGCCACCGGCGAGGCCCATCGGGCGGCGCAGAGTGTCAGTCACCTGATCGACACACCCGCCGGGGCGATGCCGGACAGTTCGGGTCCAAGCGTGAGTCAGGCGACAAGAGAAGGTCCTAGAGCGGGATGGCTTCGCGGGTCAGAGGTCATCCCGCTCTGGGATAATCTCGGGTCGAACGTAGCAGCCCCCTGACCCTTCCACCTGGAAAATTCACCAGGTTACACACCAATTGACATCTGAGAATGGCTCCGATGCCGCACGCGCGTTTGTGTGCGGCGGGTGCCGCCCAATTTAGCCCAGGCGACACGTGACAACCCCACCCGCGTTTCACCGCGCGCCGCGGGCGCTGCCCATGCCGGCAACGACAAACCGCACAGGAGAACAACTATGAAAAAGTATTTACCAATCGCCGCGGCGATTTTAATGCTGTCTGCCGAGCCGTCCTTCGCACTCGGATTCTCATCCGGAATGTCTTCTGGCCTCAATCCCGGCCGGATGGTGATAACGCCACGCGGGCCGGTCGTGACCACGGGGCGCGTCGGGCAGATGGAGACCACCACGCTGCCCGGGTCTGCCGGACAGGGACTGCTGATGGACAACGGCAACGGCACGAGCACGTTGATCGTGCCGGGTGCACCATCAGAGACAGTCGCCACACCACAATGACAATGTGCGCGTGAGGGCCGGTACCTGCCGCGCGTTGATGCGGCAGGCGCCGGTGCTCCACGTGCATCGCGCGATGCTGCGTACCGACTGATATCAGACCGCGGCGGCGCCGCTCCGATTGGACGTCACACATATCGATCGCGTTATAGACATCACTATTCACGCAACGCATGGCACATGTTCGGAGAATCGCCGACACACCAGCGGGACGATCCCTATCTCACCGCCAACTGATTTGCTGCGGTGCAGCATTCGCGAGGAGCGATGATTGAGACACCGCTGGTTGATCGGTAGCGCGCTTGTCGATTGGAGGACGACGCAGCTGTGCCGCGTGCCTGCCCTGGCAGGTGATGCCGGTCGGTCGGAACAACCAAAAGACTCCTGATTATCAACACCGTCAACCGTCTCGGCCGATCGCCAGGAGCCGCCCGCCATGTGGATTGTACGCGTCGCGCTTGACCGACCTTACACGTTCGTCGTGCTGGCGCTGCTGATTCTGATCCTCAGCCCATTGGTGATTCTGGCAACACCGACCGATATCTTTCCGAACATTAATATTCCTGTGATCGCGGTTGGCTGGACCTATACCGGTCTTAATCCGGAGGAAATGGAAGGCCGCATCACGACGGTCTACGAACGATCTCTGACGACGCTGGTTGACAACATCCAGCACATCGAATCGACCAGCTATAATGGCCTGTCGATCGTTCGGATCTTTCTCCAGCCGAATGCCAGCCTCGATACGGCCAATGCCCAGGTCACCGCCGTCTCCCAGATGATGCTGCGTCAGATGCCACCCGGCACCCAACCGCCATTGGTGATCGATTACAGCGCTTCGAGCGTTCCGATCCTGCAATTAGGCCTGTCGGGGGCCGGCCTGTCGGAGCAACAGCTCAACGACCTCGGACTGAACTTCCTGCGCACCCAGTTGGTCACCGTGCCAGGGTCGGTCATCCCCTATCCGTACGGCGGCAAGCAGCGGCAGGTGATGATCAACCTCAATCCACGCCTGCTGCAATCGAAGGGACTCTCGCCGGCGGACGTGCTGAACTCGACGGCGCTGCAGTATCTCGTCCTGCCGTCGGGCACGGTCAAGATATCGCAGTTCGAATACGACGTGCGTATGAACGCCACCCCGCGCACGGTGCAGCAGTTGAACAACCTGCCGATCAAGACCGTCGGCAATGCCACGATCTATCTGCGCGATGTGGCAACGGTCAGCGACGGGTTCGCGCCGCAGACCAACATCGTCCGGCAGGACGGCCGGCGCGGCGTGCTGATCAGCGTTCTCAAGGCCGGCGATGCCTCCACGATCAGCGTGGTGAACGGGATTCGCGGCATGCTTGGCCGCGTCGAGCAGACCTTGCCGCCGCAATTGCACATCAGAGCGCTCGCCGACCAGTCGATCTTCGTCAAGGCGGCAATCGCCGGTGTGATCCGCGAGGCGATCATCGCCGCCTGTCTGACCGCACTGATGATCCTGGTGTTCCTTGGCAGTTGGCGCAGCACCCTGATCATTGCGGTTTCGATCCCGCTGTCGATCCTGACCTCGGTCGTGATGCTGAGTTTCCTCGGCCAGACGATCAACATCATGACCTTGGGTGGCCTGGCGCTGGCAGTCGGCATCCTGGTCGACGACGCCACCGTCACAATCGAGAACATGGAGCGTTACCTGGAGCAGCGGCAGACACTGCGCGATGCTATTTTGAACGGTGCGTCGGAGATCGCGGTGCCCGCGCTGGTATCGACGCTGTGTATCTGCATCGTCTTCGTGCCGATGTTCCTGCTGAGCGGTGTCGCGCGTTATCTGTTCGTACCGCTGGCGGAGGCGGTGGTGTTCGCCATGCTCGCCTCATACGTGCTGTCGCGCACCTTGGTGCCGACCATGGCGTTGTACCTGCTGCGGGCGAAGCCGCATGACCTGGCGCAGTCGCGCAATCCGCTGGTGCGATTGCAGCAA
>Ga0210386_10003260_pt1 | contig 13634 bp, 14 predicted proteins | sample IncBWH32OmetaG_FD_160091 | JGI IMG/M metagenome (GOLD analysis project Ga0210386, IMG submission 160091) | Forest soil microbial communities from Barre Woods Harvard Forest LTER site, Petersham, Massachusetts, United States - Inc-BW-H-32-O ... | reverse complement strand
AACCACCCTGAAGGACTCTGAACGCATTTTGATTCTGCGCACGCTTGAATCCGTCGGTTGGGTAGTCGGCGGTCCAAACGGAGCGGCAGCGAAACTTGGATTGAAGCGCACGACATTGATCCACAAGATGCAGAAGCTGGGGATTTCCCGATCCCGTCAGCAGGGCGGGATGAGTCCAGAACCAGAAGAACCGGACTCGCTTTCGCGATTGCAGTAGCTTCAGAAACCGGTGCACACGAATTTTATTACGCTTGGGCACGCTAGTAATAATCCACGCTGGTAATAATTAAGGAGAGGTTTGGTCGCCACGGTTAGGGCACCTCCGCCTCTGCGCCGTTGCGCGACCGGCCTGCCACTGCACGCGACTCAGCTTGGATTGGTCTTTGCGGTTGCAAGTTCGAGGGCGACAGCATCTGTACGGTGATAGCGACAGCTGGAATCAGGTATGCGAACGTCACCCAGACCCACATTAGGGCGCCTGCGCGTTCTTGGTCCTCGAGCGGGGCTAAACTGAACAGCTGCGGTGTGGACAGATAGAAGGGGTAGACAAGGCGGTTACAAAACACAAGGAACGCGGAAAGAATGTCACAAGGCAGCGTGGCCAGGAATAGGTACAAAGCCCTGGACCAACGAGGCGAAGTGGTCATGTTCGGCGAAGACGGTACGATGGGCCACCAGAACAACAGGCCCCCCACCAGGAAACACACGTCCGCCAGGCTGTGTACCCAATGAGAACGCATGCCCAACTGAAACGCAACGGGAAGATGCCATCCGATTACGGACGCCGTCCCTGCCAGCCAACACCACACTGGCTGCCTAAGATGTTCTTCGAGCCATCGCATCAGCACACTGTCCAAAGGACGATGGCTCTGAATGAAGAGTTTCGGTAGCCCGCACACCAACGGAAAAGCGGGTGCCCCCGCTAGAATTAGAGGAGCGGCAACCGTCATCAATAGTAGCTGCTTCATCATGTGAATCGTGAGGGATTGATGATCGAGTGTGGCAAGCGGGGACGCCACCGCAGCCCACACTGAAAGCAGACCACCCATAAATGCAGCGAGCCGCCATTCCGGGATCAGCTTTGGGAAAGCATTTCGAAGAGAAAACCAGCCGCGCAAATAGACTAATGCCGTCCCCGCCACCAACATCGATCCGATGACGAGCGGGAGAGACCACGACTGCATGTGTGCATGGGGCTCGGACATGGCTAGGGCTATCGTGGCGACTCCTCGCTTAAGCCGAGTGCCACGGTTTGAGAAGCGTTGCTTGCCGGTTTTTGATTTGCCGGATGCAGTGTCTTAAGAAATGCGACCAGAGCAGTTGTCTCCGCTGGGCTGAGGTTCTTCCCGTAGGCCGGCATATTTCCTCCACCCTGGATTACTTGGCGAATCAGTTGATCTTCGGTCAGGCGGAGAGCAACACTGTCGAGCGCTGGCCCGCGCTGACCTCCTTTGTTGTTTAGCGAATGGCAGTTGTGACACTGCTTGGCTTGAAAAACGAGCGCACCATGGCGCTCCAATGCCGTCCGACCCTCGAGGTACTCTGCCGGAATCGGCTGGCTGCTCCAGGCATCCATCACAGGGCTCCAGGGTGCGTGCTCAGCTAAATGAGTCAGAGTCCCAAGAGCCACTGCGACCAGCAGAATTGTGAGCACAGCAATTGGCCTGCGCCTCCAACTCTTCTCGCCTTCGCCGGCTACAAAAGGAAGCACCACGAGCACAACGATTCCCAACGCAGGACCAATCAGGAGGATCGGGGTTTCCGCAGATGGTGGCAAGAACGAAAGCAGAGCATACAGCCATAAGAAGAAGAAGTCCGGGCGCGGAGCCGTCTGGATGATCGTCGGATCCGGTTGGCCTCCTGGACCAAAGGGACCAAATCGAACCGCGCAAACGGCAATCGCAACCAGAATGAAACCGGAGAATAGGATGTCCTTCCACACTGCGTTCGGCACGAACGGCACACCCTTCGTGTGCGTCATTTCGCGATATTCCTGCAGGTAGGTGTCGCGCCGAACGATGCGTCCTGGCATGGGCCACTCGTTGATTCCTAATTTCAGCACCATGAGCAGGTGCACGCCGACAAAAGCAATCAGGAGTCCTGGGACAACGAAAACATGCAGCGCGAAGAATCGCGAGAGCGTTGTGCCGGCAATGATTGGGCCGCCCAGCATCAAGTTCACAGCCCAAGGCCCGATCACCGGGATCCGGCTCGCGATCGAGGCCCCGATACCCAATCCCCAGTAGGCATCCTGGTCAAATCGCAGCACCTGCCCCGTAAAGGCCATGCCAAGCGTCACCAGCAATAGAAGGACGCCAACGATCCAGGTGAGCTCTCTTGGAAACTTGTAAGCTCCAAAGAGGAAGACCTGCACCATATGAATGAGGACAATTGCGACCATGAAAGTTGAGCCCCATCCATGCAGCGCTCGTATGAACCAACCCAAGGAAACGCCATGATTGAGGGTTTGAAGGCTATTCCATGCCTCTCCCGCCGAAGGCACGTAAATCAGGGCAAGCAGAACGCCGGTGACAAGCTGGAGCATGAAGCATGTGATTGCGGCGCTCCCGAAAACATAGAACCAGCTGGCGGTGTCGCGCGGCACCGGGTGCGTGGCGATTTCGCGAATCGGTGTTTGAAGTTGCAGCCGCAGATCGAACCAGTCGCCGAGTTCTTGGATCAGGCGCATGTCTGGCACCCTCCCGCCTTATTCGCTACCGGCTGACCGGGGGTCGGCATCTCCCCAGCTTTGATGAGAAGTTTTCCATCGTCAATCTTGTAGCGGTACTGGAATAAGCCGCGCTCGGGAGGCCCAGAGGCGCGCGAACCGTCCTGGTAATAAGCGCCGCCGTGACAGGGACACATGAAGAGACTTGATTGTGGAAACCAGCGAACCGGACATCCGAGGTGCGCGCAGTTGATAGCAAAAACCTGGAAAGTTTGATCATCAACCCTGCGAACCCAGCAGGCGATGTTGCCTGTCTCTCCATCCCAGTCATTGACTAACGGATTCCGATAGGTGGCGAGTCGAGTCTGCCCGGCGGGAAACTGTTCCAGCCGGCCGAGCGAGAGCCACGACTCATAACCAGACTTCTTTTCGCGAGTCACTGGCGACAGAAGGTAGCGCACAATCGGCACGGCCAGGAGAACACCGACAACGCTGTTAAGAAGAACTCCCACCTTCATTAGAGCTGCGCGTCTCGACATGCCCTTTTCTGCGCTCATCGAGTTCCTCCTTGAGCTGGCTTCATCAAAGAAACTGAGTACGGTTGGCCCGGCAACTTTGACCGCTGGCTGGAAAGCCAGGCCACGACATCCGAAATCTCTTGGGCCGACATGGGTCTACCCTCGACGTCAGCGCGCCAGTCCGGCGCACCCAACTCGGGGCGGCCCGCAATCACGATGGTTCGAAGTTGTTGATCACTCACGAGAGCGAGGTATGAGCTATTCACAATCGAGCTGGCCTTGTTTCCGCCACGACCGTCGGCTCCATGACAGGAGGAACAGTAAATGCGATATGCGTCGGCGCCACGTTGGGGATCTCCAGGAGCCGGCGCCGTATAGGGCGGCGGGGTTTGATGGCCGAGAGCGTTGGGATTCGCCCACGACCTGATACCACTGACGAGGGCGTCAATCTGCTTTTCGGTGAGCATCCCGCCGGCACTCTGCGCAAAAGCTGGCATCGGTGTGCCGGGCACTCCGTTTGAGGCGATACGTCGAATCACGCTGTCGTTTGCAATTGCCAGAAAAACCGGATTGGCTAGTGCGATGGCTGCTCCGCCCTTGCCAGCCACGCCGTGGCATCCTGCGCAGTTCTGTCCGTAGAGCACATTGAAGTCGACGACTTCGGACGGTGGCACGACCGCCAACTCAGCCCGATGGATGCCGGGGAATCTGCTGCAGGCGGCACACACCAGGAGCGCGACGACCGCGAGTGTAACGAGAATGGGCCGATGCTTCATTACCGACCACTATTTCCATTCTTTTCGTCGATTGCTCCAGGCGCTTCAATTCCGGCGCGCACGGCAAACGGCAGGTATTGCCACGTGCGTACGCGCTCTTGCCGGGAGACGATGATGCCGGCAACAATGCCGAATCCGATCTGGGAAATGACGAACCAGAGCCAGTCAATCCGCTGCTTGAGCGCGGGATCGAGCGCTTCGAGCATGCTATGGATCAGCCCAGACCACAGAATGGGAGCGATCACCCCTCCGAACAGAATCGGTCGGCGAGGAAACATGGGAAGCGCCGCACCATAAAGAAGCCCAACCAGTGAAGAGCAGATCAGGTGGAGGATGGTTGCAATGATCAACGCATCCCAATGAAAGGCTGCAATTTGCGCCGTGGTGACTCGTTCCGGAAAGAATCCAGCCGACAATAGGTTGATCGGATACCAGATACCATGGCCGCTGATAATTCCATAAAGTGCCGCCAGTATGGCCATGGCTACACTTCCTGCCATGCCTCCTTTAACACCCGCCGAAATCGGATAGATCTCCAGCGGCAGTCGCGCTCGGTTCAGTTCCTGGGTCTTCCATTCGACCCGAGCGACTCGCGAGCGGCGTGTTTCTGCAGTTGGCATGCGTTCGGCTATTGGCATCGCTTCGTGCTTCTCGTGTGGCAACACTTCGCGGAACCATCCAACGCAACCGGCGACCGTGAAAACTGCGCCAAGAATGCTAACGGAGGCGCTGGTTACCAATCCCGCGAAGACCAAGGTAAGACCAAAAGCGAGGATGATAGGCCAGGCCGTAGGGGAGGGCAGTTCGATCGTGCTCAGCGTTCTTTCTGTGCTCGGGGATCGTTCAAGTGCTTCTGATTTCATGTTGCAGTACCTGCCTCATCGTCCAATCACGTACACCACCGTAAAGACGACAATCCAAACCGTGTCGACGAAGTGCCAATAGAGCGACAAGACGTCGACACGTTCAGCGTGTTCTTGCTGGACGCTTCCCAGAAGCGTCAACGCCATCACTATAGAGAGACTCACCAGACCGACCAGAACATGAAATCCGTGCAGGCCGACCAGCGAGTAATAGGTTGTTCCGAACAGGTTCGTGCTGATCGTGAATCCGTCTTGATAAATCAGTCGGTGCCACTCCGTCGCCGTGCCGTACATGAAGGTGGTGCCTAGCACAATGGTCGCGAGCCACAAAATTGCGAAACGCAGAACGTTACCCTCGCGAAGAAATTTTGCAGCCAGGTGAATCGTGAGGCTGCTCGAAAGCAAACAGATCGTGTAAAAGACCGGGACACTGAGAACGTCCCTGGGCATGGGACCTGCCAGGCTCTTGCCGACATAAAAGATGTAGGCCACCACGAAGATTGTGAAAATGGCAGCTTCGGCGGCGATCAGGCTCAGCATTCCGATGCGTCCGCGGTCGGGGCGATCCGATTCGATTCTCGCTTCAGCCACAGTCATTGATGCTGCATTCATCACGCTTTCCCCGCTATTCATAATTCCAGTCAGGATCAGCCGGATGCTTAAGGTCCCAGAGAGGGCGGCGGCTCTTGACTACCGGAATTGATGCGAAGTTATAGGCAGGAGGCGGCGAATTCGTAGACCACTCGAGTGTCCAGGCATCCCACGGATCGCTTCCGGCTGCTGTGCCCCGAAGATAGGACCAGGCGAGATTTCCCAGGAAAACTAAAATCCCGGCAGCCTGGAAGAAAACTCCGACGGTCACAATGAAGTTCCACGTGTCCCAACCCCGTCCCGGTTCGTAGGTGTAGATTCTTCGCGGCATGCCCAGCAATCCGGGGATATGCATGAAGTCGAAGGTCAGGTGGAAACCGATGATGAAAAGCAAGAAATGCAGTCTGCCCAGCGTCTCGCTGTACATCTTCCCCGACATCTTCGGGAACCAGTAGTAAAACGCACCAAAAAGAGCGAAGACAATGCCGCCGACAATCACATAGTGAAAATGTGCAACCACGAAATATGAACTTCCCAAGTGCCAGTCGAAGGGCGCCGCACCCTGCATGATTCCTGTGAGGCCGGCGATCAAGAACTGGAAAAGAAAAGCAATGCAGAACAGCATTGGAGTCTTGAACTCAATCTTTCCTCCCCACATGGTTGCCAGCCAGTTGAAGATCTTGATGCCTGTAGGAACGGCGATGGCCATGGTTGAGATCACGAAAAAGTTATTGGCAGCTGAGCTCATACCCACGGTAAACATGTGATGCGCCCATACACTCATGCTGATGAACCCGATCGCTACTGTGGCTCCCACCATCACCGAGTAGCCGAAGATCGGCTTGCGGGAGAAGACCGGGATGATCTCGGAGACAAAGGCGAAGGCTGGGAGGACCAGGACATAGACTTCGGGATGTCCGAAAACCCAGAAGAAATGCATCCAGATCACGGCGGAGCCTCCCGCCTGGGTGTCGAAGAAGTGTCCGCCAAGATAGCGGTCCACCACGAGCATGATCTGGGCCGCCGTCAGCGGGCTGATGCAAAGGATCACCAATCCGGCCATCACAAGGTTGAGCCAGGCGAACAACGGCATCTTGGCCAGCGTCATGCCCGGGCAACGCATGCAAAGAACAGTGGCGACGATGTTGATGGCCGTGCCGATGCTGCCAAAACCGGAGACCAACAGCGCCAGAGTCCAGAAGTCCGTACTGTGTCCGACCGAAAACGTCCGCGAAGTCAGCGGTGCGTAGGCGAACCATCCCACGTCGGGCGCATTACCCGCGCCATACAACCCATTGGCGCCAACCAGGCTGAAATAGAGAAGCAGGCCACCAAATGCAGTCATCCAGAAACTGAAAGCGTTCAGACGCGGAAAAGCCATGTCCCGCGCACCAAGCATGAGTGGGATCAGATAGTTTGCAAATCCGAACAGAAACGGCATGACCACGAAAAAAATCATGGTGGTTCCATGCATCGTGAACAGCCGGTTGAAGACCTGCGGTGAAACAAAATCGTTGTGTGGACGAATAAGCTGGATGCGGATGACAGTCGCTTCGATCCCGGCGATCAGAAGAAACACCATTGCATACATCATGTACAGAATGCCCAGCCGCTTGTGATCAACCGTCGTAACCCAATCGTGAAGCCTGGAGACGATAGGACGCGATGCTGGTTCCGTTCTCGGCAGCGCAATGGCGTCAGTCGACATCGGGCAATCTCCTCACGCTCGTAAGCAGAGAGTTCAACGCAGCGTCTCCAGATAGGCGGTCAGCGCGTCGAGTTCCTGGTCATTCAATTCCATTGCCGGCATCAAGGACCCAGGCTTGATCCTGTTGGGATTTCGAATCCACAGCCGGAGATTCTCCGGAGTATTAATGGCAGCCCCCGCCGCAATCGTGTCTCGGCTCATCAGGTGCGTGAGGTCCGGACCGAATCGCCCGTTGGCCACTGTGCCCGAGACCGTGTGGCAGTTGATGCAGGCGGTCGTCTCGAATATCCGTTGCCCCTGAGAGACAGCGTCATTTACAACCGCCGGCTGTCGCTGCTGTTGAATCCACCGGTCAAATTCATCCCTCGTCTGGACATAAACACGCAGCAGCATCTTGGCGTGTTGGGTCCCGCAATACTGCGCACACTGGCCGAGGTAAACTCCGGTCTCCTGCGGGTCGATCCACATAGTGTTGGGATGGTTGGGAATCAAATCAGTCTTACCCGCCAGCCGTGGAACCCAGAAGCTGTGGTCCGTATCGGCCGATAGCAGTTCAATCACTGTGGGGGTCGGATGGAGCGGGTCACTCACGGGCACATGCAGTTCATTCGCGGTGACCACGCCCAGATCCGGGTAACGATACTCCCACCAGAACTGGTGGCCGATCACCGTAACTGCGATCGGCTTGCCGGGCGGTGGTGTTGTCTGAACGATGGCAATCACTCGTGCCGTCGCCATGAACAATGCGACGACAATGAGAATGGGAATGATCGTCCATGCCAATTCCACCTGGTTGCTGCCGTATACCTGCGGAGGTTCTCGGCCATCGTCACTCCTTCTCTTTCTGAACTTCACAACGGAGTAAAGCAGCAGGGTGAATACGACTAAGAAAATCGCTCCCGTGACCGCCAATACAAACAGAGACAGTCCGAAGATCGATTTCGCTGGAGTTGAGGCGGGAGCAAAGATATCCGTCGGGCTCAAGGACGAGACGGAATCCCCAAATGCTGCCTCTGAAGAGCAGACACAAACCAGAATCTGCGAACTGAGGACACGCCAGTGGTTTGAGCCTTGTGATCGCAATTGGTCCCTCCACAATCGGCGTTGAGTGATAGCGGCTGACTCACAATCTAGGTTCCCTGGTCAGTCCTTACTCTCGCGCTACGACATCCCAACCTGATTCCTGCTGGGTCAGGATTTGTGCTTCGGAGTCTTGGAGTCGAGTGTCGAAACCATTCTCTTGGCCGCTGGTGGTATGGCAACATGACCTGACAGCACGATGTCTCTTGCGGGGACTTCCTGTCCGTAAATCTGTTTATTGGCGCCATTGTCGGGTCGAATGGTTGAACCCTCGAGTGCAATCCCTGCAAACGCGCCGCGCGCGCGGGAATAGCTCAAGATATCGGCACGTAGGGTGGCGTCCGTTTCTGCGGAAGCTGTGCGGCCGACGGGGCCTGCCGCAACCGACGCATCCGCTCCTAGCTTGACTTTACTGGTAAGAATTCCACTCGCACCGCGTTCGTTCATTACCAGCAGGACAAAGTCTGTGGCCTCACCACCGATCTGGAAGCCAAAGCTGCCGCCCTCAAGAGCCATCATGGTGGGCGCTCCCCATGGTCCGCTGAAATTTTGACCTTTGCGACAGGACATTGCACCTCGCCCGTAACTTCCACCAACAATGAACGCGGCCTTCAAAACAGACGGAAAGACAACTACGCAATCTGCCTTGTCGAGCAAGTCCTGTGGGATGTCGTCTGGAACATCAAGAATCTCCTTCAACACGGTGCCGCTGTTCTCCAGGCGGCTCGCGTCTTTCTCGTTATCAGCTGCGAAAGCTGAAGAAGGGAAAATGGACCCAACGGCGAACAGCACGCTCATTAGATAAGTCATCGATCTCTTCATGATGGTTCTCCGTACCCGATTTCGAACAAACACATAAGGAGCAGCTTGCTCCTCATTTCTCTACACAGATGTCATAGCAAGTTCCGGTCCAATCGTCGGAGTATTGCCTAACTCACTTCTTGGGACTCCCCTGGACTCACAGACACAGATACACGTCGATGGCTCTGGGCATCTCTCACTTGATCTAGCTGAACATAAGCGACGGTATTCAGGCTCTTATTAGAAGGAACTTCTGCATGGTGGTCTCGAACTTCAGACCGCCGATAGTCGCTGGGGGACACCCCCGCGTGAACCTCAAAGGCTCTTACGAAACTAGACGTGTGACGATACCCAAGCGCGTATGCGATCTGTTTAATCGGCATATCGGTCGTAGCCAACATCTTCATCGCCGCCTCAAGGCGGCGGTTGCGGCGAAATTCTTTCAGGGTGAGACCGGTCTCAGCTCTAAACAAATGGCTCAGCCGCGAGATGCTCAGGGCACAACCGCAGGCAAGATCACCGAGCGTGCGGGAGGGATCTTCATTCAAGAGCCGAACTGCTTTTGCGATCCGGAAATCGGTCTGAGTAACTTCCATAAGTCGTGATCCTAACTGGCCTCGGCTCGGCGGAACTGGCTGCATTGCGTGTCGTGATCAGCTGAATGGGGTCTGGCAAGAGAGACCGGGTAACGCAGGATTAACCCTCTGGTGGCCGCATCAACCGAGAGCTGCGCTAAGAGCGAAGAAACTGACGATCTGCTGAACACCGACATAGGTGCCGATTCCTGCCAGTTTTCAAGGCATTTTGATCGCCAGCTGTGAGAAGCACGGGTATTTACTTCGTTGGCAAGCAGTTGCTTTGCAAGTTTGGGAGCAGTCTCTCTCCCTCACTCTGCCTCGCCGTCCAACCTTTGACACGAAGTTCACTTTCCGGGTCCATCTGTTCGACACCCAGTCCATATATCGACACCCAAGAGCATAAGGAGACGGCCAGATCCATTAACGACCGGCGTGTCGGCAGCCTAATTGCGAGCAGAACAGGGAAACTAAAGCCGCAGATCGCTGTAGACGGAACTCGCGATGAAAATGCTGCCATCGATAATCATCTCTGTGACGCTCGTGTTAGCTGTGGGGCTATCTCGCTCGCGGGAGCGGGTCGATCAGGCAAGTGCAATGGTGCATGATCTGCGCGATGCCGAACCGTTGTCGGAGTCGGAAGCCGGAAAGGTGTTGGCTCAGGCTTGCGGAAACTGTCATTCGAACCAGACGGAGTGGCCCTGGTACAGCCATGTCGCGCCGCTCTCGTGGTGGATCCAGAGCCACGTGCGCGAGGGGAGAGAAGAATTGAATTTTTCCAGATGGACGAGTTATTCTGCGCGCCAGCGACGTGCCAGGCTAGATTCGATTTGCGGAGTAATTTCGACCGGCAGAATGCCACCCTTGTCGTATACCATGCTGCATCCTGAAGCAAGACTCACCGCAATGGAAAAAAAGAGCGTTTGCGTTTGGGCGGCGATGGAAATTGAGCACGAGAAATGAGCTTCATCGTACTCGGGATCCGTGGTATTGCTGGCCAACAAGTCGATGCTGACGTCAGGATTGCTTCCCCAGGTTGGTTCGTGAAAGCGGCAACTCACGAATGCGCTTGCCCGTCGCGGCGTAGATGGCGTTGCAGAGTGCCGGAACAAACGGCGGAACCCCGGGCTCACCGACACCAGCCGGTGGCGCATCACTTTCAACTAAGTAGACGTTGGTCTGATAGGGAGCCTCGTTGATGCGGGCGACGGGGTAGTTGTCGAAATTCGATTGCTCAATCGCGCCGCTCTTGGCTGTGATTTCTCCGCTTCGGGCAACACTGGTGCCGAATACGGCCGCACCTTCGAACTGTGCTTTCGTGACCTCCGGATTCACAACCAACCCTGCGTCCACCACGGTGTCAACCCGCGGAATTCGAATATCTCCCTGGTCGTTGACCTCTACTTCAACCACAGTGGCAACGTAAGTAAGGAAGCTGCGATGGGCCGCAATTCCCAGGCCGGCTCCCTTGCCCAGCTTGCGCTTTCCCCAACCGGACTTCTCCACCACCATCTCCGTCACGCGCCGCAAACGCCCCGTCTCCCATGGATAAGCGTCGTATGCCGCTCCGTAATTCGGATAGTCAACTCCGCTGAAATTCAACGTACGAGGTTGGCCGATCAGGTCGAGCAGGTAGTCCGCAGGATCACGTTTGGCACGATGAGCGAGTTCATCGGTAAAGGTCTGTACCGCGAACGCGTGATATATATTTGCCACGGAACGCAGCCAGCCGATGCGAACGTGCGCCTTCGCCGCGCCGTTTTCAATGCGAAGGTTCGGGATGTCGTACGGCATGTCCGTCCAGCCTTGCTGCAGGTGGCCTGGGTCTCCGTACACCGCGTTGACGTCGAATATGGAGGTGATCGGAGGAAACACCGAGCGCTGCAGCCATGCCACCGGCCTGCCCTTGGAATCCACCGCGGCCTTCATGTACATCGCCGCCACCGCATTGTAGTAATCGAACTTGATGTCGTCTTCCCGCGTCCACACAACTTTCACCGGCCGTCCAACTTTGCGAGACAGAACCGCCGCTTCAGCGACGTAGTCCGGCTTTGACTTCCGTCCGAACCCGCCCCCCAGCAGCGTGACGTGGCAGATCACGTCCTCTTTGCGAATTCCGAGTTCGCTCGAGACGATCGCTTGCACCGCTTGCGGATTCTGAGTAGGCGCCCATGCATGAACTTTGCCGTCCTTGAATTCTGCCAACGCTACCATCGGCTCCATCGAGGCGTGAGCAAGAAGCGGAACGTAGTAATCGCCTTCAAAGGTGTTGGTCGTTGAAGTGAATGCCACGTCCACGTCTCCCTGGCTCCGAATGACCTTTGCAGACTTCCGGGCGGTTTCCTGCAAGTCCTTTTTGTACTGATCCGAGTCATAGGTTTCGTTAAGGCCATTGTCCCACTCGATCTTCAGCTTTTTGCGGCCCTGAAACGCGGCCCAAGTGCTATCAGCTAACACCGCAACTCCGCCTAAAGGTTGGAAAGCAGGAGGGGGCTTGAATGGGTCGATGACGATAGTCTGCGCTACGCCGGTTACTTTCAAAGCGTCGGCATTGTCGACCGTCTTAATCTTGCCCCCGAGTACTGGCGGATGTTCGATCGATGCGAACAACATGCCATCGAGATGAGCGTCCATGCCGTAGACCGCCTTGCCTGTGACGAGATCCGTGAGGTCGTAGCTGGTCATTCCTTTCCCGATGTAGCGCCACGTACTCTTCGCCTTCAGTTGAACTTCTTCCTTCTTCGGAACAGGAAGCTTTGAGGCTGCTGTGGCGAGTTCGCCGTATCCCAGGCGGCGGCCAGAAGAAGAATGAACCACCACATGAAGGTCCGTCTGACACTCACTGGCAGGCACTCCCCAACGCTGGGCCGCGGCCCGAATGAGCATGAGCCGGGCGGTAGCACCGGATAGGCGCACGATGTCAAAAAAGCTTCGCACGGAATGCGAACCGTCGGTGTTCTGATCGCCGTATCGAGGGTCACCGATCGCCTGATCGATTTTTACGCGCTTCCAGTCGGCATCTAGTTCGTCGGCTACTACCAGGGGCAGAGTGGTTCGAATTACGGTTCCCATTTCCGAGCGATGCGCGACAATCCAGACAGTTCCGTCCGTCTCGACACCTACGAATACATTGGGATGAAGCGTGGCGTTGTCTGCGTCAGTACGCACATCATCGGACTCGTATCGATGCAACATTTTAGGCGTGTAATACGCACCCACGACAAGCGCTCCCGCCGCACCGAGGCCCTTGAGGAACCCTCGCCGACTCACATTTTCAATCGCGCTCATGCCTTCTCCTCCGCGGCGGCCTTGATTGCCGCTCGAATCCGTTGATAGGTGCCACAACGGCAAATGTTCGCGGCCATACCTTCGTCAATGTCTTCATCGGTGGGCTTGGGCTTGCTTTTTAACAAGGCGATCGCTTGCATGATCTGTCCCGACTGGCAGTAGCCACACTGCGGAACGTTGAATTGCATCCACGTCTTTTGGACGGGATGGAGCCCGTTGGCACCGATATCCTCGATCGTGCGGATTTCGGCTCCCGCTAAGGAACTCATAGGAGTAATGCAAGCACGGATAGCGTCGTCACTTTTGTGTACGGTGCATGCTCCACAAAGCCCGACACCGCAGCCGAACTTCGTGCCAGTCAGGCCTAAGGTGTCGCGAAGGTACCACAACAAAGGGGTATCTGGGTCACCATCGAAGGAGTGTGCTACGCCGTTTATCTTGAACTGAATCGCGTTTGCCATATCGTTGCCACCGATGAATTCCCGCCGGACCGATTGACCTCACTCATCATCGTTTCTGTGCCGCCGCCCACGAGAGTGCTCGGAATCGCGCTGAATACTGGGGCACAAGATGATCCAGCGAGAACGCGCGGTGTCCTTACGACGATAGTGCGGTCAGCAGATGGTATTCACCGCTCTCGATGGATTCTCCGACGTTTCAGTAAAATCGGCAGCACTTCCCATGCCATCTGAAGCTATGAAAGGGTGGCCTCGTGTGGTGCAATCAGCGTGTTACGGTGGGACCACCGCTGCGCTTGTGTGTCCTG